>Ga0111152_1001_pt1 | contig 111313 bp, 99 predicted proteins | sample DeeMarSeWOR28_12_FD_80254 | JGI IMG/M metagenome (GOLD analysis project Ga0111152, IMG submission 80254) | Gammaproteobacteria bacterium SG8_30
TGTGGGAATACGACAGCACGCGCGAGGTGCAGGCGGTCGACGGCAGCACGGCCCGCGGCGGCTCGTTCGGCGGCGGCGCCGGGCCGATCGTGCAGGACGGCATGCTGTTCGCTGCCTCGGGTTACGGAATTTACTTCCACATGCCGGGCAACGTACTGATGGCGTTCGGGCTCCCCGAAGACTAGTTCACCAGGGCCGTTCAGGCAGCGGAGCCCGCTCGGCTCGCGGGCGGACGTGTCAGCCGATCGAGTGTGGCGCGAGACCGGCCAGCAGGCGTCGCCCGAGGCGCAACCGCTCCTCGCGGTCGGCGTCGGCCTCGCTGCCGTCGAGCTCGTGCTTGAGCTCGAGCCAGGCCAGCCATACGGACTCGAAAAGCCATCTTGCATCGGCGAGCGCAGCGCTTCTGCCGATTTCGCCGGCGCCATCGTACCCGGCGAGCAGGGCGGACGCCGCGCCCGTGTCCAGGTCGTGGTACGCCGCGTAACCTGCGAGGTCCATGATCGGTGCGCCGCGGCCCGCGTACTCCCAGTCGACCGCCACGATGCCTGCGGGGCCTTCGATCAGGTTCAGGTGGTGCAGGTCGTTGTGGCAGAGCGCCGCCGCCGCGAACTCGGTCGCTCGGGCCGTGATCCGCCGCGCACGCTCGACGAGCCCGGCGGACATGCGACCGGGAGGGAGACGGCCGAAGTAGTGTGCAAGGCTCTCCGCGAAGTCGATCACGGGCAGCGCCTCCGGCACGGGGACGGCGTGCAACCGGGCGAGCCACGCGCCGATACGTGTGGCCGCCTGGACCGAGCGGGCGTAGCCGCGCGACCAAGGCTGCCCCGCGACGTACTCGCTCACCAGGACGCCGGCGCCGGAATACGTCGCGACTACGCGCGGGGCGAGTGCCCGGCGCGCCGCCGCTTCCTGGGCCATCCACTCTGCCTCCCGCAGGACCGAGTAGTCCGCGTCGTGCGAGCCGGCGAGGCGCACGACGACCGGGCCACGCTCGTGCTCCAGCCGATAGTTACGGTTCCGCGTGCCCCCTTCGAGCCTGTGTGCCTTTGCATTGGGCATGCCGAGACGCACGGCGATGTCCGCGAGTCGCACGGCATCGCTGTCGCCTCGGGAGTGCCTGCTCACGCGAGTCGGCTCCCGGACCGCCAGGCCCACCAGCCGGCGACGGCAAGCAGGGCGAAGGCAAGGTACAGGACCGCCGTGAACGCGAGCCCCTGCGACGCGTACAGCCAGGCGAGGCCTGCATCCACCGCGATCCACCAGATCCAGTTGGCGGCGACCTTGCGCACCATCATCCACGTGGCCGCGACGCTCGCCCACGTGCCCGCGGCATCGGCCCAGGGGGCTGCGGCATTCGTCCACGCCTGCAGCATCGGCGCGGTGAGCGCCGTACCCCCCGCCACGAGGCCGATGACGGCGGCATGCAGCAGGAGGCTCCAACGGCGTACGACGATGCCGGATCCGGCCGTCGCGTCCCTGCCCCACTCCCACCACCCGTAGGCGGCGAGCACGACGTACAGCACCTGCAGAGCCGACTGCAGGTAGAGACGCGCGTCGAGGAAGACGAGGATGTAGAGCGCCGTACTCAGTCCGCCGGCCAGCCAGCACAGCCGACGCTGCCGGATGGCCAGCGCGATGTATGCGAAGCCGAGCAGCACCGCGGCCAGCTCGAGCGGTCCCGTGGCCGCGAGTTGCCGGAAGAGGACGTCGATCGTGTCCAAGCGGGCCTCAGTCGCCGCCGCCCAGCACCTTCATCACGAACACGGCCCGGCGATCGCCATCGAAGGTGGTGGCGATCTCGGTCTGCAGGGCAGCCATGACCGTGGCGTAGTCCCCGCTGACCTGGGTACTCATCGAGTTGGTCTGCACGCGCAGCCCGGCGCGGGATCGGAGCCGATCGATGAAGTCCTGGATGGCAGGAATGAACTCGTCGGTCAGCGGGTAAAGGCTGATCTCTACGGCGACGTGCATGGCTCGATGTTCCTCCTGTCGTCGCGCGGCGCGCGGCTCTCAAAACCGGAAACGTGCGGTGACCCCTGCCTGGCGCGGATCTCCCAGGCGCACGTAGACCTTCGGCGGAAAGTCCGGCGGCTCGTTGCCAAAGTAGAAACCCCGCAACGGGTAGCGCTCGCCGAAGGCGTTGCGCAGCCAGACGTGCACGCTCCAGGCCTCGGCCTCGTAGCCGGCCCGCAGGTTGAGGAGCGAGTAGGCCCCGGCGCGCTCGTCGTGGCTCGCGTCGAAATAGAATGCGTCCTGGCCCGACAGGTCCGCCCGCGCCATCCAGCCGCGCGGGTGTCGCCAGGTAGCGGACAGGGAGTACTTCCAGGCGGGTGCGTGGGCCCACTCGCGCCCGTCGAGCACCCGGTCGGGCAGCGTGTAGCCGAGGTACTCGGAATCCATCAGCGAAAGCGAGCCGGACAGCCGCCAGCGGTCCGTGGCCTGCCAGTCCACGGAGCCTTCCAGGCCGTAGGCCCGGCCGCGCGCAGCGTTGTCCGTGTAGTACACGAAGGTCAGCGGGTCCTGGGGGTCGGCCTGGAAGGACGTCGCGACCTGCTGGTCCTCGCGGCGCAGGAAGAACACGCTCACGTCCGCGGCCAGGCCGCGACCGTCCCAGCGACCCTTGATGCCCGCCTCCGCGCTCCAGGCGTACTCCGGACCGAACTCGAGTCGCTCCTCGGGAATCGCGACGCCGATGTTGAAGCCACCGGCCTTGAAACCGCGCGCGAGCGAGGCCCAGGCATGGAGCGACTCGCCGAGCTCGCGGGTCAACGAGACCTGGCCACCCCACATGGTGTCGCGCGGCGAGAAGGCGAACCCGTCGGAGTCGCGGTAGGTCGCATCGCGCTGCTCCAGCCGCAGCCCCGCGGACAGCATCGTGCCCCGCCCGATCCGGCGGTCGACCTGGCCGTAGCCGGCGACGCTGGTCGCCCGGTACCGGCTGTCCAGCGCGCGTTCGAAGACGTCCCCAAGGTAGCGACCTTCGTCCCGCTGGGCGTTGTCTTCCTCGAGCCGCAGCAGGTAGGCGCCGGCAACCCAGTCCCAGTCATCGCCGGCGCTTCCGGTCACCCGGAGGTCCTGGCTCAGTGTGCTGCGCTCGCGCTCGGTCAGGGAGAAGAAGTCGTAGGGCCCGGCATCGTCCCAGAAAGCGTCGTTACCCCAGTCCCCGTCGAAGCTCGCCACGATGGACGAGTCCGCCCAGCCTGTGATGCTGCGCAGCACGAGGCCGTCCGCGACATCCCAGGAGAGGTCGGCGGAGGCGCCCGTGGAACGCTGCGCGTCGCGGCCGGGCCGATCCGATTGCGTCACCAGCGAGTTGTCGATGGCGAAGGCATCGTAGCCGTTGTCGAGATCGGCGTGCATGAGCGTCAGGTCGGCGGTCCAGCCGTCCGCGGGGAGCAGCCGGATGCGCAGACGGGCCGTCAACTCGTCGCGCTCGTTGGTGTCGTCGCGCTCGAGAAATGCGTTGCGCCGGAAACCGTTGCTAGCCGTCCGCTCGAGCGCGACGCGCCAGGCGGAGCCGTCGCCGCTTCGGCCCAGCGCCCCGCCTGCCACCAGCCCGGCGCCCACGAGGCCATCCTCGCCGCCCGTCGCCTCGATCTCGAGTTCCCGCTCCGGTCGCGGCTCACGGGTCTTCACCTTGATGAGCCCGGCGAGCGCGTTCGCGCCGTACCGCGTTCCCTGCGGCCCGCGCAGCACCTCGACCTGCTCGACGTCGAACAGGGTCGCGACCATGCCGATGCCGCTGAAGTCGATCTCGTCGACGAGGAAGCCGACCGAGGGGTTCGGCGCACCCTGGTACTGCTCGAGCTCGCCGATGCCGCGCAGCTGGAAGTACCGCGGGCGCGAACTCGCACCGGCCCAGGACAGCGACGGTACCTGCGGCAGGAGTTCTTCCAGGTGGTGGGTCGCCGCATCGCGGACGGTCTCGGATCCGAGCACCGAGACGCTCGCGGGGAGTTCCTCGACGGGTGTCTCGAGCCAGGTCGCCGTGACGAAGACTTCCTCCAGCCGCGTCGTCTCCGCCGCGAACGCGGGCCATGCCACGACGCAGCCGGCGAGGAGCGCGGCCGGCACGCAGGGGACCCGGGACGCCGCGGAGCCGGGAGAGACTTTCGGGGAGGATGCTTCGTGTTTCATGCCCGCTCCCTACGCCGGTACTAGCCGGATCAGGTTCAACGGGTTCGCCGGTGAGCTCCGCGGCTTGCGCGAGCGGCCGGCGTCTCAGGTCCAGTCAGACCACCCCAAGGCTGCTCGGAATGCTAGCACAAGAGCGGTCGGCCCCACCCGGGAGGACGGTCCCTCACCCAAGAGGTCACGCCGACACACGCTGCGGGGACTGTTCATCCACCGACTTGCAGCGCGGCGCTGGTCACGCTCGGTGGGAGCCTCGTCAGGTGGCCTCCAGCGCCTGGCGGAAGTCGGCCACGAGGTCGTCCGGGTGCTCGATGCCGATGGACACGCGGATCATGTTGTCCGTGATGCCGAGCTCGGCGCGACGCTCGGGCTCGATGTCGCTGTGGGTCATCGCGGCCGGGTGCGAGGCCAGGCTCTCCGTCCCGCCGAGGCTCACGGCGAGCTTCACGAGCTGCAGCGCGTCCAGGACCCGGAACGCGTCGGCCTCGCCGCCCTTCACGCAGAAGGAGAAGGTCGCTCCGGGAGCCAGGCACTGGCGGGCGTACAGGCGACCGTCGGAGCTGTCCGGGTCGAGGAAGCCCAGGTAGGCCACGCTCTCGACCGAGGGATGGTGGCGCAGGAAATCGGCAACCCGGCGGGCGTTGTCCACGGAGCGCGTGAAACGCAGCTCGAGCGTTTCGAGGCTGCGCATGATCAGCCAGGCCGTGTGCGGGTCGGTCATGGTCCCCAGGATCGTGCGCATCAGGTGCACCGGCTCGAGCGCCGCATTCGAGCCCACGCAGGCGCCGGCCACGACGTCGCTGTGGCCGCCGATGTACTTGGTCAGCGAATAGATGACGACGTCGCAGCCGTGCTGCAGCGGCTTCTGCCACAACGGACCCAGGAAGGTGTTGTCGACGATGACCGGCGGCCGGTGCCCCTGAAGGGCGCCGAGCTCGTCGGCGAGGGCCGCGCAATCTGCGAGGTCCACGAGCGCGTTCGTGGGGTTCGCCGGCGTCTCTACGTATATGGCCGCCACCCTACCCTGCGCGCGCGCGGTCTCGACGGCCTGCCGGCGCGGCCCACGCCCGGTGCCTGCCTGGAAGCCGACGGTGCGGATGCCGAAGTCGGGCAATACCTTCTCGAGCAGGTAGTCCGAGCCGCCGTAGACCGGCGAACTGTGCACCACCACGTCGCCCGGCCGGCAGTGCGCGAACAGGCAGGTCGATATTGCGGCCATGCCGCTCGAGAAGGCGAGCGCACGCTCGGCGCCGTCCCAGATCGCGAGTCGCCCCTCGAGGATCTCGAGGTTCGGATTGTTGAGCCGCGAGTAGATGAGCCCGGGTGCCTCGAGCGGGGCCGGCTCGCGCAGGCCGTAGGCGAGCTCGAAGAAGCGCTTGCCCTCCGAGGCGGACCGGAAGACGAAGGTGGAGGTCTGGAAGATCGGGCACTTCACCGCGCCCTCGGAGAGACCGGGAAAGTACCCGTAGCCCATCATGAGGGTCTCGGGATGGAGGCGATGCCCGCCGATCTCGGTGATGTCGCGGTTGATCCAGGTCATGGCCTTCCATCCGGTGCGGAGATGGCGAACATTATCAACCGGGGTCGCCGATGGTGCGACCCGGAAGAGGATGCCCACGGCTCATATCTCCACCTGTCCCCCGATCTCGACGACGCGCTCCGGCGGAAGGCCGAAATGCTGCGCGGCAAAATAGGCGTTGCGATCCAGGTACGTGTAGAGACGCTTCCGCCACCGTGCCATGCCCGCAGTCCGCACGATGACCGGGTGATCGCGCCCGAGGATGTAGGTCGTTTCCGACGGCCGGAACTCGACGCCCGCGCGCCCGGCCTCCTTGAGCAGATCGGGGACCCGCGGCGACTCCATGAAACCCGTCACCGCCGCAATACGGTACAGGCCGTCGCCGAGAGGATGGACCGACACGCGCTGACGCGGGTCGGTGAACGGCTCGTCGGCGGTCCGGACCGTCATCAGTATGATCCGCCTGGGCAGCGTGGACTGCGTTTCGAGCTGCATTTTCACGGCCGGCGGCACGGCCGACTCGTCGGCATGAAGGTAGACGCCGGTGCCGGGGGAACGGTGCAGCTTGCCTGTCTCGAGATCGGCGACGAGTTGCCTGACGGGCATCTGCCGGCGGGCGACGCGGCCGGCCACGAGCAGTCGCCCCTCCTGCCAGGTCAACATCACGAGCAGGATGCCGCCCGCCGCGGCGAGCGGGAGCCAGCCGCCGTACGGGATCTTCAGTCCGTTGGCCAACAGGAACACGAGGTCGACGACGAGCGCCGCGCAGATCGCCCCGAGCAGGCCCCATTGACGGCCTTCACGTCGCAGGAACAGCCAGGCTGCGACCAGTGCGCCATCGATGGTCATTGCGAGCGCGATTGCGATGCCATAGGCAGAGGCGAGCGACTCCGAGGATCCGAACCCGACGACGAGCCCGACGGTCGCCAGCAGCATCAGGCGATTCGCCGCCGGCACGTAGACCTGGCCGGCGGCCTCCTCCGACGAGTGCAGGATCAGTACGCGCGGCAGGAGACCGAGCTGCACGGCCTGCTGCACCACGGAGAAGACGCCCGATATGACCGCCTGCGAAGCGACGATCGTCGCCGCCGTGGCCAGCAGCACGAGCGGGACTACGGCCGCGGTCGGCACGAGATAGAAGAACGGGCTCGTCTCGGTGCCGGGCACCGCGAGCACCAGCGCCCCCTGGCCGAAGTAATTCAGCACCAGCGCAGGCATCACCAGGCCGAACCATGCCATTCGCATGGGCTTCGGCCCGAAGTGTCCCATGTCGGCATACAGGGCCTCGCCACCGGTGACGGCCAGGAAGACGGCAGCGAGCACGATCAGCGCGTCCCCGCGGTGTCTCGCCAGGAAGGACAGGGCGTGCGTCGGGTCGAGGGCCGCCAGCACGGCCGGGTTACGCACGATCCAGGCGAGGCCGATGACGCCGAGCGTGACGAACCACACGAGCATCAGCGGGCCGAACAGCTGCCCCACACGCCCCGTTCCCCGCTTCTGGATCGAGAAAAGCAGCAGCAGGACGATGAGCACCAGCGGCACGACGACGGCGCCGAAGTCATCGTCGATCAGCTCCAGCCCCTCCACCGCCGACATCACGGAAATGGCCGGCGTGATGGCCCCGTCGCTGAAGAACAGCGCCGCACCGAGCAGTCCGAGCACGGTCACTGCCGTCCGGGCGGCGCCGAACCGGCCCGGCGAGACCAGCGCCATGAGGGCCAGCGCACCGCCCTCACCATGGTTGTCGGCGCGCAGGACGATCGTCATGTACTTCACCGAGATGACGATCGTGATGGCCCAGAAGATCAGCGACAGCAGACCGAGGACGTTCTCCGGCGTCGGAATCGTGCCATGCAGATCATCGAAGCAGGTCCGGAAGGCATATAGCGGGCTCGTGCCGATGTCACCGAAGACGACGCCGAGCGCTCCGAGTGCGAGCCTCGAAACGGGCGTTTTCGCGGACGATGATCGGCGCAAGGCGGGAACCGCGGGAAAGACGGGAACCGGCTCTTATTCTACTCTGGCCGGCCGCCGCCAGCCGCTCGGCGCGGTGCAACCACCCGGTGCGCCGCTGGTCAGATCACGTAGTCGTAGAACTGCAGGTCCATCTCGCCGTCGACGCACTCCATGATGGGCGGGATCAGTCGGTCGTGCGCCTCGGTAGCCATGTGCTCGTCGAAGGCCGCCTGGTCGCGGAAGCGGGCGTAATAGACGTACAGCAAGGGGCTGTCCTTCGTCTTCAAAACGTCGTAGGCGAGGCAGCCGGGCTCGGTACGCGTCGCCTCGGAGAGCTCCGCCTGCAGCCTCAGGAAATCGCCCTCGCGATCGGGCTTGATGTTGAGCCTGGCGATGAAGCAGAACATGGATCGAGTCTCCTGCAGTACGTCTCAGCCGAGCTTGAGCTCGGCGATCAACTGGTCCCGCAACCGGAATTTCTGGATCTTGCTCGTCGACATCGGCCACTCGTTCACGAATCGCACGTGCCGCGGGACCTTGAACCCGGCCAGGTCGCGGCGGCAGAGCTCAATGAGCTCCTTCTCGCCGACCTCCACGCCGGGTTTCCTCTCCACGAAGGCGGCGGGCACTTCGACGTAGCGCGGGTCCGGGATGCCGACCACCTGCGCGAGCTTCACGCCGGGATGCTTCTGCAGACAGGCCTCGATCTCGGCAGCTGCGACGTTCTCGCCGCCGACCTTGAGCATGTCCTTGAAGCGGCCGTGGAACATCAGCGTGCCGTGCTCGTCCAGCGAGCCGATGTCGCCGGTGTGATACCAGCCGTCGGCGTCGATGGCCTCCGCGGTCTTCTTCGGGTCCTTGTAGTAGCCCTCTAGAGTGCTGTAGCCCTTGACGAGCACCTCGCCCCGCTGCCCGGGCCCGGCGTCCTCGCCCGTGTCGGGATCCACGATGCGCACTCCGAGCCCCGGCAACGGCTTGCCTAGGCGATTGATGCGCTGTTCGAGCGGATCGTCGAGGCGGCTGGTCGTCACGGTACCGGCGGTCTCGGTCATCCCGAAGGTGCCGACCTGGATCGCGTTCGGCATGGCTTTCTGCATCGCGTCCGCGATGCCCTTCGGCTGCACCGCGAAATTCGAGTTCATGAGCCGGATCCGGGACAGGTCCACCTTGTCGAAGTCCTTGTGGTAGATCAGGTCCGACATGATGGTCACGAAGCAGGGGTAGGTTGCCGTAGCGTTCTCGCGGTCGAGCATGTGCAGCGCCACGCCGGCGTCGAAGTAGCCCATCGTGACGTACGCGCCGCCCACGTCGAAGATTGCGATCATCGGCAGGATCGCCGCGATGTGGAACATCGGCAGCGGCGACCAGAACCGGTCCTCGTGCCTGAGCTGGTAGCGGTGGCGGCCCAGTGCAATCGAGTTGCGGACGATCGCCTCATGCGAAAGCAGACAGCCTTTCGGGTTGGCGGTGGTGCCGGACGTGTAGAGCATGAGCCCCACGTCGCGGACGCGCACCCCGAGGCGTACCTGGTGGATCTCGTCCTCCGGGATCGAGCCGGCCAGGTCCTCGAAGCGTCGCTGCGGCACGAAACCTGCGGGCGTGTCGCGGCCCATCAGGACCACGTTGCGCAGCCTCGGCGCCTCGGGCAGGGACAGGGCGAGGGGGTCCTTGGCGGCAGCCAGGCTCGGCAGCGCCTGGTTGAGCCGCTCCACGAAGTTCACGTGCTCGGCTACGCGATCCGTCGTCACCAGCGTCACGAGGTCGCCGTTCTCGACGACGTAGGCGAGCTCGCTCGGCTTGTAGCGGGCGTTCACCGGGACGATCACGGCGCCGGCGAGCGCGATGCCGAACATGACCTCGACGAAGTCGAAGGACGTCGGCATGAGCAGGCCGACGTGCTCGCCCGGCTGCACGCCCGCGGCACGCAGTGCGCGCGCCCACTTGAGCGAGCGCTCGACGAGCTGTCCGTAACTGAGCCGCGCCTCCGGGAAGACGATGGCGTCCGAGTCGGGATAGCGGTCGGCGGCGGTCAGCAGCAGGTCACCGATGGTGGTGACGCTGATGCGCATCTCACGCAGCGATTCGCTCCTCACGACGGCCTTTCTCTCTCAGGGGGCTTCGAATGGATCGAGGTACTCGCGTACGTACTCGCCATCGAGGCAGTCGATGATCCCCGGGCCGAGCTCCGCGAGGGCGGCCGAGTTCATGTGCGCTTCTTCGGCCTCCTGGCTGGCGAAGGACTCGATTACGGCATAGCGGCGGGGCTCGCGAAGCCTGAAGAACTCGTAGTAGAGCGTGTCCGGCTCGCTCGCGTGGACCTTCTCGGTGAGCTGCTTGCACAGGCGGACGAAGTCCGCCTCGCGTCCTTCCTTGACCGTCATCCGTGAAACGAAGGTGACTCTGGACATGTCTCTCCCCGCTCGGTTGAGTCGGCGTGCGGCGCCGCGGACGATGCGTCGAATCCTAGCCCCGGAACGCTGAAAAAGAAACAGTCAAGCCTGTTTCTTTTTGGACGGCTCGCGTACAGTCCCGGCCTGCCTCGCAGCATATCGGGACGGACTCATGAGCGAAACCTGGCACCGGGTCGCCGCAGCGGCCGACATCCCGGAGGGCAGGATGCAGGGCTTCGAGATCGACGGCCGCGACGTCGTCGTCTGCAACAGCCGCGAGGGCTGGTTCGCGCTCGACAACGTCTGCACCCACGCCTACGCGAGGATGCACGAGGGGCGGCTGCGCGGCTGCCGCCTCATATGTCCGTTGCACGGCGCCTCGTTCGATGTCCGCGACGGCAGCGTCCTCGGCGCCCCGGCCACGACCCCCCTCGCGACCTATCCCGTCCGCGTCGTCGACGGCCAGGTCGAAGTCTCCCTGCCCTCGCCGGCCGACTGACCGGCCGGCTGTTCCCGATCGGCCCGCCCGGCCGTTACTTCGAGATACGTATCGGTCGCTCGCCGTTCCACTCGCGCGCGGCGCGCTTCATGTAGTCGAACGCGGAGAGCATCGCGTCGTTCTTCTCGATCAGCTCGATCATCGTCCCGCCGTGGCTGACGGTGTCGACGTAGGCGGCGCGCATGCCGGCGGCCGTGACCACGCGTTGCACGACCCGCTCCTGCCACCCGCGCGCCGCGATGACCGCCTCGAGATCGTCCACCAGCGCACCGACGTGCTGCAGGCCTTCTGGCGAGTTCGAGAGGAAGTCGCGGTAGATGGAAGGCGCGTCGTCGTACTGTTCGACGAGCTCGATCTGGTGCTCGCCCGAATACGCGATCGCCACGGTCATGTCGATGGCCGACGGCCGGCCGCGGTAGCTGCACTCGCTGAAGACGATGTGCTCCATGACGAAGAACGGCCCGACGCCGAGCACCTCGCTCCAGTGCTCCGCGGCCCTGCGCCAGTCGCGCACGACGTAGCCGTTCTGCATGATCGGTCCGAAGTACCTGCTCATCGCTTCAGTCGATCCTTCCTGCGCCCCACATCCGGGCACCCAAGTTGTCCGGCGACTGCACCTGGCGCGCCGGCTTGCTCGGGGGTGTCCCCCGCTCGCTCCGGGTCGATCTTAGTCGCTCGCCGGGAGACACCCGCCTCGCGTCCGGCACGCCTGCAAGGCGGCGGAACGGATCGGGCGTGCTGGCGGCGAGTGGTGTTCCCCGCAGCGCGAGTTTCGAGAAAAGTGGACAGCTCGCGGGAAGTCTCATCCGCACTGGCAGGGCCGCGCCACGAGATGTCGACTTTTCGAGTGTCTGAGCGCCAGGGGAACACCCGAGCGAAGCCAGTACGCCGGGCAGCCCGTGCAGTACGACATACCGGGGGCGCCATGGAACCGCCGAAATCATCGTGTGCGCAGCCGACGCCGGTCATCGCCGCTGGTCGAAGCGCCTGCCGACCATGGCCGCGGCGATGTTGACCTTCTGGATGTCGATGGCACCGCCCGCGATGCCCCAGCCCCAGGCGTCGCGCAGCCGGCGTTCCATCGGGTACTCCTGCGAGTAGCCGTAGCCGCCCATGAGCTGCACGGCGTGGCCGCAGACCTCGCGTGCGATCTCGTTCGCGAAGCACTTGGCGACCGAGGAATCCAGGATCGAAGGCAGCCCCTTCTCGGCATTCGCCGCCGCGCGCCAGATCAGCAGGCGCGCCGCGTCCACCCGCATGCGCATCTCGGCCAGCCTGATCTGCACCGCCTGGAACTCGACGATCGGCTTGCCGAACTGCTTGCGCTCCTGCACGTAGGAAAGCACGTCGTCGAGCGCGCCGGCGGCCTGGGCGAGCGCCATGGTGGCATTGCCGCAGCGCTCGAGGTCGAAGGCCTCCATCAGCTTCTTGAAGCCGCCGGCCGGCACGACGACGTTGTCGACGGGCACCTCGCAGTTGTCGAAGTAGATGTCGGAAGAAGGCACGCCGCGAAAGCCCATGAGCCGCTCCCGCGCGCCGAAGGTCATGCCGGCGGAGTCCTTTTCGACGTAGACGGCACCGATCCCGCGCGGACCCGGATCGTCGGAGAGACGGCAATACACGACGTAGCCGTCCGCGTGCCCGCCGCCCGAGCACCAGCGCTTGGTGCCGTTCAGCACCACCGTGTCGCCGCGCAGCTCGCCGCGCGTCGTCAGGTCGGTTAGCGCGGATCCGGCGTTCGGCTCGGACATGGACACCGCGACCATCTTCTCGCCCCGGCACACCGCCGGGATCACGCGCTGCTTGAGCGAATCGCTGCCGAAGTGCTCGATCGCCCGGACCGGTCCCACGCAGGACTCGAACACCGGGAAGGCGACGGCGCCCGAGACCTTGGCGAGCTCCTCGATGACGATCAGCGCCTCGACGTTACCTAGGCCGAGCCCGCCGTAGCGCTCGGCCACGTTGATGCCGAGAAAGCCCATCTCGGCGAACTCGCGCACCACCTCGTGGGGAGGCGCCTCGTCCTCTTCCTCGCAGCGTCGCGCCACCTCCGGCAGCTTCTCGGCAGCGTACTTGCGCGCGGTTTCCTGCAGCGCGTGCTGCTCCTCGGTCAGGCTGAAGTCCATTGCAAGCTCCCTTGGCCCGTGTGACCCGGCGCGGTTGCACGCGCCGCGGCCTGTGTCATGATCCCTCGCGCGGTCGCCGGCCCCTGGACATCGCCATGAACGACGAGACTCCCATCCTCGCAGGCATCCGCGTGCTCGACTTCGGTCGCTACGTCGCGGGCCCCTACTGTGCGACCCTGCTCGGGTACCTCGGTGCCGAGGTCGTCCGCGTCGAGAAGCGCGAGGGCGGCGAGGACCGCTACATCGCGCCGGTCTGCGACGGCGGCGAGGGCGGCGTGTTCTTCCAGACGGGCTGCAACAAGAAGTCGATGACGCTGAACCCGTCCTCCGACGAGGGCCGCGACATCACGCGCCGCCTGGTCGCCACCGCCGACGTCGTGGTCGCCAACCTTCCGCCCGCGGCGCTTGGCGCACTCGGGCTCGACTACGGTTCCCTGGCGGCGATCCGGCCGGACGTCATCCTGGTAACGCAGACCGCCTTCGGCGACGGCGGCCCCTATGCGCAGCGGGGGGGCTTCGACGGCGTCGGCCAGGCGATGTCCGGGGCCATGTACATCACCGGCACGCCGGGACACCCCGTGAAAGCGGCCGCCCCGTACGTCGACTATTCCACGGCCGTGCTCTCGGCCTTCGGGGCGCTCGCCGCGCTGATGGAGCGCGCCCGCTCGGGGCGCGGCCAGCACGTGCAGGGCGCGCTGCAGGCGACGGCGCTCGCCGTGTTCGGTTCGCACCTCATCGAGCAGGGTGTGGCCCGGCTCGACCGGGTGGGCACCGGCAACCGCGTGCAGACGTCCGCACCTTCCGACGTCTTCGCCACGCGGGACGGCTTCGTGCTCACGCACGTCGTGGGCAACGGGCTTTTCCGGCGCTGGGCGAGGCTCATGGGCGACGAGCAGCGCTGGCTCGGCGACCCCCGATACGCGACCGATGCCTCGCGAGGCGACCACAGCGAGGAGATCCTCGCGCACATGCGCCAGTGGTGCGCGGCGCGTGCGACTTCGCAGGCCATCGCCGAGCTCGAGGCCGCCGGTCTTCCGGCGGGCCCCGTCTACACGCCGCAGCAGGCCCTCGACGATCCCCAGGTGAGAGCCATGTCCTACCTGCGCGAAATCGCGGACTACCCCGGCCTGCCGCGACCGGCGCCGGTGCCCGACCTGCCTGTCCGGTTCTCCCGCTCCCCCGCCGGCATCGCGACCCGCCCGCCCACGCTCGGCGAGCACACCGACGAGATCCTCGCGGAACTCGGCTATTCGCCCGACGACATTGCGCGCTTCAGGGAACACGGCGTGATCTGACCCAGTTGCGGCGCCGTCAGAGCGGCCGGACGCGGTAGCCGAGACGCGGAAAGTGCACGACGACCTCGCCGAGAGCCTCCTGTGTCCGGCGAACGGCGATGCGGTTCGGCGCGGCGACGACGACCTCTCCCTGCACGGTGCCACGGCGGGTGTCATCCGGCGTCACCTCGACCCGCTGGCCGATGCGCAACCCCTGGGCATCCGCAGGATCGGCCTCGGCGGCGGCAACGGGCGAGGCCGCGCGGGCTATCGCGAAGGCTTCCTGTGCCGTGGTCGCCGTCCGCGTTCCTTCGCCGATGGCGGCCATGGCCTGCTCCCACTCCTGCAGCCGGCCGAACCCGTCGACGAGCTGGGCGGCGAGTTCCGGGAAGCCGCCGCGCGCGAGCCACAGGAAGGGGTGGGCCTGTACGTCGGCGAGCCCGGGGCGCGCGCCTGCGAGGAAGCGCCGCCCGTCGGCGAGCTGGGCTTCCAGCACGGCGGCGTGCGCGCGGAACTGGGACCTGGCGTGCTCGAAATCCTCGCCGACCGTCTCGAAGTCGATGTCCGGGAACAAGTATTGCCTGTCCTGGCGGAACTCGTCCGGCCAGTCCGGCAGCATCAGCGCGAGCGCGATCTTGAGCCCCGAGCGGAAGAACGCGTCGCTCCACTTGACCAGGGCGAGCTCGATCCCTTTGCCTGCCGGGAACAGGGTCGGCTGCGGATGCCGGCGCTCCAGCTCGACGGCGATCAGTTGCGAGTCCACATAGACGTCCGCGCCGACCTGCAGCACCGGCGTGCCGCGATAGCCGCCGGTGAGGGACGCTAGATCGTCCTTGGGCGGCATCATGGGCGTCTCGACCCAACGCCACGCGAGACCCTTGATGCCGAGCATCCTGAGCGCCTTCTGCGTGAACGGCGAGGCGTCGTAGCTCCACAGGATGCTGTCGCTCATCGGTTCGCCCCCCTCTCGCGCCGCTCGGCCTCCACCGAACCGGCCGTCTGGCCATAGAGATACCGGTAGGCCTCGCGGTCCGCGTGGCGCTCGTGGCCGAGCGCGAGCGCACGGGTGACCGCGGGCCGCGCGCCGACCGCCTCGAACCAGCGCCGGAGGGCGGGGAAGTCCTCGAGTCGCTGCCCCTGACGCTCGTGCGGCTGTACCCACGGCCATGCGGCCATGTCAGCAATGGAGTAGTCCCCCGCGAGGTACTCGTGGCTCTCCAGGGCGCGGTTCATGACACCGTAGAGGCGGTTGCACTCGTCGGTGTACCGACGGATGCCGTAGGGAACCTGCTCCGTCGCGAACGCGCGGAAGTGATGGGCCTGGCCGGCCATCGGCCCCAGGCCGCCGACCTGCCAGAACAGCCACTTGAGAACCGCATAACGGCCATGGATCTCTGCGGGAAGGAACCGGCCGGTCTTCTCGGCGAGATAGAGCAGTATTGCGCCCGACTCGAAGAGCTCGAGGGGACCGCCGGCGACGGCGTGATCGACGAGCGCCGGGATCTTGTTGCTCGGCGAGAGCTCGAGGAAGGCGGGGTCGAACTGATCCCCGCGCGTGATGTCGACCGGCACGACGCGGTACTCGAGGCCGCACTCCTCGAGCATGATCCCCGCCTTGATGCCGTTCGGCGACGGATAGAAGTACAGGTCGATCACGCCGCGCGCTCGATGCGATATCCGGTGCGGGGAAAGTGCACGACCACCTCGCCTACTTCGGGTGCGCTGCGCCGAATCGCGACCTCGTCGAGCGTCAGCGTCACGAGTTCGCCCAGCACCGGGATCCGCCCGTAGTCGTCGGGTGTCACGCTGACGCTCCTCCCCGCCGCAAGCCCGAGCGGGTCGTCACGATCCACGCCCCGTCCCGCGGACGGTGAAGCGTCCCGCGCCACTACGAGCGCATCGGTCGCGTCGATGTCGGTGCGGTGGCCGTTGCCGATGGCCTGCATGCGCCGCTCCCAGCGCAGCAGGTGGCCGAAAGGCCCCAGCAACGATTCCGCCTGGCCGATGTTGCCCCGGGCCATCCACACCGGGAAGTAGGCGTCGACGTCGGCAAACGTAGGACCCTCGCCGAGGACGTAGTCGCGCCCATCGGCGAGCATCCGGTCGACGAGGTCGAGGTGCGTCCGGAACTGGGTGAACAGGTGCGGGATGTCCGACTCGAGCTGGTCGAAGTTCATGAAGTTGAAGAAGGACTTGCGGTCCTCGATCACCTCCGTGGGGATCATCGACCTGTTCAGTCCCATCGACAGCCCCGCGCCCGGGTCGAAGAACGCCCGGTCGCTCCAGGCCGAGAGCGCAAGCGCGAGACCTTCGCTTCCGGCGCTGAAGATCGACGGCTCGGGATGGCGACGTTCCAGCTCGCGCGCGATCAGGCGCGTGTCGCAGTAGATGTCGGCGCCGAGCTGCAGCACCGGCACTTTTCGGTATCCCCCGGTCAGCGGCATCAGCTGCGGACGGGGCATGATCATCGGGATCCGGACGGACCGCCAGGACAGCCCCTTGAGCCCGAACACCAGCCGGATCTTCTCCGCGAACGGAGAGGGATCGTGGTGATGCAGGATCGGTGTGTCCATCGGCCGTCTCCGCGCTGCCCCGGGGCCACGCCCGACTCTACACGGGACGCCAGAAAAAAAACAGTCATGCCTGTTTCTTTTCTGGCGTCCGGTTCCTATAATCCGGCGACGGGGATCCGCGCGTCCGGTGCGCCCTCCCCCGCCCTCCCGGCTTCCATTCCCGGCGACGAGAAAGGCCCCCATGGATGCAGCGACGGTAGCAAGACTCAAGGCAGGCATGCGCTACGAGGCGGAGCGGACGGCTCCGCCCGAAGGCTTTCCCAAGCTGCCCGTGATTCCGGGCGGCCGCTACACGGACCCCGAGTTCCTCGCCCTCGAGCGGGAGCACCTGTGGCGACGCTCGTGGCTGTTCGCCTGCCACACGGACGAGATTCCCGAGCCGGGCAGCTTCTACCTGTTCACGCGCACCGGCTCGCCGATCCTGGTCGTGCGCGGCAAGGACGATACGATCCGCGCCTTCTACAACACCTGCCGTCACCGGGGCGCGCCGCTCGTCAAGGAGTGCCGCGGCCGGGTCGACGGTCTCGTCTGCGGCTACCACGGCTGGACCTACGCGCTCGACGGCCGGCTCGTGAACCTGCGCGACAAGCGCGACTTCGTCGGCCTCGACATGTCCGAGCACTCCCTCGTCCAGGCGCGCTGCGAGCGGCTCGGCAACTGGGTCTTCGTCAACGAGGACCCTGGCGCCGAGCCGCTGCTCACGCACCTCGGCCTGATCCCCGAGTACCTCGAGCAGATCCAGCCGGAGCAGGTGCGCTTCGTGGACCGGCGTTCGTATCACGTGAAGTGCAACGTCAAGGTGCTGCTGGACGCCTTCCTCGAGGTCTATCACCTGAAGTCGATCCACCAGAACACGGTCGACCGGTTCCTCGATCACCGTGGCACCAGCATCGCCCTCTGGCCGAGGGGACACTCGCTGATGCTGACCCCTAACCGGCGTCCCGACTGGCAGGATCCGGGCACCCGCGGGATGCGGCGCATCGAGACGGCGACCGAGATCACGCTCAGCAACAACCCATCCTTCAACTTCTACCCGAACCTGGTCACGCCGGTGGACGCGACGGGCAACCCGTTCATCCTGTTCTGGCCGACCGGCGACCGGGAGATGGACATCGAGATCGTGTGGTTCGCGCCCGACTGGGGCGACGGAGAGCCCGACCCGCTCTGGGAGACCCGAATCGCCAATTTCGAGCGGATCCTCGAGGAGGACACGCAGTTCGCCGAGCAGATCCAGCAGTCGGTGGAGTCCGCGGCCTTCCGCGGCATCACGCTCAACTACCAGGAGCGACGCATCTACCACTGGCACGAGGAACTGGACCGGCGCATCGGGCCGGAGCGGATTCCCGAGCACCTGCGCGTCCAGCCACGCCTCGCGGAATGGATCAGCCGCTGACATGGCCGGCATCGTCGCCTGCGGCTCTTTCGTCCCCCGGCTGCGCCTTGGGCGCGGGAGGATGGCGGAGGCGATGGGCTGGTTGAACCCTGGCCTCGCCGGGCTCGAGGGGGAGCGCTCGGTCTGCAGCTGGGACGAGGACAGCCTGACCATGGCCGTCGAGGCGTGCCGGACCGCACTCGCGAACGCGGGCTCGTCCAGCGTCGAGCGCCTCGGGTTTGCCTCGACCACTTTTCCGTTCGCCGATCGCAGCAACGCCACGGTGGTGGCCACGGCGCTCGGCCTCGAGGGATCACTTCGGACACTCGATCTCGGCGGCTCGCAGCGCGCCGGGACCGGTGCACTGGCGCAGGCGCTCGCCGAATGCGACGCGCCGGCCGCGGGTCGGGCGCTCATCGTCGCAGCCGATCGTCGCCTTGCCCGGCCGGGCAGCGCGCAGGAAGCCCGCTACGGCCACGGCGCCGCCGCGTGCGTCGTGGGCGCGGAAGATGGCATCGCGACGCTCGCCGGCGCCCGGCACTACGCCGCCGACTTCGTCGACCACTATCGCGCGGCCGACGGCAGCTTCGACTATGCGCTCGAGGATCGATGGGTGCGCGAGGCCGGTTGGCTCGAGCTGGTGCCCAAGGCCGTGACGCCCTTGCTCGCGGAAGCGGGCGTGGAGGCGGCCGCCATCGACCACCTCGTCGTCGCGGCCCCGCCGGGCACGGCGCCGCGCCTGGCGGCCGCCCTCCGCATTCGGCGCGAGGCCATCGCGGACCCGCTCGAGGCCGCCTGCGGCGACACCGGCTGCGGGCACGCGCTGCTGATGCTGGCGCAGGTCCTCGACTCCGCGGCACCCGAGGCCTGGATCCTGGTCGTCGGCTTCGGCCAGGGCGTGGATGCCCTGCTGTTCCGGGCCACGGCCGCAGTGGCCGGCCCCCGTACCGTTGCGACAGTCGCGGCGACGCTCGCGGCGCGCACCGAGGAGACGAGCTACACGCGGTTCCTGGCCCACTGCGGCCTGCTCTCCCCGGACTTCGGCATGCGTGCGGAGCGCGACAACCGCACCGCCCAATCCGTGCTGTGGCGCAAGCGCGATGCCATCACGGCGTTCACGGGCGGTCGCTGCCGTGCCTGCGGCACGGTGCAGTTCCCGCCGTCGCGGGTCTGCGTGAATCCCGCGTGCCGGCAGACGGACACCCAGGTGCCGCACCGGCTGGCCGACAGCGCAGGCCGGATCAAGACCTTCACGGAGGACTGGCTTGCCTACTCTGCCCGTCCGCCCCTGATCTACGGCAACGTGGAATTCTCCGAGGGCGGCAACGCCTTCATCGAGTTCACCGACTTCGCGCCCGGTGAGGCCCGGGTCGGGGCGGCCGTACGGTTCGTGTTCCGGTTGAAGGACGTCGACCGGGTACGCGGCTTCCGGCGCTATTTCTGGAAGGCTGCGCCGGCGAGGAAGCACTGACGTGGCGAGCGGCATCCGCGACAAGGTCGTCATCCTCGGCATGGGCTGCTCGCGCTTCGGCGAGCGCTGGGACTGCGGTGCGGACGACCTGATGATCGAGGCCTTCGAGGAGGCCGTGGCGGACGCGGGCATCGATCGTGACCGGCTGGAGGCCGCTTGGCTCGGCGTGTTCTACGACGAGCAGAACGTGTCGAAGTCGGCCCTGCCGCTCGCGATGGCGCTGCGGCTGCCCGACATCCCGGTGACCCGGGTGGAGAACCTGTGCGCCACGGGCACCGAGGCCCTGCGCGGGGCGGCCTACGCCGTCGCCGCGGGCGCCTGCGACTTCGCCCTCGCCATGGGTGTCGAGAAGCTCAAGGACACCGGTTTCGGCGGCCTGCCCGAGCGGACCAAGGGCACGTTCGAGGACTTGTGGCAGCCGGGGTTCACCCCTCCGGGTGCGTTCGCGCAGCTCGCCGCCTCCTACGCCGCGAAGCACGGCATCGAGATGCCGCTGCTCAAGCGCGCCATGGCACACGTCTCGGTGAAGAGCCACGAGAACGGCGCGCGCACACCGCGTGCGCACCTGCGGCGCCGCATCACCGAGCAGCAGGTGCTGGAGGCGCCCATGGTGGCCTGGCCGCTCGGCGTCTACGACTGCTGCGGGGTCTCCGACGGCGCCGCCTGCGCCATCGTGACGACGCCGGAGAAGGCCCGCGAGCTCGGTCGTCGCGAGGGCGTCACCATCAAGGCGATGCAGCTGGTGCCGTCGAACGGCGTCGAGCTCTCGCACAGCGCCTGGGACGGTGCGCACACGCCGACGACCCGCCTCGCCGCGCGTCGCGCGTACGCGGAGGCGGGCGTCCGGGACCCGCGCGCCGAGGTCTCGGTCATGGAGGTGCACGACTGCTTCTCCATCACCGAGCTCGTGCTGATGGAGGACCTCGCGATGTCCGGCGAGGGCCGGGCCCCGGCGGACATCCTCGACGGCGCCTTCGACTTCGACGGCCGCAACCCCTGCCAGACGGATGGCGGTCTGAAGTGCTTCGGCCACCCGGTCGGCGCCTCCGGGCTGCGCATGGCCTACGAGGTCTACGCGCAGCTGTCGGGCAGGGCCGGCGAACGGCAGCTGCCCTCGCCGTCCCTAGGCCTGACGCACAACCTCGGCGGCATACCGAACCGCAACATCGCGAGCGTCTCGCTCTTCGGGCTGCAGCGGCTCTGACGCCGCGGCACAAGGAAACATGGACATGCCAGTCACCAAACCTGCACAGGCCCCGGATCCCGGGCAGACCCGCTGGGGCTTCACGGACGAGGAACTCGCCAGCCACCCGCATGCTTTCCGCGAGGACCTGCTCGCGGGCCAGGTCTGCGTGGTCTCGGGCGGCGGCAGCGGCCTCGGCCGCGCCATGGCCTACCTGCTCACCCGGCTCGGCGCGCAGGTCGTGATCTGCGGCCGGCGTCAGGAAAGGCTCGACGAGACGGTCGCCGGGATACGGCGTCTGCTGGACCGCGACGTCGGCCACAAGGCGATGACGATCCGCGATCCGGAGCAGGTCGATGCGCTGATCGGCGAGACCTGGGAGCGTTACAGCCGGCTCGACCTTCTCGTGAACAACGGCGGCGGGCAGTTCCCGCAGGCAGCGATCGACTACTCGGTGAAGGGCTGGAACGCCGTCATCGACACGAACCTGAACGGCACCTGGTACATGATGCAGGCCGCGGCACGCCGCTGGCGCGACCGCAAGCGGCCTGGCTCGATCGTCAATATCGTCGCCAATGTCTGGCGCGGGATGCCGCAGGTCGCGCACACTTGCGCGGCGCGCGCCGGCGTCATCTACCTGAGCAAGTCCGTGGCCGTGGAGTGGGCACCTCTCGGCATCCGCGTCAACTGCGTCTCGCCGGGCTCGATTGCGACCGAGGGGCTCAACGTCTACCCACCGGGCGCCGCCGAACAGTTCGGTGACGCCAATCCACTGCGAACGATGGGGGATGCCTACGACATCGCCCAGGCTGTGGTGTACGCAGGCTCCGCACAGACCGGCAAGTTCGTCTCGGGCGAAGTGCTCGTGGTGGACGGCGGTAACCAGATGTGGGGCGACGTCTGGCCGGGTGGGATCCCGGACTGGTTTCGCGTCCCGAACCGGTAGAGGGGCGCGACGGGGACTGTCCCCGCAGGGGACTGTCCCCCTCTTTGCGAGAATGGAGAAAGCAGCGATGGTCGACACCCTCTTCACCCGCACGCCACGCGACGAGCTGCCGGAGGAGTTCAAGCCGGCCTGGGACATGCTCAACAAGCTGACCGGGGAGCCGGCGTTCATCGAGGTGTTCGCGAGCGCCCCGCAGCTGGTCAACCTGGTGATGAACGAGTTCTACGTGAAGACGTTCTTCGGTGGTCAGGTCGAACAGCGCTACAAGCAGCTCGTGCGGCTGCGCCTGTCCATCGTCCACGGCTGCCGCACGTGCAACAAGCAGAACGTGCCTGGGGCGCTCGAGGCCGGCGTGACGCAGGAGCAGGTCGACTCCATGATCGCTGGCACCTACGAAACCGGTCCGTTCACCGACACCGAAAGGGCCGTGCTGGCCTACGCCGACCAGATGGTACTGACCAACATGAACGGCGACATGTCGCCCGCGCTCTTCGCGCGGCTGCGCGCCCACTTCGGCGAGCCGCAGATCCTGGAGCTCGGGGTCGTCATGGCCATCATAGGCGGGATGGCGAAGCTGTCCTTCCTCCTCAGCCTCGTGGAGAAGGAGGACTACTGCCCGTTCGTCCCGGCGAGCACCCCCGCCTGAACCTGCCGAGGAAAGATACTGGCTCCCGGCTCCATCGGCCTGTAGGCTCGCGCAGCGCTCCGGATTCCGCGCGTCCTGTTGTTTGCCCATGAAGACGATCTCCAGTCGAACTATCGCTGTCGTGCTCCTCTCGGCGGCCCTGTCGTGGAGTGCGCCGGCCGTCCGTGCGGACGAGCAGGCGGCGACCTGGACCATCACGCCTTACCTGTGGGCCGCGACCTTCGACGGCACCGTCGGTCTGCCGGGCGGCGGCGGCGATCCGGGCGACGGGCCGGGATACGACTTCGGTAACTTTTGGGACGACCTGCGCCTCGGCGGCGCGATGTTGAACGTCGGCTGGCGATCCGGTCGCTGGAGTGTCCTCGGCGACTGGACCTACGCCTCGGTCCGTTCGACGGTGGCGGCTCCGCTCGACATCCTCTTGTCCGGTGCCGAGGGCGAGGTGCGCGGGCACATCCTGCAGGCGGCGGTCGGGTACCAGCTCTGGGGCCATCGCGACGCGCACGTCGAGGCGCTGGTCGGCCTCCGATTCTACGATCTCGACACGACCCTGGTTCTGCGAGGCAATGCGCTGCCTGACCTGACGCTGAGCGGCAGCGATCGGTGGCTCGACGCCCTCGCAGGCATCCGTGGCGAAGTCGCCCTCGGTGATCGCTGGACGGCCAGCGCCCTGGCCGACGTGGGCGTCGGCGGTTCGCGACCCTCTTGGCAGGTGGTCGCCGCGATCCGCTACTCCCTGACGTGGGGCGAACTGGTCGGAGGCTGGCGGCACCTCGACGTGGCGCACGACGAGGACCGATACCTGCTCGACGCGGCCCTCACGGGGCCGTTCGTCGGGATCCGCTGGGCCGTCCAGTGATCCGTAGCCACCGGGGACAGGGCACCCACCTCATCGAGCGCCGGGCTCTACGCTAGTCGTCCAGGAAGGGCTTCGCGCGCGCCACCCTCACGGTCACCGTTGCCGCCGCGCCGCCCTCGGCGATGCGGTAGGCCTTGAAACCCTTGGGCTGCTTCTGCACGGCGCCTTCGGCGCTCGCGCTTCCTGCCGCGAGTTCCGCGCCGGCCTCGTAGTGCCAGGCACCCCCCGCGGCCTTTTCCAGCAGCTTGTCGTCGTCGAACACGACGACGACCTTGAACGCCTGCGCGCCAAGTCCGCCACCGACCTCGAAACGAGACACTTCCAGGTAGCTTCGGGTATCGGAGCGCCGATCCACCACGACGCCGAAGCCCTTTCCTGCACCGAAGACGGGGATCTTGGTCACTTTCATGTCGATCACGAGGTAGCCCACCGAGCGATCGAGCACTTCGCCGGCCTCGGGGTTGGCGGCGAGCAGGGTGTCGATCGTCGTATCGGCCATCGCATCGAGCTCGGCGCGCTTTGCCTCGCGCTCCGCCGATGGCAGCGTCGCGCAGGCGAACAGGAGCGAAGTCGCGCACACGGCGATCGCTGATCTGGCCAGCCCGCTGTGCAAGGACATCACGTCTCTCCCACTCGCGACAGACATCCTGTCTGGAGCGTCATCGCGAACGGCTCCTTTGTCCAGTCGGGAAAACACCAGATCAAGACCCGGCCTCGTCGACTCGAGAACCGGCCGGTGGCTCCTTGATCCTGGAAGCCCGCAGCGTCTGAATGTGCAGCCGGAAGGTATAGCCTAGACCCGTGTAAGCATTGGGCAACCGCATGCGGAATACGCGCTCCTCAAGCTGGTCGAGCTGTCGCAGCAGGGCTCGGCGCCGCTCGACGTCGCGCGTGTCGTGCAGCTCGCGCTCGATCCATTTGAGCTCGCCGTAAAGCCGGTAGACGCGCCGTCGCATCTGCCACTCGTAGAGCTGCGGCAGTCCCGACCAGAGCGGGTACAGGATGCCCACGAGCGGAATCAAGGCGAGCAGCAGGCTGTGAACGATTTCCGCCACCCAGAACGGCAGATAACGCTGCAGCAACGGCGGCCCGCGCTGATAGTAACTTCTGGCCTCGGCACTCAGCGGCAGGTCGATTTCCTCGGCCGCCGGGAACTGGCCAGCCGTCTGGAAGATGCCCGGTCGCCCATGGACTTCCGCGGCTGCCTGGACGAGCAGATACTGCAGCGCCGGATGAAGATCCCTGCGCACGACGAGGTTGGCCTTGGCTGCCACGAGCGTGACGTCCTCGGGCGGCCGGTTGGCAGCCAGGTCGGCGACGCCCATGGGAAGCCGGAGTTTGGTGAGGTGGGGATAGAGCGCGACGTAGGCATCGGCCCGCGGGAAACCGAGCAAACGCACGCCGGGCGCTCGCAGCAGGTCGCCGACGACGGGCGCTTCCCATGCCAGTACGACGAACGCGACGTCGAGCTCGCCTGCCATCAGGGCTCGCGCAGACTGCAGCGGGTCCAGATCCACGAGGTCGACTTCGGAAAGGTCGATGCCGTTGATGCGAAACAGCGCGAGCGCGATCTCGCGACTGCTGCTTCCGACCGGGCCCACCGACATGCGCAAGCCCCGGAGGGATGCCGGCGGCTCCGCGCAGCGACAGAAGAACCAGATGGGTTCATAGAACACCGTGCCGAGCGAGACCAGTTCGTCGGCCGCGAACTCCGGGGCGGTACCGGCCTGCGCGAACGCAGCGCTGACGCCGGAACCCGCATCCTGGAGCAGCGCGACGTTGTCGAACGCGCCGGCGCTCGACCGAAGCTCGATGCTCACGCCATTGCGCGCCAGGACCTCCTGGTAGCGGTCCGCAAAGCCTAGGTAAGCGCCGCCCGGTGCGCCCGTGGCCATGACGAAGGAGCGTGTCGGCAAGGGCCGCCAGAATGCGACCGCGAGTCCCACGGCCACTACGGCCGATCCGATCGCGAGGGCCGTCCAGGCCAGCCGGTGCGGTTGACGCCGCTGCTCGGAGTACTCGGTCATGGGCCCACACCGACCGCCCGGCGATAAGTCGTGGGCGATACGCCGGCGATACGCCGGAAGGCCCTCGCAAAGGCGGTCGAGTCGCCATAGCCGAGGTCCAGCGCGATGTCGGTGACTTCCGCCGCCGGGTCACGGAGATACTGCTCGGCCGCGCGGAAACGGGCGTGGTCGAGCACGCTCCTGAGGCTGGTTCCTTGCTCTCGCAGGCGGCGCTGCAGGCTCCTCACGCTGGTGTGGGCGATCTCCGCGAGGTCATGCGCGGACGCGCCGCCGCAGGGAAGCAGCGCCATCGCCGAATCCTCGAGCGATCCGACGAGGTCTTGTGCCGGTGCCGAGGTCGCCCCTGCGGCCGGCATCTGCCTCGCGCGTGCGGCAGGCAGTCCAACCACCGGCCTTGCTAGCAAGGCCGCCGGGAAGACGACCTGCAGTTCCGGAGATTCGTAGACGATCTTCACTTCCTGGAACAGCTCGTCCCGCTCGAATCGAGTGCGTCTCGGACCTGGCAGGAAGATGGCACTCGGCTTCCAGCCGTCGCCGGCCGCGCGGCGCACGGCCTCGAGAATCAGCATCAGGGTGAAGTCCTGGGCGTGACGCCAGCCCGGTCCGTGTGCCCCCTCTACTCGCTCCCGAAGCCGGACCCACGCTCCGTCGACCTCGAGCCCAATGCTCTCGCCGGTGTTGAACTCCGAGATCCGCTCACAGCTCGTGCGCGCCCGCTCGTACAACGTGGGGCATGCCGCCAGGCGCCGTCCCCAGGGACCGAGGTCCTCGGCCGCGGAGCGGCGTCCCACGTCGATGCCGAGGGTTTCCGCACCCTCGGCCCGGGCGGCCCGCTCGGCGAACTCCGTGGCAAAGGCGAGCGGTACGACCCGCGACGGCGTGAGCAGGAGATCCGGATGGATCCGTGAAGCCTCCAGCCAGCGTTCGACGGGCGCACCGATCTCGCGGAGGAACCGCAGGAACGGCACCAGTGCCCACAACTGGACCAGCGGAACCGGCTTCACCCTGCTGACCCTCGCGAAAATCGCCGCATGCGCCGATCTTGGCGCCAAGTGTCAGGCGCCGCCCACGCGCCTGCGCTTGAATATCCCACCCAGGGAGTCCGGTCGATACCGGAATGCCCGCAGGTCGGCCCGACGCGTCGAGTCTTGGCGGGAGAGGTCTACGGCAACGCTGAGCCTGTTACGGTTTTCCACGAGCGCCGACGCCGAGGCGGCGCTGGCCACCGTTCGGGATCTTGACAACGGCGCAAGCCTGCGCCTGCGCGGCGCCGGCATGCTGCGCTGGCCCAACGGGCATCGAGGACCCACGGTACGGCAGGTCCTGTCGGCGGGCGCCGCCGGCGCACTGGGGGAGGCCTTCTGGGACATGCTGTTGGCCGTCGCATATCTGCTGCCCGTCGCGGGTGCTGCGGCAGGCGCCTCTGCGTCGGCCTGCCGCTGCTCCCTTGCCGGGCTCGGCATCGGCGACGAGTTCCTTCGCGACGCGCAGCGGCACGTCAGATCGGGCAGTGACTTGCTGTTCCTGATGACGAGGCGCGCCAACGTGGATCCGATCCTCTCGGTATTCGGTCACGTTGGGTTCAGCGTCACGTCGACCAACCTGACGAGCCGACAGCTGTCCGTGTTGGAGACCTATTTCGGGCCGGCCGGCGGGCCGGCCAAGGATGAACCAGCCCCGGCGGGAGGGGACCTCGAGTCCGAACCTGCCCGCTAGAGCCCCCCGCCGAGGCCTGGTTCACGATGCGTTCCGACGATCCCACGGCTGCGCATCGGGGATCGAGGGAACGCCCTGGAAGGAGACATGAATCATGAAGAACTGGATGACCCGACTTGTACTCGTATCGATCGCCGGCCTGCTGAGCCTGGGCCCGGGCCTCGCCGGCTGCGGCCGCGACGAGCCGACCGGTGGTGTCGCGAAATCCGCACCCGCACTGAGCGACGAGCAGGTCGAGGACCTCGTCCGACGCTCCTACCCGTACGTCGCGATGTACAACGTGAACAACAAGCCGGCCTTGAAGCTGGGGTGGAACCGCTGCCATGTGGACACCCAGCTCAAGGACCACACGATGACCGACATCGCGCGGCCCAACAACGACTCGCTGTACATCGCCTGTGCCGTAGATCTGCGCAAGGATCCCGTGGTCCTCGAGATGCCGGCCTTCGACTCGAAGTATGTTTCTCTGATGATCACGGGTTACGACCACTACGTGAACATCCCCATGTCCACGCGCCTGGGCGATTTCGGGAAGCCCGAGAGGATGCTTCTCTACAGCGCCCGCACCGAGGGCTATGACGGGAGCCCGGTGGAAGGCATCGACCGGACCTTCCAGGCCACCGGAGACTTCCTGTCGGTGGTGTTCCGGGTCATGCCGCACGCCAGCGATCCCGAGCGATTCGAGCGCATCACCGGGCAGATGAAGTCGGTGAAGCTCCTGACGCGCTCGGAGTACCTGGGGAAGCCCGCCAAGCCCGTCGACGACATCGTGTTCCCGCCCGTCGGACAGAGGGACGCGGACATCTTCGGGACCAACCTGCTCGAGGTCATGCAGTTCGTGTTCAACCACACGACCTTCGATCCGGGCAACGAGATCGACCAGAAGCTGCTGGCCGCCTACGCGCCGCTGGGCGTCGCCCCGGGCAAGGTCTATGACCCGAGCCAGGTCGGGAAGCTCGACGGCCAGCGGGTCCGCCAGGCTGCGGAGCGGATCTTCTCCGAGGAGATGGCGAAGACCCACGATCCGGCGTTCAAGGAAAGGGCCATGACCGGGTTGTTCCAGCCGAAGGGCCAGATCGGGCTCGACCTGCTGCTATACCAGTCCATCATCGGCCCGATCGGGCAGCCGGCGGCAGAAGCGGTCTATCCGGCCATCGGGACCGTCGACGGCCAGCCGATGAACGCCAACCACGACTACGTCATCCGCATGAAGGCCGATGAGCTGCCGCCCGCGGGAGCCTTCTGGTCGCTCACTCTCTACGACACGAAGAACGGGTTCTTCATGCCCAACGACCGGAAGAAGTACAGCGTGGGCGAGAATGGCGGCATGAAGCTCGATGCCGACGGGGGTATCGACATCTACCTCTCCGCCGACAAGCCGGAGGGCGTCCCGGAGGAGAACTGGCTGCCGGTGAAGCGCGGCGACTACGCCATGGACGTGATCCTGCGCATCTACGTGCCGGACCTCGAGCGGTTCCGGACCTGGACGCCGCCTCGGGCCGAAAGGCTCGACTGAGAACGGATGGCTACGGTCCGTCCTCGCGCGAGCCGGCCCCGGTTTCGAGCGGATTGGCCGGATCCGCAGCCCACTCCTGCAGCGAGCCGGCGTACACGGCGACGTTTGTGAAGCCGAGCCGGGTCATGATGAAGGCGTTGGCAGAAGCGGCGATGCCTCCGCCACAGTAAGTGATCGCGCGGTCCTCGCGGTTCATGTCGAAGAGCCATTCGAGCTCGTCGCCGGGACGAAACCGGCCCGTCTCGTCGAGCAGCGAAAAGACCGACACGTTGACGGCGCCGGGAATGTGCCCGGGCCGTTCGTACAAGGACATCTCGCCGCGGAAGTGCGCTTCCGGCAGCGAGTCGACGATCGTCACGGATTCGTCTCCGAGGGCGGCGCGCACCTCGTCCCGGTCCGCGATTAGCGCCGGTCGCACGGCGGGCGTGAGCCGCCTGGCGGGCCGGGCGACGGGCTCGGCCGACAGCGGCAGGCCGGCCGCGGTCCAGGCCTTCAGTCCGCCGTCGAGCAACGCGGCCCGGTCGAAACCGATCCAGCGCAGCATCCACCAGACCCGCGCAGCCCAGCCCATGCCGTCGGTGTCGTACAGCACCACGCGCGTGTCGTCCCCGACGCCGAGCGCAGCCATGGCGGCGGCGAAGCGTTCCGGCGCGGGGATGGTGAACCGGAACCTCGCCTCGCCGTCCGAGAGATCACCCGTCAGGTCGGCGAACCCGGCCGTCGGAATGTGACCTGCCTCGTACCGGGCCCGGCCGCTCACCTCGCGGAGCCCTCCTGCTTCGGCGCGCTCGACCAGGACGGAACAGTCGAGAACCACGAGGTCCGGCGCGCCGAGGTGCTCGTCGAGCCATTCGGCGGTCACCAGGGTGTCGAAGGGCTCCTGCGCAACGGGGGAAACGCCGGTCGGGCCCGGCGAGGCCGCGCATGCCGACATGAGCGGGAGCAGCAGAACCGCTACCGTTCGAGTGAGCGGGTGACGGACAAGCACGGACATGCGACGCTCCTGGCATTCCTTGCCGACGGGCAAGATCTGACCGGGCCCTAGCTTAACGGCTCGCCGCCTTGCCGGCTGGCGAATGTGGGTCATTCGGGTTGGTGAACGTGGCCAGGAATCAGTGGCCCGCGTCCGTCTCGACTCCCTCCCTCGTCTGCGGACGCTCCCATGGGAGGTAATCGAGTTCGTCGAGGCCGTAGCGGCCCTCCGCGACTATCAGTACGACTCGTAATCCGTCCGTGTAGTACGGGTCGTCCGTGTAGTTGTAGCGTGGGGCTTCCCGGCTGGAAGGCCCGACGCCCTTGACGTAGCCCACCGACCTCAGCGACTGGGAGGCCGCCAGATCGAGAGTCACGTACAGGCGCGCCTCGTCGACGACCGGGTCGATCTTGTGGGTGACGAACGTCTTGCTCGAGAACTTGATGCCGATGTCGCGGCTGATCTGCCCGACCCACACGTTCATACCTTCCACAACGACGGGTGCAAGCCACAGCCGGAGGTGATTGCGTTCGTCGACGGTCCCACGCGCCTTCTGCAACGCGATGTCCTGCGATCGGCCGAACAGGTAGAGCGGTGACACCGGCGAGGTCCGGTACCTCGACCGGAACAGCGAGGACGTGATGGTTCGCCAGGTCGTGTGGCTGCGGATCGTTTCCGTCAGGTCCCAGCCGCGCGAGACCAGGGTGGACAAGGTGCGCAAGGGGTCACCGACAATCACAAGGTTGAGGGGATCACCCGGCGTCTTGCGATCACCTCCGGCTACGCAGCAGGGCAGCCCCTCCAGGTACGCGGGCAGCTCATCCAGCCGCAGCTCGCGGATCTCCTCGTCCCGGTACAGCTGGTGAAAGTCCACCTTCTGGAAGTCGGCTTCGAACCCGGGGACGAGCTGCACGAACTCGAGCGAGCGGAACATCGACCTGCCGAACAGTTCGACCGCAAAAGCCTTCGCACCGGGATCGAGGTTGGTGTACACGTAGCCGGACACGGCCCGGTTCGGCGGAACCACGACAGGCACGTGCATGGCCAGCAGTCGGTCGGCCTTTTCGCCCAGGGTCTCCGATCCGTAGGACCTGAACTGCCAGGCGACCTCGGAGGACGCGAAGTAGTCCGGGTCGAGGCTCAAGACCATCAGGTACAGTTCGCGGTCCTCCCTGTTGTCGATCTGGAGCCAGACGGGCTGCACGCCCTTCCTGGCGAGGGGTAATCCGAAGGTCTTCTCGGATTCGAGCGGGCTGAGGACCACGGCGGAGACCTCGACACGGCCGTCCGTCTTTGTGTCCGCGCGGGCCCGGTAATCGAGCGACTCCGTCTGCGTCGGGGTACCCGCGCAGGCAGCGAGCGCGAGCACAACCGGCAGCGTCGCGCACCACAAGACGGTGCGAATCAAGCCGTGCGAGCGAACCGCTCCTGTCGAGGCTCTTGCCATCGCGCTGTCCTCCGACGACCGAGGAAGACGGGCATGCCGCGGCGAACCCGGCCGGCCGTTCAGGAAGATACTCGGACAAGCCTGCCGCACCCGCTACCGCAATTGCCGGGGGGGCGAGAGGCACCTTCGGACGCTCGCGCCAGATCCGGGACCGGCCGACGGACGGTGCCCGCGGACAGGGCAATCGCGAATTCCCTGCGGGCTCTGCGTCGGGCACCATTCGACTCGAACGCTTGGCGGGAAGGAATCTGGATGTCGGTGCGCCTGTCTCCCTGGCTGACGTCGCTCGCGCTCGTGCTGCTCGTCTCGGGCTGCGCGGCGCAGCGCTTCGCGTCGGTCCCCCGCCCTGCGCCCGAATTCGCCTTGCCGGCGCGGGACAGCGACGCCTTCTCCTCCATCGAGTCGGACATCGCCTCCCGCCGCGGCGAGCAGTTCTCGGGTTTCCTGCTGCTCGACTCCAACGAGGACGGCCTGCGCTGGCGGCTGGCGCTGCTCGACTCCGCCAGGTACACGATCGACGTCCAGTACTACCTGTGGTACGGCGACGACTCCGGACTGCTGCTGCTCGAACGCCTGCTGCAGGCCGCCGACCGTGGCGTGCGGGTCCGCCTGCTGGTGGACGACATCAACCTGCTGCTGCGCGATGCCGCAACGGTCAGGCTGCGCGACCAGGGCGCGGCACTGCTAGACTCCCACCCCAACATCGAGCTGCGTCTCTTCAATCCCTGGTCGAAGCGCGGCCTGGCGGCGCGGGCGGGCGAGGCACTCACCGACATGCGCCGGCTCAACCAGCGGATGCACCACAAGATGCTCGTCGTCGACAACCGTGCCGCGATCATCGGTGGCCGCAACATCGGCGATGAGTACCTCGGCCTAAACGAGGGGTTCAACTTCCACGACCTCGACGTGCTGGGCATCGGCCCGGTGGCCCGCGAGGCCTCGGCGGTGTTCGACTCCTTCTGGAACAGCGACTGGATCCTGCCGGCCGAGGCACTCGCGATCGAGGCGACCCCGGCGGCAGCGGCCGGGGCCCGCGCGCAGCTGAAGACCGTGCTTTCGCAGGCGAACAGCCTGCAGCGGTTCCCGGTCGAGGCCCAGGACTGGACGCGCGACATCGGGGCGCTCGAGGGGAGGCTTCAGGCGGGCACCAGCGAGATCCTCACCGACGTGCCGGCCGAGGGCGAGATCGCCCAGGACATGATCGAGTCCATCCGCGAACTCATGACCTCGGCCAGACGGGAACTTCTCGTGGTCAACGCCTACATCATCCCCTACGACCGCGGTATCGGGATCCTTCGAGAGTTGACCGACCGAGGCGTCCGGACCCGGATCCTCACGAACTCCCTCGCCTCGCACGACGTACCGGCGGTCAACAGCCACTACAAGAAGCGTCGCCGCGACATCCTGCAGGCCGGTGCCGGACTCTACGAGATGCGCCATGACGCCGCGATCAAGGCCGAGGTCGCCGACACGCCGCCGATCAGCGGGAAGTTCATGGGCCTGCACAGCAAGGCCATGGTCATCGACCGGCGATGGTCCTACATCGGCTCGATGAACTTCGATCCGCGGTCCGCGGCCATCAACACGGAGATGGGCGTCGTCATAGACAGTCCCGGCCTCGGCGAGGAGCTCGCCCGGCTCATCGAGCGGGACATGGGGCCCGAGAACAGCTGGGAGGTACAGCTGGCGGACGGCAACAAGCTGCGGTGGGTATCGAGCGATGCGGTAGTGACCCGTCAGCCGGCCCGGAACTGGTGGCAGCGCGTCGAGGACGTGTTCTTCATGCTGTTCCCGGCAGAACTCTACTGACGAACGTCCGGAGGACGGGACTCGCGTTACGCGCAACACCAGCTTGCTGCCCAGCGCGACTCGGGATCGCACGCGTGCAACTCATCCTACCGGCGCTTTGGGAGCACGAGATTGGCCTGGAGACGGAAGCGGATTCCCTCAGGTCCTGCAGCCGGTGACTCGAGCCACTGCCCCACCCCGACCGCCAGGCTGACTGGCAGTCGCCCGACACGGATGAGCTTCGAGACCGACACGTTGAGCGGGATGGACCACTGCTCGGACTTCCAGTTGTAGCTGGACTCCGACTGCACCGATACGGTCCAGGCACTGGGCCAGGTGTAGGAGACGAAGGGCTGCACGAACGTGTTGCTGAGGTCCTGGCGCGCGTCGTCGCCTGCGAACGACCAGACGTGATTCGCCAGCACGCCGAGCGTCCAGCGGCCACGGGTCGTCAACGCCACGCCCGCCGGTCCGGCGCTCCACTTGCGACTGCCGAGCAAGGAGTCCGTGGCGGTGGGCAGCAGGAACACCGGCCCCACGCCCCAGATCACCCCGCCAGCCGTCGGAGCCCAAGGCGAAAAGAACAGGCTCAGATTGACGTCGCCCAACCCGAACTGGGAGCCCTGTCCCGGAAAGACGTCGTCCTGGTACACGATCGGGACGATCGTCCGCGAGATCAGGTTCCATTCCTCGCTCAACGCGAAGGGAATCACCGGTTGTACGTTCGTCACGGTCTTGGTGCCGCGATCGGCCGGACCGAGATCCCGGTCGAAGTTGATCTGGACGGGCAGCGTGATGAGGTCGGCCAGAGGATTGGTCAGCTCCTGGGCAAGGCCGGCGTCGGCCGCCTGTTCCTGCGTCCGAGCCGGGCCCACCGCCGCGGCGAGCGTTGCCGACAAGAGAACGGCGGTCAGCGAGACCCTCGTCGTCCGTGCTGATCGAAATGAACGAATCACGGTAGCTCCTTGTTGTACACCCGCAGCTTCGCCACGGCGCGTGTCAGAAGCTCCAGGCCAGGCCGAGGCCGAACCCTGCCTGCTGAACGTCGTAGACGAAACCACTCTCGTCGCGTTCAACGTCGAACCAGCGGTATCCGACCACGGTGCCGATGGCGTCGTTCCACTGGTACCCCAGGTTGAAGTTCAGGTCGTAGAACATCCTGGAGCCGACTCCGAAGCCTCCCAGTGCAGCGCCACCTGAGACATAGAACTTCGAGGTGCCCAGCAGGTGGTAACCCTTCAGGCCGAGAACAGGGTCGACCCACGACTCCTTGTTTCTGCCATTCAGCTCAAGCGGGCCGCTGAAAGCGAGATAGGAGTCGATGGACCAGTACCGTGCTCCCGCCAGGAGGTCGAGGCTGCCGCGCTCCTCTTGCAGCAACCGGTGCTCATAGGCGAATGTGAGCAAGGTCGACTTGGTTTCGGATCGCAGCGACAGCCCGAGCGCGGGGATCAGCTCCTCATCCGAGCGCACGTCGCTGTAGACCAGGTCGGTAAAGAGCCCGCTGCGCCCTTTGCGTGCCTCGAACATCAGCATCAGCGCGGTCTCAGTGTCCTCGAGCGCCTTGGAGGGAGAGATGTCGATCTCGCCGGGCGGCAGTCCCGGGATGGTCGCGGCCGTCCCCTCCAGTCCCGCGAACCACAGGTACGGGGCGAGCTTGAACTCCCAGTCGGCCGCCGCAGCCGTGCCGTTAGCGGCCAGGAACACGGCAAGCGCCAGACTGGCGATCTTCAGGTTCGACATGGTGCTGTCCTCATGTTGTTGGGCCGAATCGCTGCCGGTACCGCATCACCGTCAAGGCGTGTACCAGATCGGGGAGGTGTAGGCACGCTCCTGGTGACTGGCTGGGACATCCGTCGGAAGATCCTTGCCATAGAAGACCGCATCATAGGTCGTCCACCGCGGTGTCGGGATCTCGAGTACCCGCACGTAGTAGAAGGCTCTCTGCGTCGCGTCGAAATCGGGATCCTTCCAGAAGCCCATCAGGAGCGGCGCACCGATCGAGTTGGTGTAGGTTGCATCGTCCACATCCACCGTATTGCCGACCGGCGTCCGGCAGCGGCCGTCGGCGCCGATCTGCCGGCCGTCCGACACCGCGACGTCGTAGACGCGTTCCCGGGTCCGGCCGTTGTCGTCCAGCCAGCCCTTGATCACCTGGACGCGGTCGAGATTGGCGCCGTCGACGTCGCGCAGCGCCCGGATGACGAGGCGGGGCGCGGTGCCCTTGGGTGCTACACGCAGGTTGGAGCCCATCGGCACGCCGCGCTGGTACCCGGTCTTCGCAAAGTCCGGGCGATCGACGTCCGTCGCCTCGAAGTCCCATCCGGCGAATACGCGGACCGTCATGCGCGTCCCGGTGGTCGCGTAGACCTCCTTGCGCTTCAGCGCGTCCCACAGCGACTCCCGGGTGTTGCCGGCCGCCCAGACGCCGGCAAGACCCGCCGCGAGCGTCTGGTAGTGGCGCATGGTGATGTCGGGACCGCCCGGCCGCTGCATGATGCCCGTGATCTGCTCTGAGAAGCGACCCGGATCGCCCGATGGTTCCCCGGGCGTCGCCTTGCCGAAGTAGTTGTTCTCCTCGATCGAAGCGAGCGAGGTGTGGGTGTCGGTCGAGCCGATCATCCCGAACTTGAATGGATTGACGCCGAGGTCACGCTCGTAGGCGAGGCCCCGGGCCAGCGCGGTCCGCGCGTACTCCCGCGGGAGCATGTCGGGCGTCTTGGGCTCCGGGCCGAAGCTGCCCTTGTCCCAGGTGCCGTAGTCGGCGAATTCGTCGTCCGGCGACAGCAGCGGATGTGCCTCGCCGTCGCCTTTCATCTGGGTCACTTCATACACGGGCTCCCACCGCGTCCGGCGCTCGGCGTAGTTGCGGTCGAGCTTCTTGCGGGTCGTGAAGGTGACGTCGTCGAACATCAGCCCGTTCGACAGGTTGCCGTTGTGCGGGATGGCGAGCAGTCGGCCACCGGTCTTCGCCTCGTAGGCATCCATCCACCTCCAGAGATCCTCCGGATCGGTGGAGTCGTAGTTCGACATGGGAATGATCTGGTCCGCCATCTCCTTGCCGTCCCGGAAGACGACGTTGCGGTGCAGGTTGTTGCCGCCGGGACTCGCCGTCCATTCGTAGCCGATGAACGCCGTGAACCGGCCCGGCTCGTTGTACTCCTCGGCCAGCGACGTCAGGCGCTGCCACATCGTCCTGGTGAGCTCGTCCTGGTCCTTCAGCGGGTCCTGGCGGGTCGACATCCCCTGGCCCCAGAGACCATAGGCTTCCCAGTACTTGCCTGCATGCACCAGCGCCGAGATCTCCCGCCCGAAGGTGGTCTGCAGGAGCAGCGGGTTCGATTCCGCGATCATCGGCGCCAGGCCGAGGTTCTCGGCGTGATCGGCCACGACCAGGAAGTCGAGCGGACGCTGCAAGCGGGCGCGCACGCCGGAGGAGGCGACGACCGCCTCGCCGCGCGCGAAGCGATAGGCCTCCTCGGGGCCAAGCCGGTTGCCGACCATGCCGGCGTCCGTCGAAAAGGCGGTGTGGACGTGCGTATCACCCCAGAACACCCGCTGCGGGTAGTTGTCGTTCAGGTAGGGCGAGTACTGCCGCTGTCCGAGCACCGCCTCGTCCGGGCGGCTACCGATGTCCGTGACCGGGCCCTGGGCGAGCGCGGCCGACGCCGCGGCGACGCCGACCGCCGAGACGAGCCATTCACGAATCCATCCGCCCGACGCCTTCATCGTGTCCATATCCTTCTCCTCCACACACGAGTCGACGCCCGGGGAAGAGCGCCGGGGCGACTTCCCTGTATCTGGCCAAGGAATTCGCCCTCGAGCCTGACATTTCGCGCCATCTCCCTGTGCGCCGCCGCTATCGCTGCCGCCGCCGGCTCCGGTCCTCGCCCTCGAGCGTGCGCTGCCCCGCCGAGCGGGGCGTGCCGCGCATCTCGAGGCCGTGGCTTCCGGTCACGATGCTCTGGCCGGCATTCAGCGTGACCGACAACGGCTCGAGCTCGCCCCGGCCCCAGAGGTGTTGCTCGGACGTCTCCCACAGGTGTCGCGTGTCGACCGTCGGCATGGCGATGAACAGAAATTGCAGCGCGAGCCCCTTGCCGACGGGCTCGGTCCAGGCCTGGAAGTCGCTGGCGCGCAGCGTGCCGCCGTCGTCGAATACCAGCAGCAAGGTCTGCCGCTTCGCCAAGCCGCGACCGGTGGCCATCTTGAACCAATCGATCCCGATGAAGTCGAGGTTGATGCCGAGTTGCCGTTCCTCGGCATTGATGTACTCGTACAACATGGCGAAGCCGCCGGGCAGCGCACTCATCCGGGCAGGCGGACCGAGGCCGCGAACGGCCTCTGCGGCTGTCGTGACCCCTTCTTGGAGGCGCAAGTCCGACTCTGCGATCGGCTCGCCGTGGCGCCGCCCCAGGATCGTACAGCCGGATCCCACGAGGCCCGTCATCACCAGCAATACGAGGACGCTATCGCGCAGCCGCCGGGGAGCCATTGCTCAACCCGTAGTCCAGCAGGACCCCGTTTGCATCGAAGAAGAAGATCGCGCGATCGTACGTGACGTCTTCGTTGATCCAGTTGTAGACGATGAAGACGGCACCTCGTCCTCGACCCTGTTCCTTCAGGTAATAGAACACCGTCTGGTCGCGCAGCCCTATCACCTGCGAAGGCGGACCCAGGGTCCGCAGGATGACGGACTGGGTGGTCTCCCCTACAACCGGCGGCGAGATCGCCGGATCTCGCCACGTGCTCTCGACGCCTTTCGTCCGGTCGTAGGAGACGCACGCGGTCGCGAGCACCGCCACCATCAGCGGCAGCGAAACAAGCACTCTCATAGCGAGCCCTCAGTCGGTAGAACCGATCGGACCAACGCCTCCCCCTGCCAACAGGGTCAGGCTCGACGAGAATTGGATTGATTAATAACTCGTCCCGTTCACGATCGGCATCGTCAAGAACCGAGACGGCGCCGGAAAATCATCGGAGGCTGCCGAACCGCCGGGCTCAGCGGAGGCGCGCAAGCACACGAAGCCGCGAGGCATCCACCGATGTCTGAAGACCCGGCATTGTGGATACTGCGCAGGTCCGGACCGGTTGGTCAGTCGGTTCACCCCGCAGCATCCGAAGCGAACGGTGCCGGAGACGGCGGACCCGCGGTCGATACGAAGGTAGCCATCAGTCGCAACGGTGCCCACGAGAGCGCGCGGCGGCCGGCATGGCTGTCCTTGCGTCAAGAAGGGAGGAGCACAATGAAGAAGTCAGTTGGCAGACCGACCGAACATCGTCCATCCAGAAGACCCAAGCACGTAACGACGTCAAGCCTGACTCTCGCAACATCGACTCTCGTGGTGGTATTGCAGGGGTCGGCGCTCGCCGAACCTCCGACGATGAGGATGACGACGGAGATTCCCACTTCCATCACGACGCCCGACCGGGTGGAGACCCGAATCGGCACGCTGGAGTTCTTCGACGGCTTTCCGACTGCCGAGACCGCTCAGAGGACTTTCGACAATCTGGACTTTCTCCGGGGCGTTGAGGCGTTCCTGAACGGCTGTCCGGCTGCGTCGCTCGTCGCCATGCGGCAGGGAATGCGGGAAATCGGCGCGGTCAACGGAACTATCGGCATCACCGAGACCCTGATGGACTCGCGATCGCTGTTCCTGACGGCGAATACCGAGAGCATCTACACCGGTACGTGGCTAGATCTGAAGGATGGTCCGATCGTGGTGGAAAGCCCGCCCAATACATTGGGTATCGTGAACGACTTCTGGTTTCGCTACGTGGCGGACCTGGGGAATGCAGGACCGGACAAGGGGCAGGGCGGCAAGTACCTTTTCGTCGGACCCGGCTACCAGGGCGACATCCCCGAAGGCTACTTCGTCTATCGGAGCCCGACCTACGGGAACTTTCTGATCTGGCGCGGATTCCTCGTACAAGGTGACCCGCAGCCCGGGATCGAGAACTTCAGGAAACATGCCCGTATCTATCCCCTGGCCAGAACGGACAACCCTCCGATCCAGAAGTGGGTCAACATGTCGGGCAAGGCCTTCAACAGCATTCACGCCAACGATTTCAGCTTCTACGAGGAACTGAACGAGGTCGTCCAGGAGGAGCCCGCCGACTCCCTGGACCCGGAGATGCTTGGGCTGTTCGCTGCGATCGGGATCAAGAAAGGCCAGCCCTTCGCACCGGACGCCCGGATGAAAGAGATCCTGACGGAGGCGGCCGCTGTGGGCAACGCGACCGCGCGCTCGCTCGTCTTCCCAGGCCGCGACAAGAGCGTTTATCAGTACGACTCAGGCTACTGGAAGACCGCTTTTGTCGGTGGCAGTCATGAGTTCCTGGCAAATGGCGTCCGACTGTTGGACGCGCGCACGTCCTTCTTCTACTACGCCACGATGGTGACGCCCGCCATGGCCATGAGCATCCCGGGCGCCGGATCGCAATACTCTCTGGTCACAGTGGACGCCGCGGGAAAACCACTGGACGGGTCCAAGAATTACAGGTTGCGCTACCCCCCCAATGTCCCGGCCAAGGATTTCTGGTCCGTCGTGATCTACGACAACCAGACCCGTTCCCTGCTGCAGACCGATCAGCAATACCCAAGCATTTCGAGCCAGCGCGGAGTCCAGGCAAATCCTGACGGTTCTTATGACATCTATTTCGGTCCAGCTGCGCCGAAAGGCAAGGAGAGCAACTGGATCCAGACCGTTCCCGGCAAGGGCTTCAGCGTGATTCTGCGTTTTTACGGACCGCTCCAGCCGTGGTTCGACCAGACATGGCGGCCAGGCGACATCGAGCCCGTTGAATAGCAGCGGGGATAGCGAAGGCCGCCTATCGGCAGAGACGAGCCCGGGCCGCGCGTTCGCGCGGCGTCCGGGCATCGTCAACACCTGGATGCCGACCTACTACATGGGGCGGTAGGACGCGCCACCCTCTCGCGAGTCGACACCCGACCTCAAAGCTTCTCGTACGAGAATTTCGCTCCGCCGAGCGCCGCTTCGTACATCAGGCCGCCCTTGACGATGGCGAACGGTGCCACGCCTTTGCGATAGCCACCGACCGTCGTGGCGTCCTTCTTGCCGGCGCTCGCCCCGGCCGACGCGCCACCGGTTCCCGCCCCGGCCGAGGCCGCCGCCGTGATCGCGACCGCGCTCACCTGTGCGCCGAACTCGAAGTTGCCTGATGTGAAATCCCTGAAGGCACGCTGGTCCTCGAAAAAGATGATCAGGCTATAGCCCTGCGCGCCCGCCTGCCAGCCGAAGCTCACCTGCGTCATCTTGGTCTTGCCGACGATCTCGTCGTCAGCAAAGACACAGCCCTTGCCGTGCGCGCCGCCGATTCCAAGGCCCGCCTTGCCGATGGTTGGAAACACGGCAAAACCGTAGTTGTTGTCGAAGAAGGGAGCCGTCTCGCCGGCATCCCGGAACAGCTTGGCCGCGTCCTCGCAGGCACGCTTGCCGTCATCCGCATGCGCGCTTGCCCCGAACAGCATGGCCAGGGTCAACGCCGTGAATAGTCTGGTCTGTCGCCTCATCCTTAGTCTCCTCAATTTGCGGGGCCGGTCTGCCACGATCACGGCGAGGGCCGCGCGTGGGTCCTCGAAGCACGCTTCTACGACAGGCTCTTGCATGGCTCGCACGATCCCTCCTGCCGGAACCCTATGAGTCTTTACATCGCTTGGAGCGCGGTCGTCATCGCCGAGAACCGAGGGGGCCGAGCTGGCGCAGACGCCAGATTGCTGCAGCCCGATACGCCGGGTGGCTTTGCGGAAAGAGTAAAGCTTGGCGTCCCGGCCTCAGGAACCTGGAGGCGATCGCCTGAGCCGGCTTGCGACAACCTGGTAGACGATCGCCGCGAGCAGCAGCGCGAGGATGGCGAGGAGCACCCTCGAGAACGCGTAGTCGACGAGGTCGTGGACACGCCCTGAGAGCTGGTCGATCGGCTCTGCAAGCTTCGGCGCCAGCGCATCCACGCCCTCGACGAGCGCCTGGAACTCCCGCGCGGTCGCCGCCAGCTCCGTCACGGTGCGCGTGTACTCGTTGATGTCGAAGGGCCGCGGCGGCTCGGTCGGCTTCGGCGCATCCGGGTCCGGCTCGAACCGCGCCAGCAGGCGGTCGGTCGATTCGACCAGCTCGTCGAGCGACCGGGCCGTCACCGTCCCGGCGTCCAGCGCACCGCGAAGCTCCTGGGTCAGCGCCAGCATTTCCCGCTGCTGGGAATAGAGCTCCGCCATGACTTGCGCGACCGCCGCCTCTCGCTCGCGGGCGATCGTACCCGGCAGCTCGCCGACCACCTCCGACAGCGCGTCCGCCAGTCGACCGAACTGATCGATCGACTCCATCGTCTCGCGAACCTCCGTGGTGCTCTTGGCGCCGGCCGCTGCGGCAGTCACCTGCAGGTCGATGAGGATCGAGACGCGCTGGGCGTAGTACATGGCCCGCTCTGCCAGGACACGGGTCTGCTCGAACTCGCGCACCGCCGGATCCACACCCTCCAACGGGTCGAGCCCGAAGATTCCGAGCAGCCCCGGTGAGACTCCGGCCTCCTTCTGGCCGAGACCGAGCCCTGCCACGTCCGTGAATCGCACAAACGCCGCGGACTCCATGCCAGGATTCTCGTCGTACCAGGACTGCAGGATCCGGTCGAACTCGGCCTTCCTCTCGTCTGTGGCATCGGGCAGATCATCGACCAGATGCCACGCCTGGTCCTCCAGGGACCTGAAGGTTCGCAACAGTTCCGTCGCTGCCTGGCCATAGGTCGGGACCCAGTTGAACTCGATGATGCGGCGCGTAAGCGAGACCAGAACGATCATGTCCACGGCATTCGCGATGGGATTGCTGCCGGCCGCTATCTGGAAGGCTGCGGTAGCCTGTCTGAACCGCCAATTTGCTAGGTCTGCGACGAGCCTGTCGACATCGAAGTCCTGATCCTGCATCTGCTCGGCGTACTTCCTCGCCAGCTGCGTCGTGCGCCGCTCCATCCTCTCGACGTACTGGTCGGCGAAGCGCATGACCTTGAGCTGCAGCGTCTGGCTCTGTTCCTTGGCCGCCTCGGCGCGCGCCCGCTTGCGAGCGGCCTCCCCGGTCAGCCGCTCGATGATGCCGCAGCCGATGAGGTTCACGGAGAGGATGCCCACGATCACGGCGCGGGCCACGAGAGCGATGCGCGTCGGCTCCCGCACGGCGCTCCGTGCACCAGGTGGCGCTGCGGCGCCACGACGGCATTCCCCTGTCAGGTGGCTCATGGCCGATCCCGGTTGTCGTTTTCCCGGATCGTAGCGCGATCGGGGCCTGTGTGCAGTCCGCACAGACCCGGAGGCTGCCTTCTAGAAGTTGATGATGGCCCCGCCGTCGACGTGCAGGCCGTGGCCCGAGACGAACTTCGCCTCGTCCGAGGCCAGGAACAGGGCGGCCGCCGCGACGTCCTCCGGGTCCCCGATCCGGCCCATCGGCGCCTTGTTTTCCCAGTACTTGCGGAAGTTCTCGTCCGCCATGAACGGCCGCGACATGCCGGTCCAGATCGAGCCCGGCTGCAGGTAGTTGACCGTGATGCCGTACTTGCCGAGATCCACGGCCATGCCCTTGGACAACCCGGCGACGGCGTGCTTCGAGGCCCCGTAGATCGAGAGCGTGGGCCCGCCCATCTCGGACATGATGGACCCGAGGTTGACGATGCGACCGCCGCCGCGCTTGCGGATCTCGGGCACGGCCGCGCGGGCGATGCGGAAGTAGGAGCGCACGTTGACCGCCATGATGCGGTCGAACTGCTCGTCGGTCAGCTCCTCGAACTGGCATGCGATCGCGATACCGGCATTGTTTACCAGGATGTCGAGGCCGCCGAAGGCCTCGACGGCCGCTCCCACGAGTCGCCCGGGCGCATCGTCGTCGGTCGTATCGAGCGCCACGCAACGGGCCGCGCCGGTGCCGCCGAAGATCTCCACGAGCTTCGAGCCCGGCAGGTCCGCCAGGACGCAGCAGGCGCCCTCCGCAAGGTAGAGCTTCGCAATGGCCTCGCCAATGCCGCTCGCGGCGCCCGTGACGATCGCGACCTTGCCCGCCAGCTTGCCCATCGGTCCGTTCATCTTCCCGTCTCCCCAAAAGGCGAGGGCCGGCTTGCGCCGGCCCCGCCCTGTCGTCATGTGCTCGTCACGTGCCCCGTCAGCGGGCGCCGCCGAAGTTCATGCCGACCTCGAGGCCGAAGCTGCGCGGCGCACCGAACTGCGTGTGCGTCCACAGGTTCGCCACCGACTGCGAGGCGATGCGGTAGCGCTCATCCGCGAGGTTCTTGCCGTAGGCCCGCACGAAGTACCGGTCGTTGCCGTCGGTGTAGGTGATCGAGGCGTTGACCAGCGTCTTCGCGTCCAGGTAAGCGTCGAATTCCCTGCCCGGTGCCGCGATATAGAAGAGGTTGGCGTCCTCGTAGTACACGTCGGCCGCGAAGTCGAGGTACCCGCCTGCGAACTCCATCGTGTAGATACCGGCGAGCGAGCCGCTGAACTCGGGCGAGCGCGGCACGGGCAGCCCCGAGAAGTCCCCGAAGAAGGGCAGGATCGTGCCCCCGCTGACCGGGTCGGTCAGGCCGGGCTGGTCGATGATGAAGGTCTTGTACTTGGCATCCAGGTAGGCGGCCTGTGCGCGGATCCGGAAGGCATCCGTGACGAGCATCTGGAACTCGAGCTCGATGCCCTTCGACTCCACCTCCGCCGCGTTGTAGAACACGGTCTCCTGGAACGTCGCCCCGTCCTTCTCCGTGAGGATGTTCACCGCCCGCTGGGCATCCTCGTACTTGGTGAAGAACACCGTCGGGTTGAAGCGGATGCGATTGTCCGGCGAGGTGTACTTGAAGCCTAGCTCGTAATTGGTGGCGAATTCGGGGTCCACCGGGCGCGTGAGCTCGGACACCATCAGGCCGCTGGTGCCGGTCTGGTCGTTGTAGCCGCCGGCCTTGTAGCCACGCGACACCGTCAGGTAGGAGAACCACGCGTCAGTCAACATGTACGATCCGGTGAAGCGCCAGCTGGGCTCGGACCACTTCTTCTTCAGATTCTCGAAGCCCGGGGTGGAAGAGTCGACGATGACCCCGCCCGGGTACTTGTCGAAGTCGGCTGCATCCAGCGGCTTGTTGAGATCGTCGGCCGTGAGGTCCGGGTTGTTCGGGTCGAGCTGGCTGAAGAACACCTGCGTGCGACCCTTCCAGGAGCGCTCGTCCTCCGTGTAGCGGAAACCGGCGCCGAGCTGCAGCCTGTCCGTCACGTCCCAGGTGACGTCCGCGTAACCCGCAAGCGAGTCGGAATCCTGCCGGTTGCACAGGATCTGCGGGTTGGCGTTGAAGAACTGCGCCCCGCCGAAGTCGACGACCAGATCGACGAAACCAAGCACCTGCACGACGCAGAACTCCGCGTCGTTGGTCTGCTGGAAGGCGCCGACCACGTAGTTGATCGGACCATCGAGATTCGAGGCCAGGCGCACCTCGAACTGGGTCGTCTCGCGACTCGTGTCGCGGGTCGCATCGAACAGCGACAGCGGCTCGCCCGTGACCTCGTTGATCGGCGCGGCACCCGTGTAGGTGTTCGGCAGATGCTCTTCCTGGTCGCGCTTGCCGGCGACCGCGAAGAGCGTGTGGCTGCCGAAATCCCAGTCGAGGTTCAGGTAGATGCCGTCGACGTCGATCACCTGGCCCTTGCCCATCTCGAGCAGCGAGTCGTTGCGGTTGGTCGAGGCCATGTTCTTGAGCGGGTCGCCCGTCGGCCGGGTGAAACCGAGGAAGTTCCACACATAGGGACCTTCGGGTGGGGTGTCGTTGAAGGACGGGACGGCGTCCGAACGGTCGCGCAGCCACTCGTACTGCAGGAGTACCGTGGCGTCGTCCGTGGGGTTCCACTGCAGCTTGACACGGCCGTTGTTGCTGTCGATGCCGCCTGCGTCCTCGCCCGTGCCCTGGCCGGAGATGCCGGTGATGCCAGGGATCTCGCTCGCGATCAGCGGAGTGATGGGCCCGTAGGTCGCACCCAGCTTGTAATAGCCGTCCGACTTCGCGTAGGACCCCGCGAACCTGAGCGACAGCGTGTCCTTGACGATCGGCAGGTCGATCGCGGCCTGCGCGCGTCGCTCGTTGAAGCTGCCGTAGCTGAGCCGTACGTCGGCGCCGAACTCGGACATGTCCGGGCGCTTGGTCTGGATGTTCATCGCGCCGCCGGTCGTGTTCTTGCCGAACAGCGTGCCCTGCGGACCGCGCAGCACCTCGACCTTCGCGATGTCGAAGGTGTCGAGCAGCTGCGTCTGCACGCTCGGCATGACAAAGTCGTCGACCTGGACGCCGACTGGCGTGTCCTGGTAGACGATGATGTCCGTGAGGCCCACGCCGCGCATGGCGAAGGAGGCGGCATTGAAGGCCGTGATGCGCGATGCGGAGAGCCCCGGTACCGTGGAGGAGATGTCGGAGAGCTCGCGTGCGACGAGGCGCGTCAGGTCATTGCTGGACACCGCCGACACCGACACCGGTGTGGTCTGGATGTCGGTCTCAGCCGCGGCGCGTGTCGCGGTCACCATCACCTCCTCGAGCCGGACCGTGCCTTCGGCCGCCTGCGCAGCCTGAGGCAGCGCGACTGTTGCGGCGCCCGAAGCCAGGGCAACGCGAAGGGCCGTGGACACCGCTCGTCTCAATTCGCTCGACATGGGCTGCTCCCCCTTGAGTCATGTGCCGGTTGCGCTGCGTAGACCGCCATGCCGGTAGAGCCCCTCGTTACGAGGCATCTTTCCGTCGCGGCCGCGCAAGTTCGGTGCGAGTGTATGTCGTGCCCGGAAAAAAAATCAATCTGTCCTGTTTTTTCTTATTGCAACGCAGCAAAGCTCTCTGCAACAGATTGATTTCCAAACCTCATGATTGCCGCAGAACCGTCTCCCCGACAGTGCTGTTGCGTTTGTTCCACAGCCCGAGGCTTGCCGGGGACGGACCCGCCCCACTGCCCGCACCGGCAGGACGCGGCCACCGCGCACCGTCGCGCTTCTGGTCCATAAATAAACAGTACTGACTGTTTCTTTGGAATTGATGCGTTATATTCGATCCGTCTCCCGGTTGCCCTGCGACAGCCGCCTGAACGCGAGAGAGGAAACCAGCCATGACGTTCGATTTCCGGGTCAACCCGAATGCGCCGGCCGACTCGCTGGAAGCCAAGCAGCCGCACGTCGACAACGGGCTCATCGTGCCCGACCCGTCGCGCTACTTCTCGCCCGAGTTCATGCGCAAGGAGTGGGAGCGGCTGTGGCCCCGTGTCTGGCTGCTGGCCGGCATCACCTCGGACATTCCCGAGGAAGGCGACTACACCACTTTCGACCTCGGCCACGAGTCGTTCATCATCGTTCGCCAGGAAGACGGCAGCATCAAGGCCTTCTACAACGTCTGCCCGCATCGCGCGAACCGCGTCGCGCTCAATGAGCGCGGCAGCGTCGCGCAGTTCACCTGCGCCTTCCACGGCTGGCAGTTCTACTGCAACGGCAAGCTCAAGGCGATCACCGACGAGGACACCTTCGCGCCGGAACTGGTCGCGCACCGCCCCGGCCTCGCAGAGGTGCGCTGCGACTCCGTCGGCGGGCTCATCTTCATCAACATGGACGGCAAGGCGCCGCCACTCGAGGACTGGATCGGTCTGCCCGAGGGTTACATCGAGAACTACGAGATCGACAAGATGCACTGCGTGCGACACGTGCGCAGCACCTGGAACTCCAACTGGAAGGTGGGCGTCGACTCCTTCTACGAGACCTACCACCTGCCGCACATCCATCCCCAGACCCAGGGCGTCATGGAGGACTTCTCGCAGTACGACCTGTACCCGAACGGCTTCAGCCGCATGATCGTGCCGCTGTGCGTGAAGTCGCACCGCATCCCGGACCAGGAAACTGTAGATGCGGGCCTGCGCTTCATGATGCAGGACGCAGGCATGGACCCGGACAAGTTCGAAGGCAACGCCCGCGAGGTGCGCAAAGCGGTGCAGAAGGCCAAGCGCGCGCGCGCGCGGCGTCTCGGTCTGGCCCACTACGAAAAGCTCACCGACGGCCAGCTCACCGACAGCTGGGCCACCGGGCTCTTCCCGAACGTCCAGATCGGCATGCACCCGGAAGGCGTTTTCATCATGCGCTTCCTGCCGCACCCGGACGATCCGAAGAAGTTCTACTACGACAACATGACCCTGTTCCGGTACGTCGACGATCCGGACTACTTTGTCCCGGCCTGGATGGGTCTGCCCCACGGCACCGAAGTGACCGGCAAGGTCCGCCCCAACATCGAGCACGTGCCCGAAGGGCAGAAGCCCGACCTCGGCGAGGTGCTCGACCAGGATGTGGAACTGGTCGCGGCCGTCGGCGCCGGCAGCCGCTCGCGCGGCTTCAACGGGCCGCTCTGGGGCGAGCAGGAGGTGCGCATCCGGCACTTCCACCGCGAGCTCGACCGCTATATCAATGGCGAGAAGTGACCACCGCCCCTTCGACCGATTGATTCTCCCCGCCCGCGCCGTCTAACGGCTGCCTGCGCTGCCTCGCCGACCGGTCGAGACCGGTCGGAGTGCGCTCGGGCGCTTCAGCCGCGGGAGGGCGAGTTTGATTCCATCGACACCGACCGGTCCGACGTCGACCTTGGCGGCGGGCGACGCCTGGCGAGACGGGCTGCTCCGTTTCAGGCCCGTTGCCGTCCTCGCCCTGTGCTACCTGGCGTTCGGGGGAGCGCTGCGGCTCGTCCTCTGGGCCAGCTTCGGCAGACAGCAGGGCGTCCCGCTCGAGCACCTGCCGATCCTGCTCCTCGGCGGGACCCTCAACGACCTCGTCGAGTCCCTGTACCTGCTCGCACCGCTGTCCACCTACCTGCTGCTGATGCGGGACCGGTGGCACCGGACACGGTGGAACCGGCTTCTCATCGCGACCGGGACCTTCCTGACCCTGTTCGGGCTCGTCTACCTGTCCGCCGCGGAGTTCTTCTTCTTCGAGGAGTTCGACGCGAGATTCAACGTCGTCGCCGTGGACTACCTCATGTTCCCCGCCGAAGTCCTCGGGGACCTCCGGGCCGAGTATCCGGTCCTGCCCGTCGCCATCGTTGCGGCCCTCGCGGCGGGACTGCTGACCCCGCTCGCGATGCGGCTGATGCGGCCCGGCTTCGCGGCGCCGGTGCGCCTTCGCCAGCGGACGCCTGTGTTCGCCGCCTACCTCGCCTCGCTCCTCGCCGCCGTCGCCTGGTATCCGACGACCGCGCTCTCGTGGACTGCAAACCGGGTCGAGAACGAGCTGGTCCAGAACGGGGCCAGCAGCTTCTTCCGGGCTCTCGCCAAGAGCGAGATCGCGTACGACGCCTACTATCCCACCGCGGCACCGGCGGACAACCTGGCTCTTCTGGCCGCGCAACTGGATTCGGGCCGCTCCGAGTTCGTCGACCTGGATGCTGGGCGGATCGACCGCGTGCATCCCGGCCGGACCGACGGGCTCGGCCGGCTGAACGTCGTGGTCGTCGCGAGCGAATCCTTCGGCGCCGAGTTCAGTCGCCTGTACGGATCGGAACTCGACCTCACGCCCAACTTCGACCGCCTCGCACAGCAGGGCATCTGGTTCCGGCACGCCTACGCCACCGGGACCCGCACGGTTCGAGGTCTCGAGGCGATCAGCGCCTCGTTTCCCCCGATCCCGACCGTCTCGATCCTGCGTCGACCGGGCAGCGAGCACATCTCGACCTGGGGCTCGGTGATGCGCGAGCTGGGCTACAGCACAAGCTTCCTGTACGGCGGCTACGGCTACTTCGACAACATGAACCACTATTTCGGCGAGAACGGCTTCGAGGTGCTCGACCGGCGCGACATTTCGCAACCCGTTCGCTTCGAGAACATCTGGGGAGTGGCCGACGAGGACCTGTTCGACACGGCGCTCGGACACCTCGACGGCAAGGCCGCCACCGGGCAGCCGTTCTTCGCACTGATCATGACCACGTCGAATCACAAGCCGTTCACGTTTCGCGAGGGCGTGCCGGGCGTTCCGCCCCAGGGCGGCGGCAGGAAGGCCGGCGTCCGGTACGCCGACTACGCGCTCGGCTACTTCATCGACGAGGCGCGCAGGCACGACTGGTTCGACGACACCGTCTTCGTCGTCCTGGCCGATCACGGCGCACGCGTCTACGGCAAGGCGGACATGCCGCTGCGCTCCTACGAGATCCCCTGGATGATCTACTCGCCCCGGCACGTCGGCCCACGCCGTGTCGACGAACTGGTCAGCCAGATCGACGTCGCGCCGACGGTGATGGGACTGCTGGGTCTTCCGTATCGCGCGCCCTTCTTCGGCGAGGACGCGCTGGCCGGCCGCGAGGAAGGACGGGTCGCCCTGTTCAGCTACAACCACGACGTCGCCATCTACCGGGACGGTAAGCTGGTGCGCTTCGGCCTGCAGGAGGAACCGGCCACGCTGGCCTACGACAGGCAGAGCGACAGCTACGCTCCGCGACCGGCCGATGCCGAGCTCGAGCGCCTCGGGATCGCCTATTTCCAGACTGCCTACGAGCTGTTCGCACGCCACTCGTATTGATGCAGGCGCCCGCAGGAGTCAGACCGGCAGCCTGCCGGCCCGCCCGCGGCGCAAGTGCAGGCGGCGGTTGACCTCGTGCGGAAGGTCCCCGCGATGATGGACCACGATGACGAGGCGCGTGCCGGCCTTTGCCAGACGTGACAGTGCGGCGCGCAGCCGCCGCCGGCGTCCGGGATCGAGGCCGGTGAACGGCTCGTCGAGCAGGAGCAACTCCGGCTTCTTGACGAACGCCCGCGCGAGCAGTGCGAGGCGCAGCTCGCCGTAGGACACCTCCCGGGGACGACGATCCGCGAGCGGTCCGAGGTCCACGAGCGCGAGTGCCTCGGCCGCGAGGCGCCGCTCCCGCCGCGTCGGCGGACTGTCGAGACCGACGCTGTCGCGCAGGCCGCTGACGACGATCTCCTCGAGCGTCGCGCCCGCCTCGTAGGCGGCCTGCAGCTCGGGGGAGACGATGCCGATGGCGGCGCGGATCTCCTGGAGCGACGTGCCGGGAGGGTGCCCGCGCCGGAACACGCGGCTGCCGAGCGCGGGCGGCCAGCTGCCGTAGAGCAACCCGAGCAGCGTGCTCTTGCCGCTGCCGTTGCGCCCCGTGATCGCCCAGTGCTCACCGTCCTCGAGCACCCAGTCGAGACCGCGCAGCGCGGGCGTCTCCTCGCGGTACACCCAGACGTCCCTGAGCTCGATGAACGGCTGGATGCCCCGGCGTCGCCGGCAGGCGGCCTGTCGGTCCGGGACCGCGGAGGCCGGCGCGGCGGCACGCCTGAGCCGGCGCAGCGCGGTGCGCCAGGGCAGCACGCGCACGCGTCCCTGCTCCACGACCGCCGCCCTCTCGACGCCGGGTGGCACGTCCTCGGGCCGGTGTGCACTGGCGAGGACGGTCACGCGGGTCCGGGAGAGGCCGGCGAGCGCCCGCGTCAGCCGGCGACGGTGCCCGTCGTCGAGGCCGTTGTACACCTCGTCGAGGAGCAGCAGGCCGGGTCGCGCGGCCAGCGCCCGGGCGACCAGCGCGAGCCGGCGCTGCCCGTAGGAGGCCTCCAGCATCCGCCGGCCGCGGACTTCGGTGAGCGCGAATCGCTCGAGGAGCGTTCGCACCTGCCTGCGCTGCACCAGATCCGGCTCGTCGAGCGGGATGTCGGTGCCGAACAGGCCGGTCGCCACGACCTGCTCGAGCGTGTGGTTCCAGCCGTACCGTGCGTACTTGTCCTGGGACTCGGCACCGACGTAGACCACCCGCTCGCGGGCGTCGACGAGTTCCACCACGCGCCCGCGGTGATCGGCATAGGTGCGCCGCTCGCGGCCGGTGGGCGTCGGCCAGCGCAGGCCTGCCAGAAGCTTGATGAGCTGGGTCTTGCCGGCCCCGTTCGGGCCGACGAGCAGCCACTTCTCGCCGGGCCGAAGGGCGAGCGACACCTCGTCCAGCACGACCTTGCGGCCCAGTCGAACCGTGCAGTGCGACAGCGCGACCCCGAGTCCAGGCACCGATCAGGCCTTCAGCAGCCAGGCATCCGCCTCGAGCGAGACGAGACCGTCCCGTTCGAGCTTGATGAGGTGGGCGTGCAGCGAGTGCAGGGCCAGCCCGTGCAACGACGGGTCGACGTCTTCGTAGACGGCCGGCAGCAGGGCCTCCGTGCTGGCGGCACCAGCCGCCGACAGGCAGCGCAGGACCTTCTGCTCGCGGCGCAGGCGATGGGCGATGAGGGACTCGATCACCTCGCGCGGGCGGTCGAGCACGGGTCCGTGGCCGGGCGCGAGTTGCGACAGCGGCAGCTGCGCGAGCCGCGCGAGCGAGCCCAGGTAGTCGGCCATGTCGCCGTCCGGCGGCAGGATGACCGGCGAGACGTTGCCGAGAACGTGATCGCCGGTGAACAACAGGCCCGTCTTTTCCACCAGGAAGCAGAAGTGGTTGGAGGCATGTCCCGGTGTGGCGATGCAGCGGATCGCGCAACCTTCCAGCAGCACGCGCTCACCATCGCAAGGTCGCAGGTCGGGACGAAAGCGGACATCGTGGCGCCCGCCGCCCGGTGCGCTCGCGCCGACGACCGTGGCGCCGGTGGCCTCTCGCAGCAGGCGCGCGGCCGGGGAATGATCGGCGTGCGTGTGGGTCACCAGGATCCACTGGATGCGCCCCTCGCCGGCACGCGCGAGCGCCTCGATGTGGGAGGCAATGGCGGGACCCGGGTCGACCACCGCGAGTTCCGTCTCGCCCACCAAGTAGGAGTTCGTGCCCGGGCCGGTGAACGGCCCGGGATTCGGCGCGACGACGCGCACCACGGCCGGCGCGATCCGGACGGGGCTGCCGGGCTCGAACCCGGTGGTCATCTGTCGAGGCCCTCGAGCCAGTCGGTCCAGAGTCGCGCGGCCTGCCGCTCGAGCGCAGGCCCTAAGCGCCTTGCCTGGTCGCGCAAGGAGCCCGGTGCTACCCCCGCGAGCCCGAGCTCGACGGTGTGCCCGATCAGCCAGCGCTCGAGCGAGGCTGCCTCGAACTCCGGGTGGAATTGCAGTCCGAGCACCCGGTCGTCGATCGAGAAGGCCTGGTTCGCACAGACCGCCGTGGATGCCAGCAGCACGGCGCGCTCGGGCAGGTCGAAGGTGTCGCCGTGCCAGTGCAGCACCGGCGTGGCCGGCGAGCCCAGGTGCCGCAACGCCGAGGCGCGTCCCGCGGGCGTCAGCTCGATCGGAGCGTAGCCGATTTCCGGGCTTTCGGCGGCGTAGACCTTGGCCCCCAGTGCACGCGCGATGAGCTGTGCGCCGAGGCAGATACCGAGGGTCGGACGCCCGCCGTCGATGCGCCGCTTCAGCAGCGCGGCCTCTTCGGCCAGCCACGGGTAGCGCGCGTCGTCGCAGGCACCGATCGGCCCTCCCAGGATCACGAGCAGTGCCGCCTGCAGGCCTGCGGCGCCACCGAGCGCGCCGGGCTCGAGGTAACGGAGCCGGTACCCGTGACGGCCGAGCGCCGGCGCGAGCGTGCCCAGATCCTCGAAGGCGACGTGTCGAATGACCAGGGCGTTGCGCATGGCGAGTGGCGGCGTGGGGTGCCAAGCTTAGCGCGCCGGCGAGACTCTCACAGGACGATGCGTACAAGCCGCTCTGACCGGCCCCGTCGGTCCCGCCTATATTCGAGGACTCCTTCGCGGACGAGTGCCGATGGCGTTCCTGCCACGACTGGACTTCTCCCACCTCCGGGGCGACCTATTCGGCGGAGTCACCGCCGCGATCGTCGCGCTGCCCCTGGCGCTCGCTTTCGGCGTCGCGTCGGGAGCCGGTCCGGTGGCGGGGCTCTACGGTGCGATCCTGGTCGGCTTCTTCGCGGCGCTGTTCGGCGGCACGCCGGCGCAGGTCTCGGGACCGACCGGTCCGATGACCGTGGTATCGGCCACGATCTTCACGGCCCATGCTGACAACCTGCCCGTCGCCTTCACCATCGTCATGCTGGCCGGGGCGTTCCAGGTCCTGTTCGGCCGCCTTCGCGTCGGTCGCTACATCAACCTCGTGCCCTATCCGGTCGTCTCCGGCTTCATGTCGGGTATCGGCGTGATCATCATCGTCATGCAGCTCGACCCGCTGCTCGGCCACCCGGCCCCGCGGAGCGTCGTCAACGCGCTGACGGTGCTGCCCGAATACCTGCTGCACCCCAACCCGCACGCGCTCGTCGCCGGCCTGCTGTCGCTGGGACTGTGCCTGTTCACACCGAAGCGGATCACGCAGGTCTTGCCGGCGACCCTCGTGGCTCTGGTGGCGGGCAGCCTGCTGGTCGCGTTCATGCTCACGGACGCGCCGGTGCTCGGTGAGATCCCCACGGGGCTGCCCAGCCTGGTCGTGCCCGAGCTCGACCTGACGTTGCTGCGGGAGGTCCTGCCGCCGGCCCTCGCCCTGGCGGTGCTCGGTTCCCTCGATAGCCTGCTCACCTCGCTCGTCGCCGACAACGTGACCCGCACCTTCCACGACTCCGACCGCGAGCTCGTGGGCCAGGGCATCGGCAACCTGGCGGCGGGTCTGTTCGGTGGCCTTCCGGGCGCCGGTGCCACCATCCGGACGCTGGTCAACATCCGTTCCGGCGGCCGCACGCCGCTGTCCGGCGCGACCCACGCCCTGGTGCTGCTGGCCGTGGCGCTCGGCCTCGGGCCGCTCGCCGCCCGGGTGCCGCACGCCGTGCTCGCCGGCATCCTGATCAAGGTCGGAATCGACGTCATCGACTGGCCCTACCTGCGGCGCAGCCTCAGGATGCCGCCCTCCGCCACTGCTTTCATGCTCACGGTGCTGCTGCTCACCGTCTTCGTCGACGTCATCACGGCCGTCGGAATCGGTACCGTCATGGCCAGCATGCTGTTCGTCAAGGAGATGGCCGACCTGCAGAGCCAGTCGATCCGCGCGATTACGGACCATGCCTCCGGCGAGGACATCCTCGCTCCGGCAGAATCCGCACTGTTCCGGCAGCTGGAGGGCCGGGTGCTGCTGCTGCACTTCGCCGGCGCGATGAGCTTCGGGGCGGCGAACGCCATGACGCGACGCATGGCGGTCGCCGTCGACTTCCGCGTACTGGTAATCGACCTGCAGGACGTGCCCTCGCTCGACGTCAGCGCGGCACTCGCGCTCGAGAGCATCGTGCAGCGTGCGCAGTCCCAGGGACAGGCGGTCGTGCTGGCCGGGATACACAAGCCCGTGGCGCGCATCCTGGTGCAGGTCGGGCTCAACCGGACCCTCAGGGACTTCGACCACTACCGCACGCGCCAGCGGGCTCTCGAGCGCGCCACCGAGCTCGTCGCCGGCAGCTGACCGAACCGCTGCGACTCCGCGCGGTCCAACCACGGATTGCGCCGGTGCAGGCCGTTGGTGACCGGCGGGCCGCCTGAGGTAGACTTGCCGGCACGCTGCCGTCCCAGTCCGCGGCCGCCACCTGTCCTGCGACCCGAGGAAACAGCACGATGAAGAACCCCCTTCTGGCCGCCATCGCACTGCTGACGACACTGGGCGCCCTCCCCGCCACGGCCGCCTGCATCTACCCCCGTCCGCCCGAGAATCTGCCGGACGGCGCCACGGCCACCTACGATGAGATGGTCGAGGCGCAGAAGGCCATCAAGCAGTTCGACGCCGACATCACGGCCTACAATGCCTGCCTGGAGCTCGAGCTGCAGTCGCTGCTGGCCAACCCGGAAATCGACGAGGGGCGCAAGCAGGAGTTGCGCGTCATGCAGACCAAGAAGAACAACGCGGCCGTGGACGACGTCCAGGCCGTGGTCGACAGGTTCAACGAGCAGTTGCGCGTCTTCCGGGAACGCAACAAGAAGGAATGATGGCGAGCCGCCGGAAGATCTCGCGGGTACCGCCGGTCGCCGAGGACGCGCTCGGCCGGCCGCTGCACGACCTGCGGATCTCGGTCATGGACCGGTGCAACTTCCGCTGCCCGTACTGCATGCCGCGGGAGACCTTTCACGACAACTACGAGTTCCTGCACTCCGCCGACCGCCTGTCCTTCGACGAGATCGTCCGCCTGACGCGGCTGTTCGTCGCGGCCGGCGTTCGCAAGGTCCGGCTCACGGGCGGCGAGCCCCTCCTCCGGTCCAACCTCGCCGACCTGATCGGGGAGTTGTCGGTCATACCGGGCCTCGATGACCTCGCACTCACGACCAACGGCATCCTCCTCGCCCAGCGCGCGGCCGAGCTCAAGGCGAACGGCCTCAAGCGCGTCACCGTCAGCCTGGACAGCGTCGACCCGGAGGTATTCCGGCAGATGAGCGGGGGCTTCGACGGGCTCGACCGCGTCCTCGACGGCATCGAGGCCGCGCGCGAGGCCGGGCTCGAGCCTATCAAGGTGAATGCCGTCATCCAGCGCGGCATCAACGAGGACGGCGCGCTCGACCTCGTGGAGCGGTTCCGCGGAACCGGCGTCATCGTGCGCTTCATCGAGTACATGGACGTCGGCAGCCGCAATCACTGGGAGCCTGAGCGCGTCGTGCCCTCCCGCGTGCTACGCGACCGGATCTCGGCGCGCTGGCCGCTGGCGCCCGAGGCGAGCGCTCACCGCGGCGAGGTGGCGGAGCGATACCGCATGATCGACGACGGTGGCGAGGTCGGCTTCATTTCCTCGGTCTCCCAGCCGTTCTGCGGCGACTGCACCCGGGCGAGGCTGTCGTCCGACGGGGTGCTCTACACCTGCCTGTTTGCGACCGACGGCGTCGACCTGCGCGGCCCGCTGCGGCGGCGAGCCGACGACGCGACGCTGCGGGAGCTGATCCGCGGCACCTGGCAGGCTCGCGTCGACCGCTACAGCGAGCTGCGCCAGCGGCTGCGCCGCGAGCAACCGCTGCGCAAGATCGAGATGTTCTACATCGGCGGCTGAGCATGTTGTCGCACGTCGACAAACAGGGACGGCCCACGATGGTGGACGTGAGCGGCAAGGCGGTCACGCTCAGGACCGCCACGGCCGTTTCGCGCGTGCGACTGCCTCCAGCCGTGGCCGACACGCTGCGGGCGCAGGGCTTCAACACCGCGAAAGGCCCGGTATTCCACACGGCGAGCGTGGCCGGCACGATGGCGGCGAAGCGCACGCACGAACTGATCCCGTTCTGCCACCCGCTCGGCCTGGAGAAGTGCCAGGTCGAGATCGACGCCGCGGGCAACGAGGTGGAGATCCGTTGCACCGTCTCGGTCCACCACCGCACCGGGGTCGAGATGGAAGCGCTCACCGGCGCTGCCGTGGCGGCGCTGACCGTCTACGACATGTGCAAGGCGCTCTCGCACGACATCGTCATCGCCGAGACCCGCCTCCTCCGCAAGACCGGCGGCAAGAGCGACTACGCCGCCGGCGGCGGTGCGCCATGAGTGCGGCGACGGTGCGCCGGGCCATGAACGCGGGGACCGCCTGATGCCGCGCCTGCGTCTGAAGTACTACGCACTGCTGCGGGAGCAGGCGGGCTGCAGCGAGGAGCAGGTGGAGACCGCCGCGAGCGACGCGGCGTCCCTGTACGGCGAGCTCGCCGCACGCCACGGCTTCAGCCTGCCGCGCGAGCAGCTCAAGGTCGCGGTCAACACCGAGTTCGCGGACTGGTCGCGCGTGCTCGCCGACGGCGACGAGGTCGTGTTCATTCCCCCGGTGGCGGGCGGATGAGCGCCTTCGCCTTCAACCGGGAGCCGCTGGACCCCGCCGCGCTTGCCGCGGGGCTTGCCGACGTCGCGGCGGGTGGCTACGCCTCCTTCGAGGGCTGGGTGCGCAACGAGAACGAGGGCCGCGAAGTGCAGCGGCTCGACTACGAGGCCTTCGAGGAGCTCGCGCTCAAGGAGGGCGAGCGCATCGTGGCCGAGGCCGTCGAGCGCTTCGGCGTGCGCGGCGCCCGCTGCGTCCACCGCCTCGGCGAGCTCGCCCTCGGCGAGCTGGCCGTGTGGGTCGGCGTGTCGAGCGGTCATCGCGCCGAGGCGTTTGCCGCCTGCCGCTACATCATCGACGAGGTCAAGCACCGCGTCCCCATCTGGAAGAAGGAGCACTACCTCGACGGCGACTCCGGCTGGGTCAACTGCGAGCGCTGCGCCGAGGCTGCCCATTCCCACGCGCACGGGCACGCCCAGCCGCACGCCCACGAAGCGGGCGGACACGCGCACGCGGGGCCGCCGGCCTTCGACTACTCGCGGCAGATGGCCCTGCGCGAGGTCGGTGCGGCCGGCCAGCGTCGCCTGGCGGGCGCCTCCGTGGTGGTCGTCGGCGCCGGCGGGCTCGGCTGCCCCGTGCTCTCCTACCTCGCTGGCGCCGGCGTCGGCACGCTGCACGTCGTGGACGCCGACACGGTCGATCCGAGCAACCTGCACCGGCAGCCGCTGTTTTCGCTCGCGGACACGGGCCGGCCCAAGGCGGAAGTGGCGGCCGAGCGGCTCTCGGCGCTGAACCCCGGAATCCGCGTACAGCCGCACGTCACTCGCTTCTCGGCCGACAACGCCGCGCAGCTCGTGGCCCTGGGCGAGCTCGTCGTGGACTGCAGCGACAACTTCGCCACCAAGTTCCGCGTCAACGACGCCGCAGTGCTGGCGGACAAGCCGGCAGTGCTCGCCAGCGTCTACCAGTACGAGGGCCAGCTGCAGGTGGTCCGCCCCGATGCGGACGGATCCTGCCTGCGCTGCCTGTGGCCGGAGGCGACGCGCGACGGGCTAGTCGGCAACTGCGCCGAGAGCGGCGTGCTCGGACCGGTCCCGGCCGTGCTCGGAGGGCTGCAGGCCATGGAGGTCCTCAAGCTGCTGCTCGGGCTGCCCGGCCAGCTGCGCGACGAGGTGCTCGTACTCGATCTGCTGAGCCTCGAGCAGCGCCGTCTCCGCGCGCCACGGTGCGGCGAGTGCCGCGGCGGCACCTGCCGGCGAATTGCCGGGCTTGCGCCCGAGCCCGAGGAGGACCTCGAGCTCGCGCTCGAGCTCGGCGAGGCGATCGCCGGCGGCTACGAGATCATCGACGTGCGGGAATTCGACGAAGCCGCGCGCGATCCGCTCGGCTGGGACGGTGCCCGGCTGTGGCCGGTCGCGAAGCTGCTCGCGGAGGCACCCGGCGACCTCGATCCCGCCCGCCGCTATCTCGTGCTCTGCTCCCACGGCGTGCGCAGTCTGGCTGCGGCACAGCACCTGCGCGCGGCCGGGATCGCCGCCGCGTATTCGCTCGCAGGCGGGCTGCGCCGGCAGTCGCGGCGCGCCGCCGGCGGCTGAGCCCGCTGCCGCCCGGCTCAGGCCGGGCGCACCTGGCCGCTGCCGCGCACGACGTACTTGTAGCTCACGAGCTGCTCGACCCCCACAGGCCCGCGGGCGTGGAAGCGGTCGGTCGAGATGCCGATCTCGGCGCCCATGCCGAACTCGCCGCCGTCCGCGTACTGCGTGGAAGCGTTGTGCAGCACGATCGCGCTGTCGACCTCGGCGAGGAAGCGCTCAGCCGCGACCGGTTCGTCGGTGACGATGGACTCCGTGTGGGCCGATCCGTACCGGGCGATGTGCTCGGTGGCGCCGTCTACGCCGTCGACGACCCGGGCCGCGATGATCGCGTCGAGGTACTCGGTGTACCAGTCGTCTTCGGTGGCGGGCCGGACGCGGCGATCTGCCCGCTGCACCGACTCGTCGCCCCGCACCTCGCAGCCGGCGTCGAGCAGCGCCTTCACGATGGGCGCGACGTGCGTCGCCTCGCAGCCCCGGTCGAACAGGACCGTTTCCGCCGCCCCGCAGATGCCGGTGCGTCGCAGCTTGGCGTTGAGCACGATCTCGCGTGCCATGTTGACGTCGGCGGCCTTGTCGACGTAAACGTGGCAGTTGCCCTCGAGGTGGCCGATCACGGGCACCCTCGCGTCCTGCTGTACGCGCGCGATCAGGCTCTTGCCGCCGCGCGGCACGATGACGTCCACGTAGTCCGTCATGCCCTTGAGCAGGTAACCCACCGCATCACGGTCCTGTGTCGGCACGAGCTGGATCGCGCCCGCCGGCAGACCCGCCGTGGCCAGGCCTTCCACGAGGCAGGCGTGGATCGCGTGGCTCGAGCGCACGCTCTCGGAGCCGCAGCGCAGGATGGCCGCATTGCCCGACTTCAGGCACAGGCCGCCGGCGTCCGCCGTGACGTTCGGCCTACTCTCGAACACGATGCCGATGACGCCGAGGGGGACGGCGACCCGCTGGATCACCAGGCCGTTGGGCCGTGTCCACTCCGCGAGGACCCGGCCCACCGGGTCGGGCAGGCCCGCAATCTGCTCGAGCCCGGCGGCCATCGCGGCCACGCGGCCCTCGTCGAGCCGCAGTCGGTCGAGCAGGGCGCCGCCGAGCCCGCGTTCGCGCGCCGCGGCCATGTCCTCGGCGTTGGCCAGCAGGATTTCCCGGCGACGGCGCCGCAGGCACGCCGCCGCTGCCTCGAGGGCCGAGTTGCGCGCGGCCGTGGACGAGCGCGCCAGCACGCGTGCCGCCGCGAGGGCCTCGCGGCCGAGGCCGTCCATGACCTGGCCGATGTCTGCGCTCGTCATGCCACGTCTCCCGCGCTGCGCCCGCGCCGCTGCGGCGTTACGACGAGGTCGTCCCGGTGAATCACCTCGTCGCGACCGCGGAATCCGAGGATCCTGGCAATGTCGCTGCTGCGCCGGCCGCGAATACGCTCTGCATCCTCGCTCGAGTAGGCGCTGAGGCCGCGCGCGAGCTCGCGTCCCGACTCGTCGAGGACCCGCACCGCGTCCCCGCGCCCGAAGCGCCCCCGGACCGCGACGACCCCCGCCGGCAGCAGGCTCTTGCCGCGGCCGAGCGCCGCGGCGGCGCCGGCGTCGATCACCAGTTCCCCCGCGGGCTCCAGCGTGCCCGCGATCCACTGCTTGCGCACCACGGCGGGCTGGTCGTGCGCCACGAACCAGGTGCAGCGCTGCTCCTGCTCGATCGCAGTCAGCGGACTGCTCACGCGCCCCGATGCAATGCAGAGGTGGCAGCCGGCGGCGACTGCGATTCGCGCCGCGGCCACTTTCGTGGCCATGCCGCCGGAGCCGACGTCGGTCACGGTGGGGCCCGCCATGGAATCGATGTCCGGCGTGATCTCGTCGACCTCCGCGACCAGGCGGGCCTCGGGATCACGCGCAGGATTCGCCGTGTAGAGCCCGTCGACGTCGGACAGCAACACCGCGCAGTCCGCAGTGAGCATCTGCGCGACGCGCGCGGCGAGCCGATCGTTGTCGCCGTAGCGGATCTCGGCCGTGGCCACGGTGTCGTTCTCGTTGATGACGGGAACGGCGCCCAGCGCGAGCAGCGTGTTGAGGGTCGCGCGTGCGTTCAGGTACCGGCGCCTCTGCTCAGTGTCGCCCAGGGTGAGCAACACCTGCGCAACGGTGATGCCGTGCGGGTCGAGCGCTTCCTTCCAGGCGTGTGCCAGGCGGATCTGGCCGACCGCCGCAGCCGCCTGGCTTTCCTCCAGGCGCAGTTTGCCGCTGGCCAGCCCCAGGTGACGGCGGCCGAGGGCGATGGCTCCCGAGGAGACCAGCACGACCTCCTGCCCACGGCCCCGCAACCGGGCCACGTCGGCGGCCAGTGACTCGAGCCAAGCCCGATTGACTCGCCCCGAGGCCGGGTCGACGAGCAGCGCCGAGCCTACCTTGACCACGACCCGTCGCGCCCGGCTCAGGCGGCGCGCGCGCGTGGCATGCTGCCCGTCCGTCACGCCGTGCCTCAGCCGAAATGCTCGGCCGGCAGCTGCATCAGGTTGCCGGCGCCGGACTGCAGCGCGTCGAGGTGCGCCTCGGCCCGCGGCAGCAGGCGCTCGAAGAAGAACCGGGCGGTAGCCAGCTTGGCGCGGTGGTAGTCCGGATCCTCCGGCTGGTTCTTGAGCGCGGCGATCGACACGGCCGCGACTTTCGCCCAGCACCACGCCAGGCACAGGTGACCGGTGAACTGCAGGTAGTCGACGGCTGCCGCACCGATCTCGTCGGCGTTGCGCGCGGCGCGCTGCGCCACCGACTCGGTGGCCTCGCTCCACTCCTTCAGCAGGCCCGCGAGCCTGGGGACGAAGTCCGCGAGTTCCTCGTACCCCGCGTGGTTCTGACAGAAGGCGCCGATCAGTCCGCCCAGCAGGCGGGCGAGCTTGCCGCCGGAGCCGAGCACCTTGCGGCCGAGCAGGTCGAGCGCCTGCACGCCGTTGGTACCTTCGTAGATGCAGGCGATCCGAGCGTCGCGCAAGTACTGCTCGACGCCCGTCTCACGGATATAGCCGTAACCGCCGTGCACCTGTATCCCGAGGCTCGTGACCTCCACGGCCATGTCCGTGACGAAGGCCTTGACCACAGGCGTCAGCACCGCGAGCAGGTCGGCGGCGCGCTCCCGCTCGGCCGCATCCGGATGGTGCGCAGCCTTGTCCATCTGCATGCCGGCGAAATACGTGAGTACCCGGCAGCCCTCGACGTAGGCCTTCTGGGTCAGCAGCATGCGGCGCACGTCGGCGTGCTCGATGAGCAGCGCCGGGCGTCTGCCGTCGCCGGAACCTGAGCCCGCGGCCCGGCCCTGGCGGCGATCACGTGCATAATCGACCGCCGCCTGCCGGGACCGCTCGGCCTGGGCGAGCCCCTGCAGGCCGACCCACAGGCGCGCGTGGTTCATCATCACGAACATGCACCTGAGCCCCGCGTGCGGCTCGCCGATGAGCCAGCCCCGCGAGCCGTCGAAGGACATCGCACAGGTGGCCGAGCCATGGATCCCGAGCTTCTCCTCCAGGCGGGCACAGCGCACGCCGTTGGCGGCCCCAGGCTCGCCGTCCGCGTCCGGCAGGCGCTTCGGAACCAGGAACAGGCTGATGCCGCGCGTGCCCTCGGGCGCGTCCGGCAGGCGCGCGAGGACCAGGTGCACGATGTTCTCGGTCAGGTCGTGCTCGCCGCTCGTGATGAAGATCTTCTCGCCGTTGATTCGGTAAGTGCCTTCCCCGTCCGGCTCGGCGCGCGCGCGCAGCAGGCCCAGGTCCGTGCCGGCCTGCGACTCGGTCAAGCACATGGTGCCGGTCCAGCGGCCGGTCACCATCTTCGGCAGGTACAGGTTCTTGAGCTCCTCGGACGCGTGTCTCTCCAGGCAGAGGATCGCGCTGTCCGTGAGGCCGCTGTACATCTTCCAGGCCATGTTGGCCGAGACGAACAGCTCGCCGACCGGGCCGCCGAAGCCTTCGGGCAGCCCCTGGCCGCCGAATTCCTCCGGCCCGCAGAGCGCAGCCCAGCCATCCTCCACGAAGCGCTCGTAGGCCTCGCGGAAGCCAGGCGGCGTGACCACGCCATCCTGCACGAGCTTGACGCCGATCCTGTCGCCGGGCTCGTTGGTCGGCGCGATAACGCCTTCGGCGAAGCGCGCCGCCTCCTCGAGCACGCTGTCGATGAAATTGCGTGTCAGGTCGTCGCGACCGAGCTCGGCGTAGTGGTGCTCGGCATGCAGTACTTCGTGAAGCGCGAAACGGACGTCCTTGAGCGGGGCAACGTAGGCTGGCATGAGGGGCGACCTGAATCCTGGATGTGTGCGTACACCGGAATTCTACTCGACGGCCGCCACGCCGCGGGCGGTCTCAGGCCGGTCGGGCGCGCACGACCAGCAGGTCGCTCGGGATGCGATCCAGCAGGCGCTCGGCCGTGCTGCCGAGGACCGCCTCGTACAGCCTCGAGCGCGATATCGCGCCGACCACGAGCACGCTCGCGGCCTGCTGCTCGCACCAGGCGGGCAGCACGTCGACTGCGCTGCCCTCGAGGAGCCGCGCGTCGCCGTAGGCGTCGGGGTGCGACGCCAGCAGCTGGTCCACCGCTGCGGTGGCGGCGGCGCGCATGGCTTCCGCGGCGGCCGCAGGCTCCACGGAAGCGGGCATGCCCCCGGCCACCGCGGCCTGCACGGCGGGGTCCACGGGGAGATAGGCGTGGACCACGCTGACGATCCCGCCGATCCGGGCGGCCAGCGCCGCCGCCTCGCGCAGGATCGTGCGATCGAGCACGCCGGCGGGATCGCCCGGGTGTCCCGGGTCCACCGCGGCCCCGATGCGCGGCGAGGCCGGCCAGGGATCGGACTTCACGAGCAGCAGCGGTACCGGACAGGTGTGCACCAGGTGCCAGTCGGCGCTCGTCAGCAATCCCCGGCGCAGCGGGGGATGCCAGGCCGTGTCCTTCACCACGAGGTCCGGCCGGCAGAGGCCGACCTCCGTCAGAATCCCCGCGTGCAGGGGAGAATCCCAGACGGCCTCGACATCGACGGCGAGGCCCCGCTGCCGCAGCGGCTCCGCACGGGTCTCGAGCCACTGTCGACGCCTGCGCAGGAAGTCAGCTCTCGCCGCCGAGAGCGAGTCGGGGCTCAGGAACAGCCGCGCCACCAGCCTCGCATCGTGGTCACAGCAGAAGAGACGGAGCCGGGCGCCCGCGCCCTCGGCGAGTCGCGCCGCCTTGTCGAGCGCCGGGTGCTGCTCGGCGCCCGGGTCCAGCACCACGAGAATTTCCTGGATCTCGGCCATGGGCAGCTCCGGTCGGACGTGTCTGTGACCTGGGTCACCCAGCATTGGGCCAAAACCGCGCGGCGCACCCGTGGAATCCCACTATGTCTCGGGTCGCAGACACGAAAGTAGCATGGCCAAGCCAGCGGGCACGACGCCCGCCGCTTGGCCATGCGCCGAACTATCCAGACCACGGGGAAACACGAAATGGAACGGACGGAGACCTACAACGACAAGGTGGTGCGCCAGTTCGCCATCATGACGGTCGTCTGGGGTGTCGTCGGGATGCTGGTGGGCGTGATCATCGCGGCACAGCTGCTGTGGCCGGCGCTCAACCTGGACATTCCCTGGCTGACCTACAGCCGGCTTCGCCCGCTGCACACCAACGCGGTGATCTTCGCATTCGGGGGCTCGGCGCTGTTCGCCGCCTCCTACTACGTCGTCCAGCGCACCTGCCACACGCGCCTGTTCTCGGATGGTCTCGCCGCGTTCACGTTCTGGGGCTGGCAGCTCATCATCGTGCTGGCGGCGGTCACCCTGCCGCTCGGAATCACGACCTCCAAGGAGTACGCCGAGCTCGAATGGCCGATCGACGTCCTGATCGCCGTGGTCTGGGTCGTGTACGCGGTGGTGTTCTTCGGCACCATCGCCAAGCGGCGCGTCAAGCACATCTACGTCGCCAACTGGTTCTTCGCTGCCTACATCATCACCATCGCCGTACTGCACATCGGCAACAGCGCGGCAGTTCCGGTGACGCTGACCAAGTCCTACTCCGCCTACGCCGGCACGGTCGATGCCATGGTGCAGTGGTGGTACGGCCACAACGCCGTGGGCTTCTTCCTGACAGCGGGCTTCCTCGGGATGATGTACTACTTCGTGCCCAAGCAGGCGGGGCGCCCCGTCTATTCCTACCGGCTGTCGGTGGTGCACTTCTGGGCACTGGTCGCCATCTACATGTGGGCTGGGCCGCACCACCTGCACTACACCACCCTGCCCGACTGGGCGCAGACCCTGGGGATGGTGTTCTCGGTGATGCTGATCGCACCTTCCTGGGGCGGCATGATCAACGGCATCATGACCCTGTCCGGGGCATGGCACAAACTGCGCACCGATCCGATCCTGAAGTTCATGATCGTGTCGCTGTCCTTCTACGGCATGTCGACCTTCGAGGGACCGATGATGTCGATCAAGACGGTCAATGCCCTCTCGCACTACACCGACTGGACGATCGGCCACGTCCACTCCGGCGCGCTCGGCTGGGTGGCCATGATCTCGGTGGGCTGCATGTATGCCTTGATCCCGCGGCTCTACGGCCGCACCGAGATGTACTCGAGCAAGCTGATCGACGTGCACTTCTGGACGACGACCATCGGCATCGTACTGTACGTGGCCTCGATGTGGATCGCGGGCGTCATGCAGGGCCTGATGTGGCGCGCCACGAATGCCGACGGCACCCTGACCTACACCTTCATCGAGTCGATCGCCGCGACCTATCCCTACTACGCGGTGCGCCTGCTCGGCGGCGTGCTGGTGCTCAGCGGCATGTTCGTCATGGTCTACAACGTCTGGAAGACGGTAGCGGCCGGTTCGTCGGACAGGGACGTCCCGGTGATGGCGCCGGCGGCGGCCTGAGGGTGTCAGCATGAAACACGACAAGATCGAAAAGAACGTCGGGCTTCTCGGGGTGCTGACGGCGGTCGCAATCAGCTTCGGCGGCCTGGCCGAGATCGTGCCGCTGTACTTCTCCGGTCAGGTCACGGAGCCTGCGCCCGGCGTCGAGCCCTACGGGGCGCTCGCGCTCGAGGGCCGCGACATCTACATCCGCGAGGGCTGCTACGTCTGCCACTCGCAGATGATCCGGCCGTTCCGGTCGGAGACGGAGCGCTACGGCCACTACTCGCTCGCGGGCGAGTCGGTGTACGACCACCCGTTCCAGTTCGGCTCCAAGCGCACGGGCCCGGATCTCGCCCGGGTCGGTGGACGCTACTCGGACGAGTGGCACCGGATCCATCTCATCAACCCGCGGGACCTCGTTCCGGAATCGAACATGCCCGGCTTCCCGTGGCTGGACGAGCGCGTGCTCGACGGCGAGGACACGGCGGCCAAGATGCGTGCGCTGCGGGCCGTGGGCGTGCCCTACACGGACGAGCAGATCGCGGCGGCCGGGGGCGAGGTTGCGGGCAAGACCGAGATGCAGGCCCTGATCGCCTACCTGCAGGGGCTGGGTCTCGCCTCGAAGGCCTGGAACTGAGATGGATGAGGGCACGCTGCGCGGACTCGCGACCCTGGCGGCATTCGTCGCCTTCGTGGGCGTGATCTGGTGGGCGTGGAGCGGAAGGCAGAGGCGGAAGTTCGAGCAAGCCGCCCGCATGCCGCTCGAAGAGGACCACGACAAGAACGAGGACAAGTGAGATGACTACAGGCTGGACCCTGTTCATCGCGATCCTGACGGCGGTCAACGTCGTGGGCGCAATCTGGCTCCTGTGGGTGACGTCGAAGCGCTCGCCTGGCGAGATGCAGCCCGGCGCCGAGACGACCGGGCACACCTGGGACGGCGACCTAAAGGAATACAACAATCCGCTGCCCCGCTGGTGGCTGTGGCTGTTCTACGGCACGGTCGTCTTCTCGCTGGCGTACCTGGTGCTCTACCCGGGCCTCGGCAGCTGGCAGGGCACGCTCGGCTGGTCGCAGGAAAGCCAGTGGCAGCAGCAGGTCGAAGCGGCTGAAAAGGCCGCCGCACCGGTCTACGCCCGCTTCGAGCAGATGAGCCTCGAGGAACTCAGCCAGGACCCGGACGCGATGCGCGTCGCGCGCAACCTCTACGCCAACAACTGTGCCGCCTGCCACGGCTCGGATGCACGCGGCGCCGTGGGCTTCCCCAACCTGACCGACGGCGACTGGCTGTACGGTGGCCAGCCCGACACGATCCTGACGACCATCGGCTACGGCCGTAACGGCGTCATGCCGCCCTGGGGCGACGCGCTCGGCGAGCAAGGTGTCGAGGAGGTCGTCGCCTACGTGCTGACGCTCTCAGGCCAGTCCGCGCCATCGGAACTCGCTGCGGCCGGGCAGGCGAAGTTCCAGATGTTCTGCTCGTCCTGCCACGGTCTCGACGGCAAGGGCATGCAGGCCGTGGGCGCGCCGAACCTGACCGACGGCAGTTGGCTGTACGAGAACACCGCGGAATCCATCCGGTACACGGTCGTCAACGGGCGCAACAACATGATGCCCGCCCAACTCGAGCTGCTCGGCGAGCAGAAGGTCCGGGTGCTGGCCGCCTATGTCATGAGCATCTCCCCGCGGCCACCGGCGCCGGAGGCGGCGGCGGAGCCCGTCGAGGCGGACGTCACGGCGGGCGAGGCCGGCGCTCGGGACGGCACGGATGCGGACAGCTGACGAAAGCCCGGAGTCCGGGGAGGAGGAAGCGGCCCCCATCGTCTGGAGCCAGCTCGCGCAGGATATGGCCGTCACGCTCTGGCCGTCCTTCCTGGCGGCCTCGGTCGCGACGATGTTCTTCTTCGCCTTCTTCGACCCGACGGTCTTCGGCGAGGGCGCGGTGCCGCCGCGCTGGCTCACCAACCGCATGGCAGGCTACGCCATCGGATTCTTCTTTTTCTGGGCCATCTGCACGCTCTCCAGCGCGCTGACCCTGTACCTGGTGCGGACGGCCCGCGATGCCCGGCCACGGCCGGGGAGATGACGAGGACATCGAACGAAGGGGGGTCCAGCCGAGAGCTCGCCAGGGGCCGGATGGGCCCACAGCATCGAGAGGGACCGTGAACTCACCTGCCCCCGGGGACGCCACCGCAGGCGGCTCTTTTTACCAGGCCCACAAGAAAGTCTACCCGCGCGAGATCGGCGGCCGTTTCCAGCGGCTGCGGACGCTCGCCGCCTGGGTTCTGCTCGGCCTCTACTACGTGCTTCCCTGGGTTCCCTGGGACGACCGGCAGGCCGTGCTCTTCGACCTGCCGGCACGCAAGTTCTACGTCTTCGGCCTGGTGTTCTGGCCTCAGGACTTCTTCTACCTGACCTGGCTGCTCATCATCCTCGGGCTGTCCCTGTTCTTCTTCACGGCCCTCGCCGGCAGGCTCTGGTGCGGCTACGCCTGCCCGCAGACCGTCTGGACCGAAGTGTTCCTGTGGATCGAGCGCAAGTTCGAGGGCGACCGCAACCGCCGGATGAAGCTCGATCGGGGTCCGTGGAACGGCGAGAAGATCCTGCGCAAGTGCGGCAAGCACCTTGCCTGGATCGTGCTCGCGCTGTGGACCGGCTTCACCTTCGTCGCCTTCTTCACGCCCGTCCAGGAACTGGCGGGGAAGATCGTCTCGCTGTCGACCGGCCCGTGGGAGACGTTCTGGGTCCTGTTCTACGCCTTCGCCACCTGGGGCAACGCGGGCTTCATGCGCGAGCAGGTCTGCACGTACATGTGCCCCTACGCGCGCTTCCAGAGCGCCATGTTCGACCGGGACACGCTGATCATCGCCTACGACGGGAGCCGCGGCGAGCCGCGCGGCGCGCGTGCGCGGAGCGCAGACTACAGGTCGAAGGGGCTCGGTGACTGCATCGACTGCAAGGCGTGCGTGCACGTCTGCCCCACCGGGATCGACATTCGCGAGGGCCTGCAGTACGAGTGCATCGCCTGCGCAGCCTGCATCGACGCCTGCGACGGCATCATGGACAAGATGGATTATCCCCGCGGCCTGGTCCGGTATTCTTCGCAGAAGGTGATGGAAGGCACCGAGGCACGCGTGCTCCGACCGCGCATGTTCGTATACGGTGCGTTGCTGGGAGCGCTGATCGTGGCCTTCGGCGTGTCTCTGTCGCTGCGCACGCCGGTAGGGCTCGACGTGATGCGCGACCGCAATGCCCTGTACCGCGCGCTGCCGGACGGCAGCGTCGAGAACGTCTACATGCTGCGAATCCTCAACAAGGACACCGCTGCGCACCGCTACGTCCTGTCGGCCAGCGGCCTGCCCGGCATCGAGATCGAGAGCGATGCGCAGGAGCACGAGGTCGGGCCCGGGGAGGTGTACTCGCTGGCTGCGCGGGTCCGGGCTCCTGCCGATGTCGCCCGGGGTAGCCACGAGATCCGGATCGACGTCCGGGCCGTCGATGCCGCGGAGTTGACGGTGGGGCGCGAGGCGCGCTTCCTGGGGCCGTGATGCAGGCGGAGGCGGGACGCGGCGCGGCCCCCTGGTACCGGGAGCCCTGGGTCTGGCTCGTCATCGCCGTGCCGGCGGCGGCGGTTGCCGGCGGCATCGTCACGCTGGTGCTGGCGACGAGCGGCAGCGACGAGCTGGTCCGCGACGACTTCCGCAAGGAAGGACTCGCCATCTACCTCGACCCCGAAAGGGACGAGGCTGCACGGCGCGTGGGCGCCCGAGCCCGGCTCGACCTCGACGCCACCGCGGGATCGCTGCGGGCATCGATCACGCTCGAGACATCCGCCCTGCCGCGCGAGATGATCGTCCTGCTCTCACACGCGACGCGGGCCGAGTATGATCGCCTCCTGACCCTGCGCCGCGTCGCTCCGGGCGAATACGCGGCCTCGCTCGAGGCGCTGCCGCACGGTCACTGGTACGTCGAGCTGACGCCCGCAGACCGGAGCTGGCGCCTGAGGGGCGACTTCCGCGACGGCGAGTCGACTCTCGAGCTCGCCCCGCCCCCGGCCGGCTGACCCGATGAACGCGGCATCGCAGTGCTTCCACTGCGGCGAGCCCGTCCCCGCAGGCGTCGAGCTCGCCGTGCTGCTCGGCGGCGAGCCCCGGCCGATGTGCTGCGCCGGGTGCAAGGCCGCCGCGGAGTTCATCCGGGACGCGGGACTGGGCGACTACTACCGTTTCCGCGAGGCCCCCGCACCACGTCCCGAGGAGTTCCCCGACGACGCCTGGGTCACCTATGACCGCCCCGAGGTGCAGGAACGCCTGGTCGTGAGCCAAGGCGACCAGTCGAGCGTCAACCTGCTGCTCGAGGGCGTGCGCTGCTCGGCGTGCAGCTGGCTGATCGAGCGCCGGCTCGAGCGCGAGCCCGGCGTCGCGAACGTGGCCGTGAACCCGGCCACCGGGCGGGCGCAGCTGGAGTGGCGCACGCAGGCAGCCCGGCTCTCGGTGCTCCTGAGGACGGTCCACGCCCTCGGCTACCGGCCGCACGTGCTGGGTCTCGCCGACACGCTGGAGGTTTCGCTGCGCGAGCGCCGCCAGGCCCTGAAGCGCCTGGCCGTCGCGGGACTCGGGATGATGCAGGTGATGATGTTCGCCGTCGCCCTGTATGCCGGCGCCTTCGAAGGCATGGACCCGGTGCTGCGCCAGTACCTGCGCCTCGTGAGCATGATCGTCGCGACGCCGGTGCTGCTCTACGCGGGAAGGCCGTTCCTCCAGGGCGCGTGGCGCAACCTGCGCGCCCGCCACCTCGGCATGGACGTGCCCGTCGCCGTGGCACTCCTCCTGGCCTACGGGGCGAGTACGTGGAACACCTTTGCAGGCAGCGGCGAGGTGTACTTCGACTCGGTGACCATGTTCGTCTTCCTGCTGCTGCTCGGTCGCTTCGCGGAGATGTCGGCGCGACACCAGGCGGGCAGCACGAGCGACGCGCTGCTGCGCATGCAGCCCGTCAGCGCCTCCCGGGTCGTCGCGGGCGGCACCGAGCGGGTGCCCGTCGCGGAGCTCCGCGCGGGCGACACCGTCGTCGTGCCCGCCGGCGAGAGCTTTCCCGTCGACGGGGTTCTGACCGAGGGCGAGACGACGGCGGACGAGTCGCTGCTGACGGGCGAGTCGGCCCCTGTGCCCAAGCGGCGCGGCGACGCGGTGATCGGCGGCTCGACCAATACGGGCCGGCCCGTGCGGACCTGGGTCACGGCCGTCGGGCACGACACGGTGCTGGCCTCGATCGTGCGGCTGCTCGAGCGCGCGCAGACCGAGCGGCCGGCTATCGCGCGGCTCGCGGATCGCTGGGCTTCCCGCTTCGTCGGTGGCGTGCTGCTCGCGGCGATCGCGGTCGCCGGTGCCTGGGTACTGGTCGACCCGTCCCGGGCCTTCGAGGCGACGCTGGCCGTCCTCGTTGTCACCTGCCCCTGCGCGCTGTCGCTGGCCACGCCTGCGGCCATCACCGCATCGACCGCCGCACTGGCGCGCGGCGGCCTGCTCGTGACCCGCGCCGACGCGCTCGAGTCGCTCGCACGTGCCACGCGGGTCATCGTCGACAAGACGGGAACGCTCACGCTCGGTCACCCGGTCGTCGTCTCCTGTGCGCCGCTCGGATCCCTCGGCCGCGAGGAGTGCATCAAGGCCGCCGCCGCGCTCGAGCAGTCCTCGTCCCACCCGCTGGCGATGGCCTTCCGCAGCGTGGCCGGCCCCCTGCCCGAGGCCACGGGGGTCTCGCTTCATCCCGGCGCCGGTCTCGAAGGTGTGCTCGACGGCCGGTCCATCCGTTTCGGCAGCCACGAGTTCGCCGCGGCGATCGCCCCGCCGCGCGAACTGCCAGACTCGGGCATCTACCTCGCGCGCGAGGGCGAGTGGCTGGCGCGCATCGAGGTCCGCGACCCCCTGCGCGCAGGCGTCGCCGAGGTGGTGCGCAGCCTGGAGGCACTGGGACTGCGCGTGGAAGTCGCCAGCGGCGACGAGCCCGGCTCCGTGGCGGCCGTCGCTGCCGCCGCGGGCATCGTCGAGCATCGCGCGCGGCTCAAGCCCGAGGACAAGCTCGCCCGGGTGCGCGAGCTCGAGCGCCGGGGCGAGTCTGTCCTCATGGTCGGCGACGGCGTCAACGACGCTCCCGTGCTCGCCGCGGCCCAGGTCTCGATCGCGATGGGCGCCGGGGCCTCGCTCGCCCAGACGAGCGCCGATGCCGTGCTCATGGTCCAGGACTTGCGCGTGGTCCCCGCCGCGATCGCCCTCGCCCGCCGCACGCTTGCGATCATGCGCCAGAACCTGGGCTGGGCGGTAGCCTACAACTTCACGGCACTGCCGCTCGCGGCCCTGGGACTGATCCCGCCCTGGGCCGCGGCGATCGGCATGTCGGCGAGCTCGCTGCTGGTGGTATTCAACGCCATGCGCCTGCGCGGCGGCGAGACGGCGAGACCGAGCACGACACCCGGATCGGCGGCCGTGGCGACCGCATGAGCATTCTCTACGTCCTCATCCCGCTCGGACTGGTGCTGGTCGCCATCGGCGCCTGGGCGTTCTTCTGGGCCGTCGGCAACGGCCAGTTCGACGACCTCGAGTCGCCGGGCTGGTCGGTGCTGATCGACGACGATAAGGAGCGCGAGGGGCCGGAAGCCGGCCGGAAGCCGGGAGCGGAGCCGCGCGAGTGATCCCCGAAGGTGGCTGGCCGATGCTCGCCGCAGCGGCGACGCTGGGATTCGCCGGCAGTGCGCACTGCATCGGCATGTGCGGCGGCATCGCGGCGGCCGGAGGAACAGGTCGCGGCGCGCTCCAGGGCATCCTGTTCAATCTCGGCAGGCTGGCCGGCTACGTGATCCTGGGGGCCGGTGTGGGCGCACTGGTCGGCGCTGCGCTCGGCGGACTGCCCGTCCGACCGTTTGCGATCGGCCTGAGGCTGCTCGCCGCGTTGCTGATGCTGGTCCTCGGCCTTGCGCTGCTCACAGGACGGGACCTGCTCGCGCTCGAGCGTCTGGGCGCCGCCGTCTGGCAGCACCTGCGGCCTCTGGCCGGTCGCAGCCTGGCGCTCCCGGCAGGAATCCGCCTGGCAGTGCTTGGCATCCTGTGGGGGTTCCTGCCCTGCGGCCTCGTGTACTCGGCGCTCTCGCTCGCCGCCGCGTCGGGCTCCGCGGTCTCGGGCAGCCTGGCGATGCTGGCCTTCGGGATCGGCACGCTGCCGGCCATGCTGGCGGTGAGCCTCGCGGGCGGCGCCATCACGCGCCGCTTCGCGGGCCTGCGCACGCGGCGCCTGGCGGGCGTCCTGATGATCGGCTTCGCCGTCTGGACGGCGCTCGGTTTCCTGGCGCCTCATCCTCCGGGGCACGGCGCAGCCGCGCCCGCCCCCGAGCATCTGGAGCATTGAAGGGAACCGTCGGTTCCTTCAGCGGGAGGAGGCGAACTCGGCGCAGCGAATGCAGCGATCGGACTGCGGCAGGGCTTCGAGCCGCCGCTCGTCGATGGGCTGGCCGCATACGATGCACTGGCCGTAGACGCCCTCTTCGATGCGCTTCAAGGCCCGGTTGATCTGCGAGATCTCGGCCGCCGTCGATTCGCTCAGTCCGGCCAGCACCGCGTCATTCTCCATCTGCACGACCTGCTCTGCGAAGTCCTTTTCGAGCGGACCCTCGGCGCGCGTGATGCCGGCGTGCACTTCCCCGGCGCGAACCAGCAGCTCGCGCTTGCGCTCCTCCAACTTCTTCCGGACGAGCGTCGGGTCCATGGTCACGCCAGGGCAGCATCCCCGGTTCGGCATCTTGCGGCATCCTGCTGCGTCGGCCTATGCGTACTGGCTCGTAACCGCGTACGCACCGAGCGCAGCGGTCAGGCCGTCTCACAGGCAGCGTCGCCGCGGCGGCAGCCCGGCAACAGGACGTTGCCGCGCGTCGAGGCTGGCCGGTGCACGGCGAGCCCCTTGAGCCCGGCCGCATGTGCGCGACGCAGCAGCCGGCCCAGATCGGCGGCCCGATAGTCGTCCGGCAGCAGGACAGTCTTCGAGATCGCCCCATCCACTTCGGCCTGGAGGGCCGCCTGCATGTCGACCTGGGCCTCGGGTCCCACCGCGGCAGCCTCCACGAAGCGGGACGCGTCCCGCCCGCCCGCCGCGCGGAACAGCGTCCAGGCGCGGTCCTCAACCTCGAACTCCTGCTCGCCACCGCCCTCGAGGCGCAGCCGCCGACGCTGGCGGCACGCCGGGATGGGCTCGAGTCCCGGCGAGACGTTCCCCGCAAGCAGGCTGATCGAGCCGGTGGGTGCGATGGCGAGCAGGTGACTGTTGCGGATACCGTGCCGCGCAATGGCGTCGCGCAGGTCGCGGGGCAACCTGCGGACGAACGGGGAGGCGAGGTAAGGCTCGGTCTCGAACGCGGGACACGGGCCTTTCTCGCGGGCGATTGCGACGGAAGCCCGGTAGGCGGCCAGCTTGATACAGCGCAGCGCGCCGGCCGCCGCCTCGAGCGATGCCGGGGAGCCGTAGGCCAGGCCGAGCATCGCCAGTGCGTCGCCGAGCCCGGTGATGCCGAGGCCGATCCGGCGGGTCGTGAGCGCGACCTCGCGCTGTCGTGCGAGCGGGTAGGTGGTCACGTCGAGCACGTCGTCCAGCATGCGCACGGCCGTGGCAGTCACCCCGGCGAGGGCATCGACGTCGACGGCGGCGGCAGCGGTGAACGGCCTGCTCACGAACGCGGGCAGGTTGAGCGAGCCGAGGTCGCAGGACCCGTAGGGCGGCAACGGCACCTCGCCGCAGGGATTTGTCGCCGTGAGCCGCTCGCGCCAATGAAGGTTGTTCTCACGGTTGATCGTGTCGACGAAGAGCACGCCCGGCTCCGAAGACTCCAGGGCGTGGCCGAGCAGGCGCTCCCAGAGCGTCCGGGCCGAGGGCCCGGTGCTCGGCCGGCCCGGTGCCTCGGCAGACTGCAGCGGCCACCCGGCATCGGCGTCCAGGGCGCGCAGGAAGGCATCGCTCAGCTGGACGGACAGGTTGAACCGGGGCAGCGCCCCGGCCGCGGACTTGGCGGCCATGAAGGGCGGGAGGTCGGGGTGATCGTCCCGCAGCGTGGCGATCATGGCCCCGCCCCGCGCGCTGCCCATCGTGAAGACCTCGCACGCCGCGTCCATCAGCCGCAGGAATCCCACCGGGCCGATGCCGGCGAAATCGCCCACCAGCCCGCTCTCGCCTGCGGGTGCGAGCGTCGAGAGGTCCCACCCGATCCCTCCGCCGCGCGACAGGGTCTCGACGCCCTCGCCCACGGCGCACAGGACGCCGGCACGGGTGTCCTCGACCGGCCCCATGACGAAACAGTTGAGGAGGCTGGTCGAATTGACCGCGCCCGCGCCGGCGAGGATGCGCCCGCCGGGCAGGAACCGGAACTCGTCCAGGATCGAGGCGAACCGCGGCTGCCAGGCCTCCGGGTCCCGCTCGGCCGCCGCGAGCGCTTTAGCGACGCGCGCAAGCGTCTCGTCGAGGCTGCGCTCCGCCGTGCCGTCTTCGCGGCGGGTCCGATAGCGCGCCCGCCAGACGTGTTCCGCCAGCGGATTGGGTGGTGCAGACAGCATGGAGTGACGCCGCTGCCTCGGGGCGATTGCCACCGCCGAGCCGGCCCCCTTAATATTCGGGGCAACCGCGGGTCACGAATCCGCACAAGCCGAAGAGAGGGCGCCCGCATGGGCAGAGAGCACGATCCCATTGTCGGCCAGTGGTACGAGAACCTCGAGGAGAACGAGGCGTTCCAGGTCCTGTCCGTCGACGAGGACTCGGAGATGATCGAGATCCAGTACGAGGACGGAGACATCGAGGAGATCGACTACGAGACCTGGCAGGAGCTCGACCTCGAGAAGACCGAGGAGCCGGAAGGATGGACCGGCTCCGACGAGGAGTACGAGGACGAGGACGAGGACGAGGACGAAGACTGGGATGAGGACGAAGAGGACGAAGAGGACGAAGAAGACGACGAGGACGACTGGGACGAAGACGAGGACGACGACCGCTACGGGGACCGGGACGACTACTGACTCCCTCCGCCCGCTCCTGTCTCCCGCGGGCACCATCGCTTCCCGGCCCGCCCCCGCATCGTGAAGCCCGCGCTTGAACGCAAAGTAGCCCGCGGCGGCTCCACCGTCGCCGAACTCGAACTTCGGGCCGTACTCGACGCGGCGGTCGATGCAGTCATCATCATCGACTCCGACGGATCGATCGAGACCTTCAGCCGGGCCGCGGAGAGGCTGTTCGGCTATGCCTCCGCAGAAGTCGTCGGACGCAACGTCAGCGTGCTCATGCCCGAGCCCTTCCGCAGCCAGCACGACGGCTACATCGCCCACCACGTGCGGACCGGCGAGAATCGGATCATCGGCAAGGGGCGCGAAGTCATCGCGCAGCGCCGCGACGGCTCGCTGTTCCCGGTCGCCCTGGCGGTCGGCCGGATCGATGGCCTCGACCCGCCCCGCTTCGTCGGCTTCGTTCACGACATCACCGACCGCAAGCGGGTGGTCGAGGCGCTCAGGCGCGAGCGCGACAGGGCGCAGGCCTACCTCGACCTCGCCGAGGTGATGCTGCTCGCGCTCGATTCCAGCGGCACCATATCGCTCGTCAATCGCAAGGGTTGCGAAATCCTCGGATGGCCCGAGGACGAGCTCGTCGGCAGGAACTGGTTCTCGACCTGCCTGCCGGAGGAGCTGCGCGGCGACGTGGAAGCGCTGTATACCCGTTTCTTCGACGGGACGGTTTCCCCGGCCCACTACGCCGAGCACGAGATCGTCACCCGCAGCGGCGAGCGCAAGCTTATCGCCTGGCGCAACGTCGCGCTGCGCGACGAGCGCGGGCTCGTCAGCGGCACCTTGTCCTCGGGCGAGGACGTGACCGAGCAGCGGCGCGCGATCGAGGCCGTGCGCAAGAGCGAGCAGCTGCTGCGCGACGCCCAGTCGATCGCCAACCTGGGCAACTACGAGACGACGATCCCGGGCGGCCACGCCTTCTGGTCGCCGCAGCTCTACGCCATCCTCGGCGCGGACCCGGCGGCAGGCCCGATGCCGGTGGAAGAGTACATAGAGCACTGCGTGCACGCTGATGACCGAGAGCGCTTCCTCCAGGCCTGGGCCCGGATCCTGCGGGAAGGCGGACCGTTCGACCTCGAGTACCGGATCACGCGGCCCGACAGGTCGGTGCGCCACGTGCACTCGATCGCGCGCGTCTCGCTCGACCCGGAGGGGCGTGCACAGGTGGTGGGCACGCTGCACGACATCACCGACCGCAAGCTCGCCGAGGAGGAGATCCGCCAGACCCAGGACCGCCTGACCCAGTTCTCGCGCCTGTCGACGATGGGCGAGATGGCGGCCGGACTCGCGCACGAGATCAACCAGCCGCTGACCGCGATCGCCAACTACGCGCAGGCGCTGCAGCGCCTGCTGGCCGCGCCGGCCGACGTGGAGCAGGAGGACCTCGATCTCGCGCTCGGCCAGATCTCGGCCCAGGCGCTGCGCGCGGGCGAGGTGATCCGGCGTCTGCGTTCCTTCGTCAAGAACCGCGAGGCGAAGACCGAGATCATCGATCCCACGCGTCTCATCGCGGACATGATGGTGTTCGCGGAACCGGACGCGAGGCTCGCCGACATCCGCATCCGCGTGGAGGCCGGCGACGGCCTGCCCCCGGTCGCCTGCGACCCCGTTCAGATCCAGCAGGTGCTGCTCAACCTGATCCGCAACGCGATCGACGCGACCATCGAGGCGGGGGCGTCGAGTCGCGAGATAGTCCTGCGCACGCGCCTCGACGAGGGCGGCGACATCGAGGTGAGCGTGGAGGACCGCGGCACCGGCATCTCTTCCGACGTGGCGGAAAACATCGGCCACCCGTTCTTCACGACCAAGGCCTCCGGCACCGGGCTCGGCATCGCCATCAGCCGTTCCATCCTGCGTGCCCACGGCGGCCGGCTGGCACATCGGCCAACACCCGGCGGCGGCGCCACGGTATTCTTTACACTTCCCGCGATGCCAGGGAGCGACAAATGAAGGAAAAGCCGGCGACCGTGTTCGTAGTGGACGACGACGAGGCAGTCAGAACCTCGCTGCGGCTGCTGCTCAAGTCCGTCGGGCTTCCCGTCGAAACCTTCGCCTCGGCGCAGGAGTTCCTTGATCAGTTCGACCCGGACCGCGCGGGCTGCCTGGTGCTCGACATCCGCATGCCCGGCATGAGCGGCCTGGAGCTCCAGCAGCACCTGAACGACCGGCACTCCATCATGCCCGTCGTGTTCATCACCGGCCACGGCGATGTTCCGATGGCGGTCGAGGCGATGCAGGCCGGCGCGGTCGACTTCATCCAGAAGCCCTTCCGGGACCAGGACCTCATCGACCGCATCAACCGCGCGCTCGAGAAGGACCGGGAGATGCGCGGCGAACTGCGCGAGCGCGACGAGATCCGCCGCCGCATGTCGCAACTCACGCCGCGCGAGCGCGAGGTGCTCGAGCTGGTCACGCAGGGCAAGGCCAACAAGGTCATCGCCGGCGACCTCAACGTCAGCCAGCGCACCGTCGAGATTCATCGCGCGCGTGTCATGGAAAAAATGGGCGCCAGTTCCCTCGCGCACCTGGTGCGAATGGTGATCGAGGCCCATCGCGAGGGCTGAGCCGGACCGCGCGCGGTACGTCAGCGCAGTCCCGGTAGGGGTTTCCTCTTATTCAGGTTCCGAGGACCTCACCCGGATACTCCCCCCCAAAAGACGGAGCGCGCCGCGCGACAGCGCGACGCCGACGCGGCGGGTCATGGTCGTCCATCCAGTCAATAGTCCCGAGTCCTCTTCCGACGTCGTGTGCCTGCTGGACACGGACGAGGAGCTCGTTCGACGCGTCGCCGACCTGCTGACGTCGACGGGGGCCGACGTGCGCATCTTCCGGACCGGCCAGGCGATGCTCGCCGAGGGCGACCTGCAGCCGCTGTGCGTCGTCGCCGAGATGCGCCTGCCCGACATGACCGGTGTCGAGCTCATCGAAGCCTTGCGTCACCGCGGTGTCGCCTCGCCCGTGATCCTGCTGTCGGCCGAGAGCGACGTGGCGACCGCCGTGTCCGCCATGCGCGCGGGCGCGCTCGACTTCATCGAGAAGCCCCACGTCGACCGTCTGCTGGCCTGGCACGTCCGTCGGCTGCTGGAGAGCCGCGACGTTCCGTCAGCCGACCGGCCCGACTGACCCCCACGCGGCAGCGCATGGCCGACGACCCGCGGGAAAGCTGGTTTCACGAGCGCCAGTCCGCCTGGCTCTACCGTCGGCTCGCCGAAGTCGAGGACGACCCGGCATGCAGGAAGCTCTTCTCGTCCCTGGCGCACGCCGCCGACGAGCAGGCAGCGACGTGGGCCAGGAAGTCCGGCATCGACGAGGAGCGGTTCTCGCCTAGCCTGCGCGCGCGCATCGTCGCCACGCTGCTGCGCGGGCTGGGCGTCCGCCGGCTGCGGCCGGCGCTGGTCGCGATGAAGCTGCGGGGCCTGTCGGTGTACGACCGCCGCGCGCCGTCCGGGCACCCCATGCCGACCAGCGTCGACCAGGTCGGGGGGCGTCACCGTTCGGTGAGCGGCGGAAACCTGCGGGCGGCCGTGTTCGGCGTCAACGACGGCCTCGTCTCGAATGTCAGCCTGATCCTGGGCGTGGCGGGGGCCGGTCTGGACCAGGGCCCCGTGCTGACGGCCGGTGTAGCCGGCCTGCTCGCCGGTGCCCTGTCCATGGCGGCGGGGGAGTACGTCTCCATGCGCTCGCAGCGGGAGATGTACGAATACCAGATCGGCCTCGAGCGTGACGAGCTCGCCGAGTACCCGGAAGAGGAAGCGGAAGAACTGGCGCTGATCTACGAGGCGCGGGGCATGGAGCTGGAGCAGGCAAGGGAGCTGGCGGCAAGCCTCGTGCAGCGGCCCGAGAGCGCCCTCGACACCTTGGCGCGGGAGGAGCTCGGTCTCAATCCCGACGACCTCGGCTCGCCCTGGGGCGCGGCGCTCGCGTCGTTTGCGGCCTTCGCGCTGGGCGCTGCCCTGCCGCTTGCCCCGTTCGTGATCACCGTGCACGGCCACCCGGCGCTGCAGGTCGCCATCGTGCTGACCGCCGTCGCCCTGTTCGCCGTGGGCGCCGTCATCTCGCTGTTCACGGGCCGCAGCGCACTGGCGAGCGGGCTCAGGATGCTGATGATCGGCGGAGGCGCCGGCCTGACGACGTGGGCGATCGGCCGCCTGGTCGGCGTGACGCTCGCCTGAGGCGAAGGCCCTCGCCCGCGGGTGGCGCCCGGAGATCAGGCACCTCGATTCGCTCGAGCAGGCGCGCGAGTTCCTTTTCCCGCTTCGCCATGACCTTTCTCACGGCCGGCTTCAGACGCGGCACGAGCAGCGGCGAGAGCGGCTCGCCCAGGCCACGCAGCCAGGCGAGTGCCTGCGTTGCGTCGCGGTGATCCCCCAGGCAATTCTGTAGGCGCTTCACGGGCTTGACCGCGGGGCGCGGATCGAGCCCGAGCATCGGCATCAGCGACTCGCTGGCATAGCGCGCATGCTTGGCAGCCAGCCGAAGCTCGTGCAGTGCCGTCGCGTCGGCGCCGCGCGCGGCCTTCCGGCTGCGCAAGAGACGCTTCCAGCGCTTGGTGAGGCGGCCGGAGACCAGCTTGCGCAGGTCTCCGCTGCCGGCGACCAGCCGCGGGTCCCCCAGGGCCGCCTCCAGACGCTCGAGGCGCTCGAGATACGCCTCGGATCCCGCGTGTTTCCGGAACTCGAGCCGCGCCAGCCGGCGATCGCTCTCTAGCTGCCGCTGCAACCGCTCCCGCGCACCAGGCGGCAGGGCGTCGGTCCTGGCCACAAGCTCCTGCAGCCAGTCGCGGCGCACGTCGGTCTCGCGGATGGTTTCTAGCTCGAGCGCGACGTTGCGCAGGTCGCGCCGTGCGCGGGCAGACAGGGTCGGCTCCAGCAGGGGCTTGAGCGTCGACAGCACGGAGCGCAAGGTCCTTGCCGCCACACGTGACTGGTGCACGGGCTCCTCCGCGAGCCCGCCCTGCGCCCGGCGCAACTCGGCGAGGAGCCGCCCCCGCAGCCTGAGGATCTGGCCGCGCAACTCGGATGCCGAAACCGTCGTCGCCGTTCGGCTCACGGGGCGCTGCCGGCGAGCCGCTCCAGTCCGGCGATCCGTCGGCGCATGCGTTCGCGCTCCTCGAGCAGGTCGACGATGAGTGCCGCGGCCGCAGCGTGCAGCTCGAGCTCGCGCGCGATTCGCACCGCTCGGGACAGGCGTGCCGCCTCCGGCGGCGTGAAGCGCCAGCCGCCGGCAGGCTCCGGGTGCGGTCCGGCGAGACCGAGTTCTACGTATTCGACGACCACGGAGGTCTCCACGCCCAGCGCCTCGCCGAGCTCCTCGAGCCCGATCGGTGAGGACTCGGCCTCGAGGCATTCACGCTGCATGCGAACCTCCGAGGGCGGCACGCGGGTCGAACGACAGCTCGCGTCGCATCTGCTCGTACAGCTGGCGCGCCTGCGGCGTATCGGCCGGCGGCAGCACGATCTGCAGGGCGACGTACTGGTCGCCGGGCGGACTTCCCGGGAGGCCGCGGCCCTTCAGGCGGAGCCGCTGGCCGGCACCGCTGCCCGGCGGCACGCGCAGCTCTACCGCGCCGCCGAGCGTGGGCACGCGCACGGTCGCGCCCAGCGCGGCCTCCCAGGGCGCGACGGGCAGCGACAGCGTCACGTCCCGCTTGTCCACGGTGAAGACCGGGTGCGGCCGCAACGAGACGGTGAGGTACAGGTCGCCGCTGCCGCCCCGGCCCATTCCGGGCGCGCCCTGTCCTCCCAGGCGGATCACCTGCCCGTCGGTCACGCCGGCCGGGATCTTCACGTTCAGCCGACGCGTGCGCAGCTCTACCCGGCCATCCGCGGTCGCCACGGGATGGCGCAGTTCGATCGGATGAGTCCCGCCCGAAAACGCCTGCTCGAGCGCGAGCTCGATCTGGGCGTGGTGATCCTCGCCACGCGCATCGAAGCCACGGCCGCGCCGGGCACCCGCGAACGGGCTGCCGGCGCCGAAGAGCTCCTCGAAGAAGTCGCTGAAGGCCCCGCCACCACCACGGGCGCCGGAGAACTCGAATCCGGAGGCCCAGTCGGGCGGCGGCCGAAACTCCTGCCCGGGCCGGTAGTCCCTGCCGAGCTGGTCATACGCGGCGCGCTTCTCCGGGTCCTTGAGCACCTCGTAGGCTTCCTGGACCTCCTTGAAGCGCTCCTCGGCATCCGGCTCCTTGCTGACGTCCGGGTGGTACTTGCGCGCGAGCCGACGGTAGGCGCGCTTGATCTCGTCGGCGTTGGCCTCCCGCCCGACCCCGAGCAGCGAGTAGTAGTCCTTGAACTGCATGCGAGTCCCGTCGGTGCGCGTCTATCCGCCACGCATTGTGTAGTTTCCACGATTTTTCAAGCCCCTCGCGTCCGCAAGTGTCACGCTTGACCGTCAAGGGGATTCCGCGGCCCCACGGAGGTCACGCCAGAATGGGTGCTGCTGCCTCGCTGCACGTCGTTTGCCCGGGTTGCGAGTCGGTCGTGAGAGTACCGCGCGAGCGGCTCGACGAGCGGCCGAAGTGCCCGCGGTGCAAGTCCCACCTGTTCGCCGGCAAGCCGGTGGACCTGAACGGCCCCGCGTTCGATGCCCAGATCGGGCGCAGCGACCTGCCCGTCGTCGTCGACTTCTGGGCCCCCTGGTGCGGGCCCTGCCACGCCATGGCACCGCAGTTCGCAGCCGCGGCCGCCCGTCTCGAGCCGCGCTTCCGCTTCGCCAAGGTCAACACGGACGAATGCCCCGACCTCGCCTCGCGCTTCGGCATCCGCAGCATTCCGACCCTCATACTGTTCCGGGCCGGGCAGCCGGTTGCGCGCAAGGCCGGCGCCATGGACGCCGGCGCCCTGGCGCGGTGGCTCGAGGGAGCGGCCGGGGGCTGAGCGGAGCGTGCCCCGGCCGCGGCGAGCCGCTCACTTGAGCGAGTGCAGCCCCATCATGCGCAGCACGTACTTCTCGTAGACGGGCGTGATCGAACCCACGCGAACCTTGCGCAGGAAGTACTTCTCGAAGGCGATCTTGGCGAGGTGCACCCAGTAGCCTTCCTTCGCCCAGGTCAGGTTGCGTGGCGGAATCTGCGGCATGGCCACGAAGGCCGCACCGGAGTCGCCGAAATCGGCCAGGCAGAGCGCGTTCCAGGTGGCCTTGGCATCGGCCGGCCGGCCCGCGATATCCGCGGCGATGTTCTCGCCGATGGCACTGACCATCGACTCGATCATGAAGCCGGTCTTGGGGGCTCCGGTCGGCACGGGCGTGGGTTCCACCGGCGGGATCGCGATGCAGACGCCTGCGGAGAAGATGCTCGGGAACTTCTTGCTGCGCTGGTGCTCGTCGACGATCACGAAGCCTCGCGGGTTGCACAGCTCCGGGACCGCGGCCACGGCGTCGACGCCCTTGAAGGCCGGCAGGATCATGGCGTACTTGAACGGCAGCTCGTGCTGCTTGCGCAGCTTGCCGTCGTCGTCCAGCTCCTCGACCTTCAGGCTCCCGGCCTCCGCCCCCGTGATCTTGGCGTTCGTGATCCACTTGATGTGTCGCTGCCGCAGCTCGGACTCCATCAGGCCCTTGCTGTCCCCGACGCCGCCGAGCCCCAGGTGGCCGATGTACGGCTCGCTCGTGACGTAGGTCATCGGCACCTTGTCGCGCAGGCGGCGCTTGCGGAGGTCGGCGTCGACGATCGTCGCGAACTCGTAGGCGGGGCCGAAGCAGCTCGCCGCCGGCGCCGCGCCGATGATCACCGGACCGGGGTCGGCGAGGAAGCGCTCGTAGGCCTCCCACGCCTGCTGCGCGTGCGCGTGGGTGCAGATGGACTGCGTGTGGCCGTCAGGCCCCAGGCCCGGAATCTCCTCGAAGGCCAGCTTGGGACCGGTGCTGATGACGAGATAGTCGTAGTCGATGACCCGGCCACCGGCCAGGGTCAGCTTGCGCCCGGGAGCATCGATGGCGATCGCGTTCTCGGCGATGAACTCGACGCCCTTGCGGTCCAGCGGCCGCTTGAGGTCGACGCGGGTCTGCTCGCGCGTGCGCCAGCCGACGGCGATCCACGGGTTGGAGGGCGTGAACTCGAAATAAGGCGTCGCGCCGACCAGCAGCACCTTGTGCTCGGACCCCAGTTTCTTGCGCAGCTCGTAGGCCATCGGCACGCCGCCGAGCCCTGCGCCGAGAACCACGACCGTCGCCATGTCACACCCCCTTGATGAGGCCGCCGCTCAGACCCGCTCCTGGCGGCGGCGATAGCTATAGTAAAGGATGGGTATCACCAACAGGGTGAGCAGTGTCGATACGAATATCCCGAAGATCAGCGAGACGGCCAGCCCGTTGAAGATCGGGTCGTCCAGGATGAAGAAGCCGCCGAGCATGGCCGCGACCGCGGTCAGGGCGATCGGCTTGGCGCGTACGGCGCCGGCGCGGATCACGGCCTGCGCCAGGTCACGCCCCGCCTCGAGCTCGACGTTGACGAAATCAACGAGCAGGATCGAGTTGCGCACGATGATGCCGGCCAGCGCGATCATGCCGATCATTGACGTAGCCGTGAACTGGGCGCCCAGGAGCGCGTGCCCCGGCATGATGCCGATGAGCGTCAGCGGGATCGGCGCCATGATCACCAGCGGCACCGCGTAGCTGCCGAACTGCGCGACCACCAGCAGGAAGATCAGCAGCAACCCCACGGAGTACGCGAGCCCCATGTCGCGGAAGGTCTCGTAGGTGATCTGCCACTCGCCGTCCCACTTGATCGCGAATCCCGACGTGGGCTCCGGCTGACGGGTGAAGTACTGGGCCACCTTCCGGCCGCCGGGCGGCGCGTCCGAGATGGAGCCGACCATGTCGAACATGCCGTACAGCGGACTGTCGAGCTCGCCGCCCCCGTCGCCGGTCACCCATGCGTAGCGCGAGCCGTCCTTGCGGTAGATCACCGGGTCCCAGGCGGCACGCTCGAGGTGCGTGATCTCGCTGAGCGGTACGGTCTCACCCGCGCCCGTCCGGACCCGCAGCGCCAGCACGCGGTCCAGGTCGGCCTTCTCAGGCACCGGCAGCTCGAGGCGCACGGGCACGGGGTACTTCTCGCGACCGAGGCGCACGAAGGTCGCATCCATGCCGCCCAGCGCGGCCGCCAGCGTCTCGGTGACCGCCTGCTGCGGCACGCCCAAGAGCGCCGCCCGCTGCCGGTCCACCGTCACGACGTACCGGTCCGCATCGGCCTCGATGCTGTCGTCGATGTCCACGATGTCAGGCGTCGACTCGAACAGCTCCCGGACCTCACGGGCGAGCTGCCGCTGCGACTCGTAGCCGGGCCCGTAGATCTCTGCGACGATCGGCGCCATCACCGGCGGGCCGGGCGGCACCTCCACCACCTGCACCGAGGCCCCGTGGCGGCGGCCGATCTCCGCAAGCGCCGGTCGGACCGAGCGCGCGATCTCGTGGCTCTGGCGCTCGCGATGATGCTTGTCCGTCAGGTTGACCTGCAGGTCGCCGAGCTCGCCGCTCTCGCGCAGGTAGTACTGGCGGACGAGCCCGTTGAAGTTAATTGGCGCCGCGGTGCCCGCATAGGCCTGGTAGTCGGTCACCTCGGGGACCTGCCGCACCACGGCGGCGAGCTCGGACAGCACCGCGGCCGTCTTCTCCACGGGAGTGCCCTCAGGCATGTTCAGCACGACCTGGAACTCCGACTTGTTGTCGAAGGGCAGCATCTTGAGCACGACCCACTTGAGGCCCACCAGGCTCACCGCCGCCACGATGGCGAGCAGCGTGGCGAGGTACAGTCGGTGCCGGTTGCGCCGCGCCGTCGGCGCGGTCAGGAAGGGCGACAAGAGGCGCGTGAACAGCGGCTCCAGGGCAGCGCCGCCGTGTCCGGCGCCGTGCGTCGAGAAGTCGGCGCCGGCCATCATGCGGTTGGATAGCCACGGCGTGAACACCAGCGCCACCGCCAGCGAGATCAGCATGCCGAGGCTCGCGTTGATGGGAATGGGGCTCATGTAGGGCCCCATGAGGCCCGTGACGAACGCCATGGGCACCAGGGCCGCGATCACGGTGAATGTCGCAAGGATCGTGGGCCCGCCGACCTCGTCGACCGCCGGCGGAATGGCGTCGAGCAGTGTCCTGCCGCCGAGCGCCATGTGGCGGTGGATGTTTTCGACCACGACTATCGCGTCATCGACCAGGATGCCGATGGAGAAGATCAGGGCGAAGAGCGACACCCGGTTCAGCGTGAAGCCCCAGGCCCAGGAGGCGAACAGCGTGGCCGCGAGCGTCACGACGACGGCGGCGCCGACTACGACAGCCTCCCTCCAGCCGAGCGCGAACAACACGAGCAGCACGACCGACGCCGTGGCGAAGGCGAGCTTCTGGATCAGCTTCTGGGCCTTGTCGTTGGCGGTCTCGCCGTAGTTGCGCGTGACCGTCACTTCCACGCCATCGGGAATGACGATGCCGCGCAGCGACTCGAGCTGTGCAATCGCCCGCCTCGTCACGTCGACGGCATTGATGCCGGGCTGCTTGGAAAGCGCCACGGTCACCGCCGGGGCCTCGCCCTCGAGTTCGACGCCACGGCTACCGGCCGCCGGGCCCGCGCCCATCCACACGTAGCGATCCGGCTGGTCAGGGCCCTCGGTGATCGTCGCCACGTCGGCGAGGAACACGGGCCGGCCGTCCCACAGGCCAACCACGAGCCCTGCCACGTCGGCGCGACCGGCCAGGAACCGGCCGGCCTGCACCGGCCGCTCCGAACCGCCGCCGATGACGCTGCCGGCGTGGCGGACCACGTTCGCCGCCTCGAGGGCTGACACGAGCTCGGGCAACGTCAGACCGTAGCCCGTGAGCCGCTGCGGATCGAGCTCCACGTGGACAGTGTCGTCGGGGCTGCCGATGGTGTAGACGTTGCGTGCGCCCTGCACGCGCTTCAATTCGCTCTCGACTGCGTGCGCCACCTTGGAGAGGTCGAAGGCGCCGCGCTCGGGATCTTCCGTCCAGAGCGTAATGGCGACTACGGGAACGTCGTCGATTCCCTTGGGCTTGATGATCGGCTGCAGCCAGCCGAGGTTGGCCGGGCGCAGGTCGAGGTTGGAGAACACGGCGTTGTAGAGGCGCACGATGGCCTCGTTGCGCGGCAGGCCCACCTCGAATTCCACGGTGAGCACCGCCGCGTCCGGCCTCGAAACCGAGTAGAGGTGCTTGACGTCCGAGATCTCCGCGAGCACCTGCTCCATCGGCTCCGCGATCAGGCTCTCGACCTGTGAAGCGCTCGCGCCGGGGAACGGGATGATCACGTTGGCCATCGTGACGTCGATTTGCGGCTCCTCCTCGCGCGGCGTCACCAATACCGCGAACAGCCCGAGCAGCAGGCCGAAGAGAGCCAAGAGCGGCGTCAGCTGGTTGGTGAGAAACAGCCGCGCGACGCGGCCCGAGAAACCGAGTCGATCTGACATGGCCCTAGCGGCCTTCGACCGCGAGCGTCGCCGCGACGGGGTCGGCCGCGACGCGCTCGCCAGGCTCGAGCCCCGCGAGCACCTCGATCGCACCGTTCACGGCGCGGCCGAGCCGCACCTGCCGCAACACGATCCGTCCTTCCCCGGTCACGACGTAGACCGCCGTGACCTCGCCCCGCCGCACGACCACCGACGCCGGCACGCGGACGGTCGCGAGATCGCCGATCGCGAAGCCGGCCTTGACGAACATGCCCGGGAACAAGCCCGGCGTGCCGGCCGGCAGGTCGATGCGCACGCGCACGGTGTTCGAGCCGGCCGATGCTGCCGGGAACACCGTGATGCGCTCCGACGGCACCTCCCCCTTCACCGTGCGCACCGTCGCGGCGCCGAGACCTCTCACCTCCTCGGCCAGCGCCTGCGGGACGTCGACATTGACCCGCAGCACCTCGGGCGCGGCGATGGCGACGAGCGGCGTTCCGGGCGAGACGGCCTCGCCGACGTCGACGTGTCGGCGAGTGACAACGCCGGCGAACGGGGCGCGTATTTCCGTGTAGCTGAACTGCTCTCGCGCAGCAGCGACGTTGGCTTCTGCGGCCGCCAGCCGCGCTGCGGCGGCATCCCGTACCGCCGTGACGCGATCGAGGTCCGCCTGCGAGAGCAGCTTGCGTTCGACGAGGTCGCTGACCCGTCTGAATTGCGCGCGGGCCTCGGTGGCGAGCGCTTCCGCTTCCGACAGCGACTCGAGAGCGGCGTCGAGGCGGGCGCGCTGTTCCACGGCGCTGATGCGCATGATGAGGTCGCCGCGCCGGACGCGGTCGTCCACGTCCCGCTCGAGCGCGACGATGCGGCCGCTGGTCTGGGCCGCAAGTGTCGCCTGCTCGACCGATTCCACGATGCCGTCGAACACGCGCTCCCGGTCGATGGCTGCCGGCTGCACGACGAGCGTCTCGAGGTCGGGCGCGGCCCTTACAGGCCCGGGTGCCGCCTCCTCGCCCCCGCAGCCCGCCAGGGCCAGCAGCGCGGCGGCCAGGATGAGGCCGGTACCGAGCCCGCGACGCGTGGCGCTCATGGCAGACCGCTCCCTCAGCCGAATGCCTTCCCGGGCGCGAGCCCGAGCTTGCGGAAGATCGCTACCGCGGGGCAGAAGCCCGTGAAGGCCGACTGCAGCAGGTTGGCACCCACGAAGGCAGTCAGCCACAGCCACATCGGGCTGACGAGGTAGACGAGCAGCAGGCTCACCAGAATCATGGTGCCCGCCATGGCGAAAACGGCGCGGTCGATGTTCACTCTGCGTCCTCCTGGGAAGTGTCGGCCGGCACGTTACCGACTGGTAGAGTGAACCCTCAGTAACCAAAGTCACTCCGTGCTTTCCCGGAGCGCGGCGACCCCGGGTCGTCGACGGCGACCCGAGCGTCTATGCAAGGAACTAGAGGGCCTGCTGCCGTCGGCAGCGTGCTGGAAGGACCGACCCGGGCGAGTCGGTCGCGGTGTCTCGCGCCTGACCGCCGGTTACTCGACCGAGCGCCGCGGCTCCTGCCCTGGCCCGCCAAGGCGCCGCACGGCCGGTTCGTCCAGCACCATGCCGAGCAGCGACCCGACCGTGCGATGGGCCTCGATCGGGTGGCGCAGCGGCCGGTCGAGGAACAACCGGTAACGGTTGCGGCGGCCCTCGCGGACGCGCTCCACCACGCCCGCTTCCTCGAGATCGGAGACGATCTTCTGCACGGCGCGCTCCGTGATGCCGACCGCGAGTGCGACGTCCCGGAGTCGCGCTTCCGGGTCGCGCGCAAGGCAGACCAGGACGTGGCCGTGATTCGACAGGAATGTCCAGTGTCGTGCGCCCGCATCCGCCTCCGGACGACCGCCTCCCGGCATTTCCGCCCGCTCGTCATGGCCTCTGGCCCTCGAGTCGAGGCGTTCCTGTCCAGGGACCTTCATTGCGAGAACCCCTGATCCGCGTTGACCGGATCCATGCTCCGCCCTACAATATGCGAACTATAGTTCGTGTTTCATAGTTCGCTATTCATTTTTCAAGAGAGGATTATCACATGGCAGCCAATCCCGACAGCCTGCGGATTTCCGACGTCCCATCGCGGGCGCGCACGGTGGCCTTCGCGCGGGGCGACGGCATCGGTCCCGAGATCACCGACGCCGTGCTGACGGTCATGGAGGCGGCCGGCGCAAGACTCGACCTGCAGGAGGTGCCGCTGGGCCGCGGGGTCTACGAGTCCGGGACGCGCTCCGGTGTCGACCCTGCGGCATGGGACATCCTCCGGGGCAGCCGCGCCTTCCTCAAGGCACCGGTGTCGACGCCTCAGGGCGGCGGCTTCAAGAGCGTCAACGTCACGATACGCAAGTCGCTCGGCCTGTTTGCCAACGTACGGCCATGCCGCAGCTACCACCCCTTCGTCGCGTCGCGCCACCCGTCGATGGATGTCGTCATCGTGCGCGAGAACGAGGAGGACACCTACGCGGGAATCGAGCACCGCGCCACGGCGGAGGTCGTGCAGTGCCTGAAGCTCGTGTCCCGGCCGGGCTGCGAGCGCGTGATCCGCTACGCCTTCAACTATGCGCGGGACCGCGGACGGCGCAAGGTGTCCTGCCTGACCAAGGACAACATCATGAAGCTGACCGACGGTCTCTTTCACGAGGTCTTCGACGAGGTGGCGGCCGGCTACCCGGATCTGCTGGCCGAGCATCACATCGTCGACGCCGGGGCCGCCCGCCTCACGACCCGTCCGGAGAAATTCGACGTCATCGTCACACCCAACCTGTACGGGGACATCCTGTCCGACGTCGCGGCCGAAATTTCCGGGTCGATCGGCCTGGCGGCGTCGGCCAACGTCGGCGACGAGTTCGCGATGTTCGAGGCCGTGCACGGGTCGGCTCCGGACATCGCCGGTCGGGACCTCGCGAATCCCTCGGGCCTGCTGCTGGCCGGCGTGATGATGCTCGGCCACGTGGGCCTCGCCGAGGAAGCCTCCCGGGTCCACAACGCCTGGCTGCGGGTGCTGGAGCGGGGCCTGCACACCGCCGACATCTTCCAGCACGGCGTGAGCAGCCGCCGGGTGGGCACCCGAGAGTTCGCCCGCGCGATAGTCGCCGAACTCGGTTCCGCACCTCGTCGCCTCCAGGCTGTCCAGTACGGCCCGACCCGGACCGGCGTCCGGCGTCCCGCGCACTCGCGGCCGCCGCGTCGACCCCGCAAGGACCTCGTCGGCATCGACGTGTTCCTGGACTGGGACGAGGACGGACGCGACCCGGTGGCGCTGGCTGGTCGCCTGGCGAGCGCCGGCTCGCCAGCCCTCGAGCTCAGGATGATCACGAACCGCGGCGTCAAGGTCTGGCCCGCCGGCCTGCCCGAGACCTTCCGCACGGACCACTGGCGCTGCCGGTTCCTGCGCCGCGACCCGGGCCGGCCGCTGCGACACGCCGAGCTGCAGAGCCTCCTCGCGGCCATCTCGGGCGCGGGCCTCGACTACGTCAAGACCGAGCACCTGCACGAGTTCGACGGCGTGCCCGGCTACTCGTCCGGCCAGGGGGAATGAGGCCTTGAAACGGGGCGCCGCGCGCCCATCAACGTGACGGCTGGACTGGTACGATGTCGGCCGGCACCCGGAACCGGTGCCGGCCGCAGTTGTCAGATTGCACGCCCCGTCGGGCGTTCGGGACGGAAACCATGAAGCGCATACTGCTGTTCGTCGTCACCAACTTCGCGATCCTCATCGTCGCGAGCATCACGCTCCGCCTACTGGGTCTCGAGTACTGGCTCACCGCCCAGGGCATCAACTTCACCTCTTTGCTCGTCTTCGGGGCGTTGCTCGGCTTCGGCGGCTCGTTCTTCTCGCTCGCCATCTCCAAGTGGAGCGCGAAGAAGATGATGGGCGTGCGCGTGATCGAGCAGCCGTCCAACGAGGTCGAGCGCTGGCTCGTCGAGGCCGTAAGGCGCCAGGCGCAGCAGGCGGGCATAGGCATGCCCGAGGTCGGCTACTTCGACTCGCCCGAGCCGAACGCCTTCGCGACCGGCGCGAGCCGCAACGCCTCGCTCGTCGCCGTCTCCACCGGCCTGGTCAACCGCATGTCCAGGGAAGAGGTGGAGGCGGTGCTCGGTCACGAAGTGAGCCACGTCGCCAACGGGGACATGGTGACGCTCGCGCTGATCCAGGGCGTGGTCAACACGTTCGTCTTCGTGCTGTCGCGGCTGATCGGCCAGGTCGTCGATCGCGTCGTGTTCCGCAGCGAGAATGGCCACGGCCCGGGGTTCTGGATCACCACGATCGTGGCGGAGCTCGTGCTCGCCTTCCTCGCGACCATGATCGTCATGTGGTTCTCGCGCCAGCGCGAGTTCCGGGCCGACGCCGGCGGCGCACACCTCGCCGGCCGCCATCACATGATCGGCGCCCTGGAAGCACTGCGCCGGAATCAGCCGCACGCGCTCCCGGACAGGATGGCTGCGTTCGGCATCGCCGGCGGCGGCATCGGGGCCGGGCTGCGCAAGCTGTTCATGAGCCACCCGCCGCTCGAGGAGCGGATCGCCGCGCTGCGCGCCGGCCAGCCGGCCTGATGCCCCTTCGGTGACCAAGGGCGCGCCGGTCGCCGCGCCGGCGTCCGCCTCCCCGGCACCCGCACGGGGAGCCGCGTGGCGACCGACGTGAGGGCCACGCGATCGCTGGTGGTCGTGCTCGGCGACCAGCTCGACATCCGCTCTGCGGCGTTCGACGGATTCGATCCCTCGCAGGACGCGGTCTGGATGGCCGAGGTCAGCGAGGAGTCGGAGCACGTCTGGTCTCACAAGGCCCGCATCGCGCTTTTTCTCGCCGCGATGCGCCACTTCCGCGACGTGCTGCTCGCGGACGGCAAGACGGTCCACTACCGGCAGCTCGGTCAACACCGCGCAACGACGCTGGCCGACGCGCTCGCCGAGGACCTCGAGCGCCTGTCGCCGTCGCGCGTCGTGCTCGTGAGACCGGGCGACTGGCGCGTGCTCCGCGCTCTCGAGGAGGCCACGAGGTCCGCCGGGCTCCAGCTCGAGGAGCGCGCGGACCGGCACTTCCTGTGCGGACCGGCCGATTTCGCCCGCTGGGCGGAAGGGCGGCGGGAGCTCAGGCTCGAGCACTTCTATCGCTGGATGCGCCGGCGGACCGGGCTGCTGATGGACCGGGACGCGCCGGTCGGGGGCGCGTGGAACTTCGATCGCGAGAATCGCTCGGGCTTCGGCAGGCGCGGACCGGGGGTGGTGCCTTCACCACGTCGCTTCCATCCGGACGACACGACGCGGGCCGTCCTGCGCGAGGTCCAGTCCCGCTTCCTGGAACACCCGGGCTCGCTCGAGCACTTCGACTGGCCCGTTACGCGCGCACAGGCGCTCGCGGCGCTCGAGGACTTCGTCGAGCACCGTCTTCCGCGCTTCGGGCGCTACCAGGACGCGATGTGGCATGGCGAGCCCTGGCTCTATCACTCGCGCCTGTCCGCGGCGCTCAACCTCAAGCTGCTCTCGCCGCTCGAGGCATGCCGGGCAGTCGAGAAGGCATGTCGTGAAGGTCGGGCTCCGGTTGCCGCGGCCGAGGGTTTCGTCCGCCAGGTGCTTGGCTGGCGCGAGTTCGTGCGCGGCCTCTACTGGCGATTCATGCCCGGGTACGCCGAACGCAACGAACTCGGCGCCGGCCAGCCGCTGCCCGCGTTCTTCTGGACCGGCGAGACCGACATGGCGTGCCTGGCCGACGCGCTGCGCCAGACGCTGGCGCTCGGCTACGCCCATCACATCCAGCGGCTGATGGTCACGGGCCTGTTCGCGCTGCTGCTGGGCGTGCGCCCCAGGGAAGTCCACGAGTGGTACCTGGCGATCTACGTCGATGCAGTCGAGTGGGTCGAGCTGCCGAACACGGTCGGCATGTCGCAGTACGCAGACGGCGGCGTGATGGCATCCAAGCCCTACGTCGCCACCGGCAAGTACATCGACAGGATGAGCAACCTCTGCGGTGCTTGCCGCTACGATCCCGCCCGCTCGACGGGAGCGGACGCCTGCCCCTTCACGACGCTGTACTGGGACTTCCTCGACCGGCACGAGGAGCGGTTCCGCGAGCACCCGCGCATGGGCCTGCAGGTCCGCAACCTCCGCAGGCTGGATGAATCCACCCGCCGGGCCGTGCGCGAACTGGCGAAGGAGCTGCGCGGGCAGCTATCGGCACGGCTGCCCCGCCGCCCCTGACCTGGCCGGCGCACCACGGCGAAGCGCCGAGCGTGCTTCCTGCCGGAGGAGCGAACTTGTCGATTGCCATCGTCTGGTTCCGCCGCGACCTGCGCCTGACGGACAATGCAGCGCTCGGCGAGGCGCTGGCCTCGGCCGACGCCGTCGTGCCGGTCTACGTCCATGCTCCCGACGAGGAAGGTCCCTGGGCACCGGGCGCCGCCAGCCGCTGGTGGCTCCATTACAGCCTGAAGGAACTGGACAAGTCCCTGGCCGGACGCGGCAGTCGCCTGGTGGTGCGCCACGGCCCGAGCCTCGATGCGCTGCTCGCGCTCGTGGAGGAGACCGGCGCCGGTGCGGTGCACTGGAGCCGGCTCTACGAGCCTGCCCTCCTCGAGCGCGACAAGCGCATCGAACGCGAGCTCGCAGACCGTGGCATCCAGGCCGCGTCGCACGGCGGCCACCTGCTGGTCGAGCCCTGGGCGGTGAAGACCGGCCAGGGGGATCCGTACCGCGTCTTCACGCCCTTCTGGCGGGCCTGCAGCCCCCTGCTCGGCGAGCTTGCCCCCCCGGCACGAGCGCCTCGCCGCCTGCCGGGCGGCGACGCGCTGCCGCGCAGCGTCGAGCTCGGCGAGCTGGGCCTGCTGCCCACGATCCGGTGGGATTCCGGCCTGGCCGAGAAATGGTCACCGGGTGAGACCGGTGCGGCCGCGGCACTCGCACGCTTCGCCCAAGAGTCGCTCGGCGCGTACGACGCCGACCGCAACCGGCCCGACCTCGCCGGCACATCCCGCTTGTCACCACACCTTCATTTCGGCGAGCTTTCGCCGCGGCAGGCCTTCGCGGCGGCGCGTGCACCGGGCCTCGGCGACTCGAAGGGCGCGGAGTCCTTCACACGGGAGCTCGGCTGGCGCGAGTTCTCCCACCACCTGCTCTTCCACTTTCCGCATACGACCGATGCGCCGCTCGACGCACGATTCGACCGTCTGGAATGGCAGCGAGACACCGCACGACTGGAGGCGTGGCGACGCGGCCGCACCGGCTATCCGATCGTGGACGCGGGGATGCGGGAACTGTGGCACACGGGCTGGATGCACAACCGCGTGCGCATGATCGTCGCCTCGCTGCTCACGAAGAACCTGTTCATGCACTGGCTCGAAGGGGCGCGCTGGTTCTGGGACACGCTCGTCGACGCGGACCTCGCGAACAATACGCTCGGCTGGCAGTGGACTGCCGGCTGCGGCGCGGATGCCGCGCCCTACTTCCGGGTCTTCAACCCCGTGCTGCAGGCGGAGAAGTTCGATCCCGCGCGCGACTACATCCGCCGCTGGGTGCCCGAGCTGGCGAGACTCCCCGACAAGTACATCCACTGCCCCTGGACGGCGCCGCGCGAGATCCTGGACGCGGCCGGCGTGGAGCCGGGCCGCAGCTACCCGCTGCCCGTCGTCGAGCCTCGGGGTAGCCGCAACGACGCGCTGGCCCGGTTCGAAGCCTTGAAGACCGGCCGCAAGTGAGGTCGCGAATCCGCGGCGCGGCAGGACGCGAATGACTGAGGGCCCCGCGTGGCTCATGCACGGACGCGACTACCGATGCCAATTTTTCCTGAAATTACAAGCACTTGCCGTCGCACGGCGAGCCGGCTCGCGGGGTGCGCCGGCGGGCGAACCGGGCTAAACTCCGGCTTCGCCGGCCGGGCCCACGTACGACGACACGCAGGGGCCGGGCCACGACCGGCCATCACTTGCGTCGAAGGGTCATGATGGAAAGTATCGCGCCGCAGGAACGCGACGAGGGTGCTCTGCGCTGGCTCAAGGCCATCGGCCGCTGGTTTGCGGCCGATCACGCGCAGCTCCCCGCGCCCGAGCGCCCCGATGCCGTGGAATGGGCGCGCATCGTTCCCTTCATCCTGATGCACGCGGCTTGCCTCGGCGTCGTCTGGGTGGGCGTGAGTCCCTTCGCGCTCGCCGTCGCGGCGACGCTCTACGTCGTGCGCATGTTCGCCGTCACCGGTTTCTACCACCGGTATTTCTCCCACCGCACGTTCCAGGCGTCTCGCCCGGTCCAGTTCGTGTTCGGGCTCCTCGGCGCAACCGCCGTCCAGCGCGGACCCATCTGGTGGGCCGCGCACCACCGCCACCACCACGCCCACTCGGACCGTCCGGAGGATCCGCACTCTCCCCTGCACCGGGGTTTCCTGACGAGCCACATGGGGTGGTTCCTGACGAAGGGCGGATTCCGTCCGGACCTGCGCCGCGTGCGCGACCTGATGCAGTTTCCCGAGTTGCGCTGGCTCGACCGCTTCGACATCGCGGTTCCCGTCGCGCTGGCGGTCGGCCTGTTCCTGGCCGGCGAGTGGCTCGAGGCGAACCGCCCGGCGCTCGGCACCGACGGCTGGCAGCTGCTGGTTTGGGGCTTTTTCGTCTCGACCGTCGTGCTGTACCACGCGACATACACCATCAATTCCCTGTGCCACGTGTTCGGATCCCGCCGCTACGCCACCCGCGACCAGAGTCGCAACAATGCCTGGCTGGCGCTCGTCACGCTCGGCGAGGGCTGGCACAACAACCACCACTACTACCCGACTTCCGTGCGCCAGGGCTTCTACTGGTGGGAAATCGACCTCACCTACTACGGCCTGCGGCTCCTGGCCCTGCTAGGCCTCGTCCGTCGGCTGAAGCCCATCCCGCTCGCGGTACGCGACGCGCGTCCGGAGGCAAGGCCGTGAGGGTCGCGGTGATCGGGTCCGGCATCTCCGGCCTCACCGTGGCTGCGGGCCTGGCTCCCCGTCACGCGGTGACCGTGTTCGAGGCCTCGGACCGGGTTGGCGGCCACACCCACACGGTGGAGGTTGACGAGGACGGCGGGCGCATCGCGGTCGACACGGGGTTCATCGTCTTCAACGACTGGACCTACCCCAACTTCGTCGCCATGCTCGAGCGGCTCGGTGTGCCCTGGCAGCTCTCCAACATGAGCTTCAGCCTGCAATGCGAGCGGACCGGGCTCGAGTACAACGGTACGTCGCTCAACGCCCTGTTCGCGCAGCGCCGCAACCTGTTCAGGCCGTCCTTCCTGCACATGATCTGGGAGATCCTGCGCTTCAACCGCGAGGCGCCGGCTTTCCTCGCGCGCCACGACGAAGCGACGTCGCTGGGCGACTGGCTGCAAGCCAACCGCTACGGACGAACCTTCGTCGAGCATTACGTGGTGCCGATGGGGCGCGCGATCTGGTCCGCCGACGAACAGGCCATGCTCGGCTTCCCGGCCCGGTTCTTCGTCGACTTCTTCCATCGCCACGGCTTCCTCAGCGTGAACGACCGTCCGCAATGGAAGACGGTCCGCGGCGGCTCGCGCGAATACGTCCGCAAGCTCGTCGCGCCCTTCGCCGACCGGATCCGGACCTCCAGTCCGGTGGTCGCCGTGCGACGGATGCCGCACGAGGTCGTCGTCCGCACCGTCGGCGGAGACATCAGGCACTTCGACGCGGTGGTCTTCGCCTGTCACAGCGACGAGGCGCTCGCCATGCTCGAGGACCCGAGCGAGACCGAGGGCGAGATCCTTGGCGCGTTTCCCTACGCGCCGAACGAGGCGATTCTGCACACGGACGAGACGCTCCTGCCGAAGAGCCCGCTCGCCCGGGCCGCGTGGAACTACCACCTGCAGCGTGACCCCGGGCGCGGCGTGCCCGTGACCTACGACATGAACGTGCTGCAGTCGCTTTCGACCCGTCGCCGCTACCTCGTCTCGCTCAACGTGGGCGAGCGGATCGACGAGCGCAAGGTGCTGGCGCGCTTCAACTACAGCCACCCCGTATACACGCCGCAGGGAGTGGCCGCGCAGAAGCGCCACGCCGAGATCAGCGGCCGGCGGCGCAGCTTCTATTGCGGTGCCTACTGGCGCTACGGATTTCACGAGGATGGCGTCGTCAGCGGGCTTACGGCGCTCGACCAGTTCTCGCGGTGGGAAACCGATGCACAGCAGCCTCTTCAGAGGGTGGGTTAGGCACCGTCGCCGGTTGCCCGCCGGCAACAGCTTCCGCTACCGGCTGTTCATGGTGTACCTGGACCTCGCCGAGCTGCCGCGCGTCTTCGATCGCAGCTGGCTGTGGTCCGCGCGACGGCCCGCGCTCGCGTGGTTCCGGCGCAAGGACTACCTCGGTCCCGTGGACCTGCCGCTCGAAGAGGCGGTCCGCGCCCGGGTCGAGGCGGAGACGGGCCAGCGTCCCGCCGGGCCGATCAGGATGCTCGCTCACCTGCGGTACTTCGGCTACTGCATGAACCCGGTCACCTTCTACTACTGCTTCGATGCCGCGGGCGAGCGCGTGCGGTTCATCGTGGCGGAAATCAACAACACCCCCTGGGACGAGCGGCACGCCTACGTGCTCGACGCCGACGCTGCGCGACTCGAGGGAGGCGCCTGGCGCTGGCAGTTCGGCAAGTCCTTCCACGTCTCGCCATTCCTGCCCATGGACATGGACTACGACTGGCGCTTCGACGAGCCGTCGCGCACGCTGCACGTGCACATGGAGAACTGGAAGGACGGCGAGCGCGTGTTCGACGCGACGCTCGAGCTCGCCCGCCAGTCCATCACGGCGTCCTCTCTGCGCCGCGCGCTCCTTGCCTACCCGTTCATGACACTCCGGGTCGTCGCGCTGATCTACTGGCAGGCCCTGCGCCTCTGGCTCAAGCGCACGCCCTTCTTCACCCATCCCGCCAAGCTCGCCACCCGCGCGGACGGCGAGCCCACCGGAACTCCCCGATGAAGTCCTCGATACTGACCGCGACCGCGGAGCCGCGGCGCATCCACCCCGGACCGATCCAGGCACTCGGCCGCAAGGCAATGCTGGCGCTGCTTGCCGAGCTGCCCGAGGGAGAGCTCGTGATCGTCGAGGACGGCGCGAGCATGCGCTTCGGCCGCCGCAGCGATGGCTGCGATCTCGGCGCCAGGATCACGGTTCGCCGGCCACAATTCTGGGCGGATGCCGCCTTCGGTGGCACCGTCGGCGCCGGCGAGTCCTACATGCGTGGCGACTGGGACTGCGACGACCTGACCGCGCTCGTGCGCATCATGGTCGTCAATCGCGAGCTGATGAACAGGATGGACTCGCGCCTCGCGATCATCAGCGCACCGCTGCGGCGCATGCTGCACTGGCTGAACCGCAACAGCCCCGAGGGCAGCCGGCGCAACATCGCCGCGCACTACGACCTCGGCAACGACCTGTTCCGCCTGTTCCTGGACGAGACGATGGCCTACTCCTGCGGCATCTTCGAGACGCCGCAGTCGACCTTGCACGAGGCCTCGCTCGCGAAGTTCGACGCGGTGTGCCGCAAGCTCGACCTGCGTCCCGGCGAGCGCCTGGTCGAGATCGGCACCGGCTGGGGCGGCCTCGCCCTCCACGCGGCGAGGCACTACGGCGTCCATGTCACGACCACCACGATCTCGCGCGAGCAGCACGACTACGCCGCGGAGCTGGTCGCGCGGGAGGGCCTGTCCGGCAGAATCACCCTGCTGCTGGAGGACTACCGCGACCTCCGGGGAGCCTACGACAAGCTGGTGTCGATCGAGATGATCGAGGCGGTCGGCCACCGCTACCTGGACACGTATCTCGCGAAGGTGTCGTCACTGCTGGCACCCCACGGCGCGGCTCTGATCCAGGCCATCACGCTTCAGGACCAGTTCTACGAGCAGGCACTGAAGTCCGTCGACTTCATCCAGCGCTTCATCTTCCCCGGCAGTTTCATCCCCTCCGTCGCGGTGATTGTCGCCTCGATGCGCCGCTCGACCGACATGAAGCTCTTCCACCTCGAGGACATCGGTCCGCACTACGCGACGACGCTGCGCGCCTGGCGGCAGCGTTTCATGGCCAGGCTGGACGAAGTCCGCGAGCTCGGCTACCCGGAGGAGTTCGCCCGCATGTGGGAGTTCTACCTCTGCTACTGCGAGGGGGGCTTCCTGGAACGGCAGCTCGGCGACGTGCACATGCTGCTGACCAAGCCCCGCTGCCGGCGTCCCTCCATCGCCACCGTATAGCGGCCTCTCTGCCGTCTGCCGCGAGTGTCAGGCGGCCCCACCCTCCACCGGCCCGCCCTCGGCGCGCCAGCGCAACATGCCGCCGGCCAGGTTCGCGACGTCCCTGAAACCGGCCTTCTGCAGCATCACGACGGCCTGCGCAGAGCGGGCGCCGGCCCGGCAGACTGTGACGAGGGGCCGCTTCGGGTCGATGTCCTGCGCTCGTGCCTTGAGCTCACCGAGCGGCACGAGCCGGGCGCCGCGGATGTGGCCCAGCGGGCCGGCGAACTCGTCGGCCTCGCGGACGTCGATCACCTGCACTTCGTTCAGGTGTTCCTCGAGGGCGTGGGGCTGGATCTCCCAGATGCCGCCGAAGGTGAAGTTCAGGGGTGCCCAGCCGGGCTCCTGCTCGATCGGCCCTCCCGCCTCGGGCTTGCCGCAACGCAGGTTGGCCGGCACGGCCACGTCGATCTGCTTCGGGTGAGGCAGCCCCAGATTGTTCATGTAGCCTGCGAAGTCCTCGACCGCGACGTCGCCGCCGAGCCGCGGGTTGAAGCGCCGCTCCTCGTCCACCGTCGTCGCCATCAGTCCACGGTAATCGTGCGCAGGGTAGAGACGGCAGTTGGCCGGCAGGGTGAAGATCTGCTCCCTTACGGACCGATACAGCACGGCCGGATCCCCCTGCTGGAAATCCGTGCGGCCGCAGCCGCGGATGAGCAACGCGTCTCCCGTGAAGGCCATCGACTGGTCGTCGAGCACGTAGGTGACGCAGCCATCGGTGTGGCCGGGCGTACACCGCACCTCTACGTAGCGCTTGCCGAAGTCGACCCGGTCGCCGTCGCCGAGCAGGCGATCGGCCCCCGAGGCGCCGCCGCGCTCCGCCAGAGCGATGCAGCTGCCCTCGCGTTGCTTGAGGAGCCAGCCTCCGGTGACGTGATCAGCGTGTACGTGAGTCTCGAGCGTCCACGCGAGGCGCAGGCCGAGTTCGTGGACGAGGGCCGCATCGCGGCGGGCCTGCTCGAAGACCGGGTCGATCAGCACCGCCTCGCCGGCCACGCTGTCGCCGAGGAGGTAGGTGTAGGTCGAGGACTGGGCGTCGAAAAGCTGCCTGAAGACGAGCATGACCCTCTCCCCACGCGCGAAATCCAGGTGGTCGATGATAGTGACGCCGCGTTGCAGCTGCCACCCGTGATGGTCAGCCGGACGTCGTCCTGCCGCGGTCCTTGAGCTCGGTGACCCGGTCCGAGGTCGTCAGCAGGACGAGGTCGTCGCCCTCCTCGAGCTGGAGGTCATCATCCGGCCACAGCAGCTTGCCGTCGCGGTAGCCGTACAGCACGCGCGTTTCACCCGGCAGTTCGAATCCGGACACGGGTCCGGCCTCCTCCGCCGTCACCGCGATGACGAAGAACCGCACGTCGCCCCGCAGCACCGTCGAAAGCTCGACCACGCCACGGCCCTCGACCATGTCCAGGAGCCGTCGCGCGGTGACCTGCGTGGCGCTGATGGTGTTGTCGAGCTTCAACTCGGCGCAGATGTGCTCGAACTCGGCGTCCGAGATCTTGGTCACGACCTCGCCGAAGCCGAGGGATCTCCCGACCAGGCCCGAGATGATGTTGTCCTGGTCGTCGTTCGACAGGCAGAGCAGCATGTCGGTGTCCTCGGGACCGGCCTCCTTCAGGATCCTCGGGCGACTGCCGTCGCCGTGCAGGAAGCCGCAGTCGAGCTCCTCCGACAGCTCGTCGATCCGCGCCTTGTCCTTCTCGATGATGACGACGTCGTGCTTGTGCTCGATCAACAGGCGCGCGGTAGACACGCCGGCTGACGACGCTCCGACGATTGCGATCCTCATGACGTTTTCGCCCTCCTTCCGGCCCAGGTCCTCGGATGCAGCAGCACGAGCACCGCGAGGATCTCCAGGCGTCCCATCCACATGTCGGTGCACAGAACCAGCTTGAGCAGGGGCTCGAGCGCCGGCCCGGACAATCCCGTCGACAGGCCGACCGTGCCCGTGGCCGACACCACCTCGAACAGTGAGTCCAGGGGGTCGTGGCCGTACGCCACGAAGGCCGCCCAAGACAGGAGCACCACGCCGCAAAAGACACCGACCACGCCGAGTGCCTGTCGGAGATAGGCATCGTCCTGCCCGCGCTCGCCGAGCCCGGGCCTCACGACGGCGTGAGGCGGAAGCGCGGGCCGGAGCACGGCGACCTGTAGCAGTCGCAGCATGAGCAGGAGCCTCAGCACCTTGATTCCCCCCGCCGTGGAGCCCTGTCCCCCTCCAACGAACATGGACACGATCAGAACGAGCTTGGAGGATGCATCGAGCGACGCGACATCGACCGGCGTAAAGCCGGCCGTCGATTGCGCCGACACCGCGAGCAAGGGCCCGGCGGCGACGGCCTGCCACCATGTCACGCCGCCCGCGAGGACCTGCGAGGCGACCAGCAGGACCGTCACCAGCAGGCACATCGTCAGCAGGCCTCGGGTCTCGGGATCGAAGAACGCACGCCATCGCTCGCGGGGTGCCATGCCACGTGCCGTCAGCGCCCGGTAGCGCGCGAAGGGGACCGCCCCGGCGAGCGACAGCAGGATCAACGAAGCCTGCAACGGCCAGGAGCCGAGGCCTGCGAGACTGCCATCGCGGGGTGAGAAGCCGCCCGTTGAAACGCCGGACAGCGCGCAGACCAGGGCCTCGAAGCCGCCGGCACCGAGCGCCAGCAATACGCAGAACCCGACGGCCGTGAGCACCGCGTAGATCCTGAGCGCCCAGCGAGCGCGGGTCCAGGTGCCGGAGGCCAGGTCGGCCTCGTCCTGCTCCGTGCCGGACAACCGGCGCGCGGAGGTACCCGGGCCCATCAGCAGCACCGCCAGCACCACCACGACGAGCCCGCCGTACCACTGCATCCAGGCCTGCGTGAACAGGAATGCCGGCGAGCGCCCGTCGAGGTGCTCCAGGGTGGACAGGCCCGTCGTCGTGATGGCCGAGACGGAGTGGAAGAACGCGTCGAGCAGGGGAAGCTGCCCGTCCCGCATCGGCCAGCTCATGAGACCGGCCGTGAGCAGGTAGGCCACCGCCACGACGACGAGCGCCTCGTTCGGCTGCACCCGCGCCGGGGCGGACACCCTTCTCGAACCCAGGCCGATCGACCCGAGCAGCAGCGCGGCAAGCGCCGCGGACGATGCGAAGACCCACTGCCTCGCCAGCAGCGCGAAGACCGCGGGTACGGCGGCAATGCCGACGAAGGCCGTTGCGAGATCCGCGTGATAGCGGACGAGCGCGCCACCGCGCACGGCGTAGGCGAGGGACTCGGCGGAGCGATCTGCCATGGCCACCCCGAGCAGCTGCCCGGCAACCGGTTCATGACCCGCGCGGGCGACCGACGGGTCGGTGGCAGTGGACCACGCGCGCCCGGCCACGACAATGCGTAGCGGTCCCAGCCTTGGTAACCTGCCGCGTTCTCGGGCAACTCGGGAGTGTGCGATGGCCGCCGACCTCGACGGGCTGAATCACGGCTTCACCAGCCAGTACCTCTCCCACGAGCGCCTCACCGCGCAGCTGCAGGCCTGGGCGAGTGCCTTCCCCGACCTGGTGCGCCTGCGCTCACTGGGCAGGACGCGCGAGGGGCGGGACATCTGGCTGCTGGTCGTGGGGGTCGAGCCCGAACGCACCCGTCCCGCCGTGTGGGTGGACGGGAACATGCATGCGGCGGAGGTCTCGGGGTCGAGCGTCGCCCTCGCGATAGCGGAAACGGCCATCCGCATTCACCTCGCGCCCGAGTCGCTGCCGGGGAGCCTGGACCTGACCCCCGCGCTGCTAGAACGGCTACGCGAAGTGCTCTTCTACGTGCTGCCGCGGATGTCACCGGACGGGGCCGAGCGGGTACTGACGACCGGACGCTTCCTGCGTTCCATCCCCACGACCGGGATCCCGCACCGCGAGCGGGCCTACTGGCGTGTCGAGGACGTGGACGGTGACGGCCTGTCGCTGCGCATGCGCAAGGCTGACCCGGCCGGGGAGTACGTGGAGAGCCGCGACTTCCCCGGCCGCATGCTGCTGCGCGAGCTCGAGGACGAGGGTCCCTTCTACAAGCTCTACCCGGAAGGCGTCATCGAGAATTTCGACGGCGAGACGGTCCCGACGCCGCACTTCCTCGACGACAATCCGACCGACCTCAATCGGAACTTCCCCTATAGCTGGATGCCGCCGCACGAGCAGGACGGCGCGGGCGACTTTCCGCTGCACGAGGCGGAGTCGCGCTCGGTGGTCGAGTTCACGACGGGCGCGCCCCACATCTTCGCCTGGCTCAACCTCCACACGTTCGGAGGCGTCTTCATCCGCCCCCTGGGCCACAAGCCCGATACCGAGATGGACCAGTCCGACCTCGCCGTGTTCCGACAACTCGAGGCCTGGGGACAGCGCTACACCGGCTACCCGACGGTGAGCGGCTTCGAGGAGTTCACGTACCTGCCGAACCGTCCGATCTTTGGCGACCTCATCGACTACGCCTATCACCAGCGCGGCTGCATCGCCTACGTCTGCGAGCTGTGGGACCTGTTCGAGCAGGCGGGTCTGCCGAAGCAGAAGCGCTTCGTCGATCGCTACTCGCGACTCGACCGCGGGGACGTGGAGAAGATCTACCGCTGGGACGCCGAGCACAACGAGGGTCGGTTGGCGGGACGCTGGCGCAGCTTCTCCCATCCCCAGCTCGGGGCAGTCGAAGTCGGCGGGCCCGACACCCGCATCGGCATCTGGAACCCGCCGCCCGGCCGGCTCGGGCAGGTTTGCGAAGGCCAGGCCGCCGCCTTCCTGCGCGTCGCCGCCATGGCGCCCCGGCTCGAGATCCAGGTGCGGGTGGAGCACCTCGCGGGTGACCTCCACCGTCTGCATTGCGAGGTCGTGAACACGGGCTACCTGCCGACCTGCATCCTCGAATCCGCACGCAGGCTGGACTGGAACGAGCCCGTGACAGCATCGCTGGAACTCTACAAGGCTTGCATCGAGGGCGGTGCGCGGCCGCGCATGCGCCTCGGTCACCTCGAGGGCTGGGGGCAGGGCCGCCACGGCGGTGGGGCGGGACCTCACTTCCAGGGCAGTCGCGGCAGCGGAAGCCGGGCGTCGGTTTCCTGGGTGGTTCGCGGCGAGGGCACGGCCCGGTTGCGCATCGGCTCACCGCGCTGCGGCTGGCAGGAGCACGAGATCAAACTGGCGCACCGGCGCTAACATCGCCGCATGGACTCCGACACAAACGCGCGGCTTAAGCGGACGGCAGCCCGGCTTCGCGAGCTGCTCGGGCCCGGTGGCTATCTCGACCAGCCTGCCGACGTCGAGCCGTTCGTGGTCGACCACCGCAGGCTCTATCGAGGTGCGACGGCGCTCGTCGCCCTGCCAGACTCGACCTCCCAGGTCGCCGAGCTGGTGCGGCTCTGCGCCGCTGAACGGGTTCCCATCGTGCCACACGGCGGGAACACGAGTTATTGCGGCGGCGCGACACCGCGGGAGTCCGGCGAGGAGATCCTGGTGTCACTGCGCCGAATGAATCGTGTACGCGAGACCGATCCCTTCAACGACTCCATCACCGTCGAGGCCGGCTGCATCCTGGCCGACGTGCAGGCGGCGGCCGACGAGGCCGGACGCCTCTTCCCAATGTCGCTCGGCTCCGAGGGCTCGTGCACCATCGGCGGCAATCTCTCGACCAACGCCGGCGGCACGGCGGTCCTGCGCTACGGCATGATGCGCGACCTGTTGCTCGGGCTCGAGGTCGTGCTGCCCGACGGCAGCGTGCTCGACCAGCTGCGCGGTCTGCGCAAGGACAATACCGGCTACGATGTGAAGCAGTTGTTCGTCGGCGCCGAGGGGACGCTGGGCATCATCACCGCGGCCTGCCTCAGGCTCTATCCGAAGCCGGGCGGCTACACCACGGCAGTCGTGGCGCTGGACTCGCCGCGCGCGGCCGTCGACCTGCTGGCCGGTCTGCGGACGGCGCTCGGCGACAGCATCACCACCTTCGAGCTCGTGCCGCGCATCGCGCTGGAGCTCGTGTGCCGGCACATCGAAGGCGCCAGCGACCCCTTCGACAGCCCGCACCCCTGGTATGTGCTCGTCGAGGTGACGCTGCCGCAGTCCGACTCGGACCTCGCACAGCGCGCGGAGTCCGCGCTCGCCGCCTCCATCGAGTCCGGACGGGCGAGCGACGCGGTCATCGCCGCGTCGCTCGCGCAGCGGTCCGCCCTGTGGCAGCTGCGCGAGAGCATCCCGGAGGCCCAGACCCGAGAGGGAGCCAGCATCAAGCACGACATCTCGATCGAGGCGCGCCGCCTGCCGGACTTCATCGACGAGTGCGCCCCGCTGCTCACGCGGCTCGTGCCCGGCGCGCGGCTCGTGGCCTACGGCCACCTCGGCGACGGCAACCTGCACTTCAACCTGAGCGGGCCGGAGTGCGCGAACGGCCATGCCTTCCTGGAGCGCAGCCCCGAGGTGAAGCGCCTCGTGCACGACCTCGTCGCGCGCTATCGCGGCAGCTTCAGCGCCGAGCACGGCATCGGACGGCTGAAGGTCGACGAGCTTTCGCGCTACGAGGATCCGGCGGCGCTGGAGCTGATGCGGCGCATCAAGCGCGTCATCGACCCGCTCGGCATCATGAATCCGGGCAAGGTGCTCGGCGAGCTTCAGGCAGGCGACGAGGACGGGGACGGACCGCCGCCGAGGTAGGCGTCGTGCACAGCGGGGTTGCCGAGCAGCGCCTCGCGGACACCTTCGAGCGTGATGCGCCCGCCCTCCAGCACGTAGCCGCGGACCGCGACCGAAAGGCCGAGCACCGTGTTCTGCTCTACCAGCAGCACGGTGGCGCCCTCCGACGCGATGCGGCGCAACTGCACGTAGATGTCCTCGGCGAGGCGCGGGGCCAGTCCGAGTGACGGTTCGTCGAGCAGCAGCACCCTCGGCCGCGCCATCAGCGCCCGGCCGAGCGCGAGCATCTGCTGCTCGCCCCCCGAGAGCGACCAGCCGGCCTGCCGACGCCGTTCGGCGAGCCGGGGCATGAGCCCGTAGACGCGCTCGAGGTCCGAAGCCAGCGGGCTCCGCCAGCGAGCCCAGGCGGTCGCACCGACCCTGAGGTTCTCCTCGACCGACAGGCCCGGAAAGATGCGGCGCCGCTCCGGGACGTGCGCCAGGCCGCGACGCGCGCGCTCATCCGCGCGCAACGCGGTGATGTCCTCGCCGGCGAGCAGCACCCGCCCGGTTGTGGCCTGCTCGAGGCCGGATGCGGCGCGCAGCAGGGAGGTCTTGCCCGCACCGTTTGCGCCGAGAAGGGCCACGGCCTCGCCGCGTCCCACGTGCAGGTCGACGCCGCGCACCGCCTCCACCGCGCCGTAGCGGACGGCCAGCCCCTGCAGCTCAAGCATGGGCGCCTTCCCTCCCCAGGTAGGCCTCGATGACACGCGGGTCCGCGCGAACCTCGTCGGCGATCTTCTCGCCGAAGTCGAGCACGCTGATCCGCTCGGCGAAACTCATGACGAGTCCCATGTCGTGCTCGATCAGCAGGACCGCCACGCCCCGCTCGCGAACGCGCGCCAGGACCGTGAGCAGCGAGGCCTTCTCGCCGCTGTTCAGTCCGGCGGCCGGCTCGTCGAGCAGCAGCAGCTGCGGCTGCGCGGCAACCGCGCGCGCAATCTCCACCAGCCTGCGCGTGCCGTAGGGCAGCGCGTCGACGCTACGATCCTCGATGCCCTCCGCACCGGCCAGCGTGAGCGCACCGCGCGCGAGCTCGCGGGCGCGACGCTCGGCGGCCGCGTGGCGGACCGGGCGGAACCAGGCGTCGAGCAGGCCCGCTTCGAGGCCCGTGAGCGCTCCCAGCATCACGTTCTCGAGCACGCTCAGCCGTTCGCACAGCCTTCCGTTCTGGAAGGTCCTCGCGATGCCCGCCCGCCTTCGCAGGTGCGCGGGCCGGCGGGTCACGTCCTGCCCGGCCCAGCGGATCGCGCCGGCTGTCGGCCGGTCCGTGCCGGATAGCAGGTTCACGAGCGTGCTCTTGCCCGCTCCGTTCGGGCCGATCAGCGCGCGTGCCTCCCCCGCCGCTACGGCCAGGGTCAGGGACGAGACCGCGGCCAGCCCCCCGAAGCGGCGCGTGAGACCCTCCACCTCGAGCAGGGCCGTCACGGCTGGCGTCCCGGCCGCGTGACGAGTCGCGTCAGCAGCCCGCCGAGACCACCCGGGGCTACCCAGAGGACCGCGAGCATCAGCGCGCCGAACAGCGCCATGTAACCGATCCATACCTCGCGCAGCCACTCCTGCGCGAAGGTGAGCATCACGGCACCGAGCAGCGAACCGGCGATCGAGCTCTCGCCGCCGACGACCAGCATGGCGAGGTAGAGGATCGACTGGCCGATTCCGAAGTCCGTCGGCGAAATGAAACCCGTGTAGTGCGCGTACAGCGCCCCCGCGAGGCCCGCCATGCCGCAGCCGAGGGCAAAGGCCAGCACGCGCAGCGCCACGGGCGGAGCACCGGAACTCGCCGCGGCCACCTCGTCGTCGCGCAGCGCGAGCAGCGCGCGCCCGGTCATGCTGCTCCGCAGGCGCGCGAGGCCCCAGCTCCGCTACGTCGCCGCCCGCGTCGCCCGCGAGGCGCGGCAGCCCGCCGATGCCGTCGTAGCCGCCCGTGAGCGAAACCCAGTTCTTGGCGATCAGCTCGAGGGTGACGTTGAGTCCCACGGTCGCGAGCGCGAGATAGTGGCCGCGCAGCCGCGTCAGCGGGAGGCTGACCAGCGCCGCGAGGGCGGTGGCGACCAGCGTACCCGCAAGGATCGCGGCGGGCATCGGCCAGCCGAGGCGCGAAGTCAACAGGGCGCTGCCGTAAGCACCCACGCCCACGAAGGCGGCCTGGCCGAGGTGTACGATGCCTGCCCAGCCGAAGCACGCGCAGGCCGTAGCCGTCGAGCGAGAACGCCAGCACGCCGACCACGGCGAGCAGCAGCAGCGCGGACCAGCGGTCGAGGGCCGGCGCGCCATGCCTCACGACTTGTCTCCTGTCGGCTCGCCCAACAACCCACGTGGGCGAACGAAGAGCACCGCGAGCATCAGCCCGAAGACGATGGCGTCCTTGTAGGCCGAGGAGACGTAGGCCGCGCACAGTGACTCGGTGACGCCGACGACGGCGCCGCCCAGCACCGCGCCCGGGACGCTGCCGAAGCCGCCGATGATCGTGGAGGCGAAGGCCTTGAGCGCGAGCGGATCGCCGAGGCTCGCGTCGACGAACCAGATCGGGCCGAGCAGCAGGCCGGCCAGGCCGGCGAGCGCACCGGCCAGCGACCAGGTGAAAAGGTGGACGGCGGCGACGTTGATGCCCATGAGGCGTGCGGCGTCGGGGTCCTGCGCAACGGCGCGCACCCGGATGCCGAGCGGCGTGCGGAACAGCAGCCAGTAGAGCGCGGCCACGGCGAATGCGGTGACCGCGAGGGTGACGAGCTGGTGAACGGAGAGCGATACGCCGGCCAGCTCCACCGTGCCCGAGCCGAACGGCGACGGAAGCTGCCGCGGCAGCGCACCGAAGACCTGCAGCGCGAGGTTCTGCAGGACGATGCCGATGGCGATGGTCCCTACGATCACGGTGACGAGCGGCCGGCGGCTGAGCGGCCTGTAGACCAGCAGGTAGAAGGCCACTCCCGCGATGGTCATGAGCACGAGCGCGAAGGCCCAGCCGCCGAGCCCACCGAGCAGCTTCGAACCCGTGGTCACGCCGAGGAACGCGCCCAACATCACGAGCTGCCCGACCGCGAAGTTGACGACTCCGGTCGCCTGGAAGACCAGCACGAAGCCGAGCGCCATCAGGGCATAGACGCTGCCGATCGCGAGCCCGCTGGCCGTGGTCTGAACGACCGACTGCCACGGAATGGATCGCCGCTCACCGGCTCCGCCGGCGGCCACGGGCGCGGTCGACTGGACCTCGAGGAGATCCTCCTCCGTGAAGGTCGAGACGTAGGCCCACTCCCGCGTGCCCGGCACGTTGCGCACGATGAGCGTCTCGTGCGCGAGATTGCCTCGCTCGTCCGCCCTGAATCGTCGGGTCAGGCCGGGCCACTCCTCGAGGCGCGCGAACCACGCGCGCACCGCGCGTGCGTCCGGGCCGGCATCGGCCAGCGCGCGCGTCGCCATCATCACGGCGTCGTAGTAGGCCTGCGACCAGGCGTCGGGCCGGAAGCCGTAAGCCTCTTCGTAGCTGCGCAAGAAGGCGGCGCTGCGCGCCCCGGCCTGCGCACCGACAAGCGCGTCGGTCATCGCGATCACGCCCGACAGGTCCTCGGGCTCGAGCAGCGCGAGCGTCGCGGGGATGGTGAGCGAGCTGTTGCCCACGAGCGGCACCCGCGACCCGGTGGCGCGGCGCGCCTTGAGCACGAGCGCCGTGTCGCGGACGTATCCCGCGCTGACGAGCGCATCTGCGCCACGGTCGAGGGCCGATCTCACCTGCGGCAGCAGGTCGTTGTCGCCCTGGGTGTGTGCGAGCAGGATCGGCTCGATTCCGGAGCGCCGCAGCAGCTCGGCGATGGTCCGCGCGTAGTTCTCGCCGTAGTCGTTCTGGATGTAGAAGATGGCTGGCCGGCGCGAGCGGAGTTCCTCAACCAGCAGTCGCGTGATCGCGGCGGTCTGCAGGCCGTCGAACGGGCGGATGCGGAACAGCCAGGGATTGCCGAGACCGTGCAGGAAGTCGGCGCCGGCGGAGTGCAATCCCGGAATTCCGGCCGCCTCGAGCTCCGACGCCATGGCGGCAACCTGCGGCGTGTAGCTCGACAGGAAGATGAGCGGCGGGTCCACCTGCTTGACCAGCTTCACGAGCGCATTGACGGCTCCGGTATTGGAAGACGTAGCATCTTCTACCTGGATGCGCAGCGGCCGGCCGGCGATGCCTCCGGCCGCATTGACGTCCGCCTCGGCGAGCCGCAGTGCGCCGAGATAGAGCTGCCCGTTGGACGCCAGCGGTCCGGACAGCGGCACAGTTGCGCCCAGGACGATCGCCTCGCCCTGCCGGCCGGAGGCTGCGGCCGGTCCGGCAAGACACAGGATGCAGAGCAGGAGGCTCAGCTTGCTGGCCACCGGCCTCATGCCGGCGTCCGTTGCATCGTGGTGCTACTCAAGCGGGGCCTCCCCGACAACCCGACACGTGGCAAGCGGCGCAGGATACACGACCCGTTCCGTGTCTCCCGCCCGCCGACGGCCTATGGCCCTGCTGCGCATGTGACACAATCCCCCTCCGACCGGCCGCCGGATGCGTATGCAGAAGAAACAGGAACATGGGCTTCCCGGCTCGACCGCCAGCCGATCGGCACCAGCCTGGCGCAGAGCATGAGCCCCGCCGTGCTCGAACTCGAGGCACTGCGCGTGGAGTTTCCCACATCGCAGGGAGTCGCCTCGGTGGTCGACGACGTCTCGCTGTTTGTCGCGCGCGGCGAGGCGCTCGGCATGGTCGGGGAGTCGGGCTCCGGCAAGACCATGATCGCACTTTCGCTGCTGCGGCTCGTGCCCGAGCCAGGCCGCATCGCCGCCGGCAGCATTCACGTGGCCGGGCGCAACCTGCTCGCCCTCGACGAGCGCTCGCTCAACCAGCTTCGGGGCCGTGACGTCGCCATGGTGTTCCAGAACCCGATGTCGGCCTTCAACCCTGTCCGTAGCATCGGGCACCAGCTCGTCGCTTCGCTGCGTCGTCACGGCTGCACGGGTCGGCGCGAGGCGCGCTCCAGGGCGCTTAGAGCTTTGGGCGACGTCGGCATCCCATCGCCCGAGGAGCGGCTCGACGCCTATCCGCACCAGCTGTCTGGCGGCATGCTACAGCGCGCAATGATCGCCTTGGCGATGGTCAACGGCCCGTCGCTGCTCATCGCCGACGAGCCGACGACGGCGCTCGACGCCACGATCCAGGCCCAGATCCTCGATCTGCTGCGCCAGCGACTCGGCTCGGCGGGCCTGCTGCTCGTGACTCACAACCTGGCGGTGGCCGCCGGCTTCTGTCATCGCATCGCCGTCGTGTATGCCGGCCGGGTAGTGGAAACGGGGGAGACCGCTCACATCATCCGTCGACCGCGGCATCCGTACACCCGCGCCCTGCTCAGGGCGGCACCACGCATCGATCCGTCCCGGCCTCGGCTCGAGTCGATCCCGGGCCAGCCTCCCGGTCCGCGCGACCTCGTGGCCGGCTGCCGCTTCGCATCGCGCTGCGAACGCGCCTCGGCCCGCTGCGCGGCTCGGCCGCGGCTCACCGGGGGGTCACAGCACGCTTTCGCCTGCTGGCACCCGGTGGAGACCGGCGCGTGACGCGGCCGTTACTCGCAGCCCTCGACCTGCACGTGAGCTTTCCGCACCCGCGCGGAAGGGTGCGCGCCCTCGACGGGGTCGACATCGAGATCGCCGCCGGCGAGACCGTCGCGCTGGTGGGCGAATCCGGCTCGGGCAAGTCCACCGCGGCGCTCACGCTGATGGGCGTCCACCGGCCCGACTCCGGCCGCGTCCTGTTCGACGGCCAGGACGTGACCGGCGCCCGGGCAAGCGCGCTCAAGGCGCTGCGGCGCCAGGTTCAGATGGTCCTGCAGGATCCCTATTCCAGCCTCGATCCGCGCTGGACCGTCGCGCGGATCCTGGCCGAGCCGCTGGAGGCCAATGAATGGGGCAGTCGCGAAGCCCGGCAACGACGCGTCGCCGAGCTGATGCGCAGAGTCGGCCTGCCGGAAGACGCGGCAGGGCGCCGGCCGACGGAGTTCTCGGGCGGCCAGCGACAGAGGATATCGATCGCGCGCGCCCTCGCGCTCGAGCCGCGGCTAGTGATCGCCGACGAGCCGGTGTCGGCGCTCGACGTGTCCATCCAGGCCCAGATCATCAACCTACTGCTCGACGTGCAACGGGACACGGGCGTTGCCTACCTCGTGATCTCCCACGACGTCGCGCTCGTGCACCAGGTCGCGGACCGGGTGGTCGTACTCTACCTCGGCCAGGTCGTGGAGCAGGGCCCCACCGACCGTGTGATCCGCGCCCCGCTTCACCCCTATACGGTCGCGCTCATCTCGGCGGTGCCGGAACTCGAAGCGTCGGCCGACCGCCGGCGAATCGTGCTGCCGGGCGAGCCGCCCTCGCCCCTCTCGCCGCC
>Ga0111152_1034_pt1 | contig 71948 bp, 73 predicted proteins | sample DeeMarSeWOR28_12_FD_80254 | JGI IMG/M metagenome (GOLD analysis project Ga0111152, IMG submission 80254) | Gammaproteobacteria bacterium SG8_30
CCTCCGGCTGGATCGACGCCACCGCCGAGGCCGGCGACCGTCTCACGATCTACGCCGACGGCCGCACCGAGAAATAGGGGACATTCCTATTTTCCTTTTGTCGCCAACTGATTGATTCATATGGCAAGGCTCCGTTTCCGAACGGGCGCAGACGACGGCACTGTTTCCCGCGCTCGCTTTCGAGCGTGGTCATCCGCTCCCCAAATCAATGGCTTGCGGAGAAGAGAAAAATAGGAATGTCCCCTATGCTGCTCAAGGGCCGCCTCGCGCGTGAATTCCTGACCATGCAACACATGGTCGCGCTCTACTGCCAGGCGCATCATGTCCCTACGGCCAGGACAAGCCGACCTGCGCAAACTGCCCGATCCACTGCTACAAGCGCGAGCCGCGCGAGTTCGCCAGGACGGTGATGCGCTACGCCGGCCCGCGCATGATGACGCGCCATCCCTGGCTCGCGCTCATGCACGTCGTCGACGGACGCCGCAAGGTCGAGCACCCGATGGCGTCGCGTCGCCGCCGCGGCTGACCTTCGACCGGGACCCTCGCCGCCCGGTGTAGGCTCTGCAGTCTGCGCCGCCATGAGCGTGAACACGTTGCGAGGATCTGCGATGAACGAGCAACCGGACCTGATCTGCGCCTACGCGCTCGACGGCCGGGGCGGCGGTCGCCGTCTCGACTGGGACGGCGTTCGCGCCCACCGGCCCGAGGACGGCGGGCTCTGGGTCCACCTGCAACGCGAGGCGCCGGGCAGCCGGGCCTGGCTCGAGCAGGCCGCGGGGCTCGACGAGATCCTGGTCGAGGCGCTGCTGTCCGGCGAGTCCCGACCCCGCTGCGAAGCCTACGGCGACGGCCTGCTGGTCAGCCTGCGCGGCGTCAATCTGAACCCGGGCGCGGAACCGGAGGACATGATCGCACTGGTGCTCTGGGTCGAGCCCGGCCGGGTGATCTCCGTGCGACGACGCCCGGTCGTCGCGATCAACGCGATCCGCCAGTCCATCGAGTCGGATCGCGGCCCGACCGGCGTCGGCGACTTCCTGGCGACGGTCTCGGAGGGACTCGTGGAGCGCATGGGGCCGGTGATCGACCAGCTGGAGGAGCAGGCCGCGGACCTCGAGGAAGCGGTACTCGCAGGCAATACGACGGCCCTCAGGCACCGGCTGGTCGAACTCCGGTCCACCGCCATCGCACTGCGCCGCTACATCGCTCCCCAGCGCGAGGCCATGTCCCGGCTGCTGACCCAGCAGGTCGAATGGCTCACTCCCACGGACCGGCGCTGGCTGCGCGAGGTCGCCGACCGGATCACCCGCTACGTCGAGGATCTCGACACTGCACGGGAGCGCGCGCAGATCGTGCAGGACGAGCTCGCCGCGCGGATCTCGGAGCAGATCAACCGCAACATGTACCTGCTGTCGCTCGTCGCCGCGGTCTTCCTCCCGCTCGGCCTCGTGACGGGCTACCTCGGCATCAACGTCGGAGGCATTCCGGGCACCGACTGGCGCTGGTCATTCGCCATCGTGGGCGTCGTGCTGCTGGCCATCGCGGCCGTCGAGATATGGCTGTTCCGAAGGCTCCGGTGGATCTAGCCGCTGCCCGCGCGCGGGACGGTCGCGCCGTCTGCGCCTACCCCGCGTCGGCGAGGTAGTCCAGCACCGCGCGCGCAAACGCCGCCGGATTCTCGTTGGCCACGAAGACGCCCGCGTCGACCGTGACCTCGCGGCAGGGCCGGAAGGCCGCGCGCAGCGCAGCGGCTCGCTCCGGACTCGCGAAGGGATCCTCCGAGGCGTAGAGCAGCAGCGCGGGGCAACGGACGTCGGGCAGGCGATCCTCCATGCGGTACTCGGCCACGGCGAAGTGACCCTGCTCGCTGACCTCGCCCGCCACCAGCAAGTCCACGAGGAAGCGTTGCACGAGGTCCGGCCGCGGCAGCCACTCGTGCATCTTGCGCCACTTCTCGAGCAGGTGGCTGCCGTCCGGCTGCACGTGCCACTGCCGGAAGAACGGCGCGAGCTCGGCGCGGCCGGCCGCATCGGTGTAGACGGGACCGGAGAGCACGACGCGCTCGACCCGCTCGGGGGCGGCTGCGGCCAGCTCGACGGCGATGACCGCGCCGGTGTGGTGCCCGACTGCCACCACGCGCTCGACTCCGAGCGCGTCGAGCACCTGCACCATGGCGCCGGCATAGTCGCCCACCGTCGGCTGGCCCTCGACCGGGTCGGAACAGCCATAGCCGGGCGTGTCGACCGCGATCACGCGGTGGGAGACCGCCAGCAGCGGAATGACTTCGCGGAACTCGTCGATGGAACGCGGCGTCTGGTGCATGAGCAACAGCGGCGTGCCGGCACGATCGCCCGCAGTCACACAGTGCACCTGTCCCAGGGACGTGTCGCAGAACGCTCTCTTCATCTCGGCGCCTCGAGGATCTCGACCAGGTAGCCGTCGGGATCGAAGACGTGGAACACCCAGCCCTTCATCGGCTTGCCGGACGCATCGACCTGGCGGGACGTGTAGGAGACGGGCTCCTCGACGATCGATGCTCCGGACTGCGCCAGGCGCTCGTGCTCGGCACGCGCATCGGGGACATCGAGGACGAAGACGATGTCCCCGAGGCCGATCTCGTCACGCGTCGCGTTGCGCGTCGGGGCAGGTGCCTCGGCTGCAAACGAGAGCAGACCGATCCGGCCGCCGTCGGCGCGCCCGCTCCTCAGGACCACGAGCCGCCATAGGGAGGAGCGGCTGTTGAGCGGAAAGGCGCTGTCCGGGTTGCGCTCACCGCCCATCTCCGATTCGGTACCGAAGCCGAGCAGCGCGTAGAAGGCGCGCGAGCGCTCGACGTCGGCGACGATGATCGTCGTGCGCAGCAGCGATGCTTCCGCCCCGGCCGGCCGCACGGCGTCGCCCGCGACGAGCAGGAGGCCGGCGGCAGCCGCCAGGCGGAGGCAGGCCACGCCTTTCCGCGATCGAGTCACGCGTCCGTCCCCGTTGCCTGGGTAGACCGCAAGGATAGCCCGCCGCGCTGCTTCGTGTATCCTCTGGCCGACCCGACCGGCAACCGGAGTGGCACGCTTCGCCTATACTGCGGGCCGCAATCCCGGCGTCCGTCGCCCCCTCATTCCGGAGCCCCCGTGCACGACTCTCAGCAAACCCGGCGCATCGACCCGCGCCGCGCCGTGCTCACCGCCATGTCCGCACTCATCGCCGCCGCCTCACTCGCTGGCTGCAGCGTCCCGATCCGGTCCGACGGCCACTGGGCCGAGGGCGTGCCGCGCGACGCCACTTACTCCCGCGTGCTGGTGGTCGGCGTGAGCCCCAACGTGAACCAGCGCTGCGCCTTCGAGGAGGCGCTCGCCGCCAACCTGCGCGATGCATCGATCGTGGCCCGCTCGAGCTGCCGCGAAATGGGCACCGAGCCGCCGCTGACGCGCGAGAGCGTCGACAAGGCGGTGGCGTCTTTCCAGGCCGACGCGGTGCTGGCGACACGCCTCGTCGAATCCAGCATGGAGCTCGCCGAGGGCGGCACGCGGGAGACACGGGGCGACGCCTACTACAAGCCGATCGGCTTCGGCTGGGGCTGGGACTACTGGGGCGTGTACGGCGTGCCGGTGGTCTACGGGCAGTTCCAGACCTCGCCCTCGGTGTTCTCCCTGCAGGGAACCGTGAAGATCTCGAGCGCGCTGTTCGAGACCCGCAGCGCCCAGGCCGTGTATTTCGTCGAGACCACCGCGACGGACCTTAGCTCGCGGGAGCAGGCGTTGACCGACGTCACGCCGGTCATTGCGGAGCGGCTCCTGAAGTCCGGCCTGCTGCGCTAGCCGCCGCGCCGCGACCCCTTCCGGCCGGCCGGTCAGTGGAGGTAGCGCGCGGCCATCTTCTCGAGCGGCACCGCCTGGATGCGGGAAGCCTGCCCCGCCGTGCCGAAGGCCTCGTAGCGCTGCCGGCAGAGCTCGGTCGCGGCGGCGACCGCTGCCTTGAGGAAGGCGCGCGGGTCCGTCTCCGAGGGCTTCTCGGCCATTGCGCGGCGCATCGCCCCGGTCATCGCCAGGCGTATGTCGGTATCGATGTTGACCTTGCGCACGCCGTGGCGGATGCCCTCCTGGATCTCCTCTACCGGCACGCCGTAGGTCTCGGGAATCTCGCCGCCGTAGCGCCGGATCACCTCGAGCCACTCCTGCGGGACGCTCGAGGAGCCGTGCATGACCAGGTGCGTGTCGGGAATCTTCGCGTGGATCTCGCGGATCCGGTCGATGGCCAGCACGTCGCCGGTCGGCTTGCGGCTGAACTTGTAGGCGCCGTGCGAAGTGCCAATGGCGATGGCCAGCGCATCGACGCCGGTCGCGGCCACGAACTCGGCAGCCTGGTCCGGGTCGGTGAGCAGTTGCTCCCGCGAGAGCTTGCCTGCCGCGCCGGAGCCGTCCTCCTCGCCGGCCTCGCCCGTCTCGAGCGATCCCAGGCAGCCGAGCTCGCCCTCGACGGACGCACCCACGGCGTGCGCGAACTCGGCGACCCGGCGCGTGACCTCGACGTTGTAGCCGTACTCGGCCGGCGTCTTCATGTCGGGCAGCAGCGAGCCGTCCATCATCACGCTGGTGAAACCCGAGCGGATCGACGCCGCGCACACGGCGGGGCTCGCCCCGTGGTCCTGGTGCAGCACGATGGGGATCTGCGGCCAGGACTCCACCGCCGCCTCGACCAGCTTGCGCAGGAACGGCTCGCCTGCGTACTTGCGGGCCCCGGCGGAGGCCTGGAGGATCACGGGTGCGTCGCACTCCGCGGCGGCCCGCATGATGGCCTGCACCTGCTCCATGTTGTTCACGTTGAAGGCCGGCACGCCGTAGCCGTTCTCTGCGGCGTGGTCCAGCAGTTGCCTCAGCGAAACCAGTGGCATGTCGTCCTCCCGTCGGTCGTGTCTGCTCAGTAAGCCCTTTTCTTGGTGTCCATCATCCTCAGGATCAGGGGCGTCAGGATGATCTGCATGGCCAGCGGCAGCTTTCCGCCGGGCACCACCAGCGTGTTGGGCCGCGACATGAACGAGTCGTGGATCATGGACAGCAGATAGCGGAAGTCGATGCCCTTCGGATTCGCGAAGCGGATGATGAGGAAGCTCTCGTCCGCCAGTGGAATGTCCTTGGCGATGAACGGGTTGCTGGTGTCCACGGTGGGCACGCGCTGGAAGTTGATGTGCGTGCGCGAGAACTGCGGACAGATGTAGTTCACGTAGTCCGGCATACGCCGCAGGATGGTGTCGACCACGGCCCCGGTGGAATAGCCGCGCTTGGCCTTGTCGCGGTGCAGCTTCTGGATCCACTCGAGATTGACGATCGGCACCACGCCGATCAGCAGGTCCACGTGGCGGGCCACATCGTGCTCCGGCGTGACGATCGCCCCGTGCAGCCCCTCGTAGAACAGCAGGTCGGAGCCCTCGCCGATCTCCTTCCAGTCGGTGAACGTCCCGGGCGGGGTCCCGTGGATCGCCGCCTCCTGCTCGTCGTGCACGTAGGCCCGCGAGCGCCCGATGCCGCCGAGCGCGTAGCTCCTGAACAGTTCCTCGAGCTCGCCGAACAGGTTGGACTCGGGTCCGAAGTGGCTGAAGTGCTGGTTGCCCGCTGCGCCGGCCTCGGCCATCTTCTGGCGCATCTCCGCGCGATCGAACCGGTGGAACGCATCGCCCTCGACGACCGCGGCGTCGATCTTCTCGCGACGGAAGATCCACTCGAAGGTCGTCTTGACGGTCGTGGTGCCGGCCCCCGAGGAGCCCGTGACGGCGATGATCGGATGCTTGGCCGACATGTGTCCGTTACTCCATGCCTCAGGTGTTGATGAACAGCGACCTGTCAGCGAACAGGGGCGAGGTGTAGGGCTCGTCGTCGCCGCTGTCGTACTCGGCGTGGTAGCGCGCGACCCGCTCTACCTCCTCGCTCGAGCCGATGATCACCGGGATCCGCTGGTGCAGGCTCTCGGGCTCGACTTCCATGATCCGGCTGCGGCCGGTGGAGGCCAGCCCACCGGCCTGCTCGATCAGGAAGGCCATCGGGTTGGCCTCGTACATCAGGCGCAGGCGGCCTTCGCGGTGCGCCTCCTTCTGGTCGCGCGGGTACATGTAGATCCCGCCGCGCATCAGGATGCGGTGCACGTCGGCGACCATCGAGGCCACCCAGCGGGTGTTGAAGTCGCGGCCGCGCGGGCCCTCGCGCCCGGCCTTGCACTCCTCGACGTAACGGAAGATGGGCGGCTCCCAGAAACGGCGGTTGGCCGCGTTGATGGCATACTCGGAGGTGCTCGCGGGAATGCGCAGGTCCTCCTTGGTCAGCACGTAGTTGCCGATCTCGCGGTCGAGCGTGAAGCCGTGGGTGCCGCTGCCGACCGTCACGACCAGCTCGGTCGACGGGCCGTAGATGGCGTACCCGGCGGCGACCTGCCGGCTGCCGGGCTGCAGCACGGCCTTCAAGTCCCGGGCGCCCTCCGGCAACTCGAGCACCGAGAAGATCGAGCCGACCGCGACGTTCACGTCGAGATTGCTCGAGCCGTCCAGCGGGTCGAACACCAGCGCCAGCCGGCCGGGACCGTCGACGATCTGCACGTCGTCCATCTCCTCGGAGGCCAGTGCGCCCACGAGCCCGCTCCACTCCGTGCCGCGCACGAACAGCTCGTCGGCGAGCACGTCGAGCTTCTTCTGCTCCTCGCCCTGTACGTTCTTGCTGCCGGCCAGCTTGGACAGCCCCAGCAGCGGCCCCTTGCCCACGGCCGCCGAGATCGCCTTGGTCACCGCGGCCACGTCCACGAGCAGGGCGGCGAGGTCGCGGGCGTGGGGGCCGGGCGGAATCTGCTCGATCGCGAACTTCGATACGGTCGTGTAGCCCGGGTTCAGCATGCGGCTTTCTCCTTGTCCTTTGCAGCCGGCGCGGCGTCGAACACGCGGCTCGCCCTGATGTCGGCCTCCTCGATCGTCGTCAGCGACGCCGCGTCCACCTCGCCGGCCTCGATCAGCCTGCGCGCCTGCCTGAGGCGGGCGCGGTCGAGTGCGTTCCTGAGCGAGCGCGCGTTGGCGAAGTTGGGCTGCTTTCGCCGGATCGACAGGTACTCGGCGAGCGCCTTGCGCGCTCCTTCCGCAAGCTGCAGCCCGAGACCATCCACCATGCGGTCGGCGATCTGCAGGAGCTCCCCGTCCGAGTAGTCGGGAAAGTCGATGTGGTGGGCCACGCGCGAGGACAGCCCGGGATTGCTCTCGAAGAAGCGGTCCATCCTCGACTTGTAGCCGGCGAAGATGACCACGAGATCCTCGCGCTGGTTCTCCATCACCTGCATCAGGATCTCGATGGCCTCCTGGCCGTAGTCCCGCTCGTTCTCGGGCCGGTAGAGGTAATAGGCCTCGTCGATGAACAGGACGCCGCCCATGGCCTTCTTGAGGACTTCCTTGGTCTTGGGCGCCGTGTGGCCGATGTACTGGCCCACGAGGTCGTCGCGGGTGACGGCCACGAGGTGGCCCTTCCGCACGTGGCCGAGCCGGTGGAGTATCTCGGCCATGCGCATCGCCACCGTGGTCTTGCCGGTACCGGGATTGCCCGTGAAGCACATGTGCAGCGAGGGCGGGGCACTCGTGACGCCGAGCGCCTCGCGCGCCTTCTCGACGACGAGCAGCGAGGCGATCTCGCGGATCCGGGTCTTGACGGGCTTGAGGCCGACGAGCTCCCGGTCGAGCTCGTCGAGCACGTCCGAGACGTGCGACTCGTCGAGCATCCTCTTCAGGTCGACGGTGTCGGCCATCGCAGGCGCCCGTCAGGACCGGACCGTCTCGAGCTCGTAGCGTATGTTGCGCCCGCTCGTGTCAGTGCGCCGCAGGTTGAATTCCGGCTCCCTTGCAGGTCGGTCGACGATGAACGACAGCCGCATCGTCTCGAAGCCGAGCGTGGAATCGAAGGCATTGACCTTGATGTAGCGGTCCGGGAAGACCTTGCGGCACTCCTTCAGCTCGGTCATGAGGCCCGCCGCGTCCTTCAGGTCGAACATCGGCATGCCCCACATCTCCCAGTAGGTATTGCGGGGGTGCGGGTCGTCGGTGTGTTCGATCGACACCGCCCAGCCCTGGTCGAGCGCGTACTCGACCTGCTTGGCGATCTGCTCGTCCGTCAGGTCCGGCAGGAATGAGAACGTACCTTGCGTGATGCGCATGATCTTGCTCCTCAGGCGACGCTGGCCGTCGGGACGAAGTCCGACGTGTCGGTCGACGCGTAGTTGAAGGTGACGTCCTTCCAGGTGGCGAGCGCGGCCTCGAGCGGCTTGCAGTCCTTGGCCGCCTTGCGCAGGATGTCCGGCCCCTCGCTGGCGATGTCGCGGCCCTCGTTGCGGGCCAGCACCATGGCCTCGAGCGCCACGCGGTTGGCGGTCGCGCCGGCCTTGATGCCCATCGGGTGGCCGATCGTGCCACCGCCGAACTGCAGCACCACGTCGTCCCCGAACAGGTCGAGGAGCTGGTGCATCTGGCCGGCGTGGATGCCGCCCGAGGCGACCGGCATGACCTTCCTGAGGCCGGCCCAGTCCTGGTCCACGAACAGCCCGCGCGGCAGGTCCTCCTTCGTCACGGCGTCGCGGCAGACGTTGTAGAAGCCCTGCACGGTGAGCGGATCGCCCTCGAGCTTGCCGACCGCCGTGCCCGTGTGCAGGTGATCCACGCCCGCGAGCCGCATCCACTTGGCGATCACGCGGAAGGAGACCCCGTGAGTCTTCTGGCGCGTGTAGGTGCTGTGGCCGGCACGGTGCATGTGCAGGATCATGTCGTTCTGGCGCGCCCACTCGGCCATGGACTGGATGGCCGTGTAGCCGATCACCAGGTCCACCATGATGATGACCGAGCCGAGCTCCCGCGCGAACTCGGCGCGGCGATACATCTCTTCCATCGTGCCGGCGGTGACGTTCAGGTAGTGGCCCTTCACCTCGCCGGTCATGGCCTGGGCGCGGTTGACGGCCTCCATCACGAACAGGAACCGGTCGCGCCAGTGCATGAAGGGCTGCGAGTTGATGTTCTCGTCGTCCTTGGTGAAGTCGAGGCCGCCGAGGAGCGCCTCGTAGACGACACGGCCGTAGTTCTTGCCCGACAGGCCGAGCTTGGGCTTGGTGGTGGCGCCGAGCAGCGGCCGGCCGTACTTGTCGAGCCGCTCGCGCTCGACGACGATCCCAGTGGGCGGGCCACGGAAGGTCTTCACGTAGGCGACCGGCAGGCGCATGTCCTCGAGCCTCAGGGCCTTGAGCGGCTTGAAGCCGAAGACGTTGCCGATGATCGAGGCCGTGAGGTTGGCGATGGAGCCTTCCTCGAACAGCGCCAGGTCGTAGGCGATCCAGGCGAAGTACTGGTCCGCCTGGCCCGGCACCGGGTCGACCCGGTAGGCCTTGGCGCGGTAGTTCTCCGCCGCGGTGAGACGGTCCGTCCAGACCACGGTCCAGGTGGCAGTGGACGACTCGCCGGCGACGGCAGCCGCGGCCTCCTCGGGATCCACGCCCTCCTGCGGGGTGATCCGGAAGATCGCGATGACGTCCGTGTCCTTGGGCTCGTAATCCGGGACCCAGTAGCCCATTTCCTTGTACTTCAGGACACCGGCCTGGTACCGCTTGGCCGTGTTGCCGGTGGTCCGTTGCCCGGCGGCTGAAGCCGGCGTGCCCGTGGGCTTGGTCATGGTCGCCTCCGTTGCCTCGTTGGAATGCGTCGTTGGACTGTACTGGACATCTTTAAGTAAACTGAACTTAGGATTAGTTACACCTATCGAAAGAAATACTTATGAACGTGGCCCACCTGACCCTTCGCCAGCTTCAGGTGCTGGAAGCGGTCACCGCAGGGGGATCCATGGCAGAGGCCGGGCGGCGGCTGTTCATGACGGGGCCGGGTGTCACCCAGCAGGTCCAGCAGCTGGAGAAGGCGCTCGGCGCGCCCGTGTTCGACCGTCTCGGCCGGCGCCTGAGGCTCACGGCGGCCGGCGAGCACGCGCTCGCCGCCGCGCGCGACGTCCACGCCCGGCTCGCGACCCTCGCCAGCGACATGGACGCGCTCACGCAGCGGGACGAGGGCGTGCTGCACCTCGGCATCCTTGCCACCGGCACCCACATCCTGCCGCCGCTGCTGGCCGAGTTCCGCCGGCGCGCCCCCGGGATCGCTGTGCACATGGTGGTGTCGACCCGCGAGGAGCTCGTGGAGCACCTGCTCGAGGGCGAGGTCGACCTCGCGCTGATGGGGAGGGTGCCCGGCCGGGAGGACGCCGCGGGCGTGGGCAGCGTCGAGCAGCTGATCCGTGAACCCATCGCCGACAATCCGCACGTCGTCGTAGCCTGGATCGGCCATCCGCTGGCCGGCGAGCGACAGATCCCGCCCATCGAACTCAGGCACGAAACCTTCGTGCAGCGCGAGCCCGGGTCGGGGACGCGGGCGATGCTGGATGAATTCCTGCGGATTCATCGCATCGCGCCGAGGGAGCGGCTGACGGTGTTCGGCAACGAGATGGCCAAGCACGCGGTCATGTCGCAGCTCGGCATCAGCCTGACGTCCATGCACACGCTGGGGCTCGAACTGACGAGCGGGGCGCTCGTGCGCCTCGACGTCGAGCATACGCCCATCGTGCGCAAGTGGTATCTCGTACATCACGCAGATCGCTGGCTGCCGCCGGCTGCTAGCGCGTTCCGGGACTTCCTCGTGACGGACGGCGCCGCCCGCGTCCGCGCCTCGACCGAGGCGCTGCTGGCCATGCAGGAAGCGCAGCCGCCTTCCTGAGTCGCCGGGATACAGGCCCAGGCTGGACGGCGCGCATCCGCCGCGCAGGGTTTTCTGCGGTGCAGGATTGCTTCCGCAAGGTGGCGGCGTATGCTCGCCGGCAGGACCTGCCATCCGGCGGTCCCCGACTTCATTTCCGAGGGGGAAACGACATGCCCAAGTTCGTGGTGGAACGTGACATGCCCGGCGTCGGCGCACTCGGCCCGGGCGAACTGCGTGGCGCATCGCAGAAATCGAACGAGGTGCTCGACGGAATGGGACCGCAGATCCAGTGGGTCGAGAGCTACGTGACCGGCGACAAGATCTACTGCATCTACATCGCGCCCGACGAGGAAGCCATCAAGGAGCACTCGCGCCGCTCGGGATTCCCGGCCAACCGCATCAGCAAGGTGGTGCGGCGGATCGACCCGACGACGGCAGAGGCCTGACGCCGCCCTTCCCGCCGCCGGCCTCAGGCGCCGGCGAGCGGGAAGAAATGGCGTAGCAGCCGGTCGGTCGGCAGGAAGAGCAGCAGCACGAAGCCGAGGTACAGGCCCGCGACATACGCCGCGGGGCGGAGGCGCTGCTGCACGAGGCCGGGCCCGTAGGTCCAGTTGATGTTGGCCTCGGGCGAGCCGAACACGCGGCTCGCCGGCAGGACGATCGCGGCCAGCAGTGTCGCGCCGGGCAGCGCGATGTCGGCCGCATACCCGTACTCCCAGACCATCCACAGCAACACGGCCGGCAGCGGCACGTGAAACAGCGACAGCAGCCGCAGGAACCGAGGCCGGTCCCGCTCGAACATGTATTCCGTCAGGCCGATGATGCGCCGGCGCAGCGCGAGGCGCAGCACCAGGTCGACGTTCCACAGCAGCTCGGGAACGAGTACCGCCACCGTGAGCACGCTCGCGAGCGACGCACTTTCGAGCCACAGCGCCGGCACGGCACCGAGCAGCGCGACGTCCGAGAACCACATCAGGTTCCGCCAGCCGTAGTGCTTCAGCCAGATGACCAGGATCACCAGCACGAAGGCCGTGTAGGCCAGCTTGAACCACACCGGAATCATGCCTTCCCCGCGATGGACGTTCCCGCGTCGGCACTCTACACCGCCGGCGCGGCCACGCCGCATGCGCTGCGCTAGAATTCGTCGACTCCGCACCGACACGGCTGATCCATGACCGGCTCATCGCGCGCTCGCGGGCCGCGCACCCTCTTCGACAAGATCTGGGAAGCCCACCTCGTCAGCGAGACGCCGGGCAGGGCGTCCCTCGTCGCGATCGACCGTATCTTCCTGCACGAGCGCACGGGCTCCGTCGCTCTCAAGGGCCTGAAGCAGGCCGGGCGCCCGATCGCCGATACGGCCCGCGTGTTCTGCACGATGGACCACATCGTGGACACGTTTCCCGGCCGGAGCGACGAGACCCGCATGCCGGGCGGCAAGGCCTTCATCACGGAGACGCGCGAGGCCGCGCTCGAGGCCGGCATCCGCCTGTTCGACGTGCGCGACCCGGACCAGGGCATCGTGCACGTGATCTCCCCCGAACTCGGCATCGTGCTGCCCGGCGCCACGCTGGTCTGCCCGGACAGCCACACCTGCACTCAGGGCGCGCTCGGGGCGCTCGCCTGGGGCATCGGCTCCACCGAGGCCGAGCACGCGCTCGCGACCGGCACCCTGCGGGTCAACCGCCCGAGTACCCTGCTCGTGCGCTTCGAGGGGACGCTCGCGCCGGGCGTGACGGCCAAGGACCTGAGCCTCGCACTCGTCAGCCGCCACGGCTCCGCAGGCGGCAACGGCTGTGCGATCGAGTACGGCGGCAGCGCCGTGCGGGACATGGACATCGAAGCCCGGCTGACCCTGTGCAACATGGCGACCGAGTTCTCCGCCATGACCGGCATCGTCGCCCCGGACGAGAAGACCTTCGCCTACCTCGAGGGCCGTCGCTACGCCCCGCGCGGCGAGCTCTGGGAGCGGGCCGTGGCCTCGTGGCGCAGGCTCGCCTCCGACGAGGGTGCCCGGTTCGACCGCGAGATCGATGTCGACGCGGGCGGGCTTGCGCCCATGATCACGTGGGGCACGAGCCCGCAGCACGCCATCCCCGTGACGGGCGCCGTCCCGGCGCTCGAGGCCAGCGGCCTGCCGCGGGAGTCCTACGACCGCGCGCTTGCCTACATGGGGCTCGAGCCCGGCACGCCGCTGGGAGAACTGCCCATCGACGCGGCATTCATCGGCTCCTGCACCAACAGCCGCCTTTCCGACCTCAGGCGTGCGGCTGCCTTGCTCCGCGGCCGGAAAGTGGCGCCGGGCGTCCGGGCGATCTGCGTGCCAGGCTCGATGCACGTCAAGCGGGAGGCCGAGTCCGAGGGCCTGGACGAGGTGTTCAAGGCGGCCGGCTTCGAGTGGCGCGAGCCGGGCTGCTCGATGTGCTTCTTCGCCGGCGGCGAGAGCTTCGGCCCGCGGGAACGGGTCGTGTCGTCGACGAACCGCAACTTCGAGAGCCGCCAGGGACCCGAGACGCGCACTCACATCGCGAGCCCCGAGACCGTGGCCGCCAGCGCGGTCGCGGGGCACATCGCGGACGCGCGGCGGCTGGCATCCTGAGGAGACCCGGTGGAACCGTTCCGCAAGCTGACTGCCGTAGCCGCGCCGATCCTCCGCGCAAACGTCGACACCGACGCGATCATTCCCTCGCGCGAGATGAAGAGCGTCTCCAAGTCGGGGCTCGCCGACGGGCTGTTCGCCGGCTGGCGCTACACGCAGATCGGCGGGCGCGAGCCCAACCCGCATTTCGTGCTGAACCAGCCCGCGTACCGGGGAACGCGCATCCTGCTCGGCGGCGAGAACTTCGGCTGCGGGTCGAGCCGCGAGCACGCGGTCTGGGCGCTCGCGGAGTACGGCATCCGCGCGATCATCGCGCCGTCGTTCTCGCCCATCTTCTTCAACAACTGCGTGCGCAACGGCATCCTGCCGGCCAGGCTGCCCGAGGGCGCAGTGCAGTCGATCGCCGAGGACGTCGCCCATGATCCGCAGTCGAGGCCTGTCTCGGTCGACCTCGAGTCGCAGGCGGTCGTCGCGCACGGCGGCGCGTGCTGGCGCTTCGAGCTAGACTCCGAGGCGAAGCAGATGCTGCTCGAGGGTCTCGATGCCGTCGACCTCACGCTCAGGCAGCGGGAGGCCATCGAGCGCTTTCTCTCGCGGGACACCGCGGAGCGTCCGTGGATCTACCTCGAGCCGACCGCCGGAGGAGACCGATGACCATCGACCTGCTCGTCAGCGAGGTAGGTCCGCGCGACGGCCTGCAGAGCATCGAGTCCATCATGCCCCTGGCCGCGAAGAAGGCATGGATCTCGGCCGAGGCCGCAGCCGGCGTGTCGGAGATCGAGGTCGGCAGCTTCGTGCCCGCCAAGATCCTGCCGCAGCTTGCGGACACGGCCGAGGTCGTCGCCCACGCACGCACCGTCCCCGGGCTCACCGTCGCGGTGCTCGTGCCGAACCTGAGGGGCGCCCAGGACGCGGTCGCCGCCGGGGCACACAAGATCACGGTTCCGCTGTCCGTGTCCGAGACCCACAGCCTGAAGAACGTCCGCCGCACCCACGCCCAGATGCTCGAGGAGGTCCGCGCCATCGTCGAGTTGATACGGTCGCAGCCCGAGGGGCGGCGGCCGAAGTTCGAGGGCGGCCTGTCGACGGCCTTCGGCTGCACGCTCGAAGGCCCCATTCCCGCCGACAAGGTGGTGGAACTCGCGGGGCGCCTCATGGACTGCGGCTGCGACGAGGTGGGCCTGTCGGACACGACCGGCTACGCGAATCCGTCGCAGGTCAAGGACCTGGTGCGGCGGGTCCGGGCCGAGGTGGGCGAGGAAGCCTTTGCCGGCCTGCACCTGCACAACACCCGCGGCCTGGGGCTCGCGAACGTCGTGGCCGGCCTGGAGGTCGGCGTGACCACCTTCGACAGCTCGCTCGGCGGTCTGGGCGGCTGCCCGTTCGCGCCGGGCGCCTCCGGCAACATCGTCACCGAGGACCTCGTATTCATGCTCGAGTCCATGGGCCTCAGCACCGGCATCGACCTGCCGCGGCTGCTCGAGGTGCGCCGGATCGTGGCCGAGGCCGTCCCCGGCGAGGAGCTCTACGGCTTCACGCCCGACGCCGGGCTGCCGCTCGGCTTCGCGCCGGCCGGGCGCAAGGCGGACGCGGCATGAGCGATCCGGGAAGCGCCAGCGGGCTGCCCCTCGAGGGGCTCCGTGTCGTCGAGTTCACGCACATGGTGATGGGTCCGGCCGTCGGCGCGATCCTCGTCGAGCTCGGCGCGGACGTGGTCAAGGTGGAGCCGGTCGGGGGGGACGCCACGCGCAAGCTGCTCGGCTCGGGCGCGGGTTACTTCTCGATGTACAACCGCAACAAGAAGAGCATCTGCCTCGACCTCAAGCACCCGCGCGGACTCGAGGTGGCCCGCAGGATGGCGACCCACGCCGACGTGGTGATCGAGAACTTCCGTACCGGCGCGATGGACCGGCTCGGCCTGGGCTACGAGGCGCTCGCCGACCTGAACCCCCGGCTGATCTACTGCTCCGAGAAGGGCTTCCTGGCCGGCCCCTACGAGCACCGAACGGCGCTCGACGAGGTCGCGCAGATGATGGGCGGACTCGCCTACATGACGGGCCCGCCGGGCCGGCCCCTGCGGGCCGGCAGCTCCGTCATCGACGTGACCGGCGGGATGTTCGGAGTCATCGGCATCCTGGCGGCGCTCGAGCAGCGGCACCGCACCGGCCGCGGCCAGAAGGTCTCGAGCTCGCTGTTCGAGACCACCGTCTACCTGGTCGGCCAGCACATGGCGCAGAAGGCCGTCACCGGCGAGGCCGCCCGGCCGATGCCGGTGCGGATCTCGGCCTGGGCGATCTACGACGTCTTCGAGACGGCCGACGGCGAGCAGGTCTTCGTGGGCGTGGTCTCCGACTCCCTGTGGGAGAAGTTCTGCAAGGCGTTCGGGCTCGCAGAGCTCGCCGCCAGCGAGGAATTCAGGACCAACTCGCAGCGCGTGCTGGCCCGGGACACCCTGCTGCCGCAGGTCCGGGACCTGTTCAAGCGCTACACGAAGGCCGAGCTGGTCGAGAAACTCGAGCGCACCGGCCTGCCCTTCGCCCCCATCGGCAGGCCGGAGGACATGTTCGAGGATCCCCACCTGCTCGCCAGCGGAGGCCTCGGCGACGTCACCCTGCCGGACGGGCGCGAGACCCGCTTGCCGCTGCTGCCGGTCGAGCTCGGCGGCAACCGGCCGAGCCGCGGCGGCGCGTTGCCGCGGCCGGGAGAGCACACGCTGGAGGTGCTTCGGGCGCTGGGATATTCCGGGACGGAGATCGACGCCCTGACCGCCGGCAGGGCGGTCGGCGGCGAGGCCTGACCTCCCCGGAAGTCCATCCTCCGAAAGTGGAAGCCGTCAAGGCCCCGGGCTTGCGGCTTTCCGTGATTTGTACTCGATCCCAAGTTGGTAGAAACCTGAGCAGTTGTGCTCACGGACGAGCGGCCGGCGCTCCCCTATAGGGCCGCGATGAACGAATACGCGATCTTCCTGCTGTACCTCGCCGCGATCCTGGGTTTTGTCGGCTTCACGCTTTTACTTAACCGGGTTCTCGGGCCGAAGCCAGCGCCGACGGCCGTGAAGCTCGAGCCCTTCGAGTGCGGCGCCACGGCCGTGCAGCGCGTGAACGTCAAGGCCCTCCCCATCAAGTACTACGGCGTCGCGGTCGTGTTCATCCTCTTCGACCTGGAGACCGTGTTCCTGTTCATCTGGGCGCTCGGCGCGAAGCCGCTGGACGGCCTGATGCTGGCGGTGTTCGGCATCTTCGTCGGGCTCCTCGTGCTGATCCTGCTCTACGTCTGGAAGTCCGGGCTCGTCGAGGACGTCAGGAGGTAGCCCGGCATGAACGCGGACCCGAGGCGGCCGGCGCCGACGCTGGACTTCCTCACCACGAAGAAGGACGAACTGATCGGCTGGGCCCGCAAGTTCTCGCTGTTCCCGTATCCGTTCGTCACCGCCTGCTGCGCCATGGAGTTCATGTCGGTGAGTTCGACGCTCTACGACACCGACCGCTTCGGCGCGGCGCTGCCGCGGTTCTCGCCCCGGCAATCGGACCTGCTGATGGTCGTCGGCACGGTCAACCACAAGCAGGCCCCGATCCTGAGGAAGATCTACGAGCAGATGTGCGAGCCGAAGTGGGTGATCGCCTTCGGGGTATGTGCCACGAGCGGTGGCTTCTACCAGAATTACGCGGCCGTCGCCGGCATCGACCGGATCATCCCCGTCGACGTCTTCATCCCCGGCTGCCCGCCGCGGCCGGAGATGGTCATCGACGGCATCATGAAGCTGCAGGACAAGATCGCGGGCTCGAAGCACCCGATCGTGAACGAGAGGTTCTGACAGTGAGCGCCCCGATCCAGGCCACTATCCGGGAGCAGCTCGGCGGGGAGGACGTCGACGTCTCGGTCTCCCACGGGATGACCGTGCTCGATCTGCCGCCGGCGCGGCTGCTGGCGACCGTGCGGCGCCTCAAGGAGGAGCTCGGCTTCGACCTGTTCCTCGACGTCACCGCCGTCGACTGGCCGCAGCGCGAGCCTCGCTTCGATGTCGTCTACCACTTCTACTCCACCGCGCAGCGCGTGCGCGTCCGGGTCCGGACGCGCGTGACCGAGGCGGAGCCCGCCGTGGACACGCTGACGGGACTGTACGGCTCGGCCCGCTACATGGAGCGCGAGTGCCACGAGATGTACGGCATCGATTTCCGTGGCAACTTCGACCTCCGGCCGATCCTGCTGTACGAGGGCTTCGTCGGGCATCCCCTGCGCAAGGACTACCCGAAGCGCCGCGAGCAGTGGCTGATTCCCGAGCGCAAGCCGGAGCCTGCGTCGTGAGCGCAAGCCTGCCCAACCCGATCCGCCCGGCCTTCAACGAGCCCCTGGACCCGGCCCACGTCATCGTCAACATCGGGCCATCGCACCCGGCGACGCACGGCACCATCCAGATCGTGGCCGAGATCGACGCCGAGAAGGTCGTGCGCACCGACGTGCACTGCGGCTACCTGCACCGCGGCTTCGAGAAGGAGTGCGAATCGCACACCTGGCACACACTGATCCCCTACGTCGACCGCCTGAACTACTGCTCGGCGCTGATCAACAACTTCGCCTACTGCGAGGCGGTCGAGACGCTGATGGGCATCGAGATCACGCCGCGCTGCCGCTACCTGCGCACGCTGCTCTCCGAGTACTCGCGGGTCGCAGATCACCTGACCTGCGTGGCGGCCTCGCTGATGGAGCTCGGCGCGATGACCGCGTTCCTCTACCTGGTCACCATCCGCGACTACATCTACGAGCACCTCGCGGACCTGACGGGCGCGCGCGTTACCTACAGCTACGGTCGCATCGGCGGGCTCGCCAACGACCTGCCCGAGGGCTGGCTGAAGCGGCTCGAGGAGATCTTCGGCGAGTACGAGGAGTTCGTCGGCCGCGTGCACGGGCTGATAGACCGCAACCGGATCTTCATCGACCGCACCCGCGACGTCGGCGTGATCTCGACCGCCGACGCCATCAACTGGGGTTACACGGGGCCGATCCTGCGCTCGACGGGCGTGCCGCGCGACCTGCGCAAGGACACGCCCTACCTCGCCTATGGCGAGCTCGACTTCGAGGTGCCGGTCGGCATCAAGGGCGACAACTACGACCGTTACTTCGTGCGCATGCGCGAGATGGACGAGTCGATGCACATGATCCGCCAGCTGGTGGACATGCTGCCGCCCGGGCCGGTGACGGTCGACGACCGGCGCTGCACGCTGCCGCCCAAGCGGCTCGTCTACGACGAGATCGAGTCGCTGATCAACCACTTCAAGCTCATCATGGACGGGCCGCAGGTTCCCGCCGGCGACGCCTACGTCGCCCACGAGTCGGCCAACGGCGAGCTCGGCTTCTACGTCGTCAGCGACGGCACGGGCCGGCCGTGGAAGGTGCACGTGCGCGCGCCGAGCTTCGTGCACATGGGCGGGGCGCACCTCATGCTCGACGGAGGGCAGCTCGCCGACATCATCCCGACCTTCGGCTCGATCAACATGATCGGAGGGGAGTGCGACAGGTGAGGCACCTGATCCCCGAGTTCGAGAAGCTCAAGGAGCGCCTGCCGAAGGGTCTCGACTCGACGCTGGTCCTGCCGTGCCTGCGCCGTATCCAGGAGGACCGGGGCTACATCGCCGACGAGGACATCGACGGCCTCGTCGAGTACCTCGACGTGCCGCGCATCCAGATCGAGGAGGTGCTGACCTTCTACTCCATGCTGCGGCGCAAGCCGATCGGCCGCTTCCACCTGCAGGTGTGCCACAACGTCTCCTGCACCATGCGCGGCGCCGAGCGGATGATCGACAGCCTGTCGCGGCGCCTCGGCGTGCAGCCGGGCCAGACGACGCCGGACGGCCGCTTCACGCTGTCGCGCGTCGAGTGCCTCGGCTCCTGCGGCACCGCGCCGGTGGTCATGGTCAACGAGCGTTACCACGAGCTGCAGAGCGAGGAATCCCTCGAGCAGCTCGTCGCGGAGCTGGAGCGGTCATGACCGGGCGCAAGGTGATCATGAACTTCGAGGTGACGCCCACCTCGCACACGCTCGAGAGCTATCTCGCGCGCGGCGGATACAAGACACTCGAAAAGGTGCTGAAGGAGCTCAAGCCCGAGGACGTCACGAACGAGATCGTGGCCTGCGGCGTGCAGGGCCGCGGCGGCGCCGCCTTCCCGGCGGGCCGCAAGTGGCAGGTGGTCAACCCGCACGACGGCCAGCCGCACTTCCTGATCGCCAACGCCGACGAGGGCGAGCCCGGCACGTTCAAGGACCGCTGGGTACTCGAGCACACGCCCCACACGCTGCTCGAGTCCATGCTCATCGCGGCCTACGCGCTCGCTGCCCGGAACACCTTCGTGTACATTCGCGGCGAGTTCGACCAGCCCTACCGGCGCCTCGCAGCGGCGGTGGAAGAAGCCTATGCCGCCGGGTTTTTCGGCGAGAACATCCTCGGCAGCGGTTTCTCCTGCGATGTGTACGTGTTCCGTGGCGCCGGCGCCTACGTCTGCGGCGAGGCCTCCTCGCTGCTCGCCTCCATCGAGGGCACTCGAGGCTACCCGCGCAACCGGCCGCCGCGCCTGACCGTCAAGGGCCTGTACCAGTACCCGACGGTGGTCAACAACGTCGAGACGCTGTCGAACCTGGCCTGGGTCATGGCCCACGGCGCCGAGGAGTACCGCAAGATCGGCACCAAGACCAGTCCCGGCACCCGGCTGATCTCCATCTCGGGGCACGTCCGGCGGCCGGGCGTCTACGAAGTGGAGATGGGCTATTCCTGGGCGAAGTTCCTGCACGAGGACTGCGGCGGCATCCTGTACGAACGCGGGCTCAAGGCCGTGATCCCGGGCGGCATCTCCTCGCAGATCCTGACCGCGCGCGACGCCAAGGTGCTCACCGCGTACGACGTGGAGTCACTGACCCTCGACCACGACGCACTGTGGAACGTGGGCTCCTCGCTGGGCTCGGGCGGCATGATCGTCATCGCCGAGGGCACCTGCATGGTGAGCCTGCTGCGGGTGATGCTGCGCTTCTACCACCACGAGTCCTGCGGCCAGTGCACCCCCTGCCGGGAGGGCATGGGCTGGGCGCACCGCATCCTCGACCGGATCTGCGCCGGGCAGGGCCGCCCCGAGGACATCGACCGGCTGGTGCACATCTCCAAGTTCAACGACGGGACGACCATCTGCGGGCTCGGCGACGCCGCCGGCTACGCGACCGTGGCCATCATCGACCACTTCCGCGACGAGTTCGAGTACTTCATCGAGAACAAGCGCTCGAAATACGACGGCCGCCTCGAGTGCCTGCCCGGTGGCGCACATGGTTGAGATCTTCATCAACGGCCAGGCCGTCGAGGCCGACCCCGAGCAGACCGTGCTGCAGGTCGCGCTCGCCAACGGGTTCTACGTGCCCTACTTCTGCTGGCACCCGAAGCTCTCCGTCGCCGGCAACTGCCGCATCTGCATGGTCGACGAGGAGGGCCGCGGCATCGACATCGCCTGCAACATGCCGGTCAAGAAGGGCATGCGGATCCTCACGGACTCCGAGGAGGTGCGCGAGCACCGCAAGGCGATCCTGCAGTTCATCCTGCTGAACCACCCGGTCGACTGCGGCATCTGCGACAAGGCCGGCGAGTGCACGCTGCAGGACTACCACTACGAGTACAACGGCGATCGATCTCAGCCGAGCCCAAGGTCGCCCAGACCAAGTTCTACGACCTGTCCGAGCGCATCGTCCTCGACAACGAGCGCTGCATCCTGTGCTCGCGCTGCGTCCGCTTCACGCACGAGATCTCGAAGTCGCACGCCCTCGGCATCAAGCAGCGCGCCGACGTCTCGCAGGTCCGGCCGAACGAGGAACGCAACTTCGACGAGGACTTCTACTCGGACAATGTCATCGACATCTGCCCCGTGGGCGCCCTGTTGTCGAAGTCCTTCCTGTACCGGGCGCGCGTCTGGTACCTGACGAAGACGCCGTCCGTGTGCCCGGGCTGCGCCCGCGGTTGCAGCATCGACGTGTGGCACCGCGACGAGGAGTGGAAGCTGCAGGCCCTGGATGCCCGCGAGAACACCTCGATCGCCCGCGTCACGCCGCGCGACAACCCGGCCGTGAACGGGCCGTGGATCTGCAACAAGGGCCGCGACATCGCCCGCATCTTCGAGCGGCCGCGGGCCACCGAGCCGATGCTCAAGGGCCGGCCGGTGGACACCGCCGACGCCCTGGCCGAGGCGCGGCGGCTGATCGACGGCGCCGGCCGCCCCGTGGCGCTCGTCTCGAGCTGGGGCTCGAACGAGGAGCTGGAGGCCTTCCGGGACGCGCTCGGCAGCGCCTTCTCCTGCTGCGTCAAGGACGATCACGTCCTTCAGCCCGGCGAGCCGCTCGAGGACGATCTGCTGATCCGCGCGGACAAGAACCCGAACGGAGGGTATGCGCGGAAGCTGTTCGGCGACGCACGACCGGCGCTGCCCGATGATGCGGACCTCGTGCTCGTCTGGGGCGAGGGCTTCGACTTCGCGGCCCTGCCCCGCGGCGCGAAGGTCATCCTGCTCGGATCCTGGCTTGCGCCCGAGAACGGCCACGCCGAGGTGTTCCTGCCCGTGAGCCTCCAGACGGAGCGGGCCGGTCACTACACGAACTTCCAGGGCGTCGTCTCGGCCTTCGCGGCTTGCTTCGAGCGACCTGCCGGAGTCAGTGACGCGGCCGCCCTGTTCGCCGCCCTCGGCCCGCCGGCGGGAGGCGCGACATGATGCAGGACCTCGTGGTGCACGGTGCCTTCATCGTCTACGCGATCGGGCTGCTGATGACCTTCGGGCTCATCCTCACCTGGGTGGAGCGCAAGCAGGCGGCCATCATGGCCGACCGCATCGGGGCCAACCGGGCATACCTGCGCATCCCCTTCACACAGATCAAGCTCGTCTGGTGGGGCCTGTTCCACGGGCTCGCCGACGGCCTCAAGATGCTGCTCAAGGAGGACTTCAAGGCGGCCTCCTACGACCGCGTGGCCTACGCCATCGCGCCGTGGATCGTGTTCACCCCCGTGCTGCTGGTGTTCGCGGTCATTCCCTTCGGCGGGACGCTGGTGCCGGCCGAACTGTTCTCGGGTTCGCCCGACATCGCCTCGTGGTTCGGCGACCGGACCTACGCCATGCGGATTGCGCCGCTCGACGCGGGCCTGCTCGTGGTGCTCGCCTTCGGCAGCATCACGGTCCTCGGCAGCATGCTGGCCGGCTGGTCTTCCGACAACAAGTTCTCGATGCTCGGCGCGATCCGCTCGGCCTCGCAGATGATCTCCTACGAGCTGGTGATGGGCCTGACGGTCCTCGGACTGATCCTGATCTACGGCACCGTGGACCTCGTCGACATCGTCGAGCAGCAATCGGGCACCCTGCTCGGCTTCCTGCCGGCCTGGGGGATCTTCCTTCAGCCGGTCGGCGCGGTGCTGTTCATTGCCGCGGCCCAGGCTGAGAACCGGCGCATCCCCTTCGACCTGCCCGAGGCCGAGTCCGAGCTGATCGCCGGCTACTTCACCGAGTACAGCGCCATGAAGATGGGGCTGTTCATGTTCGCCGAGTTCATCGAGATCGCGATCATCGCGGCGCTGTTCACGACGCTGTTCCTCGGCGGCTACAACCTGCCGTGGATGTCCGATGCCGGTTTCACGCTCCCCGGCGGGCACTTCGTGCCGATAAGTCACGGGGCCGCGGTCGTCATGCAGATGGTCGTCTTCCTGGTCAAGGTCATGCTGATCTGCAGCTTCCTGATCCTGGTGCGCTGGTCGCTGCCGCGCTTCCGCTACGATCAGGTGCTGCGCTTCGCCTGGCGCTTCCTGCTGCCGCTGGCGCTGGCCAACCTGGTGGTGACGGTGGTCGCCGTGTGGGCGATCCAGGGGGCGGGCGCATGAGCCGCAAGCCATTCGTGCGCCGCGTCTACTGGAACGAGCCGGCCATGAACTGGTGGGAGCGGTTCTACCTGTTCGAGATCCTGCGCGGGCTGTCGATCACCGGCGGCGTCTTCACGCGCAACATGTGGCGCTGGATCACCGGCCGCAAGGGCGCGCTGACGGCCTACTACCCCGAGGAAATCCGCCCCGACTACGCCCGGCACAACCGCGGCAAGCACATCCTCACGCAGCGCCCCGACGGCCGGCCGCAGTGCATCGCGTGCAACATGTGCGCGACGGTCTGCCCGGCGCGCTGCATCGAGATCGAGGCCGGCCTCGATCCCGACGACACACCGCACCCGAAGTACGCCAAGCGCTTCGAAATCGACTACTCGCGCTGCATCTTCTGCGGCTTCTGCGTCGAGGCCTGCCCGGAGGACGCCATCCGGATGGTGCCGGAAACGCCGGGCCTGCCCGCGCAGGACCGCTGGCACATGTGGATAGACCGGGACGCGCTGCTCAACTGGAACCCGCAGCGTGACGTGGCCAAGCCCTACCCGCCGAAGCCCGGCAAGGGGGTGCCGACGTGATCGGGCAGGCGCTCCTCTGGTTCTTCGCGGCGGGCGCGCTCGCCGGCGGCGTGGCGATGCTCGTGCTGCGGCACCCGATGCACGTAGCGCTCTCGCTCATCGGCACCATGCTGTCGCTCGCCGGCATCTATGCAGCACTCGGCGTTCACGTGGTCGCAGTCTTCCAGGTGCTGATCTACGTCGGCGCGGTGATGGTGTTCATGGTCTACGCGATCATGCTGCTCGACGTCCGGGACACGTCCTTCACCAGCCGGTACTCGGGACTGCTGATCCCGGGCGTCGCGGGCCTCGCGCTGTTCATCGGCGCACTCGTCTACGTGCTGCGCCGCGAAGGGCCAGTCGGCGACATCGCGCCCGGCGCAACCGCCTTCCGCGTGGAGCGCTTCTCCGTCGACTTCCTGCACGAGTACTGGCTGCACTTCGAGCTCACCTCGGTACTGCTGCTCGCCGCCGTCGTGGCCGCGATCGCCATTCTCAAGGCGAAGAGGAGGGGCGATGGATAACGGCCAGCTGCTGGTCGCACTCGGTGCCGTGCTGTTCGCGCTCGGCTTCGCAGGTCTCGTGTTGCGGCGCAACGTGCTGGTGATGCTGATGTGCATGGAGCTGATGCTGAATGGCGTCACGCTGTGTCTCGTCGTGTTCGCGCAGCAGGCGGCCTCCACGGCGGCGACCGTGCTCGTTTTCCTGGTCTTCGTGGTCGCCGCGGCCGAGATCGCCATAGCCGTGCCGATCGTGCTGCTGCTGGCGCGCCACAAGCACACGCTCGACCTCGGCGCCTATACGGACCTGAAGGGATAACGCGGTGTCGAACCTGCTCACCCTCATCGTCGTCCTGCCGCTCGCCGGGTTCCTGCTGAACGGCCTCGCCGGCAACCGGCTGGGCAAGGCCTTCGTGAGCGCCGTCGGCTGCGGCCTGCCGGCGCTGTCGTTCGCGGCGGCCGTGGCCGCCTTCCGCACGCTCGAGGCCACGGGCGAGCCGATCGTCGACGTCGTGTTCCGCTGGGCGCTGATCGGCGATTCCGCGTTCGAGGTGTCCTTCTACCTCGACCGGCTGAGTGCCGTCATGACGCTGATCGTCACCGGCGTCGGCTCGCTGATCCACGTCTACTCGACCGGCTACATGAAGGACGATGCCAGCTACGCGCGCTACTTCGCGTACCTCAACCTGTTCCTGTTCTTCATGCTCTCGCTCGTCCTCGGGCGCTCGCTGCTGGTGCTGTTCGTGGGCTGGGAGGGCGTGGGGCTCGCCTCCTACCTGCTGATCGGCTTCTGGTTCGAGGACCCGGCCAAGGCGCAGGCGGGCAAGAAGGCCTTCATCACCAACCGCGTGGGCGACGCCGGCTTCCTGCTCGGCATGTTCCTGATCTACACGGCGGTCGGCACGCTCGAGATGGACCGCGTGAACGCCGCCTTCATGGGGCCCGAGCTGCCGGCGGTGTCGGCGAGCCTCGTCGGGATCCTGCTGTTCATCGGCGCAACCGGCAAGTCCGCACAGATCCCGCTGCACGTCTGGCTGCCGGACGCCATGGCCGGCCCGACGCCCGTCTCGGCGCTGATCCACGCCGCAACCATGGTGACTGCGGGCATCTACCTCGTGGCGCGGCTGTCGGGCGTCTACCTGCATGCGCCGGAGGCTTCGGAGGTCGTCGCCGTGATCGGCATCCTGACTGCCTTCTTCGCCGCGACCATCGCCGTCGTGCAGACCGACATCAAGAAGGTGCTTGCCTACTCCACGATCTCCCAGCTCGGCTTCATGTTCCTCGCGCTCGGCGTCGGGGCCTACGGGGTCGCGGTGTTCCACCTCTACACGCACGCCTTCTTCAAGGCCTGCCTGTTCCTGGGTGCGGGCAGCGTGATCCACGCGCTGGGCGGTGAACAGGACATCCGCAGGATGGGCGGGCTGGCCAAACGGATACCCGTTACCTTCATCACCTTTGCCGTCGCGACGGCGGCCATCGCCGGGCTGCCGCCGCTGGCCGGGTTCTTCTCCAAGGACGAGATCCTGTGGTTCGCCTTCGCGAGCGAGGCCGGCGGGGCCCCCTGGCTCTGGGCGCTCGCCAGCCTGACGGCGCTGCTGACGGCGTTCTACATGTTCAGGCTGCTGTGGCTGACGTTCTTCGGCCAGCCGCGGATGGACGCGGAGACGGCGCACCACATCCACGAGTCGCCGTGGAGCATGACCGGCATCCTCGTCGTGCTGGCGTTCCTGTCGACCGTGGGCGGGTTCGTCTCGATCCCGCACTTCCTCGAGCCGATGCTGCCGCTGCCGGCCACGGACGAGCACCTGCACCACTTCGAGGTGCCGCTGATCGTCGTCGCGGTGCTGATCGGGCTCGCGGGCCTCGCGGCGGCCGCCTGGCTCTACGGGGGAGACGCCTCGCGCGCGGCGCGACTCGGCGCGCGCTTCACCGGCCTGCACCGGCTGCTGTCGGGCAAGTACTACGTCGACGAGCTCTACGAGGCCGTCCTCGGCCGGCCGCTGTGGTGGATCTCGGACCGGATCTTCCTGCGCCTCGGCGACCGCGCGCTGATCGACGGCACGCTCCACGGCCTCGCCGGCGTGGCGCGCCTCGGCGCCGCGGCGCTTGCGCGGATCCAGACGGGCAACCTCCACCTGTACGTGTGGCTTGCGCTCATCGGCATCTTCGCACTGCTGTGGTGGAGCTTCGGCCATGTCTGAGCCCGCCATGCTGAACCTGGTCCTGTTCCTGCCCGTCCTCGGCATGGTCATGCTGCTGCTCGTGCCGCGCGACGCCCACGGCACCGTGCGCGGCCTGGCGCTCGCCGTCATGCTGCTCCAGCTGGCGCTCACCGTCGTGCTCTACCAGGCCTTCGACCCGCAGGTCGCCGGACTGCAGTTCGAGACCCGGCTGCCGTGGATCGCAGACTGGGGCGTCTACTACCACATCGGTCTCGACGGACTGAACGTCCTGCTCGTGCTGCTCACCGCGTTCCTCGGCCCGCTCGTGGTCGCCGGCGCGTTCAGCGCCATCGACAAGGACGTGAAGCTCTTCTACGCGATGGTGTTCCTGATCCAGTTCGCGATGCTCGGCACTTTCGTCGCCCAGGACCTTTTCCTGTTCTACGTCTTCTGGGAGACGATGCTCATCCCGATGTTCCTGATCATCGGCATCTGGGGCGGCGAGCGGCGCATCTACGCGACCCTCAAGTTCGTGCTGTACACGGCCTTCGGCAGCATCCTGATGCTCGCGGCCGTGATCTACCTGGTGCTGTCGCTGCAGGCGACCTCCGGAATCACTTCCTTCGCCTTCACGGACCTGTACGGCTCGCGGCTGCCGCTCGACATACAGGTCTTGCTGCTCGGAGCGTTCGCCCTGTCCTTCGCCATCAAGGTGCCGGTGGTGCCCTTCCACACCTGGCTGCCCGACGCCCACGTCGAGGCGCCGACGGCAGGTTCCGTCATCCTCGCCGGCGTGCTGCTCAAGATGGGAACCTACGGTTTCATCAAGCTCGGATTCCCGCTGTTCCCGGACGCGGCGCGGGCCCTCACGCCCGCGGTCATGGTCCTGGCGGTGGTCAGCATCGTCTATGGCGCGTGCCTGGCGCTCGTGCAGGACGACATCAAGAAGATCATCGCCTACTCGTCGATCAGCCACCTGGGATACGTGATGCTCGGCCTGGCGAGCTTCGAGCTGATCGGCATCCAGGGCGCGATCATCCAGATGGTCAGCCACGGCCTCACGGCCGGCGGACTGTTCCTCATGGTCGGCATGATCTACGAGCGCTGCCACACGCGCGACCTCGCGGCGTACGGCGGACTGGCCAGGATCCTGCCCGTCTACTCGGTCTTCTTCATGATCCTGACGCTGGCGGCCATCGGCCTGCCGACCACCAGCGGCTTCACCGGCGAGTTCCTCGTGCTGCTCGGCGCCTTCGACGCCGCCTGGCCGCAGTACGCGAACGGCGCGGCCACCTGGCCGCTCGTGCTCGCCTGCACGGCAGTGCTCGGCGTCGTGCTCGGCGCGCTCTACATGCTGCGGCTCGCACAGAAGTTCCTGTTCGGCGAGTCGCGCGCTCCGCACGCTCCGCTCACCGACCTGAACCTGCGGGAGAAGCTCATTCTCGTGGCGATCGTCGCCGCGGTGTTCGTCCTCGGGCTGTTCCCCGACTCCTTCATGCAGAAGACCGAGCTCGCGGCGCGCGAGTACCAGCAGCAGGTACTGGTGGAACCGGAGTCCCGCTGGGTCAGGGCAGCGCCTGACGGAGGCTCGCCGTGAACGCCCAGACCATCCTGACCGCCATGTTGCCGGAGCACCTGCTGCTCGTCGGCATCCTGCTGCTGCTCGTGCTCGAGATGGCCTCGAGACGGGAACGCGAGTTCCTCGGCGTGACCGTGCTCGTGCTGTTCGCGGCGGCGTTCGCCGCCGCGCGGCTGGCCGTCGCCGACTATGCCGGCGTGCCGTTCCCCGGCCAGTTCTCGGTCGATCCAGCCGCTGCGCTCGGCAAGGCGGTGCTGCTCGCGCTGTCCATCCCGGCGGTGCTCGTCGCGCGCGGCGAGTTCGGCGGAACGCGCTTCGCGATCCTGTTGCTGTCGTCCCTGTACGGCGCCTGCCTGATGCTGTCCTCCGACAGCTTCCTCACGCTGTTCCTCGGCATCGAGCTGATGTCCATGCCTGTCTACGCCCTGGTGCTGCTGGCCATGGCCCGGCCGGAGAGCCTCGAGGGCGCGCTCAAGTACCTGATCCTCGGTGGCGCGGGTACCGCGACGCTGCTGCTCGGCATCTCCTTCGTATTCGGGGCCACGGGCTCGTTCGCGCTGCCGGCCTTCGCCGAGGCGCTCGACTCGGCCGACCCGATTGCGCAGGCCGGCGTCGTCCTCATCACGGTCGCCTTCTTCCTGAAGGCTGCCGTCGTGCCGTTCCACGCCTGGGCGCCCGACGCCTACGAGGGAGCCACGGTCCCCGTGACGGCCTACATGGCCACCGTCGTGAAGTCGGCCGTGCTGCTAGCAGCCGTACGGCTGTTCGACGGGGCCGAGCTGCCGGAGGGCAACGCAGCCCTGCTCGCGGCCCTGCCGCTCGCGTCGATGGTCTGGGGCAACCTGACGGCCATGCGGCAAGCGGGATTCCGGCGCATGATCGCCTACTCGTCGATCGCGCACGCGGGCTACCTGTTCTTTGCGTTCCTCGGACCCGCTGCCGGGAGGTTCGAGGCGGTGCTGTTCTACGTGGTGGCCTACGGCCTGATGAACCTGCTGGCCTTCGTCAGCCTGCCCGCGGCGGGGCGGGATGCCGACCGCGATCGCCTCGACAACCTGAAGGGGCTTTTCCGGCGAAGCCCGTATGCCGCAATCCTGATCGGCGCGGCGATGCTCTCGCTCGCCGGGATTCCCCCGTTCCCGGGATTCGTGGCCAAGTTCCTGATCTTCAGGAACGTCATCGAGGCCGGCTACACCGGCTGGGCCGTGGCCGGCCTGCTCGGCAGCTACCTCGGCATCTACTTCTACCTGCGGGTGATCCAGTTCATGTTCATGAGCCCGGGCGCCGAAGGAGCGGCCGAGGAGCCGCCGAGGCTCGCCGCGTTCGCCGCGAGCCTGTGCTGCCTGTTGCCGGTGGTCCTGCTGACCCTCTTCCCGGGCTGGGTGATCGACCGCCTCTGACGCGCCTTGCCTGCCCGCCGCCGAGGGCGGCCGCGGCCCGTGCGTGCATGACCTTCGCGCTCAGCCGGGCCTCGCGTCCTGCACCCGGAGCTTGGCGGCGATGAAGGCCGAGTGCGGCACGTGGAGCAGGTCGGCCACCTTGCGGATCACGTGCTCCTCGTGGCGGTGCAGGACGTCGTCCGTGTAGGCCACCCGCCAGAGCTCCTCGATGAGCCGCAGCTTCTGCTCGGCCGAGAAGGTCTGGTTGATCTGCGAGGTGAACTGGTAGAGGTCGTGCGCGTCCCGGACCTCGGCCTCGGCGAGATCGATGAGCTGCCTCGATTCCTCCTCGCCCAGGCCGAACTTCCTGCGGGCAGACGCGAGCACCGCCGCCCGCTCCGCCTCGGAGAACTGGCTGTCCGAGCGCACGACCTCCACCAGCAGCGCGGCCGAGGCGACCCGCGCGCGGCGCTCGGCGGCCGCTGCGTCCGCCGCCGGGTCGGGCGCCATGTGCTGCTGGAAGAACTGGCGGATCGACTTGAGCATGGCGGTACCCCGTTGTTCGCGCGAGGGAGGTGACTTCCCTCCGGAGGGGAGGATCGGTCCCCCGACCCGGAATTTACTCTTGACAACCCGGGGGGACATAACGTTCTCTGTGCCGAGTCTCGGGAAAATAATAACGGGGAGTAACCAGAAATGACCCTCTCTGATCGGCGACTCGCCGGCCTCGTGACCCTGTGCCTGTCGACCTCCGGTGCGGCCGTTGCGGCGGCGGAAGATGCCCTGCCCGTCTATCGCCTGGGCGAGACTCTGATGGTAGTCGGTGAGCGCCCGCGCGTCGCCGACACGGCGGCGACCGTGGACGTCGTCACGTCCGAGGAGATCGCGCGGCGCGGCGTGCGCACCCTCGACGAGGCGATCGCGCTCCTGCCAGGCGTCTACGTCCGCTACGGCGCGGACGGCGTCCCGCGCGTGGACATCCGCGGCCTGCGCACGCGCAACGTCCTGCTGCTGCAGGACGGCGTGCCGCTCAACTCGACCTACGACGGGCAGTTCGACCCCTCTGCCATCCCGGTGGACAACATCGCCGCCATCAAGGTCACCCGCGGCGCGAGTTCGGTGCTCTACGGGCCCGGCGGCAACGCGGGCGTGATCGAGATCGTCACCCGGTCGGCCGGACGGTCGGCCGAGGGGGGTGTGCTCACCGAGTCAGAGGTGTCGCAGTCCTGGCTCGCACGCGGGTCGGTGAGCGGCCGGATCGGCCCGGCCGGAGTCTCGCTGTCGGGCTCGTGGTACGACCGGGGCTCCTTCGAGCTGTCCGATGATTTCGAGCCCACGCGCCTGCAGCCGGACGAGGAGCGCGTCAACAGCGACCGCGAGGATCGCGCCATGCAGGCGAACCTCACTTTCGGGGAGCAGGGCCGGGAGCTGGGGCTCAGTCTCGCCTGGCGCGACGGCGAGTACGGCAAGCCGCCGACAACGGTCGACAACCGGGACTCCGACTTCGCAAACCGTGCCCGGTACGAGCGCGTCGGGTTCGACACGCTCTCGGTGCAGGCTGCGGGGGAGTACGTCACCGGCGGCGGACTGATGCTGCGACCCTCCGTGTACTTCAACCGGGGCAACGAGCTGACCGACGGCTACGACAACGCCGACTTCGACAGCCAGGAAGCCGCCGGTGCATTCCGTGAGGACGCCACCACCGAGGTGCTCGGGGCCGGCCTGCTGGCTTCCGTGGCCTTCGGCGAACGGGGACTCGTGTCGTTCTCGGTGAACGGTCGCGACGAAAGCTGGAATGCCGAAGGCTTCACCGTGGAAGCCTCCTCCGGCGGTGGCGGAGGTGGCGGAGGTGGCGGCGGCGGCGGCGGCGGCGGAGGCGGCGGAGGCGGCGGCACCACGGCCGTGGTCACCCCCTTCGACCAGGACGAGTCGCTCAAGGTCTACTCGCTGGGCGCCGAGGCCCAGTACGAGTTCACCGAGAGGTTCGAGGCCCTGGCTGGCGTCGGCTACAGCCGCCAGGAGCGCGCCGACGGGCCGAACGACGACGGCGTCTCGGCGAACCTGGGCGGTCGCTTCGCCTTCACGGAAGCGACCGCGCTGCGCGCATCGTTTGCACGGCAGATCCGGTTTCCGACGCTCAGGGACCTGTATGCCGTCGACCGCGGGAACCCGGAGCTGTCGGCCGAGACCACGGAGTCCTACGACCTGGGCCTCGAACATCGCCTCGCGGCCTCGGGAGTGGTGCTGGAGGCGGTACTGTTCCGGATCGACGCGGAGGACTTCATCGAGCGTCCTCCCGGCGGCGGCGTCACCCAGAACTACGACTCCTACCGCTTCCAGGGCGTGGAGCTGACCGCCGGCCGGCGCGGCGAGGGCCGTCTCGACTTTTCGATCGGCTACACGTACATGGACTCGGAGAACCGCTCCCCCGGCGCCGACACGACGACCCTGCAGAACCGGCCGGAGCACAAGGCGACGCTGCGGCTCGACTACGGCGTGACGCCCGAGCTGCGCGTCGGCGGCTCCTGGGTGTACGCCGCCGGCAGCTATGCGCTTTCGCGGAGCACGCCCACCACGGCGCTCGAGCTCGACGCCTACCACGTCGTCGACCTCGACCTGTCCTGGACCGTGCTCGACGGTCGCGGCCGCCTGTTCGGTCGTGTCGAGAACGCGCTCGACGAGAACTACCAGGAGTCCTTTGGCTTCCCGCAGCCGGGCAGGCGGTTCGTGCTGGGTGTCGAGCTGCGACTCTGAGACGGCGTCGGGCAGGTCCGGTCCCGACGACGCGGCATCTCAGCGGCGCGCGGCGGCCCTCTCGGTCGCGCGCCAGAGCAGCACCGCGGCGGCCCTCTCGGTCGCGCGCCAGAGCAGCACCGCGGCGAGTGCCCCGGCAAAGCCGAATACGAGGTGCGTCAGGATCGGGTAGACCGGCCCCGCCCGCAGCGAGCCGAACTGCATGCCGAAGAGCTCGTGCGCGAGGACGCGCATGACCGGTTTCGTCGCAAACGCCAGCGCTGCCACGACGGGCAGGAACACCAGGAAGCGCCCGAGCGCCGGTCGCAGCCCGTACCCCAGGTCGATCACGAGGCCCGGCAGCAGGTAGAACAGTGGCGCGAGCACGCCGTGATCGGCCCCGAGAGCCGGCGCGGCCACGGCCGCACTGCTCGCCACGAGCGTGGCCGACCAGCGGTGGCTGCAGCTCAACCTGCCGATTACGAGCAAAGCCATTGCCTCGAGCCCGTGGTGCCCGGGCATCTGCAATGGCCAGCGGAAGGCTTGCTCCAGCACGACGACCGCGACGCCGAGCGAGACAAGCCACAAGAGCCTGCCGATGCTCAGTCCGCCCGTCAGCTCAATAGCGCCGAATAGCTTCCTTGGGGAGGAGTTCCCAGTCGTTGTTGGCATGATTCTCTTCCAGGCACTCCCTTACCAACAAGATGGCCCGGTCGTTCAACAAGACGGGCCGTGGCCACGGATCCACGCGTATGCGAGCTTCCCCCGGCACGCCCCGGCCGTCAACCGTTTCCACCGCAGCGATGCCGGTATGGGCCAGGAGCCAGCTCGCGGTGGCCGTCCCGGTGAGTTCGCGGACGCCCGCGAGCCAGATGAAGCGGCCGTCGTGGCCGCCGCGCCGCAGGCCCACTGCGGCGAGCGCACCGATGACGCCCATCTCGTCGCCCGTGACCCCTTCGAGGTGCACGCCGACTCGCGCCGCGAGGTCCCGCGCCGCGTCCCGGACCAGTATCTCGCGCTTGGCGGCCCGGGCAAATTCCACCATGGTCGCGGACACCGACTCGAATGCCGCGACGCACAAACCTGCATCCGACCCCGGCGCCCTGCATCCGACCCCGGCGCGCTCTCCTCCGCCAGGTACTGCCGGCAGAAGCCGACGATCGCCTCCAGCGATCCGTCCTCGAGCCAGATGTCGAGGCAGGCAGCGCTGTTGTGCGACGTGTAGGGAATGTCCGGGTGGACGTAGAGTTGGTGCCGCGTGATGCCGGCAAGACGGCCGAGTTTCGCCTCCCCCAGCCGCGCACCGAGCTGTCGCGCCCGGAACCCCGTACCGCGCGACTCGGCGTTGTCAGTGTCGTCGATCCCGATGAGGCAGCGCATGAAATCAAGACAAAAAGACCGGGGGCGTCTGCACGCCCCCGGCCACTCCCTCTCTCAACAACCGTCGTTCTTCAGGCCGACGCAGGCGCCGATCTGCCGGACGACTCCCCCTCGCCATGTGCCTGGCCGTGCTTCTTGACCTCATCGAGCCAGAGGTTGTGGTGCTGCTTGGCCCAGCCCTCGTCCACCTCGCCGGACACCATGCCCTCGAGGGCACCCTCGCTTCCGAGGGTTCCGAGGTAGATGTGCGCGCAAACCGCCGTGATCACGACCAGCGAACCGATGCCGTGTACCACGTTCGCGATCTGCATGGCCTCCCGCTCGAAGCCCAGGTTCGGGAACAGCAGGAAGAACCCCGAGGCCACGATCGCGAAGCCGCCGACCACGAGCAGCCAGTAGTAGGCCTTCTCGCCGGCATTGCAGAAGCCGGCCGGCGGGTGCGAGCCGTCGAAGAAGCCACCGAGCTGCTTGAACCACTGCCGGTCTTGCGCCTCGAAGACGTTGTGCTTGAACCACTTGACTACCATCACGACGAGGCCCGCGGTAAAGAACAGCGCCAGGTAGTCGTGCACCGGCTTCGCAAAGTTCGCCCAGGCCGCAAAGCCTTCCGCACCCATGATCGGAATCAGGGCATACCGGCCCCAGAGCAGCGACAGGCCCGTGATCGCCAGGATGATGAACAGTATCGCCGTGTACCAGTGCAGCACGCGATCGAACATTGGCCAGCGCAGCACCGTGCGCCCGGTGCGATGCTCGAGCTTGGCGCCGCCCTTGGTGACCTGGAAGACCACCAGCGCCACGATCATGCCCACGACCATGATCGCACCGAGCGTCGTGACCGGTCCGTTGCGCACCTCGCGCCAGACCTGCCCGCCACTCTGCACCAGTACACCGGTCTCCTGGCCGGTCACCGCCGTGTAGCCGGCGGTCCCCTGCCTGACCTCACGCCAGTACTCGGCGCGCGGGTTGGCTTCCTCCGCCTTCTGCTCCTGGGCCTGCGCGCTCGCCGCGTAGACGTAGCCGGCCAGCGGCGCGACCATCGCCCCGACGGCGATCACGAGCATGCTCCACAGCATCGCCTTGACGCGCCGGCTCAGCTTTGCCGGCTTGCCCCGTGCTTGGCTCTCGCTCATCAGCTTCTCTCCCGGCCGCCGCCCACCGGGCGGCGACACACAGTCAGCGGTCCGTCTGGCTCATCGCGAAGCGTTCCTGCAGCGCCTCCTTGGCCTCGGGTGTCGCGTGCTTCGCAAGCAGTGGATCGCGGTCACCCTTGTACACGCCCGGCTCGTAGACCGTCGGCGTGACCGACTCCCCGCAACCGGCCAGGGCCACCACAGCCACGGCCAGGCAGGCCGCTCCCATCACTCTCAGGCTCTTCATGAGTCTCGCTCCGTTGCGACGGTCAGACGTCCTCCTGGTAGGCCTTTTCCCAGCCCCAGCTCTGCGGCCGCGTGCCGCGCTTCATGATGCGCTCGCGGTAGATGTCGGCCACCATGTCGCCGTCGCCGGCGAGCAGCGCCTTGGTCGAGCACATCTCGGCACAGAGCGGCAGCTTGCCTTCCGCGATGCGGTTGCGGCCGTACTTCTCGATCTCCTGCTCGGAGTTGTCGGCCGGTGGGCCGCCCGCGCAGAACGTGCACTTGTCCATCTTGCCGCGGACGCCGAAGGCCTCCTTCTGCGGGTACTGCGGCGCCCCGAAAGGACAGGCATAGAAGCAGTAGCCGCAGCCGATGCACAGGTCCTTGTCGTGCAGCACGATGCCGTCGTCGGTCGTGTAGAAGCAGTCGACGGGACACACCGCCGAGCAGGGCGCGTCGGTGCAGTGCATGCAGGCCACCGAGATCGACTTCTCGCCCGGAACACCGTCCTCGAGCGTCACCACCCGCCGGCGGTTCACGCCCCACGGTACGTCGTGCTCGTTCTTGCACGCCGTCACGCAGCCGTTGCACTCGATGCAGCGCTCGGAGTCACACAGGAATTTCATGCGGGCCATGATCGATCGCCTCCTAGGCTGCAGTGATCTTGCACAACGAGGCCTTGGTTTCCTGCATCGCGGTCACCGAGTCGTAGCCATAGGTGAACGCGGTGTTGGCAGCCTCCCCTCGCACGTAGGGCGCAGCGCCCTCCGGATACTTGTCTAACAGGTCCTTGCCCTCGTACCAGCCGCCGAAGTGGAAGGGCGTGAACACCACACCCTTGCCCACGCGGCGGGTGAGCATGGCCTTCACCTTGATCCGCGCGCCTTCCGGGCTCTCGAGCCAGACCCACTGTCCGTCCTTGACGCCCACGTCGTTGGCGTCCTTGGGATTGATCTCGACGAACATGTTCTGCTGCAGCTCGGCGAGCCACGGGTTGGAGCGGGTCTCCTCGCCGCCCCCCTCGTACTCGACCAGCCGCCCGCTGGTGTGAATCAGCGGGAACTCGCCCGAGTAGTCCTTCGCCTGGATCGACGCGTAGCGCGTCGGCAGGCGCCAGAAGCGCTTGCGGTCCTCGTAGGTCGGGTACTTGGCCACGAGGTCGTAGCGGGCGGTGTAGAGCGGCTCGCGGTGAATGGGCACCGGGTCCGGGAAGTTCCAGACGATGCAACGGGCCCGGGCGTTGCCGAAGGGTGCACAGCCGTGCTTGATGGCGACGCGCTGGATACCGCCCGACAGGTCGGTCTTCCAGTTCTTGCCCTCGGCGGCCTTCTTTTCGTCGTCCGTCAGGTCGTTCCACCAGCCGAGCTGCTTGAGCATGTCGGCGGTGAACTCCGGGTACCCGTCCTTGATCTCCGAGCCCTCGCTCCACGAGCCGTCGGCGAGCAGGTTCTTTCCCTGGTACTCGACGCCGAACCGCGCGCGGAAGGTCAGGCCGCCCTCCGCCACCGGCTTGCTGGTGTCGTAGAGCACCGGCGTGCCGGGGTGTTTCATCTCCGGCGTGCCCCAGGCAGGCCACGGCAGTCCGTAGTAGTCGCCGTCGCAGGGCCCGCCCTCGGCCTTCAGCGTGGTCGTGTTGAAGGTGTGCTTGTTCTCCATGTGGAGTTTCAGCCGCTCGGGGCTCTGGCCCGTATAGCCGATGGTCCACATGCCGCGGTTGATCTCGCGCAGGATGTCCTCGATCAGCGGCTCCTCGCCGTTCACCTGGATGTTCTTGAAGAGCTCCTTCTCGAAGCCGAGCTTCTTCGCGAACTTGTACATGATGGTGTGGTCCGGCAGCGACTCGAACAGCGGGTCGATGACCTTCTCGCGCCACTGCAGCGAGCGGTTGGAGGCCGTGACCGAGCCGTAGGTCTCGAACTGCGTGCAGGCCGGCAGCAGGTAGATGCCGTCCTGGCGGTCCGGCAGCACGGCCGTGTGCGTCGGATAGGGATCGACGACGACCAGCAGCTCGAGGGCCTCCATGGCCTTCTTCATCTCCGGGCCGCGGGTCTGGCTGTTCGGCGCGTGGCCCCAGAGGAACATCGCCTTGATGGAGTCCTTCTGCGCGATGTTCTCGCCGGGCTCATTCACGCCGTCGATCCAGCGCGACACCGTGATGCCGCGCAGGAACATGGACGGGGTCTCGGCGCCGCCTTCCTCGTAGCTCGCCTGGTCGAAGCGTGACTTGACCCAGTCGAAGTCGAGGTCCCAGACGCGCGCCCAGTGCTTCCAGGAGCCTTCCGCGAGGCCGTAGTAGCCCGGCAGCGTGTCGGCCAGCACCCCGAGGTCCGTCGCGCCCTGCACGTTGTCGTGGCCGCGGAAGATGTTGGCGCCGCCGCCCTCCTTGCCGACGTTGCCGAGCGCCAGCTGCAGCACGCAGTAGGCGCGGGTATTGTTGTTGCCGATGGTGTGCTGGGTCCCGCCCATGCACCAGACGATGGTGCCCGGCCGGTTCTCGGCCATGGTCTGCGCCGCGCGCTTGACCTCGGCCTCCGGCACGCCGGTGACGTCCTCGACGACCTTCGGCGTCCAGTTCGCCACTTCCTTGCGGACTTCGTCGAGGCCGAACACGCGCTGGTTGACGTACTCCTTGTCGACCCAGTCGTTCTCGAAGATGTGCCACAGCATGCCCCAGATCAACGGGACGTCGGTGCCGGGCCGGATCCGCAGGTACTGGTCGGCGTGGGCGGCCGTGCGCGTGAAGCGCGGGTCGACCACGATCAGCTTCGAGCCGTTCTCCTTGCCGCGCAGCACATGCTGCATCGAGACCGGGTGCGCTTCGGCGGCGTTGCTGCCGATGAAGAACATGGCCTTGCAGTTGTGCATGTCGTTGTAGGAGTTGGTCATTGCGCCGTAGCCCCAGGTGTTCGCAACACCGGCCACGGTGGTCGAGTGGCAGATGCGCGCCTGGTGGTCGACGTTGTTCGTCCCCCACATCGCCGCAAACTTGCGGTACAGGTAGGCCTGCTCGTTGTTGAACTTGGCCGAGCCGAGCCAGTAGACCGAGTCCGGGCTCGCCTTCTCGCGGATCTCGAGCAGCTTGTCGCCGATCTCGTCGATCGCGGTGTCCCAGGACACCTTCTGCCACTTGCCGCCGACGAGCTTCATCGGGTACTTGAGCCGCCGCTCGCCGTGGCCGTGCTCGCGGACCGAGGCGCCCTTGGCACAGTGCGCGCCGAGATTGAACGGCGAGTCGAAGTCGGGCTCCTGGCCCGTCCAGACGCCGTCCTGGACCTCGGCAACGACGCCGCAGCCCACGGAGCAGTGGGTGCACACGGACTTCTTGAGGACGGTGTCGCCGTCCGCGGCCGCAGCAGTGGCCGCGTCCGCGCGGCGCATCATGCGCGTCGGTAACCCGACCGCGATCGCGGCGCCGCCTGCCGCCAGGCCCGTGCCCTGCAGGAAGGCGCGACGGTCGACCGTTCGTCCGAGCAGCCCTCGCTTCTCGGTAGCAACCGGCTCATGGGTGTCGAGGTTTCTCTTCTTGACCAGCTTCATCGCTGTGTCTCCTGGTGGCAGTGTTCCGGACGCGGCAAGTGCGCCCGCGTTCCGTCAGAAACGGGCCTTGTCGTAGTACTTCGAGACGTGGGGAGTCACGCGGTAGCCTTTCGGCTGGACTTCCGCCACGGTCTCGGCCACGGCTGTCCCGGAGGCCCCGGCTGCCGCCGTCCCCGTCGCGGCCGCGACGCCGCCCGCGATGGCGACATTGCGCAGGAAGCTGCGCCGGCTTTGGTCAAGATCGCGCGATTTACGACTCATCTGTCTGCTTCCTCTGTGTGCGCCCGAAGTCGCATGCCCGGGCGATTGCTCCCAAACTTCTATCAGGAATCCCTCGCCGGCGTCGTGCCGGCCGCCGGGACGGAAATGTCGAACGCGCGCCGCTCCACCTCGACGAACTGCTCGCCGAGCTGACCGACGGCCCGGTAGAAATGCGCGGCACCCGACTGCTGCAGGTCACGGAAGAACCGCCCGACCCAGGGCTCGAGGTGGTGCGCGAAGAACTGTTGCTGCCGTGGCAACGGCACGGACGACTCGCCTGCGATCAGCAGGGACATGACATCGCACAGCGCGGCCGCGTGATCCTCGGGCTCGCTGACGCCCGGCTGCCGCTCGATGCCCAGCTCGCGCAGGTCCGCACGCAGCCGGGCGAGAGGTTGTTCCATCAGGAACCCCGTCACGTACCAGGAGCCGTAAGGGACCACCTCGCCCCGGCCGAGGCCGATGAAGAGGTCCTGGTATTCCCCCGCCACGGCTGCCGGCGCCGCGCGCGTCGCGGCGTCACGCAGCATCGTCCAGGAAGCGGCGAGCAGGGTGCCATCCGCAGGCGCGGGGTCGATGGCCGCCAGGGCCGCCAGCAAGGCCTCGTCCGGCGGTGCAGCCAGGAGGTTGCCCAGCAAGGCATAGACGTTGGCACGGACCCGGTCCTCCTCGGCCACGACGGTCATGGGCGTCGAGGCCTGGAGGTGTTCCCGGTCGTCGCCGGCCACGAGCATGCGCTTCCCCCGCTGGAATCCAACGGACATAACAAAGCAAGCTTCGGGCCATGCCTGCAGGCGAGTAGATCTGACAGATTCCGGAATTGACCGTAGACAGACCCCGTACACGCCAGAGAGTGAGACATTCTGTCCCAATCAGAGGGCAAAACGTCTCTCATTGGCGCCCCTTTCGGGCTTCCTCTGCGAAAAGGTCGCGGACCCGGCAGTCCTCGCACATCTGGAGCCGCCGGCGCGACTCCTCGGTCTGGAACATCCAGTGACCGGCCAGCTTCCGGCTCAGGACTTCGAGCATCGACCGCGTCGCGAATGGCTTGCCGCAGGAAACGCAGCACACGGGCTGCTCCTCGTGCAGCACCCGCGGCTTCTCGCGGGCCTCGACGTCGTAGAGGAACCGGGGGTGCAGCGAGATCGCGGACTCGGGGCAGCTGCGCTCGCACAGGCCGCACTGCACGCAGCTCCACTCCCGGAAATTGAGCTGGGGCAGTCCCCTGCCGTCCTGAAGGGCGTTGGTCGGGCACACCGACACGCAGGCCATGCACAGGGTGCAGGCTTGCGGGTCGGCGCGCACCTCACCGAAGGGCGCGCCGGCGTGCAGGGGCACGCTGCGCTTGTGCGCGGTCGCCTGGGACCGCAGGTGCTCGATCGCCATGCGCAGGCGCCCGCGTTTGTCGGGCGGCGCGACGCTGGACGCCGGTCGTCGGATCGCATCGCCCGGCGGGAGCGCGAGCGCCTCGATGGCGTCGCCCGTTCGGTCGGCGTTGACCAGGCGCACGCGACGCTCCTCGAAGCCCATGCCGGCGAGGATCTCGCGCGCCGTCAGCAGCTCGTCCTGCATGCCCTCGACCACCTGCGCGGGCGTCGCGTCGGTGGTCAGCACGACGGCCGAGTCCGCACCGTAGGCGAGGACCGTGAGCCACGCGTCGAGGCCGACGGAGCCTGCTTCCTCCACCTGTACCGGCAGTACGCGCTCCGGCATGCGCGCCCCGAGCTCGCCGGCGAGCGCCTGCACCGCGGAGTCGTCGTGGAACAGGACCAGCGGCGCGCTGCCCCCTGCCTCGCGGTAGGCCTGCAGCATCCGCCGCAGCGCCGCCAGCAGGTCGCTCGCCCGCGGGTACGCGTAGGTGATCGCCCCTGTCGGGCAGACGGTGGCGCAGGCACCGCCCCCCTGGCACAGGTAAGGATTGACCTCGACGCGCTCGCCGCGCGACACGATCGCCTCGGCCGGGCAGGCATCGATGCAGCGGGTACAGCCGCGCTTGCCGCTGCGGCCGTGTGCGCAGATGTCCGGGTCGTACTCGAAGTAGCGGGGTTTCTCGAACTCGCCCTGCATCTCAGGAAGCGCCTCGAGCACCGGCCCGAGCGCGGCCTCGTCCGGCCCCGGCGCGTAGTAGCCGAGCGGCTTCATGGCCTGCCGGAGAAGCGGCGTCCGGCCGAGATCGACCACGAGATCGAATCGCTCCACCGGCGGGGCGAGCATCGAGCCCAGCTCGCGGCTGCCATCATCCGAGTCGAGCGTCGCCACGAAATCGCCGAGCGCCCCGGCGAGGCGCAGGCGTCCGCCGTGCACCACCGGCACCCCGTCGTTCCAGACGACCGACGGCGCGCCGTCTCCGGGCAGGGCGACAACGGCCGTCATTCCTTCCGGCAGCGAACGGGCTGCCGCGAGCAGCCCCGGTTCGTCCTCGCCGAGCATCAGGCAACGGCCTTGCGAGACGAAGCCGACGACGGCGGTCGGCGCCGCGTCGTCGAGCGCGGCATCCGCGAGCGCGACGGCTCGCGCCCGCCCGTCGGCCGTCGCCTCAGGCAGGCTCGGGTCGGTCGTCATCGGGATGCCGTTCGTCTGGGGACTCCGGTTCCGCCGCGGAAACGTCGGCGTCGCTGCTGCTGCCTCGCTCCGCGGATTCCGCCATCTGCTCGAGGCGCCGCGCAGCGCGCTCGAGCTGGTGGCGCATGTCGGCCGTCACGATGTCACCGAGCTTGTCGAAACGGGTGAAGTCCTCGCAGTAGTCGTCCAGCCCGTCGCACACGTTGAACTTCGGGCTGCGGAACAGCCTGCGCAGCGCCTGCCGACGGAGCACCTCGTCGACGCCCGGGGCAAGAAAGGCGCTGTAGTCGGAGCTCTCGTCGAGCGAGTCCAGGTCCGGCAAGGGCGGGGGCGCAGCCGCCTCGCCCGGCGGCGGGTCGGCGTCCGCCCGCTCCAGCGCCTGTGCCTCTTCAGCCTCGGCAAGCGCGGACCGCGCCTCGACCTTGCGCCGCGACCATCGCTCGAGGAATGCCTCCGCCTCAGCCGACCCGGCAGTCTGGTTGTCGTCCTTCAATCTTCTTTGCTCCCGGTCCAGTCGGTGCGCTTGCGCTTGCGCTTCACTTCCGGCTTGTGGTGCTCGACCACGAAGCGCTCCAGTTGATGGTACACCTCGGCTGGAATCGCTGCGGACAGCACCTGGTCGTCACCCTCCATGCTCGAGCCGGCTTCGTGCATGTCGGCGGTGACGGATCGCGGCTCGAGCATGCCGTCCTCCTTGTGGCTGCAGAGGATGAACAACGCGGGCTGACGTCCGACCAGGTTGCTCCAGTAGGCCTCCGTGGCGTCGCGGTAGAGCTCGACGTTCAGCCCGCCCCACAGGAACTGTTCCTCGTCGTCGGACTTGAGCACCGGCACCGCGCGCGTGTCGCGCCCCGGCAGGTTCTCCCCCGCCACCACGCCCACGGCGTGCCAGCTCGGCACGTTCCAGCCGCCGCGCGCCACCGTGCGCCGGCCGAGGATGACCGCTACCGGTATGCTGACCCGCGGTCCCGCCACCATGATCGCCGCCTCCGCCACTGGCCGTTCCGGAATCATTCTGCACGAGTCGCAACGGCATTGAAGCCCTGATTCGAGTTGAGCGGATGAGCCGGAATGAAATTTGCAGGTCAGATGATCGGGGACGCCCCTGGCGAACGGAAGGGAGAGCCGGACCATGGTGACCAGACGAGCCAGCACGACCACCGTCGACGACGCCCGCGGGCTCGCGGCAGCGGCGCCGGAGCCCCCGCGCTTCATGTCCGTGCGGGAGGTCGCGCGCTACCTCCAGGTCAACGAAAAGAAGGTCTACGCGCTGGTCAACGAGGGCCGCATCCCTGCCACGCGCCTGACGGGCAAGTGGCTCTTCCCGCGCGACCTCCTCGACCAGTGGCTGCTCGAGTCGAGCCACGGCGGCCTGCTCACCGACCGCATGGTGATCGCGGGCAGCGACGACCCGCTGCTCGCCCGCGCGGTCAACCTGATGGCGGCGGACCTTCAGGGTCGCGCCATCGTGAGTCACGCGGCGACCGGCACGCAGCTCGGGCTCAAGCTGCTGGCCGGACGCCGCGCAGACCTCTGCGCGCTGCACTGGGGCCCGGACACCGAGAGCACCCAGCGGCATCCCGCGCTGTTGCGACCGTACCCCCAGCACCGTGACTGGATCCTCGTCCGCCTGTTCCGGCGGGAGCAGGGACTGATCGTCTCGCCGGGCGTGTGGAGCGCGGAACGCCGCCTCGAGGAACTGCTCACGCCCGCCGTGCGCTGGGCGGCGCGCCAGGGAGGCGCGGGCTCGAACCGGTTCCTGCAGGAGCTGTTCGCCGAGCACCGGGCCGATCCGGCCGACCGGCGGGTCACGGCACGGGCGTACTCCGAGCGCGACGCCGCGGCGGCCGTCGCCATGGGCCAGGCGGACGTCGCACCGGGCGCGCGCGCCGCTGCGACGGAGTTCGGGCTCGAGTTCCGGCCGATCGGCTGGGAGGCGTTCGACCTGGCGCTTTCGCGCGGAATCTTCTTCCGCACGTTGTTCCGCACCTTGCTCGAGCAGCTCGGCGGCGACGAGTGCCGCCGCATGGCGCAGCTGCTCGGCGGCTACGATCTCGCGGACCTCGGCAAGCTCGTCTGGTCGCCCTGAGGCCCCCTAGCGCAGCGCGAGGCGGTGCCGGATCTCGTGCTTCAATCCGACTCCCGGCACCTCCAGCACGACCCGGGCCTCGAGCGGCTGGCTCGTATCGACGCCGCCACGCTCGAGCGCCGCGCGAACGGCGTTCTCGATCTCGATCTGCGAGGTGATGCCGACTTTCTTCAGGAACTTGCGGATCTCGCCGTTGAGTTTCTCTTCGTCGAAGTCGTCCGCACCCATGACGTGTGTCTCCTGCAGTGGATGAACTCCAAGCGCCCTCAGGCCTCGGGCCTGCCGCCGGCCGGCCCGAGCTTGCGCTCGAGCGTCTTGCGCGAAAGCCCGAGCTGCCGGGCGGCCGCGGAGCGATTGCCCTCGTTGGCCTCCAGCACGCGCTCGATGTGCGCCTGCTTCACCTGCTCGAGCGTCCACTCCAGCGGATAGGCCGGCACGACCGGGGCTACGGCCAGTTCGGAGGACGGTTGCGAGTCGGGCAGCGAGCCCATGAGCACCGTCCGCTCGATGACGTTGCGCAACTCGCGCACGTTGCCAGACCAGGACTGCTCGCGCAGCCAGGCGATCTCTTCCGTCGCCAGCGCCACTGGCGGCAAGTCGAAATCCGCGGCTACGCGCGCCATGAAGTGTCGTGCCAGGCTCTCGATATCGTCCGGTCGCTCGCGCAGCGGCGGCAGCTTCACGTGGATCACGTTCAGGCGATAGAAGAGGTCCTCGCGGAAGCGGCCTTCGCGCACACGCGCCTCCAGACCGGGACGCGTGGAGGCCACGATGCGGACTTCGATGGGCAGCTCGCGGTCGGTGCCCACCGGCCGGATCGCGCCTTCCTCCAGCGCCCGCAGCAGCTTGACCTGCAGGTCGAGGCGCATCTCGCTGATCTCGTCGAGAAACAGCGTGCCCTCGTTCGCGGCGACGAACAGGCCCTCGCGCTGCTGGTGCGCGCCCGTGAAGGCGCCCTTGGAGTGGCCGAACAGCTCACTCTCCATGAGCTCGGGCGCGATCGCGCCGCAGTTGACCGGCACGAAGGGCCCGCGCCGGCCGCTGCGCTCGTGCAGCAGTCGTGCGACCAGCTCCTTGCCCGTTCCCGTCTCGCCGTCCACCAGCACCGTCGCGGGCGTCGGCGCGATGCGGGCGATCAGGCCGCGCACGGCCCGCATGGACGCGCTGTCGCCCACGACCAGCGAGCGCGACGGGGGGCGCGCAACCGCGCCCCCCGTGCCCCTCGTCCGCCGGGCACGGTCGCGCAGGGCGCGCAGCACGGCCCCCGATTCGAGCGGCCGCGGCAACACGTCCAGGGCTCCCGCCCTGCGCACGGCCGCCGCGACGTCCGGGTCTCCCGGCGCAGCCACGAAGATCGCCGGACGCTCGCCGTCGGTGGGCAGGGCCTCGAGCCAGGTCAGCGCCGGGTCGGTGGCCGAGTCGACCTCGGTGAGAATGCAGTCGAAGTGGCACCTGGGCAGCAGCTGCTCCGCCTCGTCTGCGCCCTCGGCGAACTCCACCAGCGCAAAGCGTCGCCGCAGGGTCCGGCGTAGACGGTCATCGGCATTGGCGTTCGAGCCCACGACGAGCAGCGACAGGTTCTCGGGCGACATGCGGCGCGGGGCTCCCCTTCCGACCGGGCCGCTCGGTTGGCCCGGGATCTTGTGTGCGCGACAGGATGACTCATTTCGACAGGAAATGGGTCAATTTGTCGCAGCCGATACGTATAAACCGAAGCGGCGGCCGGAGGCGGCTGGATTCTCTTGCCGGGCGCCGCGGGCCTTGCCGGGCCGACGGTGCCGTCTCATGATCGCCACTCCGTCCTCGATCCGACCACAGCGCCCATGAGCCTCGCCGATCCCCACGCCTACCGTCAGGAGTCCGTCACCGGGCTCGTGCTGGCCGGCGGGCAGGCGCGGCGCATGGGCGGCATCGACAAGGGCCTGGTCGAGATCGCGGGCAGACCGATGATCGAGCACGTCCTCGAGGCGCTGCGGCTGCAGGTGGGAACCGTGATGATCAACGCCAACCGCAACCTGGAGGCCTATCGTCGCTACGGCTACCCGGTCGTGCCCGACGCGCTCGGCGGCTTCCTCGGTCCGCTGGCCGGCACCCTGACCGCCCTCGAGCGGATCGACACCGAATACCTGCTGACCGTCCCCTGCGACTCGCCGCTGCTGGCGCCCGACCTCGCGCAGCGCATGGCCGCGGCCGCGGCCGTGGACGACGCCGAGGTGACCGTCGCCCACGACGGCGAGCGGCAGCAGCCGGTCTTCCTGCTGCTCCGGCGCGACCTGGCCGGCAGCCTGCGGGCCTTCCTGGCCGCGGGTGAGCGCAAGATCGACCGCTGGTTCGCAGGTCACCGGCTCGCCGAGGCGGACCTCGCCGATCGCGCAGCGAGCTTCGTCAACGTCAACGATCCCGCCGAGCGCGGGCGCGTCGAGGCGCTGCTGCTTCAAAGCCGGCCGTCGCCTGTTTAGCATGGGCACCGGTAAGCCCCCGGAAGCCCGCATGAAGCACACCACCCAGCCCCTGCCCGCGGACGTCGATCCCTGCGACGTCGTCGGCCACGGCCACCGGACGCTGCAACTCGACGAGGCGCGGGAGCTGATCCTCGCCAACGTCGCGCCCGTCGACGGGCACGAGACGCTGCCGCTGCGCGATGCGCTGGGCCGGGTGCTCTGCACCGCCGTTCGCTCGACGGTCGACGTGCCCGCGCACATCAACTCGGCGATGGACGGCTACGCGCTCGCGGGCGCAGACCTGCCCGCCGAGGGCGAGCGCGCCTTCGAGGTGCTCGGGACGTCGTGGGCCGGAAGACCCTTCGAGGGGGCCGTCGCGGCGGGCCAGTGCGCGCGCATCATGACGGGCGCCACGCTGCCGGCCGGCACGGACACCGTCGTGATGCAGGAGCACGTCCGCATCGAGGACGGCCGCGCCGTCATCGCGGGCGGTCACCGACCCGGCCAGAACCGCCGCGAGGCCGGCGAGGACATCCGGGCGGGCGAGGTCGCGGTCGAGGCGGGCACCCTGCTGCGTCCGGCACAGCTCGGCCTGATCGCGTCGGTCGGCGTGGGCCGGGTCGACGTTCGGCGCAGGGCGCGCGTCGCGATCTTCTCGACCGGCGACGAACTGAGGGGCGTCGGTGAGACGCTCGGGCCCGGCCAGATCTACGACAGCAACCGCTACAGCCTGTACGGCATGGTGGCGCGGCTCGGCCTCGAGGTCGTCGACCTCGGCGTCGTGCGCGATACGCCCGAGGCGACCCTCGCCGCCTTCGAGGAGGCCGCAGCGAGGGCCGACGCCATCGTGACGTCGGGCGGGGTGTCGGTCGGCGAGGCCGACTTCGTCGTCGAGACGCTCGAGCGCTTCGGCCGTGTCGGCTTCTGGAAGGTCGCCATGAAGCCCGGCAAACCGATCGCCTTCGGACACGTGCGCGACGCCCTGTTCTTCGGCCTGCCGGGCAACCCGGTCTCGGCGATGGTCACCTTCTACCAGCTGGTGCAGCCCGCGCTGCAGGCGCTCTCGGGCGCCGTGCCGAGGGATCCGCCGCTCCTGCTCGACGCCACCTGCCAGACCAAGCTCAAGAAGAAGGCCGGCAGGCTCGAGTTCCAGCGAGGGATCCTGGAGCGCGGGCCGGACGGACGCTACCTCGTGCGCGGCATGGGCCACCAGGGCGCCGGCGTGCTCCGCTCGATGGCCGAGGCCAACTGCTTCATCGTGCTGCCACTCGAGCAGGAGACCGTCCAGCCCGGCGCAGACGTCCAGGTGCAACCTTTTGCGGGGCTGATCTGAGGGCCCCTGGCGGGAGAAGATCCGATGAACCATGCACACGGCGGCGGCGAAAGGGAGTTCCTGCCCATCGGGATAGCGGTCCTGACGGTGTCCGACTCGCGCGACGAGCAGAGCGACAAGTCCGGCCGGTTGCTGGCCGGGCGGCTTGAGAAGGCCGGCCATCGCCTGGCCGACAAGGTCATCGTGCCCGACGACGTCTACCAGATCAGGGCGGTGGTCTCGCGCTGGATCGCCGATCCCGCGGTGAATGCCGTCATCACGACGGGCGGGACCGGCGTCACGGGACGCGACGGGACGCCGGAGGCCGTGCGGCCGCTGCTCGACAAGGTCATCGACGGCTTCGGCGAGATGTTCCGAAATCTCTCCTACGGCCAGATCAGGACCTCGACGCTGCAGTCGCGCGCGCTCGCGGGCGTCGCCAACGGCACCTACGTGTTCTGCGTCCCGGGCTCCTCGGGCGCCTGCGCCACCGCGTGGGACGAGCTCATCGAGGCACAGCTCGACTTGCGCACGCGACCCTGCAATCTCGTCGAGCTGATGCCGCGCCTGCTCGAGAAGTGACCGCCTCGTCCGGAAGCGGCCCCGGCCCTGTGCGTCTCCTCGTCGGCACCGACAAGGGGCTCTTCCTCGTGCATTCGCCGCGCGCGGGAGCCTGGCGCATCGAAGGGCCCCGGCTGCCCGGCCACTCGGTGCTGCACGCGGCGGTCACGCCCGGCAGGACACGGGAGATCACGGTTGCGGCCCGGCACAACGTCTGGGGCGCACACCTCTATCGCAGCACGGACGGCGGCGGCAGCTTCGCGAGCCTGGATTCCGTACCGCACCATGCCCCCGGCCGGCATGCCACGGCGCTCAAGGCCATCTGGAGCCTCGCCTGGACGCCCGACGGGTCGCGGCTCTACGCAGGCATCGACCCGGCCGGGCTGTTCCTGAGCGACGACCGCGGCGCCAGCTGGGCGCCCGTCGAGTCGCTGAACGACCACGGGACGCGCAGCGCCTGGGAGCCCTCGCGCGGCCTCTTCGCGGTCCACTCCCTCTGCATCGACCAGGCGCGACCCGGGCACATGGTGGTCGCCATCTCGGCCGGCGGGGCCTATCGCAGCGAGGACGGCGGCGCGAGCTGGCTCCCGGCGAACGTGGGCGTACGCGCGGAGAACCTGCCGGAGCGCTACCCCGTCGCCGGTCACAACGTCCACCGCATCGTCATGCACCCGGCGGACGGCGGGCGGCTGTACCGCCAGTGCTACAACGGCACCTATCGCAGCGACGACGGCGCGGCCAGCTGGAGCGAAGTCAGCGCAGGGCTGCCGAGCGACTTCGGCTACGCCATCGCCTGCGATCCGCACGACTCCGATACCGTGTTCCAGGTGCCCGAGTCGGGTGCGGACCTGCGGGTGACCGTCGACAGCAAGCTCCGGGTGTTTCGCAGCCGCGACGGCGGGCGGCACTGGGCGTCCGCCTCGGACGGGCTCCCCCAGCAGGACGTCTACGTCACGGTGCTGCGCGAGGCCATGGACTGCGACGATTCCTCGCCCTGCGGCGTCTACTTCGGAACCTCCAGCGGCCACCTGTTCGCAAGCCGCGACGGCGGAGCGTCGTGGGTGTGCGTGGCGGCGTTCCTGCCGCGCATCCTGTGCGTGCAGGCCTTGCCGGCAGACGGCTGAGCGGATGACGGAGTCGCTGCTCGAGCTGCTGGAGGCCGAAAGCGGCATCGTCTGCGCCGTCGGCGCGGGCGGCAAGAAGACCGTCCTCAACCTGCTCTGCGCGCATCATCCCGGACGGGTGGCGCTCACGGCCTCCGTCGGCACGACCCGCTTCCCGCCCCTGCCCGGGCTGGAGGTCGTCGTGGAGGAGGACGAGCAGGCCCTGACGGACCGGATCCGCCAGGCACCTGGCACCGCGAAGGTGGCTTACGCCCGGCCGACCGACAAGCCCGGCCGACTGGGCGGGGTCTCCATGCAACTCATCGAACGGGTCCACGCCGAAGGCGGCTTCGCGGCCAGCTACGTCAAGGCGGATGGCGCGCGCATGCGGTGGATCAAGGCACCGGCGCCCGACGAGCCCGTCATCCCGCCGGCCTGCACGACGCTCATCGGCGTGGTCTCGGCACGCGCCATCGGCCAGCCGTTCGACGAGCGTGTCGCGCACCGCCTCGAAAGGCTCTCCCGGGTGACGGACATCGCCCGCACCGAGCCCATCTCCCCCTCACACGTCGGCCGGCTGATCGCGCACCCGGAGGGACTGATGAAGCGCGCGGAAGGTCGCGCCATGGTGGCGGTGATCAACATGGTCGACGACGCAGTGCGCGAGGTCCTCGCCCGCGAGGCGGCGGAGGCCGCCCTCGACCTGGCGCCCCGGCTCAACCGCGTCGTCCTCGCGCGCCTCAACCACCCGGAAGCGCCGGTCGTCGCCGTGATCCGGCGCTGAGCGCCAGCGCACCCGGGCCGGCACGCAGCCGGCTGCAGGATCCCGGCCGCGGACCTACAATCCGGACATGGCCGAAGTCACCGTGCGAATACCGGCGGCGCTGCAGGACTTCACGGGGGGCGCCCGCGAGTGCGCCGTCACCGCGGCCAGCGTGGCCGACGTGGTTGCCCGCCTCGGCGAACGACATCCGCAGCTGGCATCCCGCCTGCTGACTCCCGACGGTACGCTCCGTCCGTTCGTGAACGTCTTCGTCGGAGCGGACAACGTCCGTGACCTCCAGGGCCTGGACACGCGGATTCCCGAAGGCACTCCCGTCACGATCCTGCCCGCCGTTGCCGGCGGGTGACCGACCGGCCGCGGGACCTTCGGCCGGCAATGCGTGGCGGACGACGGTACCCGGTGACGGGATCCTCCGGCCCGTCTAGACTCCCGCGCACGACGACGAAGGGGGATCGCATGGCCGCCACCTGCGGCGGACAGGAGGGGCTCGCTTGAGCGCGGTCGCCGTACCGGCGGCGGCGCCCTCGATGTTCGCCGTCTTCCGGAAGCGCGACTTCCGGCTGCTGTGGCTCGCGCAGCTCATCTCGACCGCGGGCTCGGCGCTCACCGACCTGGCCGCCGGAATCTACGTCTACCGGGTCACCGGGTCGGCCCTCGCGGTCGGGCTGACGCTGATGGTCACGGCCATCCCGACGCTGGTCGTGGGCCTGCTGGCCGGCGTCTTCGTCGATCGCCACGACCGCAAGCGCATCATGTGGACGACCTGCCTGATCCAGGCCATCGTCGTCGCCGGCATCGCGATGGTGATCGAGTTCGACTCGATCGCGCTGCCCGGTCTGTTCCTGCTGCTGCTCGCGAATGCGGGCATCAAGCAGTTCTTCGATCCGGCCTACGACAGCCTGATCCCGGAGCTGGCCTCGGAGGAGGAGCTCGCTGCGGCGAACTCCTTCCTGTCCATCGCCTCCTTCGGCTCGACCGCGATCGGCTTCGCCGCGGCCGGGCTGCTGGCCAGCACCGTGGACCTCTACTGGGCGTTCATGATCGACGCCGCCTCGTTCGTCTTCTGCGCGGGGCTGATCGGGCTCATGGGCCGCTATCCGATGCCGAAGCCCGAGGACGAGGCCAGCGTCCGCGTCATCCTCGCGAACCTCCGCTCCGGCCTCTCGACGCTGTGGCACACGCCCATCATCCGCTCGCTCTTCTACGTGGGCGCGCTGGTGTTCTTCTCTTTCGGGCTGTGGAACGTGCTGCTGCTGCCGTTCTCGATCAGCACCCTCGGGGCCACGGAGTTCGAGTACGGCCTGCAGGAAGGCCTGACGTCGGTCGGTTTCGTGCTGGGCTCGTTCTTCATGGCCCGCTTCGCCCAGCGGATGCCGGAGCCGGTGTGGGTCATCGTCGGCAACGTCGGCATGGGCCTGGCCGGGCTCGTCTATGCGCTCGCGACCAGCATCCCGCTCGCCATCGCGATGGTCATGGTCTCCGGGTTCTTCAACTCTCCCATGTCCGTAGCGAGGCAGACGCTGCTGCAGCGGAACATACCGCGGGACAAGCGGGGCCGGGTATTCTCCGCCTACTACGTCATGCGCGACATCATCTTCCTCGCCGGAATGGGCGGCGCCGGGCTCGCGGACGTGTTCGACATCCGCCTGATGCTCGTCTTCTCCTCGCTGCTGCTGTTCGCCTCGGCCCTCCTCACGCTGTTCGCACCCGGGCTCGGCATCGCGACCTGGCGGGCCGTCTCCGCGCGGCTCGCCGCGGCCGAAGCGGCACCCCCGCCCGAGGTCCTGCCGACACGGCCTGCGACACCCGCCGACTTCGACCTGCTCGCTTCGCGCATCGGCCCGCTGGCGCAGCTGTCGCCGGAACAGCGCGCGTCCTTCCTGGGCGATGCGACCGTCCGCCGGCTACCGGCCGGCACCCGGATCGTCGAGCATGGCTCGACGGCTTCCTCGGCCTACTTCGTCCTCGACGGCAGCGCCACGGCCGGCGTGCCCACCGAGGTGGGCTACCGCGGCCTGTCGACCATGGGGGCCGGCGACTTCTTCGGCGAGATCGCGGCGCTCACCGGAAGTCCGCGGACCGCGGACGTGGTGGCCGATGCCGACACGACGCTCCTCGAGGTACCGGCATCCGCCCTGCGCGCCGTCATGGTCGTGCCGGAGGTCCAGAAGCTGCTGCTGTCTACGCTGACGACGCGACTGCTGCGGACCGAGTCGGCGGACCTGCCCCGACTTGCCGGTCTCGACCCGGACGCGTTGCGTGATCTGCGCGTTGCGCGACCGGACGCGGACCCCGACGACCGGCCGCCCGGCGGCGGCCCGACGTCGGCGGCCCGCTGAACATCCGGCGGCCGCACGGACCGGAGATCGCATGCTGCCTTCGGGGTATGATCACGTAGCGCGCCGGCGCCGTGGAGGATGCAGATGTTCAGCAAGAAAGACAGGGTGGGGAAGCTCGGCCAGGTGAGGCTCTTCAAGGAGCTGTCGAAGTCCGACCTGAAGGAGCTCGAGGACATCGGCAGGGTGGTCCCGCACGCCGCGGGCCACACCATCATCGACCAGGGGGAGTCCGGCGCGGGCTTTCACATGATCCTGACCGGCGAGGTCAAGGTCGTGCGAGGAGGCAGGACGGTCGCGCGCCTCGGCCCGGGCGAGGTCTTCGGCGAAATGGCGCTCATCGACGGGGGGCCGCGCACCGCGACGGTCGTCGCCGAGACGGAAACGACCACCTTCGCCATCGCCACCTGGGATTTCCGCGCGCTGGTGAAGAAGCGCCCCGGCATGTCCTGGTCGCTGCTGCTCAGCATGACCGAGCGCCTGCGCGAGGCTCAGCGGAAAGAGGACGAGATACGCGCCTGATGCGAGGCCAGTGAGCGGCCGGCCGGCTGCCCCGCTCCGTCGGTCGGCGGGCGCGGCTGCCGCTCAGCCGCTTCCCTGTGTGCGAACCTTCTGGCCGTCCTCGAGCCTGTCGGCTCCGCGAACGACGATGCGCTCCCCTACCTTCAGTGCGCCGTTGACGGCCACCCGGTTGCCGCTTCCTTCACCGAGCTTGACGGTCACGCGCTCCGCGACGCTCTCGGCATTCACCCGGTACACGAAATTACCCTCGCGCCGCACGACCACCGCGTCGCGCGGCACCACCAGCGCCACCCGGCGCTCCTCGAGCGGCATCTCGACCTTGACCAGCTGGCCTGGCATCACTCTCCCGGCCGCGCCCTTGGACAGATCGATGCGCAACTCGAAGGTCTGCGACACCGGGTCGCCCGACGGCACCAGCGTCCTGACCACGCCTTCTTCGCGCGTCGTCCCGTCCAGCGCGACCTGCAGGCGGTCGCCGGCCTCGAGCTTCGACTGGTAGGCGATGGGCGCGGCGGCGCGGACCTCGAGGTTCTCGAGGTCCACGAAGCGACCCACGACCTCGCCGGGGACGACGTACTCACCGGCCTGCTTGTGACGCTCGGCGACCAGGCCGTTGAACCGCGCCTTCATGGTCGAGCGCACGATCTCGTCGTCGACCTGGCGGATCCGGGTCTCCAGGATGGCCATGTCCCCGCGCGCGGTGTCGCGCCGCGACACCGCCTCGTCGAGCTGGAACTCGGAGACGTTCTGCGCCTCGCGCAGCTTGACGTAGCGCTCGGCCACCGACGCCTGGTGCGCCTCGTTGACTGCCTCGCGCTCGAGCAGCCGCTGCAGTTCCTCGCGCCGCAGCCGCAGCGGTCCCGTGTCGAGCCGCGCGATCGGCTGCCCGGCCCGCACGCGCGTACCGGGCTCCGCCACCCAGTCGAGCTCGCCCGCGACCGACGCCGTCACGGCGACGTCGTTGCGGCTGAAGACCGTGCCGTTGAGCGGCAGCTGCGAGGTCATGTCCATGCTTTGGACGAGCGCCGTCTCGACGATGGCACCCTCCTCCTCCTGGCCGGCCACCACGACCGGAACCAGCGCCAGCGTCAGCAACACCACCCGTGAACGGACTTCCCTGTGCATCACGCCTCCGAGATCCTCGCCCGCGCCAGCGCCGCGATATCCTCGCGCCGGCGCCTGAACGCCACTCCCATCCCGAGCAGGCTCGGCATCAAGAGCAGCGTCAGCGCCGCGCTGCAGGTCATGCCGCCCACGATCACCGCCGCCAGGCCGCGGTAGATCTAGCCCACGCCGGGCATCAGCATCAGCGGCAGCATGCCGAAGATGCTCGTCAGGGTGCTCATGAAGATCGGCCGCGCCCTCATCCGCACGGCGTCACGGATGGCCTGCCGCTGCTCCACGCCCTCGCGCTCGAGCTGCCGGGTCCGGTCGACCAGCAGGATCGCGTTGTTGACCACGAGGCCCAGCAGGATGATGAAGCCGATCATGGTCAGCATGTCGAGCGACTGGTAGCTGAACAGGTTGAAGATCTTGAGCGCGATGATCCCGCCGGCGATCGCGGGCGGCATCACCAGCAGGACGAGCAGGCTGTCCCAGGCCGAGCGGAAGATGGCCGCCATGATCGCGAACAGGATCAGCACCGCGATGACGAAGTTGACGAGCATGCCGTTGACCGCCTGCTCGAGGCGGTCGGCGCTGCCGCGGTAGCGGATCGAGGCGCCCGGGGGAAGCAGCGCCTGGATCTCGGGTCCGAGCTCTGCCCGGAGCCGCTCGAGGGCCTCCTCGAGCGTCACGTGCTCGGGCGGCAGGAGGTTGATGGTCACCGTCCGCAGCCCGTCGACCCGCTGCAGCTGCACGGGACCCACCGTGTAGTCGATGTTTGCCAGTTCCCCGACCTTCTGCACGCCGGCCAGGGGCGTTGCGATGGGCATGCTCGCGAACTCCTCCGGCGTGCCCCAGCGCGGACCGTGGACGATCACGTCGTAGCGGCGGTTGCCGTCGAAGTACTCCCCCGCGAACAGGCCATCGGTCAGCGTTCGCACCGCATCCGCGAGCTGTGCCCGGTCGATGCCCGCCTGGCCGAGGCGCTTGTCGTCGGGGAGGATGCGCAGCTCCGGCTGGTTCATGGCCAGTGCCGGCTGCGCCCAGGAGGTTGCGTCGTCCCACATGCTGCGCAGCTTGTCCATGCCGGCCGAGGCGACCTCCATCAGCGTCTCGAGGTCCGCACCGCGGATGTCGATGGCGATGCTGCGCCCGCCGCCGGCGTCGACCTGGATCATGGACGCCCGCTGGACGTAGGGCTCGACACCGGGCAGGTCCGCCAGGATCTCCTCGCGCATCAGGTCCATCATGGGCTCGACGCCCTCGGGCTTTGCAGGGTAGAGGAACACGACGGCCCAACCGGGTCCGACGCCCACGTTGTAGCCGCGCACGCCCGGCTCCTTCTCGCCCTTGTAATGCGGCTCGAGTCGCTTCTCGATGACTGCGAAGATCTCCCTCTCGACCATGTCGAGGTTGGTGCCGGGCGGCAGCTCGAGATAGCTCTCGATCGCATCCACGTCGGCTCGCGGCAGGAAGTCCACCTTGGGCATGAACAGCACGCTCGCGAGCACCGAGAAGCCGAGGATCGACACGATCCACATGCGCCGGTCCTTGTAGGTGAGCGTGCGCTCCCCCAGCCAGTCCGAGAGCCGGTCCCAGAAACGGCTCAGGGGATCGTCCGGCGCGTCCGAGGAGACGAAGTGCGCCGTGGCGGCGGGCAGGATCGTCAGCGAGACGACCAGCGAGGTGATGACGGCCACCGAGAGCGTGATGGCGAGATCCTGGAACAGCTGCCCTTCCACGCCCTCGATGAACAGGATCGGCATGAAGATCGCGACCGTCGTGAGCGTGGAGGACAGGAGCGCCATCGCCACCTCGGCGGCACCTTTCTCCGAGGCCTCCATGCGGCTCATCCCCTGCTGGCTGAGACGCATGACGTTTTCCTGGACGATGATGGAGGCATCCATGGCCAGGCCCACGGCGAAGGCGAGCCCCGCGAGCGATATCACGTTCAGGCTGTGCCCGGTGGCCGACAGCGCCAGGAACGCCCCCATGAGCGACAGCGGGATGCTCAGCGCGATCACGAGCGTCGCCCGCATGATGCGCAGGAAGTAGAAGAGCACCATGCTCGACAACGCGAGGCCGAGCAGGAGGTTGCCCTGCACCAGCGCGATCGCCCGGCGGATGTGCAGCGAGGCGTCGAAGCTCAGCTCGAGCTTCAGGTTCTGGCGCGCCAGCGGCCCGGCGTTCAGCTCATCGAGCGCCACCTTGAGGTTGTCGAGCAGCTGCACCGTGTTGGCGCCGTTGCCCCGCTCGAGGCGGATGTAATACGAGGGCTGGCCGTTTCGACGCGAGAAGCTGTTGCGCTCCATCCAGCCGGTCCGGACTTCCGCCACGTCGCGCAGGTAGACCGGCTGGCCGTTGCGCCAGCCGACGACCAGCGCACCGAGCTCGTCGATGCCGTAGCTGCCGGCGAAGCGCACCGTGTACTGGCGCGCGCCGACCTCGGCGAACCCGCCCGACACGTCGGTCGCACGGCGCAGCGCGCGGGCGACCTCCTCGATAGCGATGCCCATGCCCGCCAGCCGGTAGGGATCGATGTTGACGGCGATCTCGCGCTGCCTCTGGGACTCGAGCCGGACGCGGGCGACCCCCGGGATGCGGGCAAGCCGCGGCTCCACGACGGTCTCGACCAGATCTTCGTAGACGACCATGTCCATGGTCTTGTCGCCGTCGGGCCGGTATAGCTGTAGCGTGGCGGCGGCGTTGTTGCCCGTGGTCCCTGCCCCGGCCGCAACGATTGGCTCTTCCGCGTCGCCGGGCAGTGGCGGTGCCTGGTTCAGGTTGGTGATGACGTCGATGAGCCCCTTCTGCATGTCCCAGCCGATCTCGAAGTTGAGCTCGATGTAGCCCTCGTCCCGGGAGATCGAGCTCACCATGCTGGTGACGCCCTCGATGTTGCGCAGCACCCGCTCCTGGGGCTGGATGATCTGTTCCTCGATCTCCTCGGGGGCCGCTGCCCGCCAGGCGGTGTAGATCCCTATCCTCGGCGGGGTGAGCTCCGGCAGCAGCTGGATCGGCAACCTGAACAGGGCCAGCGTCCCGAATCCCAGCAGCAGCAGCGAGACGACCAAGGTCGCCGCCGGGTTGCGGACCGCCATCCGGGTGATGTTCAAGTGATCCCCTCCGTGGGCTGCCGTTCGTCGTCGGCTGCGCCCGGCGTCGATTTAGCGTGAAAGATTGCGCGAGTGCAACAGCGCGTCATCGTAGGCCGCGGGCACGATGGGCGAGAGTCGACCGGGAGACCAACTGGGACCCGCGGCGATAGGCCCTTCCGGACCCGCGGAGACCGCGTGACGCCGTCCACTGGTTGGTCGGCGGCGTCACTCGTGCTGCACTGCAAGACGAAACGTCGCCCAGGAGCGACAAAGCCGGCTCGCGACGTCGTGGCCCGAACCGACACACTCCGTTCAGAAGGCCTCGACACGAATCTAGGAGGACGCATGTCACGTGCATGGCTCGGCGCCGGATTGGCGCTGCTCGCAAGCCCGGCGATCGCCGCGGACAACGGTTTCTACCTGGGCGCCGGTATCGGCCAGGCGAACGTGCAGTTCGAGCCGGGCGAAGGATTGCCCGCATTCGACGAGGACGACACCGGCTACAAGGTGATTGCCGGCTTCCGCCCGCTGGACTGGCTGGGTGCGGAAGTCAACTACGTCGACCTGGGGTCGCCCTCCGGCGAGGTGGCCGGAACGACCGTCGAGACCGACACGAAGGGTCTGTCGGCCTTCGGCATCGCGTTCCTCGAGCTGCCGCTCGTCGACCTATACGGCAAGCTCGGCGTCGTCCGGTGGGACGCCAGCGCGAGCGTCCCGTCCATCGACTTCTCCGGCGACGAGTCGGGCACGGATCTCGCCTGGGGAGCGGGAGTCCAGGTCCGGTTCCTGAGCTTCGGCGTGCGCCTGGAATACGAGCGCTTCGAGATCAGCGATCTGGACGAGTCGAGCTTCCTGTCCCTGTCGCTGACCTACACCCACTCGGCGAGGGCCGAGGCCGCGCCGGTGCCGGCGGAGGCCGGAGGACGGGGCGCCGCCGACGGCGTGCGCGAGAAACGGGGCGCCGGGGCCGGCTGCACGATCCCGTCCACCTCGACGTAGGTGCCCCGCGCCACGTTGTGCGGGTGGCGGGTCGCCTCGCTGAGCGACAGCACCGGCGCGCAGCACGCATCCGATCCTTCGAACGCCTCGACCCACTCCGCGCGCGTGCGCGACCTGAAGACCTCCGCGAGGCGTCGCTCGATCTCGGGCCAGCGCCGGCGATCGTACTGCCAGGCCGGATCGAGGTCGTCGATGCCGAGCCGGTCGAGCAGCTCACGGAAGAAACGGCCCTCGAGCGCACCGACCACGACGTGCCCGCCATCGGCCGTCTCGTAGGGCCTGAGGAACGGCGCCCCTCCATCCAGCACGTTGCTGCCGCGCTCGTCCTTCCACAGGCCGGCGGCCGCCAGCCCGTGGAACAGTGTCATCAACGAGGCGGCCCCGTCGACCATGGCGGCATCCACCACCTGGCCCTGGCCGGACCGTGAGGCCTCGAGGATCCCGGCCAGCAGGCCGAGCGCCATGTATGCGCCGCCGCCGCCGAAGTCGCCGACCAGGTTCAGCGGATACACGGGCGGCCCGCCGCGCTCGCCGATGCTGCCGAGCACCCCGGCGAGCGCGATGTAGTTCGGGTCGTGCCCGGCACGCTCAGCGAGGGGTCCGTCCTGTCCCCAGCCGGTCATGCGCCCGTAGACCAGCCTGGGGTTGCGCGCCATGCACTGCTCCGGGCCCAGACCCAGCCGCTCCATGACGCCGGGTCTGAAGCCTTCGAACAACGCATCTGCGCCCGCGCAGAGATCGAGCACGAGTTCCACGCCCTCGGGACGCCGCAGGTCCAGCGGCACGACCGGGCGGCTGCGGTTCATGAGGTTGTAACGGGGCGGCATGGCCACGCCAAGGTCCGCGGGCTCGAGCCGGTCGATGCGCAGCACGCTCGCGCCCATGTCGGCGAGCAGCATGCCGCAGAACTGGCCCGGGCCGATCCCGGCGATTTCGACGATGCGGATGCCGTTCAGCGGCCCCACGGCGCGCCTCCGTGTCGGGACTCTGGTCAGAGGTCGAAGTGGCAGGCCACCGCGTGCGCCCCGCGGCCGGAGCCCGCGACTTCCCTGAGCGGCGGCTTCTGCTCCCGGCAGACCGGCTGGACGTGCGGGCAGCGGGTCTGGAAAGGGCAGCCGGGCGGCGGGTGGATCGGCGAGGGCACCTCGCCCGTCAGCACCTGCCGGTGCCGCGCACGCCCCGGCACCGGCTGCGGGATCGCCGAGATCAGCGCCCGCGTGTAGGGATGCCGCGGGTGGCGGTGCACTTCCTCGCCGTCGCCGGTCTCCACGACGTGCCCGAGGTACATGATCGCGATGCGGTCCGAGACGTGCTTCACGACGGCGAGGTCGTGGGCGATGAACAGGTAGCTCAGGCCGAGGCTCTGCTGCAGGTCGAGCAGCAGGTTGAGTATCTGGCTCTGGATGGAGGCGTCGAGCGCGGAGACGGGCTCGTCGCAGATGATGAGTTTCGGGTTGAGCGCGATGGCCCGGGCGATGCCGATGCGCTGGCGCTGCCCGCCGGAGAACTCGAACGGGAAGCGGTCGACGGCCGAGGGCTGCAGGCCCACGGTCTTCAGCAGGTCCTGCACGCGCTCACGCCGCGAGTCCTCGTCGCCGATGCCGTGGATCAGGAACGGCTCCTCGAGCATGTGGCCCACGGTCAGCCGTGAGTTCAGCGAGTCGGCGGGATCCTGGAAGATCATCTGGATCTCCCGGCGGTACGGCTTCAGCTGCCGCATCGACAGGCCGGCCAGGTCCGTGCCCTCGAACAGGATGCGCCCCGAGGTCGGCTTGACGAGCCGCACCACCGACTTGCCAAGCGTGGACTTGCCACAGCCCGACTCGCCCACGAGCCCCAGCGTCTCCCCCGGCCAGATGGACAGCGACACGCCGTCCACCGCGCGGCACTGTCCGCGGGCCGCCAGGAACACGCCGCCGCGAACGGGAAACCAGGTCCTGAGGTCCTCGATCTCGAGCAGCGGCCCGCTCACGCGACGGGCTCCTGCCAGGCGGGCAGCTCGCGCCAGCGGTGACAGCCCACGTCGTGCCCGCTGCCGACCCGCTCGAGGCCGGGCGCGGCATCGCGGCAGCGTTCCTGCGCGTGCCGGCAGCGGTTGTTGAACCGGCACCCGGCCGGCAGGTCCATCAGCGACGGCACCATGCCCTCGATGGTCCGGAGCATGGTCTTGCGCGGGTACTCGAGGCGCGGGATCGATTCCAGCAGGCCCCGCGTATAGGGATGCGACGGCTGCCCGAAGATGCCACGGGCCGTGCCCTGCTCCGCCACGCGCCCGGCATACATCACGAGCACGTCGTCGCACGTCTCGGCGATCACGCCGAGGTCGTGGGTGATCAGGATGATGGACATCCCCATCTCGTCCTGCAGCTGCTTCATGAGCTCCAGGATCTGCGCCTGGATGGTCACGTCGAGCGCGGTCGTCGGCTCGTCCGCAATGACGATCGCGGGCCGGCAGGCGAGCGCCATGGCGATCACGACGCGCTGGCGCATGCCTCCCGAGAGCTGGTGCGGGTACTCGCTGACGCGCAGCTCGGGCGAGGGAATGCCGACGTGCCCGAGCACGGCGATGGACCGCTCGAGCGCGGTCCGCGGACTGATGTCCTGGTGCAGCAGGAACGCCTCCGACAGCTGCCGCCCGATGCGGTGCACCGGGTTCAAGGCCGTCATCGGCTCCTGGAAGATCATGCCGATCTCGCCGGTGCGCACCTTGTGGATGCGCTCGTCCGGCGCGGTGACGAGGTCCTCGCCACGGAACAGTATGCGCCCGCCCGCGATGCGCCCCATCGGCCGCGGCAGCAGCCGCAGGATCGACAGCGCGGTGACGCTCTTGCCGCAGCCGGACTCGCCGACGATGCCCAGCGTGTGCCCCGCGCGCACCTGGAAGCTGACGCCGTCGACCGCGCGAACGACGCCGGCCTCCGTCTCGAACTCGATGACGAGGTCCTGCACGTCGAGCAGGACCTCGTCGCGACGGCTACTCGTCGCGGTACTGGTCATACACCTCGACCTTGGGCGGGTAGGTCTTGCCGGCCTTGCGTGCCTCCTGGACCTCCTTCTTCAGATCCTGGTCGATCCAGCCCAGGTAGTACTCGCCCACCGTCGAGCTCAGCTTGACGTTGAAGTCCTCCGGCCAGCTGATCCAGCGCCAGTAGCCGGTGCGGTAGAAAGGCATGACGAAGCCCGGCGAGAACGAGGCGTCGTCGTAGAGGGTCTTCTCCATCTCGAAGGCGAGCCGCTTCATCTCGGCAACGTCCTCGGAGGCGCGATAGGCCTCGATCCGGGCGTCGAGCTCCGGAATGGCGATGCTCTGCAGGTTGTTGGTCTGCGTCTTGGGCTTGCGCGCCGGGTTCACGCTGCCGTCGGGCAGGAACGCCTGGTCCCAGGCATTGACCGAGTGATAGGTCTCCCAGTAGCGCGGATACATCTCGGGCGACACCGAGAACGCCGTGAGCGTGATGTCGTGCTGCTTTTCCTGGACCTTCTTCCAGGCCGCGGTCCCGTCCAGCACCTCGAGGCGGAACTCGAGCCCGGCCTTGGCCGCCTGCTCCCGCAGGATGGTGAGCACGTCGCGCAGGTTGTCGTAACCGGTCGTCAGGGTGAAGGACAGCCTCTGGCCGGCGTCGTTGACCAGGATGCCGTCGTCACCCCGCTTCGTGAACCCGGCCCTGGCGAAGGCGTCGAGCGCCTTGTCGACCGAGTACTCGCGCGGCTGCAGCGTCGGATCGGTGAACTCGCCGTAACCGTCCGCCGTCGTGCGCATGCGCACGTAGTCGCCGCGGAAATATTCCTTGATCACGAGGTCCCAGTTGGTGGCGTACTGGATGCCCACGCGGATGTCGCGGTTGTCCAGCAGCGGCTTGGCCTCGTTCATCCACAGGCCGTAGGTGGGCCTCGGTATCTGGTTGTAGAAGACGGTCTTGGCGATGTAGCCGTCGCGCACCAGCGGGTCGTCGTCGGGGAGTTTCTCGTACCAGTACTCCGGCAAGGTGAGGCCGAAGCGGTCGATCTCGCCCTTCTTGAAGGCCTCGAAAGCCTTCGAGGTGTCGCGGATCACGGTCAGGTGGATGCGGTCGTAGTTGAAGCGGTAGCGCCAGAACTTCTTGTCCCTGGCCCACCAGTCCTTGTTGCGGGTGAGCGCGATGGAGACGCCTTTCTTGATGTCCTCGTCGCGGACGACGTAGGGACCGGAGGTGGGCTTGAAGCGCCACTGGTAACGCTCGGGAAAGTCGTCGCCGAGCTCCTTGAAGAAGTGCTCGGGCATGGGCTCGAGCTCGAGCAGCCGCGAGACGATGTCCGGCTTCATCTCGGGCATGCCGAGCGCGAAGGTGTGGTCGTCGTAGCGGGTGACGTGCGTGTAGTTGCGGGTGTAGAAGTTGTTGTACCAGGGAGCGCGCACATAGGGGCTCTGGTACAGGAAGAACATGAAGAAGACGTCGTCCACGGTGATCGGCTCGCCGTCCGACCAGCGAGCGTCAGGGTCGATCCGGGCGAACACGCGCTTGCCCTCGCGGTCGACCGCCCAGGCCTCCGCGACGCCCGGGAAGTAGCGGAAGCCGTAGGGCCCGATCGAGGTGTCGTTCGGATGCCGGCGCCCGAACCGAACTGCATGACCGTGTCGTCGAGGATGTACGGCCGGAAGCTGCCGTTCGAGTCCGGGCCGATGGTGCGAAGCGTCCGCGGGAAGTCGTCGATCGAGCCGTAGAGCGTGCCGCCCTTGACCGCCTGTGGCGAGCCGATCTCCGGCAGGTCGCTGCCGTCCTCCCACGCCAGGTCCGCCGGGATCTCTTCCGGGGTGGCGTAGCGGAAGAACTTGGGGAACTCCCCTTCGGCGGACCGCCGGTCGAGCTCCTCCTGGGTGATCTCGCCGCGCTCGAAGGCCTCGCGGACCTTGGGCGGGATGGACACCTTGGTGCGGTAGTACTCCTGCACCTCGGCGGTGATGTCGCGCGGCGGGAGCCCCGCGTCGTCGGCCTGCCCGCACGGCAAGCGCGGGAATCAGTACGAGCAGTGCCTGGGTCAGCCTGGTCATGGTTGGATCGAGCCTCACTGGTAGACGGTGAATTTCCTGGGATCGAAGGCCTCGCGGATCGACTCGCCGATGAAGGTGACGACGGTCAGGATGAACACGAGCGCGACGAAGGCCGAGCTCACGATCCACGGGGCGGTGGTCAGGTTGGCGGTGCCCTGCTTGAGCAGCTCGCCGATGCTCGGCGTGGGTGGCGGCAGCCCCCAGCCGAGGAAGTCGAGCGCCGTGATGTAGGTGATCGCCGCGATGACCGTGAAGGGAATGAAGGTCACGACGGTGGAGATGGTGTTCGGCAGGATGTGGCGGAAGATGATCCGCGCGCTGCCCGCCCCGAGGACGCGGGCCGCGGCGGCGTAGTCGCGCGCCTTCTCGCGGTAGGTCTCGGTGCGCATGTAGTAGGTCATGAAGGTCCAGGAGAACAGCACCATGATCGTCAGCAGGATCATGATCCGCGCCGTGATGCTGTAGGTCCCGGGAATGACCGAGAACACGATGATCACCATGTACAGGAAGGGGATGTTCGACCAGATCTCGATCAGCCGCTGGAACAGGAGGTCGAACATGCCGCCGAAGTAGCCCATCATGCAGCCGAGGGTGATGCCGATCAGGTAGGTCAGCGCGGTGAAGGCGGCCGCGAACAGGATCGCGGTCCGGAAGCCGTAGAAGAGCCGCGCGAGAATGTCGCGGCCGGTCGTGTCCGTGCCGAGGTAGTGGCCGCGCTCGACGCTCGGCGGTATTGCCCGCAGGATGCCGTCGTAGGCGTTGTTCTCGTACGGCCCGAAGGGCACGACCGGCATGATCACCCGGTTGCCGGCGCCCCCGGCCTCGAAGCGCGACTTGAGCTGGCGGTAGTCGACCGGCGCGCGCGCGGCCTCGCCCTCGAGCCCGAACTCGCCGCCGAGCCTCACCGCCGAGTAGGTCGGGAAGGACCACTCGCCCTCGTAGCGGACCGCGAGGGCCCTGTCGTTGATCAGCAGCTCGGCGAACAACGACAGGACCGTCAGGCCGACGAGGAGCCAGAACGAGTAGTAGCCGCGCTTCAGGGCGCGGAAGCGGCGCAGCTTGCGCAGGGTGAGCGGGTTCAGCCTCACGTGAACCTCACGCGCGGGTCGACGAAGGCGACCAGGATGTCGGACAGGATGTTGCCGATGAGCAGCAGGAAGCTCGATAGCAGCACCACGCCCATCACGATCGGGTAGTCGCGGTCGAAGATGGCCGAGAGGCCGAGCAGCCCGAAGCCGTTGATGTCGAAGATGGTCTCGATCAGGAACGAGCCCGTCACCAGCAGCGTGACGTTCTGCCCGAAGGTGGTCGCGATCGGGATCAGCGAGTTGCGCAGCGCATGCCCGGTCACCGCCCGGCGGAAGGACACGCCCTTGGCGATGGCCGTGCGGACGTAGTCGGCGGCCAGGTTGTCCATCAGGTTGTTCTTGACCAGCAGCGTCGTGACCGCGAAGGACCCGATCAGGTAGCAGATCAGCGGCAGCACCGCGTGGTGGAGGACGTCGCCGGCCTTCTCCCAGGGCCCCATCTCGTCGAAGTAGAGACTGGTGAACCCGCCCATGGGGAACCACTCCAGGCGGACGGAGAAATAGAGCAGCAGCAGCGAGCCGAGGACGTAGCCGGGGACCGCGTAGCCCGCAAAGATGATCACCGAGGTTATGTTATCCAGCGCCGTGCGGTGCTTGATCGCCTTGACGACCCCGAGCGGGATCGACACCGCGTAGGTGATGATCAGCGTGACGATGCCGTAGAAGAGCGACACCGGGAACCGCGAGCGGATGACGTCCCACACCGGCTCGTTGTACCGGTAGGACGTCCCCAGGTCGCCCTGGAAGATCTTGACGACCCAGTCGGCGTAGCTGACGTACCAGGGCTTGTCGAAGCCGTAGTACTCCTTCAACTGCTGCAGCTGGTCCTCGGAGAGGGCCATGCCCTGGCCCACGGTGCTGCTGACGCCCGCGGCCACGTTGGCCTGCTGCGCCTCCATGATGGCGCGCTCGAGCGGGCCGCCGGGCACGAGCCGCGTGATCAGGAACACGAGGATGGTGATCCCGAACAGCGTGGGTGGCAGAAGCAGCAGACGCCTGAGGAAGTACCCGCCCATATGGACCGCGCAGGTTACGGGAAACCGGCGCCCAATCCCATACCCGCCCCATTTCTCAGGGCGACGGCCGGTCCCCGGGGCGGTGCCGGCAGGCGCTGGACTTCCCCCGTCCGGGGCAGGATCATTGCAGTCACCCCGAGTTCTCCCGGCGTCTTCCCGGTCTCAAGGCGATGCTTCCCGTCAGGCTGCGGCTCCCGGTCGAGATCCTCGCCCAGCCCGACGAGGTGACCTGCGGACCGACGTGTCTGCACGCGGTCTACCGGTACTGGGGCAGCGAGGAGTCCCTCGAAGAGGTGATCGCCCGCACCCGCCGCCTCGAGCACGGCGGCACGTTCGCCGTCTTCCTGGCCTGTGACGCGCTTCGCCGCGGCTTCGACGCCACGATCTACACCTTCAACCTGACCATGTTCGATCCGACCTGGTTCCAGCAAGGGGTCGACATCGCGGAGAAGCTCCGCCGGCAGCTCGCGGTCAAGAAGGATCCCAGGATCGGGCACGACACGGCCGGCTACCTCGAGTTCCTCAGACTCGGCGGACGGCTGCGGCTGACCGACCCCAGCAGGACGCTGCTGCGGGGAATCCTGCGGCGCAGGCTGCCGATCCTGGCCGGGCTGTCGTCCACGTTCCTGTACCGGTCGGCCCGGGAGTACGGCCCCGACGACCGTCCCGACGACACTCGTGGCGAGCCGGCCGGGCACTTCGTCGTGCTCTCGGGCTACGACCGCAGGGCGCGCAGCATCCAGGTGGCCGATCCCTACGATCCGCACCCGCACGGGCCGAGCCGCCGCTACTGGATCAGTATCGACCGGGTCATCGGGGCGATCCTGCTCGGCATCGTCACCTACGACGCCAACCTGCTCGTGATCTCCCCCCGCAAGTCACCGTGATCCTCCCGAACCGAAAGGCATCCATGCGCATCCTCATCGTCGTCGACAACCCCAGCGAGTGGCGGCTCCGGATTTCCGGCGTGGAGGTCGTGGCCGCGCGCGCCTACCTGACCGACCCCGCCTTCGCCGAGGGACGCTCGGTGAAGGTGTTCAACCTCTGCCGCTCCTACCGGTACCAGAGCCTCGGCTACTACGTGTCGCTGCTCGCCGAGGCGCGCGGCCACAAGCCGCTGCCGCGCACGACGACCATCGAGGACCTGAAGTCGAGGCACCTCGCCCGCTTCCTGACCGAGGAGCTCGACGACCGCATCCAGCGCGCGCTGGCTCCCATCAAGTCCGACAGCTTCGACCTCAGCGTCTACTTCGGACGGAACATGGCGCACCGCTACGACTCGCTGTGCCAGCAGCTGTTCCGGCTCATGCCGGCACCGCTGCTGCGCGTGACCTTCGAGCACCCGCGCGGACGCTGGCGCATCCGCCACGTGCGGCCGATCGCCGCCAGCGACATCCCGCCGCAGCACGTCGACTTCGTGGTCGAGGCGGCGACGGCGTACCTCCAGGGGCGTTACCGCCACGCGCGCAAGAGGGTCGAGCCGCGGTTCTCCATGGCGATCCTGGTGAATCCCGACGACCCCGAGCCGCCTTCGGACGAGAAGGCGCTGCGGCATTTCGAGTCGGCCGCCGAGGCGGTCGGCTTCGAGGTCGAGTTCCTCACCGCCGACGATCGCGGCCGGCTCGCCGAGTTCGACGCACTGTTCATACGCGACACCACCTCGGTCAATCACTACACCTACCGCTTCGCGAGGCGCGCCGCCGCGGACGGCCTCGTGGTGATCGACGATCCCGAGTCCATCCTCAAGTGCGGCAACAAGGTCTACCTCGCGGAGTTGCTCGCGCGGCACGACGTCCCCACGCCGCGCACGCTGATGGTTCACCGCGACAACGTCTCCCAGATCGTGCCCACGCTGTCGCTTCCCTGCGTGCTGAAGCAGCCGGACAGCGCGTTCTCGCAGGGCGTGGTCAAGGTGGAGACCGAGGAGGAGCTGCAGCAGCAGGCCCACGCCCTGCTCGGACGCTCCGACCTGATCGTGGCGCAGGAGTGGTTGCCGACCGAGTTCGACTGGCGCGTGGGCGTCCTGGAGCACCGGCCGCTGTACGTCTGCAAGTACTTCATGGCACCGGGGCACTGGCAGATCATCCGCCGCGACGGCGGCCACGAGCCCGAGGAGGGCCCGTGGCAGGCGCTCGCCGTCGGCGAGGCGCCCGAGGAAGTGGTGCAGACGGCGGTCAAGGCCGCCGGCCTGATCGGCGACGGTCTCTACGGCGTGGACCTCAAGCAGGTCGACCGCCGGGTGGTCGTCATCGAGATCAACGACAACCCGAGCATCGAGGCCGGCGTCGAGGACGGCGTGATGAAGGACGCGCTCTATCGCGAAATCATGGGGACGTTCATGCGCCGGGTCGAGCAGCGCAAGCGCGGCACCGCATCGTGAGCGAAGCGCCGCGGCTCGCCGCCTTCACGGCCTGCGGGATCGAGCTCGAGTACATGATCGTCGACCGGCGCACGCTCGACGTCCGCGCCGTCGCCGACGCGCTGCTGCGGGCACCGGACGGCAGCTGGTCCAACGACCTCGAGCGCGGCGCCTTCGGCTGGTCGAACGAGCTGGCCGCGCACCTCGTCGAGGTCAAGAACAACGACCCGACCGCGCCGCTCGAGGCGCTCGTCGCGGGATTCGGCGGCGAGATCCGCGAGATCCACCGCGCCCTCGAGCCACTCGGGGCAAGGCTCATGCCGGGCTCGATCCACCCGTGGATGGACCCGCGCCGGGAGGCGCGCCTGTGGAGCCACGACTACCGGGAGGTCTACGAGGCCTACGACCGGATCTTCGACTGCCGTCGTCACGGCTGGGCAAACCTGCAGAGCATGCACGTCAACCTGCCGTTCGGAAGCGACCTGGAGTTCGCCCGCCTGCACGCGGCCGTGCGCCTCGTGCTTCCGATCCTGCCCGCCCTGGCCGCGAGCTCGCCCATCGCCGACGGCGAGTTCACCGGCTTCCTGGACTACCGCATGGAGTGCTATCGCACGCACACGGAGCGGCTGCCCTCCCTGATGGGCCCGGTCATTCCCGAGCCGGTGACGAGCGAGCGGCAGTACCGGTCGGAGATCCTGGCGCCGATGTACCGCGAGATCGCCCCGTTCGATCTGGCCGGCGACATGCAGGACGAGTGGCTCAATTCGCGTGCCGCCATCGCCCGCTTCGACCGCAGCGCGATCGAGATCCGCGTGATCGACACGCAGGAACGCCCGGTAGCGGACCTGGCGGTCGCCGCCGCCACGGTCGCCGTCACGCGCCGCTGCTACGAGCGCGCCGCCGAGGAGGAGCTGTCGGCGCCCGTCGACTCGGCGCGCCTGCTTTCCCTGCTGCGTGCCTGCGCACGCGATGCCGAGCGGACCGTCATCGACGACGGGGACTACCTGCGGCGAATGGGTTTCCCCGGGGCCCGCTGTGCGGCCGGCGAGCTGTGGCGGCACCTCCTCGAGGCCAGCTTGTTCGCGCTGCCGGACGGAGGCGGGACCTGGCGCGAGCCGCTCGAGCTCATCCTCTCGCGCGGGACGCTGGCGCGCCGCATCCTGGAAGCCGCGGGCGCGCAACCGACGCGAGCCCGGCTGCTGGCGACAGGCGGGCGACTCTGCGACTGCCTGGCGGCGGGAGAACCGTTCGTCGGCATCGACTGATGGCACGACGGCCACAGGTCTTCCTGCTCGTCACGTGCGAGCACGGCGGCAACCGCGTGCCGTCGAGATGGCGTTCCCTGTTCACCGGCGGTGCGGCGCTGCTCGCGAGCCACCGCGGGCTCGACATCGGCTCGCTCGCGATGGCCCGGCGCATCGCCGCCGCGTTCGGCGCGCCGCTCATCGCCTCGCGCACGACCCGGCTGCTCGTCGATCTCAACCGCTCGATCGGGCACCCGCGCCTGTTCTCCGCGGTCACACGGCCGCTGCCGCGCGCGGAGCGGGATCGCATCCTCGCCCGTCACTACGAGCCGTACCGACGGGAAGTCGAGTCGAGCATCGCACGCCACGTCACGGCCGGGCGCCGGGTGCTGCACGTGTCCTCCCACAGCTTCACGCCGGAGCTCGACGGCGAGGTCCGCAACGCCGACATCGGCCTGCTCTACGACCCGTCACGCCGCACGGAGCGTCGCTTCTGCGATGAGTGGCACGCCGCGCTCGCGGCTGCGGACCCCGCACTGCGCGTTCGACGCAATTACCCCTATCCCGGCAAGGCGGACGGCCTGACGACACACCTGCGCCGCCTGTTTCCCGGGAACCGGTACCTGGGCATCGAGCTGGAGGTGAACCAGCGTCACCCGCTCGCGGGCGGGACGTCCTGGCGACGGCTTCAGAGGTCCGTGATCGCCGCCTTGGCCGAGGCGTTACACTGACGCCCCGCGACCCGCGCAGGCCGACCTCCAGGGGACCCATGGAATCCGGTGCGAAGCGATCCGAGTTCAGGCTCGGCTGGAGGGTGCTGCTGGCATCGATGCTCGGCGTCATGTGCGGCGCCTCGCCGATTCCCTTCAACACCATCGGCTTCTTCATCGGCCCCCTGAACGAGGAGTTCGGCTGGACCTTCCGGGACATCAGCATCGGCATCACCATTTTCGGGGTGCTGGCCTCCTTCCTGGCGCCGCTGTTCGGCGCGCTGTCGGACCGGCACGGCGTGCGGCCGGTGGCCCTGGCCTCGCTGGCCGCATTCGGCCTCAGCTTCGCCTGCTTCTACTTCACGCCACCGTCGCTCACCGGCTTCTACGCGATCTGGGTCCTGGTCGGCCTCGTCGGCATCGGCTCCACGCCCGTGACGTGGTCGCGGGCGGTGAACCTCTGGTTCTTCCGCAACCGCGGCCTGTCGCTCGGCATCATGCTCATGGGGACGAGCCTCGCAGCCATGGTCGTCCCGCCGCTCACCGTGTTCGGCATCGAGCGCTTCGGCTGGCGCGGCGCCTTTCCCTTCATCGCGCTCCTCCCGTTGCTGGTGGCCCTTCCCGTGGCGTTCCGGTTCTTCCGCGAGCCGACGGCGGAAGAGCGGCCGCCCGAGCTCGCGGCAGACGCCCGCGAAGGCCGTCAGCTCGCGGGCCTCAGGCTGCGCGAGGCCGTGCGCGGCTACCGCTTCTGGGTGATCTTCGCCTCCATCCTGCTGGTTGCCTTCGCCTACGGCGGCGCGCACATCCACCTGCCGCAGATGCTCGACGCGAAGGGCATCCCGCGGGAGCAGGCGGCGCTGGTGATGAGCGGGCTCGGCTTCAGCATCCTGTTCGGCCGGCTCTTCACCGGCTTCCTGCTCGACCACTTCTGGGCGCCGGCGGTGACGCTGCCGATCCTGTGTCTGCCGGCCATTTCCTGCGTGCTGCTGGCGGGCGACACCCTGTCGCTCCCGCTCGCCTTCGTGGCGGCGTTCTTCCTCGGCTTCGCCGCCGGCGCCGAGACGGACCTCGTCGCCTTCCTGGCGGGCCGGTACTTCGGGATGGCCCACTACGGCAAGATCTACGGGATGCTGTACATGCCGTTCGGCATCGCCTCCGCGGTCTCGCCCGCCGTCTACGGCGCGGTGCGCGACGGCACCGGCAGCTATGCGCCGATGCTGCAGGTCGCGCTGTTCCTGTTCGTCGCCGGGGCCGTGCTGCTGCTGACGCTCGGCCGTTATCCCGACTTCACGCGCCGGGCCTGACGCCCCGCTCCGGCCGGCTGCGCAGCACCGTCACAGCGCCAGCCACGACGAGCAGCAGCGGAACGAGGCGCAGCCAGGGGAAGTCCGGCACGCCCATCCCCCGCCCGGCGAGCAGACCGATGCCGAGGCAGAGCAGGAGGCTGCCCGCCACGAGCACGCCGGCCGGCCACGCGGCACGCGACCCGCGGCGGCCGCCCCGCTCGAATCGCATCATGACGAGCACCACCGGGAGCAGCGCCAGAAGCATGACGAACAGCCAGGCGGGCCGCCAGAGCCACCACACGGCGGAGCCCGGCTGCAACGCGAGGCCGATGCCGCCGAGCCACGCGGCCGTGCCGATCACGAGCGTCTGCACGGTCGAGTGCCACAGGAACACGGTCATGATCATGCCGTTGACGAGGACCGTGGCCGTCCACGGACCTTCCGCGTCCAGCCACCGCCGCAGCGGGCGCTCGAGGAGCATTAGGGCGCCGAACTGCATGGCAGCCAGCGCGACCAGGGCGACGGTCGGCGGCCGCGTGTTCGAGAAGTCGGCCCCCGGTACGGTGAGCATCGCGACGGGGTAACCGGAGAGCTCGACCAGGAACACCAGGCAGGCCAGGCCCCCCATCAGCCAGGCCAGGGCGACCGTGCCGGCCGAGGCCCGGCCGGATCGCCAGAGCCACCCCAGCTGGTGCACGGCGAGCCAGACGAAGACGTAGTTGGCCCACCTGAGCGCCGTGAGACCGTGGCCAAAGGCCAGCGCATCGACCATCACTGCGGCACTGACCGGCAGCCAGAACGATGCCAGCCCGAAGCGCTGCCAGGCCGCGGCGGCCACCGGCACGAGCAGGATCACGCAGATGTACACCGCGAGGAACCACGTCGGGATCAGCGCGAGCCGCGATGCGTTGCTGACGAGCGCGGGGTCCACCCCGAGGTATCGAGCCACCAGCACGAGCGCGGCCCAGAGAGCGACGAGGGGCACGAGCGGCGAGACCAGGCGCCGCAGCCGCCCGTGCAGCCAGTCGGCATAGGTCTCTCCTCGCCGACGGGCCGACTCCCAGGACACGCCGTTGGAGAACCCTCCCACGATGAAGAACACCGGCATCACCTGAAGGGCCCAGGTGAGCAGGTGCGACCAGGACGCGATGCCGAGCATGCTGGCGATCTCGAGCCGCCCGCCCACCACGTAGGGAGCAGCCGACAGCCAGTGCCCGAAGACCACGACGAGGATCGCCGCCGCGCGCAGCAGGTCGGCGTAGCGGTTGCGTTCGGCGGGCGTGCGGGCGAGTTCGCGCGCGTGGGTCAGCAGGGACATCGGGGTCTCTCGCCTCCTGGCGGGCCGGCATCCACTCTACGACAGCGCGGAGTGGTTCACCTCCGTGGAGCCCGCGCCCGGCAACCGGTGTCTCGACCGCCGACATGCCCTATATTCGCGTTGGCCGCGGCGCTTTCGCGGCAATTCTCGAGGGAATCCCGGCACCCGCCGCCGACCATGAATCTCAAGCAGGTCACGCTCGTTCTCGGTCCGGTCGCCGGTTCGGCCCTCGGCCTCGTGCTCGCCGCCGCCGGGCTCGACCCGAAGATCTGCTGGACGGCGGCGATCACGCTCAACACGGCCGTGTGGTGGATCTTCGAGAGCATTCCGATCCCGGC
>Ga0111152_1002_pt2 | contig 67515 bp, 62 predicted proteins | sample DeeMarSeWOR28_12_FD_80254 | JGI IMG/M metagenome (GOLD analysis project Ga0111152, IMG submission 80254) | Gammaproteobacteria bacterium SG8_30
CCGATCGACAGGGGCTCGCGGGAAATGCGGTGCGCACGGCCGGCGAAGACGACGTGCGTCGGTGCCGCGCCGCGTTCGCGATCTCCCCTTGCGTCTGTCCGCCTGGGTGGGTGCGCCCGCGCGAGCTCGAGCAGCTCGGCATCTGGTGTCGCCGTGATCTCGTCGGCCCGCTGCAGCGCGCCGAGCGCGGCCGCGCCTGCCGGAAGCGCGACGACCTCCGCATCGGCCAGTGCGCGGCATCGCTCTGCCAGCGCCGGGAGCGTGCCCGCTCTGGCCGAAAGCGCGACGGTCACCGGCTCGCCCGCGCGCCGCGCGCCTTGGATGAGATCGGCAAGCTGCGTGTAGAACGCCTCCGCCGCGAACACGAACTGCTCGCGGCGCAGCGACACGCCGAACCGGCCGGCGGCGCCCTCGAGCTCCGCGTCGATCGACTCCTGCTGCGCCAGGCCCGAGAGCCACACGGGCAGGCGGTCGAACAGCTGCTGTTCGGTCGCGGCCTGGTGCAGCGGATCAAACCGCGTACGGCGAACCATCGCCTCGGCGACGAGCTGGGCCCACGCATCGTGCAGCGCCTTCAAGCCGACCCGGGGCGCGACCTCCACGCGCCGCCGCCGCAGCGGATCCCCGTGGAGCTCGGTCAGGACCGCCTGGTACAGGTGCAGGTCCAGGTGCAGCACGGTTTCCTGAGCCTCGAGTGCCGCACAGGCCGCCACCGCAAGATCGACGTAGCCGGCCACCGGCACGTTAGCAGCCCTCGCGATACCGGCCAGCAGGCCGGCCTCGCCCAGGCGCATGGTTCCCGGAAGCGCGAACAGTGCCTCGTCCTCCGCCCCGGCGACCGCCTTCCACAAGGCGGACAGGTGCACGTACGCGAGATCGGCACGCGAGCCTGCGCCGGCCGCGGGTCGCGGCAGCGGATCCGTGCTGAGTTCGGACCAGAAGCGGTCGAAGGCCAGCACCGGCTGCAGGCGCGCCCGCGCTGCGGCCTCCGCGCCGACGGTGACGACGTCCGCCGGTTCGAGCAGCGCGATCCCGGGGCTCGGCGCGGACACCGCGCCCTCCCGGGCCGGGACGACGCCGGCGTCGACCAGCTCGAATGCGATACGCGGCATGCTCAGCGCACCTTCAGGTGCCTCAGCAACCGCTGGTCGAGGTACACCTCTGAGTCGAGCACCAGCCTCTCCTGCGCCCGCTGCAGGTTGTGCAGCAGGAACATCAGGAGCAGCGAGAGCATCAGCGCGAAGAAGGTGGAGTTGAAGGCCACGCCGAGGCCGGCCGTGACGCCCGCGATGTCGCCGGTCACGGCCTTGTGCGCCTCCGCCAGCGCGTCACCGATGCCGCGGACGGTGCCGATGAACCCGATCGCCGGGATCGCCCAGGCAATGTACCTCACCATCGAAAGCTCCGAGTCGAGCCGCTCCGCCTCTGCCTGGACCACGGCCCTCGCGGCCTCGGATACGTCCTGCACGTTGCGCGTTGCGCCGAAGCGTGCGAGCGCTGCCTTGAGCGCCCGCACCGTCAGCATCGACTGGCGCTCCGCCGGCAAGGACTCGAGCTGCCGCGAGTACTCACGCGTGTCCTCCGGAAGGATCCGCATGCCTTCCGGGACCTGCACGAGGTCCTCTTCCAGCGCGGCGCGCTCGCGCAACGTCGCACGGCCCTTGTAGCCGATGATGCCGATTGCCCACAGCATGAGGATCAGGCAGGACTCCTGCTCGTAGTCCTTGACGATGACCCAGAGCGATCGCTCGGGCACGTAGTCCGGGTCCGCCCTCATCGCCTCGGCCTGCGCCGTCAGCACCGCTTGGGCGTTGGGCCGGACGAGCGCCACGTAGAACGCGTGGACGACGATGGTCGCAGCAAGCAGCGTGAAGATGCTGAACAGGAATTCGTTCGGGGTGCGTTTCGTCATGGTCCTGCCACGGCCGCCAGCGGCCTTTCAGATGTCGATCGGGAAAGATACCGGGAAATCGGCGCGCACCTCCTCCGAGGGATCGAAGCGCTGCGGGGTCGGCCCGGTGCTGCGCTGCCCCGGCGGCAGGGGCGGCAGCTTCTCCTCCTGTTCCTCAGCCTGCTGCGGCTCCGCCTGGCCCTCGGCCGGTGCCGCTGCCGGAACCGGTTCCTTCGGAGCCTCCGCCGGCAGTTCGTCGAGAAAAGGTACGTCGTCCTCGGCGGTGGCAGCCTGGTCCGTCTGGGGCTCGTCGGCCGGGGGCGCCTGCTGTTGCGCCAGCGCAAGCCCGGCCAGCAACACCGCCGGAAGGAGGGTCCAGGGCAGCCGTGTCACGGTTCACTCCGCATAGCGCGCGATCCTGAATCCCAGGTCCGGCTTGCCCGCGGCGCCTACGTCGCGCCAGGCGAGCCGCAGGTCCGGCGTCTTCCCCGTCAGCCAGCTCGACCCGCGGACCACCCAGGTCTCACCCTGCTCCGGGCCGGCAGGGTCGGTCGCCACGGTATCGGCCCCCGTCACGTAGATCGAGTAGTGGTCGGTGGTCCACTCGGAGACGTTTCCGCCCAGATCGAAAAGGCCGAGCGGATTGGGGCCGAAGCTCCCGACGGGGGCGGCGACCCGGAAGCCGTCGTCGTAACCGCTGATCACCACGGGAGTCAGGTAGATCGCCGACTGGTCGGCATAGTTCCCCGACCGCGGGGCCACCGGCAGCGCGTCTCCCCAGGGATACTTGCGGGCCGCCTGGCTGCCGTCGTGGCGCGCCACGAACTCCCACTCTGCCTCGGTCGGCAGCCGGTAGCCGGTGGTCACCGGCTCCGCGAGCGTGAGCCGGCCGTTGCCGGACACGTAGGCGGGCGGCAGGCCCTCCTTGCCGGAGAGCCAGTTGCAGAAGGCTGCCGCGTCCTGCCAGCTGACCCTCGCTACCGGCTGCCGATCGAGGTCCAGCGACTCCTCCTTGAATATCCCGGAGGCGTGATTCGGACGGAACTCCCGGAACTCGCGGTTGGTGACCTCGCGCACGCCGATGTAGAAGGGTCGCTCGAGCTCGATCCGGCGTTCCGCCTCGTTCGAGCGCCGCCCGGGTTCGCGGCGCGGGCTGCCCATCGTGAACGTGCCGCCGCGCACGAGCTTGAGCTCGGCCCCGACGGGGCTCTGCACGAGCGGTGGCAGACGCGCGAGGCGTGCCTGTGCGGGAGAGGTCAGCTCGTACTCGACGACCTGCGGTAGCTCCGGCTTCGGCGTGACGGTCGCCTTGAACGTGGCGAGCCCGGGCTTGCGGATCTCGAGCGCATGGGGCGCCGCGGGCAGCGACAGGGTCTGGTTGGCCAGGCCCCGCGACCGGCCGTCCACGAACAGCTCTGCGTCGGCGGGCTCACCTTTCACCGTAACCTGGCCGAGGACGGCCTCGAGCGTCAGCGTCAGCGTCTTTCGCTCGCCCGGGCTCACCGCGATGTTGCGCGTCTGCGACGCGTACCCGGGGCGGCTGACGACCACCTCGTGCGCGAGTCCCGGCGCGAGGTCCAGGGTCGCCGGCGTCCGCCCACGATAGCGCCCCGATACGCTCACGTCGGCGCCCTCCGGCTCGGTGCGGACCGCGAGCATGCCGTCGGGCAGGCCGAGCTCGACCGGCCCGATGGTAAGCGGCTCACCCGCCTTGACGGTGATCGGCGTCTCGTAGCGCCGATAGTCCGGGTGCTCGAGCGCCAGCGTGTAACGCCCGGCGTCGACGTCCGCGACGAGCGGCGTGACGCCGAGTTCCTGGTCCTCCAGAAGCACGCGGGCGCCGGCCGGCACCGACTCGACCCTGACCTCGGCGAAGTCCGGCTCGAGGCGGACGTCGACCGACTGCGACTCGCCGCCTCCCACGACGTCGAGGGACACGCGGTACTGCGCGTAGCGCTGCGCCTCGACCAGGACTTCCCGGGTTCCCGGGGCCAGCGGATATTCGCCGGGAACCGGGCCGAGCTCAGTACCGTCGACGGACAGCACGCCCTCGATGCCGCCCGTGTCGAATACGACGTTCCCAGGCAGCCGTTCTAGCGGGACGACGAATTCCTGGGCATCGTCGCGGGACACCGTGACGGTCAGCGCCGCCGGCACATAGCCCTTCGCCTCCACCTCGAGCGTGTACTCGCCGGGAAGAACGAGATACCGGCCACCTAGGGGCAGCTCGAGGCCGGTACCGACGAAGTCGACGCGGTCCGGCTCCAGCTCGGGCGTCGTGCGGACGCTGACAGCGACCGACAGCAGCAGCAGCGCCAGGATCGCCAGCACGGCAAGGCCCGCAACTCCCACGGCAAGCCGTCCCCGGGGAAGAGCGCGACGCCGCGGGCGCGGTCGGGCGCCGGGAGCCCGGTAGTCCACCGGCTCGATCCGGATGCGCGCCACGTCGCCCGGTGCCAGCGCGGGTTCCTCGGCGAGCGGCGGCAGCGTGACGTTGGCGACGGCCTCGTGCTCGACGACCAGAACCGGCCCGTCGTCACGGGACTCGAGCCGTAAAAGCGCACGACCGAGATCCGTGACGGACTGCTCCGACATCGGCACGGGTCCGTCGACCGGCCGGCCGTCCATCCGCAGGGTCGCTCCCTGGCGCGGCGCGAGGACGAACCGGCCGTCGCGCATCGCGACCTCCGCCAGGACCTCGTGTGGCGCGCAGCCAGGCAGCACCACCGTGCTTCCGGGTCCGCCCAGGGATATCGGGAAGTCGCCCGCGTCGAGCAAGCGCTCGCCGAGCGGATCGACGAGACGGATCCCGCTCAAATCGGCTCCTCGCAGCGCACCACCACGGGATCGGGCGCCGCGCCCGGTCGCACGACGACTTCCTCCCGGACGTCGCGGTAGCCCGGCCGGCTCCCCACGACGGCATAGCGCCCGGGCATCAACTCCACCTGCTGGTTGAGGAAGCTGCCCATGCGACCGACGCGGTATATCACGACTTCCGTGACCCCGTCCGACTCGAGACTCACGCGGACCGGCGTCTGCGCCGCGCGCAGCATCTCGGCGAGGGACGCCGCACGGCGCGCGAGCAATTGCCGCGGCGGCGGCGCAGTGGCGGCGGCGGCGAGCAGGCTCTCTGCCTCGCTGCGGCCCGCGGGCTGCCAGAGACGCTCAGGCTCGTCGAAGAGCTTGTCCATGCGCTCGTCGAGACCAACGCGCGGCACGACGCGATCGAGCCCCGCCTGCGCCGGGGCGAGCGTCGGTTCCAGGGAAAGCGCCTCGGACCACGCCTCGCGCGCCTCTGGCCATCGCTCCGCCCGCTCGGCGGCCTCGGCCCGCTCCGTCAGTGCACGCAGCGTCGCTGCGCGGTCGTCGCGCTCGAGCTGGGCGAGCGCGTCGCGGACTTCCGGCGAACCGGGGCGCATGGCGCCGGCCCGCTCGAAGGCCGCACGCGCTTCCTCGCCACGCCCGGCGGCCAGTGCCGCCATGCCGCGCGACACGACGGCCGCAAACGCGTCGTCGGACTGCCGGCGCGTGACCCGGTCGATGCCTTCCCGGGCTCCGGGTGCCTCGGCATCGACCGTGAGCGCCCGCCGATAGGCGGCAAGGGCTTCCGTGTACCTGCCGGCACGCTCCTCCCGGCCGCCCTCGTCGACGGCAGCGAGGACTTCGTCGAGCGTCTGCGTCCGCCGGAGCCCGGCCTCGGCCGCGGCGTCACCGGGCTCGATCGCCAGCGCGAGCCCAAACGCTTCGGCGGCGGCGGCGGACTGACCGCGAGCGAGTGCCTGGCGGCCTGCCTCGATGGCCGCGGCGAGCGCCTCGGGACGGCGTCCGTCGATGGCATCGACGGCCTGCGTGGCGTCCTCCCACGCGGCAGCCGCTTCGGCGTAGCGGCCGAGGTCGAACGACCGGCTCGCCTCCGCGCCGCGCCCCCGTGCCGTGGCGAGCTCGGCAGTCGCCCAGGTCGCTGCCCGTCTCGCCTCGACGGTGGCGAGCCTCTGCTCGAAGCCCTGGCGCGCCTGCTCCGCCGCGGCACGCGCCTGTGCGCTCGCTACCCGGTCCTGCTCCTCGCTCTTCAGCCGCTCGGCATCTGCGAGCGCAGCCGCGACCGCATCATCGCCGGTGGCGTCCCGGCGCCGCTCGACATAGTCGGGCAGCCACAGGAACACGCCGAGGGCCACTACGACCAGCGCGACCACGGCGGCCGTGCCCATCGAGCGGCTGATGCCGGACCCGCGCGGCCTGCCGGCGGTAGCAGGCGGTCTGGCGGGGCGCTCCCTCGACGGGCGGGAAGGCTCCGGGGGACGGTCCTCGGCCGGCTCGCGCAACGCCTCGGCGAGTTGCCGACGAACCTGCTGCATCGACGCCGGACGATCCGCGGGGGATTTGGCGAGCAGGCGGAGAGCCAGCTCGCGCAGCCGCTCCGGGGCGGGCAGTCGCGGAATCAACGGTGGTACCGGCTCGTGCAGCACCCGCTCCGTCGTGATCTCCGGGTAATAAGGCGGGTGCCCCGACAGCAGCTCGAACAGCATCGCCCCGAAGGCATAGAGGTCGTCCGCCGGGCTCGCCGCCTCACCTCGGAGCTGTTGCGGACTCATGTTGTAGGGCGATCCGCCGCGTTGCACCGCCCCGGTCCACGTCGCCAGACCGAAGTCGGCCAGTCGGGCACGGCCGTCGGCGTCCAGCAGCACGTTGGCGCACTTGAGGTCGCGGTGCACGAGCCCCCGCTCGTGCGCCGCGGCGAGCGCCTCGGCCACCCGGTCGAGGGCCGGTACGAACACCTGGAAGGAGCGCCCGCGAAACTGGCCGAGGTCGCCGCCGGGCAGGTAGTCCATGCCGAGCACGACGAGACCGTCGATGCAATGGAGGCCCAGGACCGGGACCACGAGCTCGAAGGGCAGCTGGCGCGCGACGTCGACCTCCGCGCGCAGGCGGGCCTCCGCCCCCGGCGCATCGAGCAGGCGCGCCTCGAAGACCTTGAGCGCCACGCGGCGCTCCTCTTCCCGGTCCTCGGCCAACCAGACCTCGGCCGCGCGTCCCTCGGACACGCGGCGGACGAGCGCGAATCGGTCCCCGAGGACCTGCCCGGGAGTGAGGTCGATCATTTTCCGGCTCAGCCGGCCCCGGGCGAGGTCGCTCCGCTGGCGCCGTCGGCAACCGAGGAGCCCCGGGCGAGCCCGGTGTCCTCGACGTACAGCTCGTGCAACAGGCGGCGCCACTCCGCGTACTGCTCCTCGGCCGTGCCGGTCAGGCGAAGCGTGCGTCCTTCGACGTCCACCACGAGCGGCGCTGCCTCGGACTCGAAGGAGGAAGAGAGCTCCTTGAGCGTCTCCGTGTGGATCTTCGACTCCTCGCGCTTCTTGAGGCCGCTCATCACGGCCGCGACGCCGCCGGCGGCGGCGCCGTAGCGGACTGCGTCGGTGATCCGCGCGCAGTTGCTGCTGCCGCAGCTGTCGGGCACGAGCACCGCGGCCGCCACGGCCAGCGCGCCGAGCGCCATGCGCGTCCTGGCCTGCGCTTTGAGCTTCTCCTCGGCCTTGATCTCGTCATAGGTGTAGCGGCGCCAGTTCGAGTACGGCTCGTCCATGCGCTCGCTGAACGCCGTGTAGCCGTCGCTGACAGTGTCGATCAGGTTCTCGTCGCGCTCGCGGATGGCCGCGACCCGCTCGAGCACCGGGTCGTTCTCGGCCGGCAGGCGGATCACCTCGTATCGGCCCGTCTTGTCGTCCTTGCCGAGGTACTCCTCGAAGGCGGCGGGCGCGAAGCCGCTCGCGAAGCGCAGGTCGGCGACCCGCTGCACCGTCTCGAGCTGCTCGTCGCTGAGCGCCTTGCGCGCCGCAAGCAGGTCGTTCGCGATCGTGACGTAGACGTTCTGGAAAGGATCGCGGCCCAGGTTGCCTCCCTCGCGGTAGGAGCGGGTGTCCGCCGGTCCCTCGTACTCCTTGTCGAGCCACTCGCGGCCGGTCGCATCCTCCGCCCGTACCCGGATCTTGAGCTCGGCCCCGGTCGACTCGAGAATCTCGCCGCTGACGATCAGGTCGGTCGAGTCCACCTGCGACGGCACGACGCGCACCGCGCCCCACTGCGCCGTGCCGACCAGCGTCTCGCGCAATCGGGTGGGGATGTAGCGGGCCTCGGCGCGACGGATTTCCGGATAGATGCGCTCCTCGTCGGCCTTCTCCGGGTCCTCCTCGACCTCCTTGGGGATCCCCGGGTCGAACAGGCGGATGCCCACGTCGATCAGGCGCTCCTCGCCGACTTCCTGCGTCGCCTGGGTGGCCTGCATCTGCGGCAGAGGACGCGTTTCCTGGACGACGCAGCCTGCCGACACCACCGCCAGCGCGGCCACCGCAATCGAATAGCGAACCGTGCTCATGCTCATGTTCCGCCCCAGTGTGGCGCCCGGATCGTGCCGGCCGTCACTGCCCTTTCTTGTACTGGCGATACTCTTCCCAAAGCGCCTCGCGCAACTCCGGATCGGTCTCCTTCATCGCCGCCTCCCGGATCTGGCGTGCCACGATGTCGTCGTCGCTGCCATCCGGGATGTCCGGTGGAATGTTACGCGGACCCGAGCCGGTCGAGCCGATCGCCGTGCCCGACCCGCCGCCTTGCTGGGCGGCACCGCCCGCCTGGCCGTCGCCCTCGTCGCCGGCCCCTACGGACTCCAGGCCACCCCGCGAACCGGCTTCCGAGCCCGTCGCACCGTCGCCGTCCTGGCCGCGCTCCCGGTCTTCACCCGGTCCACCACCCGGCCCCTGCTGGTCCTCCGATTGCTGACCGGCACGTTCGCGAGCGATCTGTTCCTGGGTCGCCCGAACCGCAGCGTCGAACGCGCCGAACGTCTCCTCGAGGCGGCGGTCGATTGCCGCTCGCCGATCCTCGCCCCCCGGGACACTTGGCCCGGCGCCCACGCCGTCTCCGGCAGCCCCGGCTGGTCCGGCTGGTCCGGCCGATCCTGCCGACCCCGCCGTCGACCCCGCAACGGCACCCGAGGGTCCGCCGACGGATCCACTTGCTTGCCTACCCGCGCCGGAGCCCGGACTCCCAGCCCCGTCGGCCCCACCCCCCGAGGCGGTACTCCGTCCGGCCGGCCCGCCGCCCGCCGGTCCCGCGCCGCCAGGCGTGGAGCCTCCTCCCGCCGTGGCAGAAGTCCCGGCATCGCCGGCGCCCGCCTGCTCGCCCGGACCCTGACCGGCACTGCCGCCGCTCGAGGGATCGGCGAACGGGTCGTCAGCACCCCGCCCGCTCGCGGCGGCGCCGCCGCCGGGCTCGGCGAAAGGATCAGTTTCTCCTTCCCCAGCGGAGCCACCGCCTGGCTCGGCAAAGGGATCGTTCTCTCCCGCGGCGGCGCCGTCCTCGGCGAACGGATCGTCTCCGGGTGCGCCTCCCTTCGCGAACGGATCCTCGCTACCGGGAGTTCCCGCCCCGCCGCCGCCGTCCTGCTGGGTCGCGTTCGGGCCGCTCCCGGCCTGCTGGTTGCCGGCAGCGCCCGCAGCACCTGCCTGGGCTCCCTGAGCAGCGGCTGAAGATCCGTCCGTCCCCGGCGTGCCGCCCGAAGTCTGCCCCGCCTGGCCGCCCGGCTGCGCGCCCTGCTGACCGGCGGTTTCCGCGCCGCCCGCAGTCGACCCTTGCGCCTCTGCCTGGGGAGCCCCGCCCGGCTGCTGGCCGCCCGCGCTGCCCTGCTGGCCCGGCGAAGAACTCGGGCTGCCGGCACTCTGGCCGCCGGTTGCGGTCGAGGAGGTCGGGCTCGGCTGCGGAATCGAGGCGGAACCACCGCCGCTGCTGGGGGAGGAGGACGGGAAACTGGACGATGGCCCGCCCCCGCTCGAGGGAGAGGAAGGCGAGGACGAGGGTGAACCCGAGGACGAAGGCGGCGATCCTGAACTGCCGCCGGACGGCGAGGAACTCGGCGGGCTGGGGGTGCCGCCGCTCGGGCTGGGCTGCGTCATCACGCTCTGCGACAGGCAGCCGGCGAGCAACAAGGCGGCCGAACCGGCCAGCAGTGCCCCGCGAATGCGCGCCAAGCGGATCATTCGGTCTCTCCTCGCCGGTCTCGGACTGCAAACGCCTGTCCGAAAACCCGGCCGTCCTGGGGTTTATGACGCCCGGCAGGTCCCCAGGTTCCGCGTCCTTCGCCTTGCCGTCAGTGGGTTCCTGCCGTCGCGGCCATCGTCGGGTCCACGCCCCGCAGGAAGCCGCCGAGTTGCTCCGCGAGCCGGTCGCAGGCCGTCCCCTGGACGCGCGCAATGAAGGGCAAGGGCACGATCACCCCCACCAGCGCGGACGTCCCGGTCACGTTCGTCGAAATCGAGCCTGCCGACTTCGCGTTCTGCAGGTCCCAGACGATCGCGTCGTAGTCGGACTCCTTTTCCCACCAACCGAAACCGATGCAGCCACCGCCCCCTGGACCGATGGCGCAGCTGATGCTGCCGCCGCTGTCCGTCTGGCGCGTCAGGCCATCGACCCACACGATATACCGAACGCCGCTCTCCTCGATGCGTTGACGCACCGCTGGTCGCGTCAGCAGTCTGGCCACCCCTTCCGCCCGCTGTGGCGCCGTCGACGGCTCGAACCAGGGAAACATCGCGTCCTGGAACTCGTTGTTGCCGTGGACGCGGATGCCGTTGCGCCTCGCAATCTTCTTGCCGACGCAGTCCATGAAGTCGTCCTCGGCGGTGACGCCCTCGACGTGAGGCTTGGCCAGCAGGACGACGGCCTCGTCATCGGCGATGCTCGTGGCCAGGCTTCGGCTCTCTTCGAGCTGTGCGGTCATGCAGCCGGCGGCGAGAAGCGCCGTACCGACGGCCGTCACGGCCCGCATGCGCGGTGAGATGGCGAAAAGTCCTGACGTCCGTGCCATGACGGGACTCCTCTCATAAGAAGTGCATCCCGGCGTGACCAGGATGCGACGCGATGTCTCAAATATACGCGAGAAACGTGAGCGTCAAGCCGCGATCCTGCTCACCACAGGGCGAGCTGTCCTCGGACGGTCCGCGGCGGGCGGAATCGGCTCGTATCCAGCGGATCCTGCGCGCGGGCGACGAGCCCGTGCCGGCGACAGGCGGCCTCGAAGCGGCGTTCTAGCAACTCCGCCCAGGGACCCGTCCCCCGCATCCTCGTGCCGAAGCGCGGGTCGCTGTCCCGCCCGTCGCGCATTTCGCGAATTCGGCTGCGGACGCGAGCGGCCCGGTCCGGAAAGTGCGCAGCGAGCCACTCGTAGAAAAGGTCCTTCACCTCACGCGGCAGTCGCAGCAGCAGGTAACCGACCGAGTCCGCACCGGCCTTCGCCGCCTCCCCCACGATGCGTTCGAGCTCATGGTCGTTGATGGCCGGGACGACCGGCGCGTACATGACCCCCGCGGGCACGCCCGCCTCCGTCAGCCTGCGGACCGCGGCGAGCCTCGCAGCGGGCGAAGCGGCGCGCGGCTCCATCCTGCGCTTGAGGTCGTCGTCCAGCGTCGTGACGCTCAGGAAAACGCGGGTCAGGCGTCTTCGCGCCAGCTCGCCGAGCAGGTCGAGGTCGCGCAGCAGCAGCGCCGACTTGGTGACGATCGACACGGGATGCTCGCACTCGAGCATCAACTCGAGGATCGAGCGGGTGACACGGTACTGCCGCTCGATGGGCTGATAGGGATCGGTATTGGTCCCGAGCGCGATCGTCTTGCACACGTAGCGCGGCCTCGACAGCTCCTCCTTCAGCCGCTCGGCCGCGTCCTGCTTGAAGAAGAGCCGCGTCTCGAAGTCGAGACCCGCCGACAGGTTGACATAAGCATGGGCGGGGCGGGCGAAGCAGTAGACGCAGCCGTGCTCGCAGCCGCGGTAGGGGTTGATCGACTGCTCGAATGGCACGTCCGGGGAGTCGTTGCACGTGATGACGCTGCGCGCGGGCTCGGGGAGCACCGTGGTCTCGAGAGGTGGAAGCGGCTCCTCGAGCACGCCCCAGCCGTCGTCCTCCCGTCGCGTCCGGGTCGACTCGAAGCGGCCTGCAGGATTGGACAGCGCGCCGCGCCCCGCGCGCTGTTCCCGGGAGTGCCGGAACATGCCTGTATGTTTATACAGTTCACGAGGCCAGAGTCAATCCGGGCTCCCGTCCGGCGCCAAGGCGGTTGCCGTCAGCGGCGCTCGGGTGCCGGAAACCGGTCCATGCGCCGCAGCTGCGGAAACCACCGCGCCCACAGGCCGGCGATCGCCACGCTCGCGACGCCCCCCACCACCACTGCCGGCCGCAGACCCCACCAGGCAGCGGTGACGCCCGACTCGAACTCTCCGAGCTCGTTCGACGCCCCGATGAACACGGCGCTGACCGCGCTCACCCTGCCGCGGATCGCGTCCGGCGTCTCGAGCTGCACGAGCATGTGACGTATGTACACGCTGACCATGTCCGCCGCGCCGAGGACGGCCAGCGCGCCGAGCGACAACAGGAAGTTCTCCGACACGCCGAACACGACGGTCGCCACGCCGAAGGCCGCCACGCCCCAGAGCATCGCCGGCCCCACGCGCTCCGCGAGCGGTCGCCAGGCCAGCCACAAGGCCACGAGCGCGGCACCGACCCCTGGCGCCGCACGCAGCATCCCGAGACCGTCCGGTCCGACCTGCAGGATGTCGCTGGCATAGGCCGGAAGCAGCGCGGTAGCGCCACCGAACAGCACGGCGAACAGGTCGAGCGAGATGGCGCCCAGGATCACCTTGCGCCTGAATACGAAGCGCAGACCTTCGAGCAGGGAGTCGAAATTCACCGAGCCGGCTCCCCCCTCGGGCCGGGGCGCCCGCACGCCGAACATCAGCACGACGGCGAGCGCGAGCAGCACCGAGACCGTCCCGTAGACGACCTCCGCGCCGGCCAGGTACACGATGCCCCCGATCGCCGGACCGACGATGGTCGAGAGCTGCCAGGTCGTCGAGTTCACTGCGACGGCCCGGCCGAAGAGCGCTGGCGGCACCACGTTCGGCAGCAGCGCCTGGCCGGTCGGCATGGCGAAGGCCCGTGCGGCACCGAATATCACCATCACGGCGAATACCGGCCACACGACCGACAGCCCCGCCAGGGAAAACGCGAGCAGCAACAAGGCGCACAGCAGCTCCGTCGCGTAGCACGCCGAGAGAACCTTCTGCCGCGTGTGCCGATCGGCGAAGTGTCCCGCGGGGAGCACCAGCAGGACGAAGGGTAGGAACTGCGACAGTCCGATCAGGCCGAGGTCGAGCGGATCCCGCGTGATGTCGTAGACCTGCCAACCCACCGCGACGGTCTGCATCTGGACGGCGACCGACGTTGCAAGCCGCGCCGAGAGGAAGCGGGTAAAGCCCGAGTGCGCGAGCAACGCACGCAGCTCGCCGCGCCGGTCCGATCCAGTGTCCTGGCCGGGGGTGTCGATTCGGTCAGGCCTCGAGGAGGATCCGCAGCGTCCGCCGCAGCGGCTCGGCCGCGCCCCAGAGGAGCTGGTCCCCGACCGTGAACGCCGAGAGGAACTCGCCGCCCATGGCGAGCTTTCGCAGCCGACCGATCGGGACCTCCAGCGTGCCGGTCACCGCCGCGGGCGTCAGGCGTGCGAGGCTTGCCTCGCGCTCGTTCGGCACGACCCGCACCCAGTCGTTGGCAGCGGCCAGCAGCGACTCGACCTCCGCCAGCGACACGTCGCGTGTCAGCTTGATGGTGAGCGCCTGGCTGTGCGAGCGCATGGCCCCCACACGCACGCACAAGCCGTCGATGGGGATAGGGTTCTGCCCGCGGCCGAGAATCTTGTTGCCTTCCGCACCGCCCTTCCATTCCTCCCGGCTCACGCCGTTGCCGAGGTCCTTGTCGATCCACGGCAGCAGGCTTCCCGCGAGCGGATACCCGAACTGGCCGACCGGGAAGTCGCCCGCCCGCATGGCGGCAGACACGTGGCGGTCGATGTCGAGGATGGCGCTCGCGGGATCGGCCAACAGCCCGGATACGGCGTCGTGGAGGCGGCCCATCTGTCCGAGCAGCTCGCGCATGTTCTGGGCTCCTGCACCGGAGGCGGCCTGGTAGGTCATGGAAGTGACCCACTCGACGAGCCCTTCCCGCATCAGGCCGCCTAACGCCATCAGCATCAGGCTCACGGTGCAGTTGCCGCCGATCCAGTCTCGCTTGCCAGCGCGCAGCGCCCCGTCGATGACGTGTCGGTTGACCGGATCGAGGACGATCACGGACTCGTCGTTCATGCGCAGCGTGGAGGCCGCGTCGACCCAGTGCCCCTTCCAGCCGGCTGCGCGGAGCGCAGGATAGGTGGCTCCCGTGTAGTCTCCGCCCTGGCAGGACACCAGGATCTCGCAGGTCGCCAGGGAGTCTAGGTCGCCTGCATCCGCCACGGGCTCGATGTCCCGGCCGATGGCGGGACCCGCCCCGCCCGCCTGCGAAGTCGAGAAAAAAACGGGCTCGAAGACTTCGAAGTCCTGCTCCTCGCGCATCCGTTGCACGAGCACCGAGCCCACCATACCCCGCCAGCCGATGATTCCCACGCGCCGCATCAATCGGGCACTCGCCTTGTTGCGCTGCAAAGAAAGACACTATAGCGCGCGCCGGGTGATCGCGAAAACGCCACGCCGGCGGTGGCGGGGATGAGCATCATCCCGCCGGGGGCTCTCCCCGCTCACCGGCCACCACCACGAACAGCAGCCGGCAGGGCTCGTCGCCGCGATTGATCCAGGTGTGCAGGTTTCCCGCCTGGACGATGGTGTCGCCCGCGTGAAGCTCGATGTCCCGGCCGGGTATCCGCAGCAGGACGGAGCCGGACAGTACCGCCATGTAGTCCAGCGTGTCCTGCCGGTGCATGGGGATGTCGGTCTCGTCGCTGCCCGGAGGGATCTCTGCGACATAGAAGCCGGTACCGGCGAAGCCCTCCCGGTACGCGTTGCCGGCGCTGATACCGAGGTCCGTGGCGGCCGGCACTTCGACCGGTACGCTCGGAGACTCCCACAGCCGCGCGATGCGGGTTCCGTTCATGACGAGCGTGTTCGTCGGTTCGCCGTCGGCAAGGACCACGGCGTTTCCATCGGCATCCTCCGACGTGACGATGCGTCGCAACGGACGGCGAGCGCCTCCGGAGCCTTCGGCGCAAGGGGCGAGGGTGGCTGCGGCCGTCGCCGAGGCCAGTGCCAGGACCCGACGTCGCGTGGTCGTAGTGCCTTCGCTCCCCATCTTCTCTGGTCTCCTAGATCCGGGCGCGGTGCGCGACGCCGTGACGATTACGGACGGTCCATGTCTCAATGGACCGCCGGCACCAGCGTCCGCGCCATGAGTGCCAGGCCGAGCGAGGCGCAGACGATCAGCGTGAGCCAGCGGCGCAGGGCGAGATACTCCGGGGGCAGGACGCCGGCGCCGAGTACCCGGTGCTCGTAGAGCCAGAAGCCGCCGAAGGTCGCCACCTGCACGGCGACGGCCGTCTCGAACTGCAGCAGCAGCGTAGCCCAGGCAAGAAGCGACGGTACGACGCCGATCGCAAGCAATCCCGAGGCCTTGCCCGGCCGGCCGTATAGGACCAGGCCCCAGTGGACGCCGCCCAGGAAGGCCAGGATTACCGCCCCGTAGCCGACCAGGACGCGTCCCGCGACGTGCCGGACGTCCGGTTCGGTCACGACCAGCATGACCAGCGCGCAGGCCACAAACGGCACGAGCCCGCCATAACCGAGCGCCTTCGTCCATCGCGGCAGGCCGGCGGGCGCGAGATTCCTGTCGGTCATGAGCGGGGTTCCTGGTGAGCGGCAGCCGCGGATTATCCTCGGGCGGAGGGGATGGCGCCACGAAACCAGCCTGCGGTCTCCGGGATGCCATCTTCCCCGGCAGGCACTACACTGAGTCGTCATAAGTTCAAGATGACTTGGCGAAGGGGGCTGGCATGCGATCCGTGCTGTTCGTGCTCGCGTTGTGCCTCGTCCATACGGCACACGCCGAGGGACTGACCGTCAGCGATCCGGCACGGAGGGGCCAGGCGCCGGAAGTGGCTGTCGGCCCGGACGGCTCGGTCCACGTCATCTGGCTCGACAAGGGCCCGGTCGGTACCGCAGATCGGCACGGCCACGACAAGAGCGGCGGCCACAGCCACCAGTCCTTCACGGACCTGATGTACGCCCGCTCTGACGACGGCGGCCGGACATTCACCGAGGCGCGCCGGGTCAACGCAACGGACGGCGACGTCTGGGGATTCGCCGTCGGCAAGCCGCGCATCGGCATCGGCCCGACCGGGATCGTTCACGTGTTCTATCCGGCGAACGCGACCTCGACCCGGACCGGCAAGGCAGTGGCCTCGTCGGTGTACGTCCGGTCGACGGACGGGGGCAGGACGTTTTCGGCTCCCGTGCAGATGAACGCGGACGCCGAGACCGACCTCTCGGAACTCGTCCACGGCGGGCTCTCGCAGGCGCACGTCTTCGGCACCATGGCCGTGGCGCCCGGCGGGGACGTGTACACGTTCTGGCTCGACACCCGCGACATGACGGCCGAGCGCACATTGTCGTCGATCTTCGTGCGCGCCTCGCATGACGACGGCGCGACCTTTGCCCCGGAGCGGCGCCTGTTCACCGGCGACGCCTGCCCCTGCTGCCAACTGACCGCCGCACTGGGGGCCGACGGCGCCGTGTACCTGGGCAGCCGGACCGTGTCTCCGGACAACCTCCGTATGCCCACGGTGACGGTGTCGCGGGATAGGGGCGAGCACTTCGGGCCGCGGGTCTCCACGGGCGGCGCGCCGTGGACGCTCGAGGGCTGCCCGCTCAAGCCGGTGGCCGTGGCCGTTTCGGGCGAACACGTCTACACGCTGGTGCACAACGGTGCGGAGCAGCCGCCTGGCGTGCTGTTTGCGCGCTCGGTCGACGGCGGCAGGTCGTTCGAGCCCGCCATCAGGATCCACCCGGAGGCGGCGGTCAGCGACAGCCCTGCGCTGGTCAGTGCCTGGCGTGGCCTCTATGCGTTCTGGCACGCGAAGGCCGGCGGCGAGCGCCGGATCTACATGCGAACCTCGACCGACCAGGGCGCGAGCTGGAGCGCGGTGACCGAGATCGAGGCGCCTGCGGGCGCGGCCAGCTATCCGGCGGCCGCGGCCATGCCGGATGGATCCGCGTTCGTCGTCTGGCAGCAGGGCGAGCAGATCATGGCCGCGAAGGTGTGGACGCCCGTCACCTGCAGGCTCTGCGGCAGCAACGGCGCTTCATGAGCCTGCGTTCGCCGCTCGCCGCGCTGGCCCTCGCCCTCGCCGCCTGCGCCTCTCCGGCGCTCGCCGACGACGGGCTGCAGATGGCCACGGCGCAGGAGTTCGCACAGGTCCTCGCCGCCGAGCGAGGCAGGGTCGTCGTGCTCAACCTGTGGGCGACCTGGTGCACGCCCTGCCTGAAGGAGATCCCGGACCTCGTGGAGCTCGAGCGGGAGCTTGCCGCCCGGGGAGTGAAGCTCCTGGCCGTCGGCATGGACGATCCCGAGGAGCGCGACCGGGTCGAGGCGTTCCGCAAGGAGCACTTCCCGGAGTTTCGCAGCTACCTGCGCAACGAGCTCGAGATGGACACGCTGGTCAGCGTCGTCGACCCCGCCTGGAACGAGCTGCTCCCGACTACGTACCTGATCGATCGCGACGGCAAGGTGGCAAAGCGCATCCAGGGCAAGCGCTCGCTGGAGGCGTTCCGGACGGAAGTCGCCGCACTGCTCGACTAGCCAGCTAGCCGGAGCTCGGCACCAGGCCCTGCGGCGCCAGGCCAAGCAGGCGCGCGTCGCGCAGCACCTCGCGCGCGGCCTCGATGTCCGGCGCGAAGTGCCGGTCGTGATCGTAGAAGCCGACCTTCGCCCTGAGCAGTGCTTGCGCCGCCTCGAGCGCCTCCGACGACCTGAGCGGGCGGCGGAAGTCGATGCCCTGCGCGGCCGCGAGCAGCTCGATCGCCAGCACCCCGCGCGTGTTCTCCGCCATCTGTGCGAGCCGCCGCGCGGCGAAGGTCGCCATGCTGACGTGGTCCTCCTGGTTGGCGGAGGTCGGCAGGCTGTCGACCGACGCTGGATGAGCGAGCGACTTGTTCTCGCTGGCGAGTGCCGCGGCCGTCACCTGGGCCAGCATGAAGCCCGAGTTGAGCCCGCCCTGCTCCACGAGGAACGGCGGCAGCTGGCTCAGCGACGAGTCGATCAGCATCGCGATGCGCCGCTCGGAAAGCGCCCCGACCTCGGCGATGGCGAGTGCGAGGTTGTCCGCGGCGAACGCCACCGGCTCGGCGTGGAAGTTGCCGCCGGAGAGCACCTCCCCGGCCTCGCCGAGCACCAGCGGGTTGTCGGAGACCCCGTTCGCCTCGACCTCCAGCACCCGCGCGGCATCGCGGACCTGCTGCAGGCATGCCCCGGCCACCTGCGGCTGGCAGCGCAGCGAGTACGGGTCCTGCACGCGGTCGCAGTCGGCGTGGGAGTGCTCGATCTCGCTGTGCGCGAGCACCGCACGGAACGCCGTCGCGACGTCGATCTGGGCCTCGTGACCGCGCGCCTCGTGGATGCGCGCGTCGAAGGGCGTCCTGCTGCCGAGGGCCGCGTCGACGCACATCGCGCCGGTCAGGATCGAGGCGAGCAGCAGGTCTTCGGCCTCGAACAGGCCCTCCAGGGCGAGCGCGGTCGACACCTGCGTGCCGTTGAGCAGCGCGAGGCCTTCCTTGGGGCCGAGCTCGATGGGCTCGATGCCGGCGTCGGCCAAGGCCCGGGACGCGGGCAGCACACGTCCGCCGTAGTGCACGGCGCCCTCGCCGATCAGCGCGAGCGAGAGATGGGCGAGCGGCGCGAGATCGCCGGAAGCGCCGACCGAGCCTTGCGACGGCACCCGCGGCAGGATGCCGGCGTTCACGAGTTCGAGCAGCCGCTCGACCACCAGCGGCCGTACGCCCGACAGGCCACGCGCAAGGCTCGCGGCCTTCAGGATCATCGTGAGGCGCACCGTGGAGTCCGCGAGCGGCGGGCCGACCCCGGCGGCGTGCGAGCGGACGATGTAGAGCTGCAGCTGCGCGAGCTCCTCGGGTGCGATCCGCGTCTTGGCCAGTCGGCCGAAACCGGTATTGATGCCGTAGAGCGCCTCGCCGGCATCGAGCCGCGCCTTGACCGCCTCGACGGCCCGCTCCACGTCCTTGCGCCAGCCCATCGCGAGACCGACGTGCTCGCTGCCGCGCGCGAGGCGCCTCAGTTCGCCGAGCGAGACGGCACCAGCGCGGATCTGCAGTGTCGCCACTTCGCTCAGTCCAGCGACGGCAGGTCGAGGCCCTGCTCGCGGGCACAGGCGACGGCCCGCTCGTAGCCGGCGTCGGCGTGGCGCATCACGCCCGTACCCGGATCGTTGCGCAGTACGCGTGCGATCCGTGCTGCGGCCGCATCCGTTCCGTCGCAGACGATGACGACCCCCGCGTGCTGGGAGAAACCCATCCCCACGCCGCCGCCGTGGTGGATCGACACCCAGGTGGCCCCGCTCGCGGTATTGAGCAGTGCGTTCAGGAGCGGCCAGTCGGACACCGCGTCCGAGCCGTCACGCATGCCTTCGGTCTCGCGGTTCGGGCTCGCCACGGATCCGGAGTCGAGGTGATCGCGGCCGATGACTACGGGCGCCTCGAGTTCGCCGCGCGCGACCATCTCGTTGAACGCGAGGCCGAGTCTGGCACGATCGCGCAGGCCCACCCAGCAGATCCTGGCCGGCAGCCCCTGGAAGCGGATGCGCTCGCGCGCCAGGTCGAGCCACCGGTGCAGGTGCGGATCGTCCGGGATCAACTCCTTGACCTTGGCGTCCGTACGATAGATGTCCTCCGGGTTGCCCGACAGCGCGACCCAGCGGAAGGGACCGACGCCCTCGCAGAACAGCGGCCGGATGTAGGCCGGCACGAAGCCCGGGAAGTCGAAGGCTTCGGCGAGCCCCTCCTCGAAGGCCATCTGCCGGATGTTGTTGCCGTAGTCGAAAACGACCGCTCCGGCCGCCTGCAGGTCGAGCATCGCCTGAACGTGGATCCTCATCGACGCCCGCGCGGCGCGCTCGATGCGTGCCGGGTCGTCGCGACGGGCGGCAGCGGCCTGCTCGAGCGTCCAGCCCTGCGGCAGGTAGCCGTTGCGCGGATCGTGCGCGGAGGTCTGGTCGGTCACGGCGTCCGGCACGACGCCGCGTGTCGCGAGCTCGGGGAAGACGTCCGCGGCGTTGCCGAGGAGGGCGACCGACAGCGCGCGCTTCGCCGCCCGTGCCTCGTCGATCCAGCCGAGCGCCTCGTCGAGCGAGGCCGTCTTGCGGTCGAGGTAGCCGGTACGCAGCCGGAAGTCGATGCGCGAGGGGTCACACTCCACGGCCAACATCGAGAAACCGGCCATCGTCGCGGCGAGAGGCTGCGCGCCGCCCATGCCGCCGAGCCCCGCGGTCAGGATCCAGCGCCCGGCCGCCTCTCCGCCGAAGTCCTGGCGGGCGCAGGCCCCGAAGGTCTCGTAGGTGCCCTGCACGATTCCCTGCGAGCCAATGTAGATCCAGGACCCGGCCGTCATCTGGCCGAACATCATCAGGCCCTTTCGATCGAGCTCGTGGAAGTGCTCCCACGTCGCCCAGTGCGGTACGAGGTTGGAATTGGCGATCAGCACGCGGGGCGCATCCGGGTGGGTGCGGAACACCCCCACGGGCTTGCCCGACTGCACGAGCAGCGACTCGTCCTCGCCGAGGCGCTCGAGCACCTGCAGGATGCGGTCGAAGGCCTCCCAGTCGCGGGCGGCCTTGCCGATCCCGCCGTAGACGACGAGCTGCTCGGGATGCTCCGCCACCTCGGGATCGAGGTTGTTCTGGATCATCCGGTAGGCCGCCTCGGTGAGCCAGCTGCGGCAGGAGATTTGGGCCCCGCGCGGCGCCCGGATGACGCGCCGCCCGGTGGCCGCCTGTGGTGATGCATGCTTCATGGTGCGCGAGGATACGCCGTCGGTGGGCCGCACACAGCCCCCGCCCGGGCCGGCGCCGCTCGGTTAAGCTTCCGGCCATGTCTCCAGCCAGCGGCACGCGGGCCATCACGAACGCCACTCTTGCGACCTGCGTCGGGGGTCGATACGGATTGCTGGAGCGGGGCGCCGTGGCCATCGCAGGCGAGAGGATCGCCTGGGTCGGGCACTCGGACGCGCTGCCCGCACTGCCGCGGGACACGGAACGACTCGACGTGGCCGGAGCCCTCGTCACGCCCGCGCTCACGGACTGCCACACCCACCTCGTCTTTGCCGGAAGCCGGGCACGCGAGTTCGAGCGTCGGGTGGAGGGTGCGAGCTACGAGGACATCGCGCGCGCCGGTGGAGGAATTCTTGCCACCGTGCGGGCGACGCGCGAGGCCGGCGAGGAAGCCTTGCTGGCGCTGGCCGTCGCACGCGCGCGCGCTTTGCTCGCCGAAGGCGTCACGACGATCGAGGTGAAGTCCGGCTACGGGCTCGATCTCGAGAACGAACTCAAGCTGCTTCGCGTCGCGCGCCGCGTCGGCCAGTCGCTCCCGGTCACGGTGCACACGACCCTGCTTGCCGCGCACACGGTCCCGCCCGAGCATGCCGGCCGCGCGGACGACTACGTGGACCTCGTCGTCGAGGATATCCTGCCAGCAGCAGCAGCCGAAGGCCTCGTCGACTCCGTGGACGCCTTCTGCGAGCGCATCGCGTTCTCGCCGTCGCAGGTGCGCCGGATCTTCGAGCGTGCGCGGCAGCTGGGCCTGCCCGTCCGGCTGCACGCCGAGCAGCTCTCCGACTCGCGCGGCGCCGCGCTCGCCGCCAGTTTCGGCGCGCTCTCGGCCGACCACCTGGAACATCTCCACGAGGACGGCGCGGTGGCGATGGCCCGGGCCGGCACCGTCGCCGTGCTGCTACCGGGCGCGTTCTTCTTCCTGCGCGAGTCTCGCCCTCCCCCCGTCGGACTGCTGCGCCGACACGGTGTGCCCATTGCGGTGGCAAGCGACTTCAATCCGGGCTCCTCGCCGCTTCTCTCGCTGCGCCTGGCGATGCTCATGGGCTGCACGCTGTTCGGCTTGACACCTGCAGAGGCGCTGGCCGGCGTTACCGTGCATGCGTGCACCGCGCTGGGGCTCGGTGCAGAAAGGGGGACGCTGGAACCCGGCAAGCTTGCCGACCTGGTGGTGTGGGACGCCTCGCACCCTGCGGAACTCGTGGCGCAGTTCGGGACCGACCGGCCACGGCTGATACTGCGACGCGGTCAGCCCGTCGGTTGAGCGACGTTCCAGGCGATGCGCGCGACGAGCCGCGCGGCGAGGCGCGCCGTCCGGCCGTCGACATCGAAGGAGGGATTGAGTTCGGCGACGTCCGCGAGGCGCAGCTTGCCGGCCGCGCAGGCGGCGTCCACCAGTCGCTCGACCAGCCCGGGATCGATGCCGAGCGCAGCCGGAGCGCTGACGCCCGGCGCCACGGCCGCAGGGAATGCATCGAGGCAGATCGTCAGGTAGAGGTGGTCGACCTCGCCGGCGAGGATCCCGATCTCCCGGACCAGTACGTCGTAGCGCTCCGCCCGGGTTTCCTCGTCGAGCACCCAACGCACGCCGAGTGCGGCGGCACGGTTGAAAAGCGCCGCCGTGTTCGCGAAGCGACTGACGCCGATGCACAGGTAGCGCACCTGCCGCTCCTGTGCCGCGGCCTGCTCGAGGATCTGCCGGAATGGCGTACCGGAGGTCCCCGGCTCTCCCGCCCGCAGGTCGAAGTGAGCATCGAAGTTGAGGATGCCGATGGCGCCCCGGTCGCCGCGAGCTCGCAACGCGTCGTGCAACCCGCACCAGGACGCCAGCGCCATCTCGTGCCCCCCTCCCAGCCCGAGCGGCAAGCTGCCGGCCCGAAGCGTGTCGGCCACGACAGCGCTGAATTCCTCCTGGGCCGTCTCGAGGCCGTCTCCGGCACAGGCAACGTCGCCGAGATCGTCGATCGCGTCGATCGAGTGGGCCGGCAGGTTCGCCAGCGCCTGTCGCAGGGCATGGGGTCCGGACGCGGCGCCCCGTCGACCCTGGTTGCGGATGACGCCCGCATCACACGCGAAACCGATGAGGGCGATGCGCGCTGCCGCGGTGTCCCGAGCGCGCATGACCTGGTGCCAGCGCCGGCCGGTCTCGCCCTCGGCCTCGTCCACGCGACCCGTCCAGTCGGCCCTGACCACGGGGCGCCTCACGTCACGCTCCGGACCGCCATGGCGGGGATTTCCGCAAGGAACGCTGTTCCCGGCATGGCGTACGCACGTCAGTCCACGGGCGGGGGCGCGTCCGCCGGCGGCTTTCCACCGGCGGGCTTGCGCCACAGGCGACCGTTGCGAACGCCGTTTCGCACACCGTTGATGATCTCGTCGGCGCGACTGCGGACCTCGGCGAGCCACCGACGGGCCCAGGCGAATTCGAGCCCGAGGATGCCGAGACCGATCGGGATCACCACGAGGGCCGGACCGGGAAGCACGATCATCGCGATCCCGATGAGCACGACGGTTCCGCCGATGACCGCGATCGCGATGCGGCGCGCCCACTTGTAGGTGATCGAGGCGGTTGCCTGCCAGTCAGGTTGCTGCATGACCGTGCCGAATCCACGAACCGTGCCGTCGCTGCCGCGCCGTGGCTGCGCGGCTCCCGGCTCACGCCCGCTGCCGGACGAGACTACCGGGGCATTCTAGCCCGCGCGCTGTGACAACACTGCGAACCGGGTCGTTCCAGCTGCCGATCGTGCGTCGCCGAGAGCATTACGAGCGACAGGATGGTACCTATCGTGGCGAGAAACGTGTCCCACCGGGTGTCCCACATGTCGCCCTGCGTGGCGAGGAACTCGTCGGCCCCCGCCCCGACCAGGAGCGCCGCCCACCACTCGTCGAGCTCGTAGGTGGCGCTGATCGCGAGGCACACGCACACGGTGAGCAACGGCAGCCAGCAGCTGGACCCCAGGGTCGAGGTTCTGCTCAGTATCTCCCTGGTCGCAACGGCCGGGACGAAGCCCTGCGCGAAGTGGCCGAGCCGGTGGTAGCGGTGTCTCGACAGCTCGAACAGTTCCTGGAACCAGAAGCCGAGCGGCGTACGTGCGTAGGTGTAGTGGCCGCCGTAGACCAGGATCAACGCGAGGAGGCTGCGTTGCGCAGCCCGGCTCACTCCATGCGTGCCTGGACCTGCTCGGTGAGGAGGTCCACGAGCTGGCTCCTGTAGAAGTCGCCGCCCACCTGGCTCTTCGCGGCCTCGAGGAACCCGAGCATCTCCGCAGGGTCCTGTCTCACCGGGCAACCAGCGAAGGTGCCGTTCAACGACCAGCGGACGAAGCCCACCTGCCCGGCGAGCCGACCCTGTTGCGCCGAGCGCCGAATCAGCTCGGCAGCCCGGCAGGTGTCCTGCGGCTGCTGGTTGAGCCCGAGCAGGTGGAGGTATCCGACGACGAACAGGGACTGCGGGTAGTCGGCGTCCACGGCGGCCGCCCGGTAGGGAATCGCCTTCTCGCCCATGCCCGAGTACCCGTAGACGCGTGCCAGCTGGTAGTTCAGCCGTGGGTTGTCCGGGTCCTTCTTGACCGCCGCCTCGCACGCGGCCATCGCGGCGGGCAGGTCGATGTCCTTGCGCTCGTTTCCGGGCGCTACGTGGTAGGGATCGTCCGGGTGAGCGGCGAGCCGGTCGCAATCGGTGACTGTCTGGGAGTACTTCGACGGATCGAAGGGCCTGAAGTCCCCGTCCGCGAGGGCGGCGACCGGAAGCAGCAGCAGCACCGCGACGTCGAGCGAGCGCATGGGGCCTCTCCTTGCATCGGCCGGCGGCCATGGGACCAGAGCGGCGTCCCGGACGCAACCGCGGGCTACTCCTCGAGCAGGAATCCCTCGACGATCCTGGCCACGGAGGCGGGCTGCTCGTGGTGCAGCATGTGGCCGGCACCCTCGACGCACTCGATCCTCACGCCCGGGATGTTGGCGCGGAAGCTCGCCTCCGAACCGTCCTCGCCCAGCCGCGGCAGGAACTCCGACTGCCCGGCCAGCACGAGCATCGCCGGCGCGACGACCTGCCGCCAGCAGGCCTCGGCTTCGTCGCGCCGGTAGCTGTACGGATTGAGCAGCTTGTGCGCCGGGTCCGCGACGATGCGCGCGCGCCCTTCCGGCGTCTGCGCGGCCCAGCTTCGCGCGATGAAGTCCGCGCGCTCTGGCGGCAGCCGCGGGCTCCGACGCAGCAGCACGTGAACGAGATCCTCGAAATCACGATACTCGCCGAAGGGCGGCGGCGCCCGCAGCTGTTGCAGCCAGTCGCGATAGCGGCCCGGGGCGTCCCCGGGGCGTCCCCGTGGGAGGCCGAATCCCTCGAGGCTGACCACGCGGCGCACCCGCTCCGGGCGGATGCCGGCGTAGAGCAGGGCGATGTTGCCCCCCATGCTGTGTCCAACGAGCCGGGCGCCGGCGTCCGGGCAGAGGACGTCGAGCATGGCGTCGAGGTCGGCGAAGTAGTCGGGGAACCAGTAGCCTGCCGGTGACCACTCGGACCGACCGAAGCCTCGCCAGTCGAAGGCGGCGAGCGGCCAGTCGCGCTCGAGCTCGTCGACCAGGAACTGGAACGTGTCGGCCGTGTCTGCCCAACCGTGCAGCAGGACCACCGGGTCCCGCGCAGCGGGGTCGCCCCAGCGCGTGAGGTGATGCGCAAGGCCACGCACGGTCAAGAAGTCGTGCGCCGGCCTCCGGCGGATCCGATAGCGCGGCGGATCAGTCATCTGCAGGGAAACCGCGATCGCACATGGACGACGGCGTGCCAGGAGTGCGAGGAAGATGCCCGCAGTATAGGGGTCAGCACGATTGACAGTCAGCGGCCCAGGCGCGATCTGTACGGGTAGATCTTCACAGCCTGGAGCGGCACATGAGCACCAGACTCTACGATCCGGCCCGGGGCGCCGCGATCATGGAGCGGCACGGCCTGGACGGCCTGATTGCGGCGCAGAACCTGAACGTGTACTACGCCTCCGGGTACTGGGGTGCACTAATGGGTTCGGGCAGGGAGCACCTCTACTACGCGGTGCTGCCGCGACTCGACAGGGAGCCCCCCGCCCTCGTGATGGGCAGCTTCGAGTGGCGTCGCCTGATGACCGAGGGCGGCACCTGGATTCCGAACCTCGTCGGCTACACGGCGCCGGTCGATGCCGATCACGCCTCCGAGGGTCCGGAGGGCCCGGAGGTCGGCGCCAGGCCGCGCGCGCCCGGTGCGCACCCGTATCAGGGATGGCCGGTGCGCGGGGGCGTTCGGCTGACGGCCAACGAGCGCGAGTGGCTTGCCGTGCAGGACCGCCTGCGTGGCACCGAGTCGGCGTCGCCCGTCTGGGCGCTTCTCAAGGCGGTCCGCGAGGCGGGCCTCGAGTACGGCACGATAGGCGTGGACGACCCGCGCATCGGGCACTGGCTGACGGAAGCTGGCCTGCCCGCCAAGTTCGTGCCCGCCGAGCACATCTTCTGCGAAATCAGGCGGGTGAAGACGCCCGCAGAGATCGAGTTGCTCCGCGAGGCAGCACAGATCAACGAGGCAGCCTGCCTCGCCGCCTCCGGGGCGCTGCGCGACGGTGCGACGTGGAGCGAGCTCGAGGATCTCTACATGGCGGAGATGGCCCGGCGAGGCGGGCGGGGCGTGTATCTCTCGGGAGGCTCCGGCGGACTGCCCGACCGCCGCGTCCGGCGAGGCGAGCCCGTGATGATCGACGCGCTCGGCCACTACCGCCGCTACCACGGCGACTTCGGACGATCCATGGTCGTCGGCGAGCCCGACGAGGAGCTGCTGGCACGGAACCGCGCAATGCAGGAGGGATGGCGCGAGGTGCTGGAGTCGGTGCGCCCGGGGCTGCGTTACCGCGAACTGGCCCTGCGAGCCGTCAACGCGATACAGCGAGCGGGCTTCCCGGAGTTCTGCCTGGCGGTGCCGCACAGCGTGGGGCTGCAGCATACGGACGACCCGGCTCCCATGACGCGGGACGGGTTCGACTACGGTGACCCCGTGCTCGAGGAGAACATGGTCATCAACGTCGACCTGCCGTACATCGAGATCGGCTGGGGCTCGGTCCACCTCGAGGACACGCTGCTCGTTACCGCCGACGGCTGCGAGCCGCTGACGTCGATGAAGATGGACCTGATCGTCCGCTGAATTGCTCGGGATGCGCCTCGGCCTGTCGTTCGGGTCGGGCTGGCGCTGCCCCCGCGTGCTGTCCACTTTTCTCGAAACTCGCGCTGCGGGGAACACCGCTCGCCGCCAGCACGCCTGTGAGGTTCTGCCGGGCGTTCCCGCCGCGCGGCCGGGGTCCGGCGCGGTGTCCGCTCGATTCGCTCCCCGATACTCGCTCGGTCTCGCGGACACCCGCGCCACCACGGCCGCGAGGCGCGGCAAGTCCCGATCAAGACGGCACGCCGCTCAGCGGAAGACGCGCTGGTGCTCCTGGAAGGCGTAGCGGTCGGTCATGCCGGCGACGTAGTCGGCCACGGCCCTGGCGCGGCCGGCCGGGCCCTGCTCGGACTCGAGCCGCAGCGCAATGTCGCGGTGCTCCGCGGGCATCAACGCAACATCGTCGAAGAAGGCGCCGTAGAGGTCCTTGAGCGTGCGGACTGCGCCTTCCCGCATGCCCTGTACCCGCTCGTGCTCGTAGACATGCCGTCGCAGGAAGCGCTTGAGCTCGAGGTGCTCCTCGTGCTTGCCGTCGGAGAAGGCCACCAGCGGCCCAACCTGCGCGCGAACTGCGTCGATGTCGTCAGGACCGGCAGCGGCGAGCCGGCGACGGGTCTCCTCGATGAGGTCTGTGACCACGTCGTTGATCATGCGCCGGATGGTCTCGTGCACCAGCTTGCGGGACGGGATGTCGGGGTACGCGGAGTGCACGGCGTCGTGATGCCGGCGGAACAGCGTGACCTGCGCCAGGGTATCGACGGACACGAGGCCCGCGCGGATGCCGTCGTCGACGTCGTGATTGTTGTAGGCGATCGCGTCAGCGACGTTGGCGAGCTGCGCCTCGAGCCCCGGTTGACGACGCTCCAGGAAGCGCCGGCCGACGTCGCCGAGCCGTCGGGCGTTGGCCGCGGAGCAGTGCTTCAGGATTCCTTCCCTTGACTCGAAGGTCAGGTTCAGGCCGGGAAACTCCGCATACCGCTCCTCGAGTTCGTCCACCACGCGCAGCGATTGCAGGTTGTGCTCGAAGCCGCCGAAGTCCCGCATGCATTCGTTGAGGGCGTCCTGGCCCGCGTGACCGAAAGGCGTATGGCCGAGATCGTGGGCCAGGCAGATCGCCTCGGTGAGCGGCTCCGACAGACCGAGAGCACGCGCCACCGTCCGGGCGATCTGCGCGACCTCGAGGGAGTGCGTGAGTCGCGTGCGGAACAGGTCGCCCTCGTGATTGACGAAGACCTGGGTCTTGTAGACCAGCCGCCGGAACGCGTTCGAGTGGACGATCCGGTCGCGATCCCGCTGGAACTCGCCCCGGTAGCCCGCTGCCGGCTCCGGATGGCGCCTGCCACGCGACGTGGCTTCCAGCGCGGCGTAGGGCGCGAGTCCGTCATCGTGCAGGCCCTGCCGGTGGCTCACGCGACCTTGCCCACCGTGTCCTCGAGCAGCGAATCGAGGACGGCCGGCGGATAGTCGCCGGTCAGCGTCGCACGGCCGATGGCCTCCAGCAGCACGAGACGGATGCGGCCGGACGCGACCTTCTTGTCCATGCGCATCAGCTCGAGGGCCCGCGCCCGGCCGAGTCGGGGCGGATCCGGGGGCAGGCCGGCACGCTGCAGCAATGCCCGGATACGCCCGACGTCCCTCCGGCCGAGCCAGCCGAGCCTGGCGGACATCTCGGCCGCCATGGTCATGCCGACGGCAACCGCCTCGCCGTGGAGCCAGCTGCCGTAGCCGGCCGCCGCTTCTATCGCATGACCGAAGGTATGGCCGAGATTGAGCAGTGCCCGTTCGCCGCGCTCGTGCTCGTCGCGCGCAACGATCGCCGCCTTGCATGCGCAGCAGAGCCGGATGGCGTACACCAGCGCTGCGGGCTCACGGGCGAGGAGGTCCTCGATGTGCTCCTCCAGCCAGGCGAAGAAGCCAGCGTCACGGATGAGGCCGTACTTGATGACCTCGGCAAGACCGGCGCGCAGTTCGCGTTCGGGCAAGGTGTCCAGCGTACCCGTGTCGGACAGCACGGCGACCGGCTGGTGGAAGGCGCCGATCAGGTTCTTGCCGCCCGGGTGGTTTACGCCCGTCTTGCCGCCGACGGAGGAATCGACCTGCGCGAGCAGCGTCGTGGGCACCTGAACGTAGTCGACGCCCCGCTGGTAGCAGGCCGCCGCGAAGCCGGCGATGTCGCCCACCACGCCGCCGCCGAGGGCGACGACGGCACAGTCCCGGTTCATCCGCGCCTCGACCAGCGCGTCCAGGACCCGGCCGACGATGGCGAGAGTCTTGTGCTCCTCGCCGTCCGGCAGGATGCACTCGCTGATCCGCCGGCCGGCGAGAGCAGCGCGCAGCGGCGCAAGCCACAGGGGCGCCACCGTCTGGTTGCTGACCACCAGGACGTCGCGCGCTCGGATGCATGCGTCGACCCGTTCGCGGGCGGCCAGCAGGCCCGGACCGATGACGATCGGGTAGCTACGGTCTCCGAGGTCGATGGTCAGCGTGCCGGCTTCAGTCATGCCCTCTCCGGTGCGGCCGCCAGCCCGTGAAGCCGGTCGGCGATCTCCTCTGCGACCGCACCGACCTTGCGACCGTCCGTGCGGACGGTGATCGCCGCGATCTCGCGGTAGAGCGGCTCGCGGAGGGCCATCAGCTGCTCGAGTCTCGAGCGCGGGTCTTCCGTATCGAGCAGCGGCCGGTTGCGGCTCCGGCGGGTCCGCGCGAGCTGCTGGTTGACCGAGGTCTCCAGGTACACCACGACGCCGCGGCGCGCCAGATTCGCGCGGTTCTCGGCCGCCAGCACGGCGCCGCCCCCCGTCGCCAGCACGATGCGGGAGCGTCGCGTCAGTTCGTCGATCACCTCGCGCTCGCGCGCGCGAAAACCCTCTTCGCCCTCCTTCTCGAAGATGAACGGGATGTCCACGCCGGTCCGCTCCTCGATGACTGCGTCACTGTCGACGAAACCATACTCCAGGCGCCGGGCCAGGCGTTTGCCCACGGCCGTCTTGCCCGACCCCATCGGGCCCACCAGGAAAATGCTCGCGAGCGGTCGCGTCTCCATCACTGCCGATCCCGCCCCGGAAAAAAGAGACGGCCGCCCCGGAGGGCGGCCGTGAGACTTTGCCGAGCGCCGCGCCGGCTGGCAAGCGGCGAGCGGCGGTTCAGTCGATATTCGCGCCTTCGCGCAGGATCTTCGGCGTGACGAAGATCAGCAGCTCGTCGCGATTGTTCGTGCGCTGCTTGCTCTTGAACAGGTAGCCGAGACCGGGGATGTCGCCCAGGAACGGCACCTTCCGCTCCGCCTCGCGGCGATCCGTCTCGAGGATGCCGCCGAGCACGACGGTCTGACCGTCGTTCACCAGCACCTGGGTCGAGATCGAGCGGGTGTCGATCGACGGCACGAAACCGCCCGTCGCGCTCGGCACGAGCTCGCCCACGCTGTCCTTGTTGACCTCGAGGTCGAGGATGACGCGGTCGTCGGGCGTGATCTGCGGGGTGACCTTGAGCGACAGCACCGCCTTCTTGAAGGAGGTCGTCGTCGCTCCGCTCGAGGCCGACTCCTGGTAGGGAACCTCGACGCCCTGCTCGATTACGGCCTCGCGCTGGTTCGCCGTGATCACGCGCGGCGAGGAGACGATCTCGCCCTTGCCCTCGGCCTGCGCGGCCGAGATCTCGAGGTCGATCAGGAAGTCGTCGAAGTCGAGGATCGCGAGCGCGATGCGGCCGGCCGGGTTGCTCACCGGCATGTTGACGTTGTAGCGGTCGAAGTTGCCGAAGGGCACCTGGACCGGGTACGGCTGGCCGGTGTTCGCGAGGTTGTCGAGGGCAGAGCCCACGATCGAGTCGGTCGCCTGGGCGCTGCCGCTGATCGCGAACAGGTCCGACACGTCGTCGGACACGCGTGTGAAGCCCGCCCGGACGCCGAGCTCGCGCGAGAAGTCGTCGCTCACGATGACGATGCGCGACTCGATCAGCACCTGGCGGACCGGGATGTCGAGCGTGGCCACCATGCTGCGGATCTGCTCGAGCTGCTCGGTGGTGTCGCGCACGAGCAGCGTATTGGTGCGCTCGTCGATGCTGACGCTGCCGCGCTCGGACAACAGTGAGCCGCCGCCGCCCGCCTTGAGCAGGTTGGCGATGTCCGAGGCCTTCGCATAGTTCACCTGCAGGAACTCGGTCCGCAACGGCGCGAGTTCCTGGATGTCCTGATGCGCCTCGAGCTCGGCCTTCTCGCGGGCGGCGATCTCGGCCTGCGGCGCCACCAGGATCACGTTGTCCTTCTTGCGCATGTCGAGGCCCTTGGTGCGCAGGACGATGTCGAGCGCCTGGTCCCAGGGCACGTTCTGCAGCCTGAGGGTCACGCGCCCCGTCACCGTGTCGCTGACGACGATGTTCTGGCCGCTGGTGTCGGCGAGCAGCTGCAGCACTGCACGGACCTCGATGTCCTGGAAGTTGAGCGTCAGGCGCTCGCCCGTGTAGACCTTCTCGGCCTCGGTCACCATCGCCTGCTTCGGCCGTTCCTTGACCTCGACGACATAGGTGTCGTCCGTCTGGTAGGCGAGCTGCTCGAAGTCGCCCGCCGCGGCGACGACCACGCGGGAGCCCGTTGCCGTGCGCACGGCGTCCACGGTGGTCACCGGCGTCGCGAAATCCACGACGTCGTAGCGCTTCATCAGCTCCTCCGGGAGCACGGCGCCCGTGAAGTCGACGACGACGCGGTTGCCTTCCTGGCGGAGGTTGGCCGGCACGCGCGCGTCCGAGAGCTTGACGATCACCCGCCCCGCGCCGTCGGCCGAGCGGCGGAAGTCGATGCCGCGAACCTGTCGCGGACCGGCCGACGGGGCGGCTGCCGCTGCCTGCGCCGGGGCGGCTGCCGCGGCGGCCTGCGTGCCGATGTTCACCACGACCGAGTCGCCCATCGCCTGGGCCGTGTACGGCACGAGCGAGTCGAGGTTGAAGACGACCCGAGTGCGGCCGCCGGCTTCGGCGACCACGATCGTGTCGACCCCGCCGGCGTTGACGTCGATGCGACGGTTGTCGAGCGCGAGCCCGACTCCCGGCAGGTCGACCGACAGCCTCGCAGGCTGGTCGATGGTGAAGGCCAGCGGATCCGGTGCCGGCCCGCTGGTCCTGAGCGTCACCTGCAGCGCATCGCCCGCCAGCGACTTGACGTCGATGTCGGTCAGCGCGGTGGAGCTCTGGGCGGCCACCTGTCCGCCCCAGGCGATCGCCAGCGCGGCCACAAAGCCGCCGAGCGCACGCCTGGCAGCCTTGCCGCCCCTATTCCAAACCGTTGCCCGGTCATTGCCAGCCATCAGAAATTCTCCCACGAAATCAGTCGCTGAGCGCCAGGGCCGCCGGCCGCTCCAGATATCCACCCAGTCCGTCCGGGACGATCTCGACGAGCGCGATGCGCGCGTCGTTCACCGATGTGATCCTGCCGTCGTTCTGGCCCAGGTGATTGCCCGGCAGCACCCGGTGGATCAGGCCGTCCTTGGTCTGCACGAGGCCGTAACGCGCGCCCCCGAGCTCCAGCGTCCCGACCATCTTCAGCGTGTCGAGCGAGAACTGCTCGAGATACTCGCGCGGGCGCCTGGTGTCCGGCCGCGGGCCGTTCGCGCCGTCGCCGCCAAGCGTCTGCAGGAAGGGCGAGCGCTTGTCCGCCATCGTGTAGTCATACGACTCGTATGGCCTTACCTCCGGCAGCGGCTCGATCCGGCCGCCGGGGCGCTGCTTGGCCTGCTCGACCTTGGTCCTGAGTTCGCCGAGGTCGGCACCGCATCCCGCGAGGGCCAAGGCTGCCGCGAGGCAGGCCGCCGAGAGCATTGTCTTGTGCATCGTTTGCGTCATGGTCTCATCGCTCACCGGCGCTTCTTGGTAGCGGCCTTGGCCTGCGCTTCCTGCTCGGCGATCTCGGACTCCTCGAGGTAGCGATAGGTCTTGGCCGTCAGGTCGAGCGTCAACTCATCCGTCGGCGTGGCGACTCCGCGCCTGCTGCCGCTCGAGCGCCGCGTCCCGTCGCCCTGCGTGATCTGAATGTCGTGCAAGGTCACGATCCGCGGCAGCGCTGCGATGCCGCTGACGAACGCGCCGAATTCGTGGTAGCCACCCGTCAAACGGATCTTGATGGGCAGCTCGGCATAGAACTCGCGGCGCGACTCCGAGCCGGGCTGGAAAAGCTTTTCCTGCAGGCCGGCGGCCAGGCCGGTCTGAGAGATGTCGACCAGCAGGCTCGGCACCTCGGTCTTGCCGGGCAGCTGCCGCAACATCGCGCCGAAGCTGCGCTCGATCTCGGCCAGCTGCTGGCGATAGGCCTCGAGGTTGGCCGCCTTGCGCTGCTTCGTGTCGAACGTGTTCCAGAGCTGCTGTTCCTCGGCCTCGACCTTGCGCAGGTCGGGCAGATTGCCCTTGTAGACGAACTGCCAGACGAGCAGGCCGGTCACGATGACGAACACGAGCCCGACGGCGAGGGCCCGGAACACGAAGGGCCAGCGGCCGACGTCCCGCGCGTCGAGGTTCCGCAGCTGCTCGAAGAACTGCCTGATGCCGTTCATCGGCTGGCCTCCTTGACCCGCTTCTTCTGCGGCTGTCCCTGCGCCTCGGCCTCGTCCTGGCCCTCGGGGCTCTTCAGCTGTGCGAACAGCGTGAAATTGGAGCCGGCGCCCGGCTGTCCGGTCTCGATGACCTTCAGGTCCGGCTTCTCCATGACCTCGGAGGCGTCGATGTTGCGCATGAATGCCGAGACGCGGGTGCTCGACTGCGCCACGCCGTTGAACTCGAGGCGCCGGGCGTTCTGCCGGACGGAAGTCAGGTACACACCCTCCGGAAGGGTGGCCACCATGTCGTCGAACAGCTTGACGATCTCGGGCCGGCTCTTCTGCAGCGTCTCGATGACCTCCATGCGGGCGATCATCCTTGCCTTCTGCTCCTCGAGCGCGAGTATCTCCTCGATCTGCTTGTCGAGCTCGGCGATCTCGGCCTTGAGGTAGTCGTTGCGGCGCTCCTGCGCGTCGATCATGGTGCTGACCGTGAAGTGCGACAGCAACGCGATCAGCATGCCGAGGCCGATGGCGGCGCCGAGGCCGACCAGGAATTCCTTCTGGCGCCGCTTGCGTAGCTCGGCGCGCCAGGGGAGTAGGTTAATACTTGGCATCGTCGTCGAAGCTCCGCAGTGCCAGCCCGCAGGCGGTGAGCAGCGCCGTGGCGTCCCGCGTCACGCCGAGCGCCTTGGCCTTGGAAGAGACGCGCATCTGCCCGAGCGGATCGCCGCGCTCGGCCGCGATGCCCACGCGGCTCGCAATCACGTCTGCGACGCCCGGAATGTTCGCGCAGCCCCCGCAGACCAGGATCTGCTCGGGCTGCGCGCGGCCGCTTCCGGAAGCGAGGTAGAACTGCAGGGAACGGCTCACCTGCTGCGTCATGTCGTCGATGAACGGGTCGAGCACTTCGGGCTGATAGTTGGAGGGCAGTCCGCCTTCCTTCTTGGCGCGGCCCGCCTCCTCCATCGACAGCCCGTAGGTCCGCATGATCTCTTCGGTCAGCTGCTGGCCGCCGAACGGGAAGTCACGCGTGTACACGACCTTCAGGTCCCGCAGCACGCTGAAGGTCGTGGTGCTGGCCCCGAAGTCGATGATCGCGATGGTCCGGTCGATGCCGCCGTCCGGCATCTGGTGGGTCATCAGCCGGCACGCGTTCTCGAGCGCGAAGGCCTCGACGTCGACCAGCTTCGGCACGAGGCCGGCCGCGGTGACCGCGGCGACGCGCTGGTCCACGTTCTCGGTGCGGGTCGCCACCAGCAGGACGTCCATCGTCTCGGGATCCTTCTCCGACGGTCCCATGACCTGGAAGTCGTAGCTGACTTCTTCCATCGGGAAGGGAATGTACTGGTCGGCCTGCATCTCCACCTGCTGCTCAAGCTCGGCGTCCGGCAGCGCGTTGGGCATCGGTATCGACTTCGTGATCACCGCGTCACCGCTGATGGCAACCGCGCACTCCTTCGACCGGACCCCGGAGCGCTTGACTGCCCGGCGGATCGCCTCGCCGACCGCGTTCGCATCGACGATGGCCTTCTCGTTCACGGCGTTGTGCGGAGTCGGCTCGGCCGCATAGGCCTCCACGCGGTACTGGCCGCCGGACTCGGCAAGCTCGATGAGCTTGATCGAGGAGGTGGTGATGTCGAGGCCCACCAGCGGTCGGTGCCTTGTGCGCAGCGAAATCTGAGGCAGCTTCAGCACAAATCTTTTCCTTTTCAGGTCAAGCGCTTGCGACGCCTAAGCGCTACGCGGATCAAGTTTGCCCGCAACTATATAGCAAGCAACTGTTAAATTGAACGTGACCCGGATCGCAGATCGAAGCCCGTCGTCAACCCCCTGCCGCTCTCCCTGCCCGTGTCGTGACGGCCGTCCGGTTTGGCCCGGTCCGGCCAAGTTGTCGGCCGGGTTGCTGCTCTCTTGAGCGGCCACCGGCTCGACGCCTGTGACGGATGCTGCACGCAAGGGCTGGACGGCTCCGTGCGGAACTTCACGATCCACGCAACTCGCCGGTCCGCACCGCGGGGACCCGCTCGAATCTGCGAGCGTGCATAATCGTTTCCCTCCTCTGGTTCTGGACCCGGACTGACGTTGAAGCTTCGCCCCGGTCGGATCGTCCTTGCCGCCACTGCCGTCGTCGTCGCGCTGGCAGGACTCGTCGGTCTTGCCTTCCTCTCGACCTGGTTCTATCTGAAGCCCACACTCCCGGACGTCGCGCAGCTCAGGCAGCTCCGGCTGCAGATGCCGCTCCGGGTGTACAGTCGCGACGGCCTGCTGCTCGCCCAGATCGGCGAGCAACGGCGCATTCCGGTCGCCTATCGGGACGTGCCGCAGATCGTCGTCCAGGCATTCCTCGCAGCCGAGGACGACCGCTTCTTCGAGCACCCCGGCATCGACTGGCAGGGAATGCTGAGGGCGGTACTCGTGGCCGCCGGCCTGCCCGGGCCCCGCCAGGGCGGCAGCACGCTCACCCAGCAGCTCGTGCGCACCACGCTCATCGAGAACGAGCGCACCATGCGGCGCAAGCTGCGGGAGATATTCCTCTCCGTGACGCTCGAGCGGGAGCTCACCAAGGAGGAGATCCTCGAGCTCTACCTCAACACCGTGTTCCTCGGTCAGCGCGCCTACGGCGTCGCCGCCGCCGCCGAGACCTACTTCGACAAGCCGCTGGCCGGGGTGACAGTGGCCGAGGCTGCCACGCTCGCCGGCATCCCGCAGGCGCCGTCACGCTACAACCCGGTGGCGAGCCGTGAGCAGGCCGAGCGTCGCCGCGCCTACGTCCTCAGACGCATGCGCGAGCTCAATTTCATCAGCGATGCCGAGCAGCAGGACGCCCTCGCCGGGCCGATCACCGGTGAGCTGTATGGCCCGCGGGTCGAGATCGAGGCGCCGTACGTCGCCGAAATGGTCCGGCAGGCCCTGTTCGACCAGTTCGGGGGCAGGATCTACGCGGACGGTTTCCGGGCGTACACGACCGTCGACAGCCGCCTGCAGCGAGCGGCGGACGTGGCATTGCGCAGCGCGCTGATCGAGTACGACCGGCGGCACGGCTATCGCGGTCCCGCGGGACGCGCGGAGCTGCCGCCCGTCGAGACGGCCGCGGTCGTGGAGGCCGCGCTCGCGCCCGTACCGACAGTGGGTGGTCTGCTGCCCGCTCTCGTGCTCTCCGTCGATGCAGCATCCGCGACGGTCGCGACCCGCGGCAGGGGGAACTTCACGCTGCCTTTCGAGGGAATGCGCTGGGCACGCCCGTCGCTGCCCGACCAGAACGTCGGCAAGGCCCCCGAGCGGCCGGCGGACGTCCTCGCCCGCGGCGACATCGTGTACATCCTGCCGAAGGCCGGGACCGAGGCCTACCTTGCCCAGGTACCGGATGCGCAGGCGGCGATCGTAGCGATCGATCCGCACGACGGCGGGATCGCCGCCCTGTCAGGTGGATTCGACTACTACGCCTCGAAGTTCAACCGCGCGACCCAGGCCCGCCGCCAGCCGGGCTCGGCCTTCAAGCCCTTCATCTACTCGGCGGCGCTCGAGAACGGCTTCACGCCCGCCTCGATCATCCTCGACGCGCCGGTAGTCTACGAGGCGCCCGAAGGCACGGAGGAGAAGGACTGGCGTCCCGAGAACGTGGACAGCCGGTTCTACGGGCCGACGCGCCTGCGGGACGCTCTGGCGCGTTCGCGAAATCTGGTGTCCATCCGGCTGATGCGTGCCTTGGGCATCGGGACTGCCCGTGAATACGCGTTGCGGTTCGGCTTTCCGCCAACGCACGTTCCCGAGGATCTCACTGCGGCGCTCGGCACGGCCCAGCTGACGCCCCTCGAGGTGGCGGCGGCATATGCCGTCTTCGCCAATGGCGGTTTCCGCGTGGGGCCTTACTTCCTCGACCGCGTCGAGGACTCGACCGGCGAGCTGCTGCTCGAGGCCGACCCTGCCGTGGCCTGCCTGGACTGCGAGCCCGAAACACAAGGCGGTCCCGTCGGCCTGCTCGGCGGCTTCATGCCGTCACTGCGTTCCATCGTCTCGGGAGACGGATCCGGTGCGACCTGGGCGCGCGACGTCGGCGGCTCCCTGCGCGTCGGCCCCGAGCACCGGGCCGGGCTCGCGATCAGCACCGCAAACGCCTTCATCATGACGGACATGATGAGCGACGTGATACGCGTCGGCACCGGCCGGCGCGCGCTGGCGCTCGGCCGCCGCGATCTCGCCGGCAAGACGGGCACCACCAACGACCGCCGCGACGCGTGGTTCTCCGGCTTCAACGGCAACCTGGTCGCGACGAGCTGGATCGGATTCGACCAGGAACGCAGCCTGGGCGCGAGAGAGGAAGGCGGCCGCACGGCGCTGCCGATGTGGATCTACTTCATGCGCGAGGCGCTGCGCGACCGGCCGGTGAGCCGCCTGCCGATGCCGGAGGGCGTCGTGACCGCCCGGGTCTCGGCCGTGACCGGAGAGCTCACCGGGCCGGACGATCCGGACGCCGTACTCGAGTATTTCCTCGCGGGCTCGGCTCCCGGCGGTCCGGCGAGCGACGGCGAGACCGCACCCGCGTCGCCGGCACGCCCCGACGAATCCATCTTCTAGGAGGTCCGACGTGGCCAAGCGAAGCGTCCGGGGTGACCTGCTGCGGCACGCGCTGGCCGCCGAGGCGGCCCGCCTCATGGTGGAGCACGGCGTGGACGACTTCCTGTTTGCGAAGCGCAAGGCCGCAGAGCGTCTCGGCGTGAGCGATCACGCCGTGCTGCCGAAGAACACGGAGATCGAGGCGGCCATCGAGGAACACCACCGGCTGTTCGGCTCCGAGACGCACGAGGACGAGCTGGCGGACCAGCGCCGCCACGCCCTAGCCGCGATGCGGCTGCTCTCGGACTTCGAGCCACGCCTCGTGGGCCAGGTGCTCGCGGGCACGGCCAGTCCGCACAACGAGATCGAGCTGCACCTGTTCGCCGACACGCCGGAGGCGGTCGTCTTCCAGCTGATGGAGCACGGCGTCAGGCATCGCGTGGCCGAGCGCCGGGTCCGCCTCATGCGGGACGAGCCCCGGAGCTTTCCGTCGGTGCAGTTCGCGAGCGGCCGCTACGACGTCGATGCGGTCGTGTTCCCGCGCGACGGCATCCGCCAGGCTCCTTTCAGCCCGGTCGACGGCAAGCCCATGCGGCGCGCCACGCGCGCCGAGGTCGAGGCGCTCGTCGCCGGTTAGCGCTCGGACAGGGGAACGTAGTCCCGCTGCGTGGGCCCGCGGTACAACTGCCGCGGGCGTCCGATCTTCATCGCCGGGTCAGCAATCATCTCGAGCCAGTGGGAGACCCAGCCCGCCGTGCGGGCCAGTGCGAACATCACCGTGAACATCGAGCGCGGGATGCCGAGCGCGCTGTAGATGATGCCGGAGTAGAAGTCCACGTTCGGGTAGAGCTTGCGCGACACGAAGTAGTCGTCGGAAAGCGCTATCTCCTCGAGCTTGAGCGCGAGCTCGAACGTCGGGTTGTCGGAGCTGCCGAGTTTGCCGAGCACCTTGTGACACATCGCGCGGATGATCTTGGCGCGCGGGTCGAAATTCTTGTACACGCGGTGCCCGAAGCCCATCAGACGGACGCCGCTCTCCTGGTTCTTGACGCGGTTCAGGAAGTCAGGGACGTTCTCCACGCGGCCGATGCGCTCCAGCATCTGCAGCACCGCCTCGTTGGCGCCGCCGTGAGCCGGGCCCCACAGGGCGGAGACGCCCGCCGAGATCGCCGCATAGGGATTGCAGCCCGTGCTGCCTGCGAGCCTGACGGTCGAAGTGCTGGCATTCTGCTCGTGGTCGGCGTGCAGCATGAACAGCAGGTCCATCGCCTTGGCGTGCAGCGGGTCCACGTCGTAGTCTTCGCAGGGCACGGCGAAGAACATGTGCAGCATGTTCGCGGTGTACTCGAGGTCGTTGCGCGGGTAGATGAACGGCTGCCCGAGCGCATGCTTGTAGGCGGCCGCGGCGATGGTCGGGATCTTGGCGATGATGCGATGCGCGAAGATCTCCCGGTGGCGCGCGTCGTGGATGTCCATGGAATCGTGGTAGAACGCCGCCATCGACGCCACGATCGCCGACACCATCGCCATCGGGTGGGCGTTGTGGTGAAAGCCGTCGTACATCTTCAGCAGTGACTGGTTCAGCATCGTGTGCCGGCTGATCGAGCCGGCGAAGCTCTCGAACTCGGCCTTGCTGGGCAGCTGGCCGTTGATCAGCAGGTAGGCCACCTCGAGGTGCGAGCTGTGCTCCGCCAGCTGCTCTATCGGGTAGCCCCGGTAGAGCAACACCCCGGCGTCGCCGTCGATGTAGGTGATGTGGCTCTCGCAGGAGGCCGTGGCCATGAAGCCCGGGTCGAAGGTGAAGACACCCTGCTCCTTGTAGACGCCGGCCAAGCTCACGACGTCCGGCCCGACGGTGCCGGAGAAGGCCTCGAGCTCGGTGGACTTGCCGGAGGAGAGGTCGGTCAGCTGGAACTTCTTGTTGCTCATGGTCGTTTCTGCCCGGTCCTGAGGACGTTAGGTGACGTGGCGCGGTGACACCCGAGCCTGTCATGATGCACCGCAATAATCAATACGATTTCCCACGCGTAAAATGAGTACATGCGTCGGTCCCTCGCCGTCTACGTCCACCTGCCCTGGTGCGTCCGGAAGTGCCCGTACTGCGACTTCAACTCGCACCAGGCACCGGCACGACTGCCGGAAGACGCCTACGTCGAGGCCCTGTGCCGGGACCTCGACTGTGACCTGCCGCTCGCAGGAGATCGGGTGGTCTCGAGCGTGTTCTTCGGGGGAGGTACCCCGAGCCTGTTCAAGTCGGCCTCGATCGCGCGCTTCCTCGCGGAACTTCGCGGGCGTTGCCACGTCGCATCGGACGTAGAGGTCACGCTCGAGGCGAACCCCGGCACGATCGAGCGGGGACGTTTCGAAGGGTATGCCGAGGCAGGCGTGAACCGTGTATCGCTCGGTGCCCAGAGTTTCTGCGCCTCGGCACTCGAGACGCTGGGCAGGATCCACGTGCCTGCCGACATCGAGACCGCCGTCGCGGACCTCCGCTCGGCAGGCATCGGCAACTTCAACCTGGACCTCATGTACGGGCTGCCGGGGCAGGGTCTCGACGCGGCCGTCGCGGACGTGCGTCTCGCCCTGGGGCTGCGTCCCGCCCACCTGTCCCACTACCAGCTGACGCTCGAGGCGGGGACACCCTTCTTCCGCCAGCCGCCTGAACGGCTGCCGGATGACGACGCGACCCTGGAGATGCAGCTCGCCTGCCAGGAGGTGATCGCCGGCGCCGGTTTCGGCCAGTACGAGGTTTCGGCCTACGCGCTACCCGGCCGCTCCTGCCGCCACAACCTCGCCTACTGGACCTTCGGGGACTACCTCGGCCTGGGGGCCGGCGCCCATGGCAAGGTGACGATGGACGAAGCCGTCCTGCGGACCGAGAGGCTGCGGCGTCCGCGCGAGTACCTGGCCGGGGGCGGCGGATCGCCGGTGACCCGCCGCAGGCGCGTGGAGCCCGCGGAGCTGCCTTTCGAATATGCGCTCAACGCCCTCCGGCTGACCGGCGGCTTCGAGCTCGGCCACTTCGAGTCCGCGACCGGCCTGCCCCGCACCGCGTTGTCAGGCCCCCTCGACTCGCTCACCGCCCGCGGCCTGCTCGAGCTCGACGACGAACGGGTCCGTCCCACGTTGCTGGGCTTTCGGTTTCTCAACGACGTCCAGCAGGCGTTCCTGCCCGACCCCGAGGCGGGACCCGGGAGAGCCGCTTGAACGGTTACCGGATCGTCGACTGCGATCTGCACGACCTGTACGAGATTACGATCCTGCGGCGGCGCCGGCTGTTGCTCAACTGGCTCGACGAGCACGGCCTGGCGCACCTCGAGGTCGTGTGGCCGAACGATCTGGAGACGACGCCCGACGGAGAGTTCCTTTTGGGTACAGGCAGTTGCGGCCGATCGTTACGAATCAGGCTCGATCGGATCGTCCACGCGCGGGATCCGGTTGCTGGCGAGGACTTCACAAAGCCCTGAAATCGGTCGGCTCGCAGGGCAGTTGTGCACAGCCGGTCGGGACGGGTGATGCGACCGGGACTTTCGTCATATTCTTCCTGCTATGCGTTAACTCGATCAGTCTAATTATTTGAAATATCTGGTCAAAATTGGCTGCTCAAATTTTAATCAAAGTGACATTAAGGCGATTTTGCGCGAAGTTCGCGGGACGGAGCGGACCCTGGTCCACAGAGTTATCCACAGGATTTGTGGATAAGGGGAAAAGCCTCTCAGTTTCGGTCACTTAGGTCGGCCCGCGGCCGACCGTATCGTACGCGGCGACGGCCCAAGGGTTGCGGCCTTGCCATGACCGGCGGCCGAGCTTGTAACGAGGATCCGGCCCGGCTAGACTCCCCGGCCCTTTTCCACACCGATGGGCCATAGAGCTGCCCCGGACGAGACGGCCATGAAGGCGGACATCCACCCCAAGTACCAGGAAATCACCGTCACCTGCACCTGCGGGAACTCCTTCCGGACCCGCTCGACGCTCTCCGAGGACCTCCAGATAGAGGTCTGCTCGCAGTGCCACCCGTTCTACACGGGCAAGCAGAAGATCGTCGACACCGGCGGCCGCGTGGACAAGTTCCGCAAGAAGTACGGCCTGTCCCGCTGACGTCGGGCGGGACCTCCCTGTTGGCAGGACGAAGGGCGCCGAGCGGCGCCCTTCGCGTCTGTGGCAGCCTTTAGGGGCGACCGCGGGTCAACTTTTCGCTCCCTCGGTCGTCAAACCGAGTAACTACCCGCCACGGCGGGCAGAATGCCCAGTCCGACACGAGCGCCATGACGTCATTCAGCACGAAGAGCACCGCGGCGGCCGGAGCACTCGCCATGCTCCTCGGTGGCACCGGCGGCCCAACGGTGGCCGCCGACGCTGCGACCGTTTCCAAGTCGGAGATCAAGCGCGCGCAGCAGATGCACGTGCAGGTCACGCAGTCGCAGGGCGTGTACCCGGATCCGGCCGTAAACGACTACGTCCGCGAACTGGGACAGAAGATGGCCGCCGTCAGCGACATGCCCGACCTCGAGTGGCAATTCACCGTCCTCGATACCGACGCGATCAACGCCTTCACGACGGGTGGCGGTTACGTCTACGTCTCGCGCGGCCTGCTGGCCTATCTCGACTCCGAGGCCGAGCTGGCAGCCGTGCTCGGGCACGAGATCGGTCACGTCACCGGCAAGCACCCGTCGCGACAGCAGACGCAGGGCACGCTCGCCGGAATCGCGAGCGCCGCCGCGGCGATCCTCACCCGGCAGCCTGCCCTCGGCGACCTGACGAGCGTCGCCGGAACGGCGATCGTGCGCGGCTACGGGCGCGAGATGGAACTCGAGGCCGACGAGATAGGTGCGCGCTACCTCGCGCGCGCGGGCTACGACCCCGAGGCGATGATACGGGTGGTCGCCACGCTCAAGGACCAGGAGCGCTTCGAGAAGGACCGCGCGCGCGCCGAAGGCCGCGAGCCACGCGTCTACCACGGCCTGTTCTCCACCCACCCCGACAACGACACGCGGCTCAAGGAAGTGATCGCCGCGGCCGGCGTGGCCAAGGTCTCGGCCACCGGCGAGGAGCAGAACCGCGAGCGCTTCCTGCACGCCATCAACGGCCTGGCCTTCGGCTCGAGCCGCGGCCAGGGCATGGTGCGCGGCAACCGTTTCTACCACGCCAACTACCAGTTCACGATGGCCTTCCCGCAGGACTGGCGGGTCGACAACAACGCGAACGAGCTCGTGGCTGTTTCGCCCGACAAGAACCACTACCTGCAGCTCACGGCGCAGGCGCCGCCGCCAGGCGTGACCAGCCCGCGCGAGTTCGCGCTGCGTGGACTGGCCGATCGCCGCCTGGACCGTGCCGAGGAGCTCGAGATCAACGGGCTCGATGCCTACAGCGTCATCGTGCGCGGCGATCCGTCACCGTATGACAACAGCTCGAACGTCCGCTACGTCATCATCAGCTTCAACAACCTGATGTGGATCGTGCGCGGCGCCAGCCGGGCGGACGACCCGGTGCCGTCGGGCGACGTCCTGTTCATGTCCGCCGCCAAGACGTTCCGGCAACTGCGGTCCAACGAGTTCCGGCTCGCCGAGCCGTACCGGCTGCGGATCGTCAAGGTACCCGAGGGCTACGACATGGAGAAGATCGCGGCACGCTCGCCGCTCGAGGAGTACTCCCTCGAGGAGCACCGGCTGATCAACGGGCTGTACCCGGACGGCGAGCCGCAGACCGGCGACTACATCAAGTTCGTCCGCTAGCCCGCCCGCTGAGGGCCGCCACGAGAGCGCGCAGCGCCTGCCCGCGATGGCTGACGCGGTTCTTCAGGTCGTCCGGCATCCCGGCGGCCGTGAGACCCGACGACCCTGCGATCAGGAACAGCGGGTCGTAGCCGAAGCCCCCGGACCCCTGGCGCTCGGTACCGATCCGTCCTTCCCACGAAGCCTCGCAGACGAGCGGCGCGGGATCGGCGGCGTCTGCCACGAACACGATGGCACAACGGTAACGCGCCGTGCGCCGCTCCGGGGGCACTCCCGAGAGGTCGGCCAGCAGCCGGTCGTTGTTGTCCTCGTCGCTCGAGCCTTCGCCGGCGTAGCGCGCCGAGCGGACCCCCGGCGCCCCGCCTAGCGCATCCACCTCGAGGCCCGAGTCGTCGGCGATGGCCGGCAGCCCGCTGCCGCGAGCGGCGTGGCGCGCCTTGACGAGCGCATTGTCGACGAAGCTCTCGCCGTCCTCGACCGGCGGCTCGATGCCGAAGGCGGACTGAGGAACCGCCTCGAAGCCCACGTCGGCCAGCAGCTGCCGCATCTCGCGCAGCTTGCCGGCATTGCCGGTGGCGAGCACGACCTTGTCCACCACGCCGCCGGGCGGGCCGCTCAGGGCAAGCGGCCGTCGAGCGCCTCGAGCTGCAAGGCGCACAAACCGGCGATCCCCGCGACAGCGAGGTCGAGCAGGGCATCGAGTTCCTCGCGGCGGAACGCGTGGCCCTCGGCCGTCCCTTGCACCTCGATGAATGCGCCGCCCGAGTTCATGACCACGTTCATGTCCGTCTCCGCTTCCGAGTCCTCGGCGTAGTCGAGGTCGAGCACGGGCAGGCCCGACACGATGCCGACGGAGACCGCCGCCACCTGGCCGTGCAGCGGGCTTGCTTCCAGCGCCTTGCGGCGCCTGAGGGCGCGTATGGCGTCCGCGAGGGCGACGTAGCCGCCGGTGATTGCGGCGGTGCGCGTTCCGCCATCGGCCTGCAGTACGTCGCAGTCGATCGTGATGGTGCGCTCACCGAGCGCGCGCAGGTCGATGCAGGCTCGGAGCGAGCGTCCGATCAGGCGCTGGATCTCGAGCGTCCGGCCGCCCTGCCGCCCGCGGGCGGCCTCTCGCGGACTGCGCGTGTGCGTGGCGCGTGGCAGCATCCCGTACTCGGCCGTCACCCAACCCTGCCCGCTGTTCCGCAGGAAGGCCGGGACACCGGTTTCGACGCTGGCGGTACACAGCACGCGGGTGTCGCCGAACTCGACCAGTACGGAACCCTCGGCGTGCCGGGTGTAGCCGCGGGTAAAGCGCACGGGGCGAAGCTCGTCGGCGGCGCGGCCCTGGCGTCGTCCCGCTCCCGCGGGCGGCGTCAGCCCAGCCAACGCAGCGCCGCCACGGTGGTGTTGTCGCTGTTCGGCGCCGAGGCTGCGACCGCCCGGTCCACCAGCTCGGACAGCGCCTCGGCCAGCGGCTTTCCGTCCGGGCGCCAGAACGAAGCGATGTCGGCGTCCTTGAGGTTGGCCCAGAGCCCGTCGGAACAGACGAGCAGGATGTCGTTGGGCACGAGCGGACGGCGCGGCGAAACGGTCATGTCCGGCAGGGCCGCCTCCCCCCCGATGCACGACTCCACGTAGTTGCGCATCGGGTGGCCGTGAACCTCATCCTCCCGGATCATGCCCTCGCGCAGCAGCTGCTCGACGTGGCTGTGATCGCGGGTCCGTTCGACGAGGCCGCCGTTGCGGATGTGGTAGACACGGCTGTCGCCCAGGTGCGCCCAATACGCGGAAGCGCCCTGCACGAGGCACACCGCGCAGGTGGCGCGCGGCCGCTTGTCCACCGGCAGCTTGGTCCCGGCCGCCACCACCGCCTCGTGCGCGCGGCCGAGCGCCAGGTGCAGGAATCCGAGCGGGTCGAACAGCGGGTGCTCCTCGGCACTGAAGGCGTCGATCAGCGCCTTGCGGCCGATCTCGGCCGCGAGCGCGCCGTCCGCATGCCCGCCCATGCCGTCCATCGTCACGAGGAGGGCACAGTTCCGGTCGGCGACGACCGCGGCGCGATCCTGGTTTTCCTCGCGATGCCCGACGTCGCTGACGTCCGCAAACTCTATCTGCAAGCGACCTCCCGGCCCGGTCCTGTCCCATCTGTTATTCTGGCGCAAAAGCTTACATGAGCGGCGCCGGATTCGTGAGCGGACGGCGGCGAGCCGCGGCGGGGATGAATCGATGATTCGCAGCATGACCGGCTTTGCCCGGAGCGAGCAGAGCACCTCATTCGGCAATCTCGCCTGGGAGCTGCGCAGCGTCAATCACCGCTATCTCGAGATCTCGCTGCGCCTGCCTGAGGATTTCCGTGCGGCCGAGGGCGAGTTCCGCCAGGCCATCGCGGCCATCGCACGGCGCGGGAAGGTCGAGGCCATTCTCTACTTCCGGCCCGTGACCGCGGCCGCTCCGGAGTTCGAGCTCAACGAGCCGCTGCTCGAGCGGTTGATCGAGCGCGCCACGCAGATCCGCAGCCGGCTCGCCGATGCCGCCGACATCAACGCCGTCGACCTGCTGCGCTGGCCGGGCGTCGTCCGCGAGGGCGAGCGTGACACCGGTCCCCAGCTCGCCGCGGCGCACGTGCTGCTGCGAGAGGCCCTCGCCGCATTCGCGGACTCGCGGGCGAGCGAGGGTGGCCGCATCGCCGACCTGCTGGCCAGCCGCTGCGACTTGGTCGAGTCGCTCGCCAACGAGGTGAGCGGTCGCCTGCCCGAGGTCCGGCAGCGGATCCGGGACAGGCTCAACGAGCGGCTGGCGCAGGTCGCCGTCGAGCCGAACGCGGACCGCCTGGAGCAGGAGATCGTGATCGCGCTGCACAAGATGGACGTCGACGAGGAACTCGACCGTTTGCGCAGCCACGTCGTGGAGATGCGCAAGGTCATCGCTGCCGACGAGCCGGCGGGGCGCCGGCTGGACTTCCTGATGCAGGAGTTCAACCGCGAGGCCAACACGCTGTCCTCAAAGTCCCAGGACGTCGAGACCAGCCGGGCGGCGGTCGAGATGAAGGTCCTGATCGAGCAGATGCGCGAGCAGGTGCAGAACGTCGAGTAGCTCCCGACGCCCTGACGCTGCGCGACCGGTGCAGTATCCGAGTCGCCACCCCCGGGGGTCGGCGCGATCCCGCCTAGAGCCGGACCATCACGTGGCGGACCACGCTGTAGTCTTCCAGCGCGTAGGACGACAGGTCCTTGCCGTATCCGGAGCGCTTGAAGCCGCCGTGCGGCATCTCGCTGACCAGCATGAAGTGCGTATTGATCCAGGTGCAGCCGTATTGGAGGCGGGCGGCGACCTGCATCGCGCGGCCGACGTCCCGCGTCCACACGGAGGAGGCCAGGCCGTACTCGGAGTCATTGGCCCAGGACACGGCCTGGTCCACGTCTTTGAAGCGTGTCACCGAGACCACCGGTCCGAAGACCTCGCGCCGGACGATCTCGTCGGCCTGGCGCGCACCGGCCACGACCGTCGGCTCGTAGAAGAAGCCACGTCCCGTCGGGGCGCTCCCACCCGCGGTGATCTCCACGTGCTTCAGCGCAGACGCGCGCTCGACGAACCCGGCGACCCGCTCGCGTTGCGCCGCGCTGATCAGCGGGCCCATCTCGACGCCCGGCTCCTCCTGGCGGCCCACCTTGATCGAGGAAGCCGCCGAGCTCAGGTCGGCCACCAGCTTCTCGTAGATCTTCGGGCCGGCGTAGAGCCGGCAGGCGGCCGTGCAGTCCTGGCCCGCGTTGTAGAAACCGAAGCCGCGGATACCGGCGACCACCTCGTCGAGATCTGCGTCGTCGAAGACGATGACGGGCGCCTTGCCGCCCAGTTCGAGGTGCGTGCGCTTGATGCCCTTCGAGGCGGCCTTGAGGATCTTCTGTCCCGTCGAGATGTCGCCGGTGAGCGAGACCATGCGCACACGCGGGTGGCTCACCAGCGAGGCGCCGACGGTCTCGCCGCGGCCCGCGACCACGTTGACGACGCCCGCCGGGAACAGTCCGGCCAGCGCTTCGGCGAGCTTGAGCGTCGTCAGCGGCGTCTGCTCGGAGGGCTTGATGACCACCGTGTTGCCCGCGGCCAGCGCCGGCGCGAGCTTCCACGCCGCCATCATCAACGGATAGTTCCAGGGAGCGATCGAGGCCACCACGCCGACCGGGTCCCGGCGGATCATGCTGGTGAAGCCGGCCAGGTACTCCCCCGCCACCGCCCCGTGCATGGCGCGGGCCGCGCCCGCGAAGAAGCGGAACACGTCGGCGATCGCCGGGATCTCGTCGCTGAGCGCCGCCGGGAGCGGCTTGCCGCAGTTGGCCGACTCGAGGCGCGCATACTCCGCGCCCTCCTGCTCGATGTGGTCGGCGAGGCGGAGCAGCAGCGCTGCGCGATCCTTAGGCGGCGTCGCCGCCCAGCCAGGAAAGGCGGTCTCGGCAGCACGCACGGCGGCGTCCACCTGCTCGCGCGTGGCCTCCGCGATGCGGGCAATCACCTTGCCCGACGCCGGATCGAGGACGTTCTCCAGCTCGCCCTGGCCGGCCACGAGGCGGCCGCCGATCAACAGTTTCTTCTGCATGGTCCGATCTCCGGGTAGGTGGCTCACAGGTTCGGTTCGGTCGTCCCGGGACGCGTCAGCCGGTAAGCCAGCAGGATCGGGACGAGCGTCACCAGCACGACGGTGACGGCGACGACGTTGGTGATCGGCCGCTCGCGCGGCCGGAACAGCTCGTTGAAGAACCAGATGGGCAGGGTCCGCTCGTGACCCGCCGTGAACAGGGTGACGATGATCTCGTCGAAAGATAGCGCGAACGCCAGCATCCCGCCGGCGAGCAGCGCCGTGGCGATCTGCGGCAGCAGCACGTAGCGGAAAGTCTGCGCGCCGTCGGCACCGAGGTCCATCGAGGCCTCGATCCAGCTCTGGGGCAGGCGGCGGAGCCGCGCGATGACGTTGTTGTACACGATCACGATGCAGAAGGTGGCGTGTCCGGTCACTATCGTCCAGAAGCCGGGCTGGATGCCGCCGAGCTTGAACGCCGACAGCAGGGCGATGCCCGTAATGATCCCGGGCAGCGCGATTGGCAGCACGAACAGCAGCGTGACCGCCTCGCGGCCGCGGAACCGGCTGCGCGCGAGTGCGAAGGCCGCAAGCGTGCCGAGCACCAGCGCCATGGCCGTCGCCACCGTCGCGACCGCGAGTGAGAGCCTGAGCGCCGCCCAGATGTCCTCGCGAGCGAAGGCCACGGCGAACCAGTGCAGCGTGAGTCCGGGCGGCGGGAACTGGTAGGTCCGGTCTTCGGTAGTGAACGCATAGAGCAGGATGACCCACACCGGAAGGTGCAGGAAGGCGAGGCCTGCGAAAGCGGCGATCCGCGCGCCCGTGGACGGCCGGTTCCAGTCGCGGTCAGAGCGCATCGAAGGCTCCCAGACGCTTCGCCAGCGCGAGATAGAGGCCGATCAGCACGATCGGCACCACCGAAAAGGCTGCCGCGAGCGGAATGTTCCCGGCGGTGCCCTGCTGCTGGTAGACCATCATCCCGATGAAGTAGCCCGGTGCCCCCACGACGCTCGGGATGATGTAGTCGCCCAGCGTCAGCGAAAAGGTGAACACCGAGCCCGCCGCCAGCCCGGGCAACGCCAGCGGCAGCACGACGTTGCGGAAGGTCTGCCCGGGACGCGCACCGAGATCCGCCGAGGCCTGCAGCAGCGAGTCCGGCACGCGCTCGAGCGCGGCGGCAAGCGGCAGGATCATGAACGGCAGCCACATGTACACGAACACGATGAACATGCCGAGGTAGGACGAGGCCAGCGACGGCCCGCCGACGACCGGCGCGGCGAGCGCGCCCTCGAGCGCCGGCGTGAGCCCGAGCTGGTCGACGAACCAGGACAGGATGCCCTGCTTGGCCAGCACGAGTCGCCAGGCATAGACCTTGACAAGGTAGCTGGTCCACATGGGCATCATGACACCGACGTAGAAGAACCCCTTCATGGCCGGTCCGGCATGCCTGGCCATGTAGTTGGCGACCGGAAAGGCGATGACCGCAGCAGCCAGCGTCACCGCCACCGCCATGCCGAGGGTGCGCAGGATGATGTCGACGTTGGCCGGATGGCTCAGCAGCTGGCGGTAGGTCGCGAGTGTCAACTCCGGTACGATCCGGGCCGTGAACTCGTCTATCGCGTACAAGCTCTGCAGCAGCAGCGCAAGAAGCGACCCGAGATAGACGATTCCGAGCCACAGGAGCGGCGGCAACAACAGCAAGGCGAGGTAGAAACCGCGCCGGCCGTACAGCTTGGCCGACAGGACCCGCATCATGGTATCGGAGGGCCTTCGACGAGAGGCACCGCGCTTTCCGGTGACCACGCCAGCAGGACCCGGTCGCCCGCTGCCGGCATCTGCCCGGCGGGCTCGGACTCGGGACGTGCCGCCGTCAGCACTGGGCCCGCATCGATCCTGACGTGCCAGCGGCTCGCGGCGCCGTGGTACTGGACGTCCTCCAGGCGTCCTTCACAGGTGATCGCGCCGGCGCGTACCGGCTGGGCCGGCACGAGGACTTCGATGAGCTCGGGCCTGATCGCGAACGGCCGTGCCTCGCCGGTCAGGCGTGCCGCGACGTGGGCTTCCACCACGTTGGCGCTGCCGACAAACCGGGCCACGAAGGCGGTGCGTGGCCGCACGTAGAGGACACGAGGTGCATCGAGCTGTTCGATGCGACCCTCCCGGAATACGGCGATGCGGTCGGCCATGCTGAGCGCCTCGCCCTGGTCGTGGGTCACGTAGACGAACGTGATGCCGAGCCTGTGCTGCAGCGTCTTGAGCTCGGTCTGCATCTCCTCGCGCAGACGCAGGTCCAGCGCTCCGAGCGGTTCGTCGAGCAGCAGCACCTTCGGTCGGTTGATCAGCGCCCTGGCGAGCGCCACCCGTTGTTTCTGGCCGCCCGAGAGCTGGCCGGGCCGGCGGTCGGCCAGTTCCTCGAGCTGCACGAGCCCCAGCACCTCGAGCGCACTACGCCTGCGGGCGGTCGCGGGCACGCCGCGCACCTTCAGTCCGTAGGCTACGTTGTCCGCCACGCTCATGTGCGGAAACAGTGCGTAGTCCTGAAAGACGGTATTGACGTTGCGCTCGAACGGCGGGGTGGCCGTCACGTCCTCGCCGTCGAGCAGGACCGAGCCCTGTGTCGGCCGGTCAAAGCCGGCGATCAACCTGAGGCACGTCGTCTTGCCGGAGCCCGAGGGGCCCAGGAGGGCGAAGAACTCCCCCGGCGCGACGGCGAGCGATACCTGCTCGAGCGCCGTGACGGACCCGAAGCGCCGGCCGACGCCCCGGAGCTCTATTGCCGCGGTCATCGCGGTCCCGGCACCGCGAGGCGCGGATGCGCCTCGCGGCCCGGACTCCCGGTACGTCAGCGTCCGCCCATGACGGCGACGTAGTCCGTGCTCCAGCGGCTGTACGGCACGCACTCACCCTGTGCGCACGCCGCCTCCGGCGTCCGCCAGAACCAGATCTTCTCGAAATTGCCGAAGCCGTTGGTGTCGCATCCGTTCGGGCCTAATAGCTCGTTGCCCGTGCAGGCGGCCGGCACCGCCGGATTCGATCCGAACCACGCGGCAACGTCTCCCTGCACCTTCGGGCTGATGGACCACTCCAGCCACTCGTACGCGCAGTTGGGGTGCGCTGCCGTCGCGCTCATCATGGTCGTGTCGGCCCAGCCCGTGGCGCCTTCCTCGGGTACCACGCTGCCCACCGGCTGCCCGTTCGCAACCAGGGTGTTGACCTGGAACGGCCATGACCCGGAGGCGACGACGCCCTCCGTCGTGAAGTCCTGCACCTGGACGTTGGCGTCGTGCCAGTAGCGGTGCACCAGCGGATGTTGCGTCCGGAGGAGGCCCAGGACCGCCGCATACTGCGTCTCCGTGAGTGCGTACGGGTCGTTGATGCCGAGATCCGGCTGCTTCGACATGAGGTAGACGGCCGCGTCGGCGATGTAGATCGCCCCGTCGTAAGCCTGGATGCGTCCCTTGTTCGGCTTGCCATCCGGCAGGTCCATGGGCTCGAACACGACGGCCCAGGACGTCGGCGGCTCCGTGAAGGCGACGGTGCTGTACATGAGGACGTTTGGACCCCACTGGTACGGGACCCCGTAGTGCTTGCCGTCCACGTAGTGCCACGACGCCCGCTGCAGCCGGGCATCGACGCTCGCGTAGCTAGGCACCCGGGTGACGTCGACCGGCTGCACCGTATTGCCGCGGATCAGGCGTACCGAAGCGTCGCCGGATGCCGTCACCAGGTCGTACCCGCCCTGTGTCATGAGCGAGACCATCTCGTCCGAGGTTCCCGCCGTCTTGACATTCACCTTGCAGCCCGTCTTGGTCTCGAAGCCCGTGACCCAGTCGTAGGCGGCGTCGGTCTCCCCCCTTTCGATGTAACCGGGCCAGGCCACGATGTCGAGCCGACCTTCGAGCTCACCGGCCGCCTTCGCCGGTGGCGGCGTCTCGGCCTGCTTCTTGCCCTGGCAGCCGGCCGTGGCCATCGCCAGTCCGATCGATAAGGCGGCAGCCCGTGCCGCCAGGACGGATACTCGCAGAGACATGATGGATTCCCCTGAAGATATGACCGTGATCGTCAAGCCCGTGCCTCGCGTGGGCACATGCGCGAATCTTATGCCCGGCGCGGGCCGCAAGCCACGGTGACCGCGCGGCGGCGGGGCGTACCATCCTCGCCGACGCCGGTCCGGACCCGCGCGCGGCCGGCGGAGAGTTCCGAGCGAAGGGAGGAGTCGTGAGGACGGGGACCCGATGAACGACGGCGGCTTGAGTGTACGCGAACGGACGGCGAGCATCGTCACCCGCCCCGGGTTCACCGTTGCCGTGGTGCTCGCTGCGACGGCGCTGATGGCGCTTTACGGCGGCATCGGCTTCCTGGCGGGCCTCGCAGTCGCGTTCGTCGTGCTGTGGGCCACCCGCTGGGACTGGGCACGTTTCGGTTTCGGAACTCCGCTACGCGGGCAGCTCGGGCGGACGCTCGGGCTGGCGCTCGCGTGGGTCGCCGTCGGCATCCTGGTCGTGGACCTGTGGATGACGCCGCTCGCGGAGCGCCTGACGGGAGAGCCGCACGACTACTCGCACTTCGCCTTCCTCGAGGGGAACTTGCGCAACCTGGTGCTGTTCACGCTGTTCATGTGGGTGGCAGCCGCCTTCGGCGAGGAGTTCTTCTATCGCGGCTACGTGATGCGGCAGCTGGCGCTGCTGCTCGGCGACTCGAGGGCGAGCTGGACCGCGGCCATCTTCCTGTCCGCGCTGCCCTTCGGCGTCGTACACCTCTACCAGGGGTGGAGCGGCGTCCTGACCACCGGCGCGATGGGCGTCGTTCTCGGCGCGGTCTACTACTTCAATCGCCGCAACCTCGCCGTCTGCGTGCTCGTCCACGGCTTGTACAACATGGTGGGACTGACGCTGATCTACCTGGGCCAGGGCGACGCGTTGCGGCGCCTCGCCGGGGGGTGAGCGCGTGGCTGCTCAGCGCGACTCTCCCTGCCCCTCATCGCGTTGCACTGCAGGCCGGCTGCGACTCCACCGCCGGGTCACTGCGAACAGGACCAGAACGATCATCGCGAACGCGACTTTTGCCAGGTCCTCGAAGTCCGCACCTGCGGTCTCGCGCAGGAACAAGAGCCCCACCACCAGAAATGCGATCGCGATCGCGACGGCGAAGCTCGAGGGACCCGGGCGGCGTCTGAAGGGATCCTGCTCCGCGCCACTGCGCCGCCGCGGGAACCGGTGGCGTGACGAGGCGGCTCCCGGCGCCGATTCCACGGTCCACGGATTGGCGTCGCGCGCCGTCGGAGCGGGCGGTGGCGGCAGTTGGGTCGTCTCGTCGCTGGCTCTACGCGGCTGCATCGGGGGGTTGCTCCGGAGGCCCGATCATACCTCGACCGGCCGATTGCGCGGCGTCAGCCGCGCTTGCGCGCGAGCGTCAGTCCGTCGCCGATGGGCACGAGGCTCAGGTCGACCCGCTCGTCGATCCGCAGAGTCTCGTTGAAGCGGCGGATCGCCTGGGTGTCCCCGGACTGGTCCGCCGCGTCGGCGACGGCACCGTCCCAGAGGGTGTTGTCCACGGCGATCAGGCCGCCCGGGCGCAGCAGGCGAAGTGCGCGCTCGTAGTACGCCGGGTAGCCTGCCTTGTCCGCGTCGATGAAGGCAAAGTCGTAACTAGCCTCCTCGCCCGCGGCCAGCCGCGCATCGAGCGTGTCGATCGCGGGCGCGAGCACCAGCTCGATCCGGTCGGCGACGCCTGCCTCCGCCCAGTAGCGGCGGGCGATGGCCGTGTACTCCGGATTGACGTCGCAGGCCAGGAGGTACCCGTCCGCAGGCAGCGCGAGCGCCACGGCCAGGCTCGAGTAGCCGGTGAACACGCCGACCTCGAGCGCGCGCCGCACACCGGCCAGGCGCACCAGCAATTGCATGAACTGTCCCTGCTCGGGCGAGATCTGCATGCCCGCAGCCCGGTGGGACGCGGTCTCGTTCCGCAAGCGGCCCAGAATCTGCGGCTCGCGCAGGCTCACGGAGAGCAGGTACTCGTACAACCGGTCGTCGACCGCGATCGTCTTCCGGGACAAGGTGCCCTCCTTCGGGTTCCGGATCTCGGATCGCCAGACTCCCCGATCGGCGGGCCCACGTCCAGCGCCGGACCCTGGTGACCCGACCGAGCCTCTCGGGTCTGCGCGGGGAGTCGCCGGCCGGCTTCCCGGTATCATCATGGCGCATGCGCACTGCCAAATCGGGACCCCGAACCCCACCGACCGTGGCCATCCCTCTCGCGGTCGCTCTCCTGGCATCCGGGTGCCCGCTCATGACGAGCGCGGACACCTTGCGCCAGGCGGAACGCGATCTGGTCAATTTTGCCTTTGCGACCCAGCTCGGCAGCGGCATCTACACCGTCGACGGGCGCACGGTCCAGATCTACCGGCTGCCGTTCTCATGGCAATTGCCGGAACCGGAGGACGGCCGCCCGCGTGTCCGACTGGCCTTCCCCGTGACCCTGGGCCTGTTCGACTTCGAGATCGGCGACATCGTGGAGGAAGGCATCCCCACCGACTTCGAGACGCTGAGCGCGGCCGTCGGAGTCGAGCTCGACTTCCCCGTCGGCGAGTCCTGGCACCTGCTGCCTTACGCCGAGGCCGGACACGCCTGGGACTTCCACAGCGACCAGGACGCCATCTTCTACTCTATCGCTCTGCGCGCGCGCCGGGACTTCGAGCGGCAGGACCGGTTGATCCGCTTCAAGGCCACTCGTCGCTGTTCCGGCTCGAAACCGGGGTCGAGTCGCGGTGGACGCTGGAGAGCGAGTTCCGCGGCCACCAGGTCGACTGGGGCCCCTACGGAGTCGTCGAGTGGTACGCGGACCGTCCGGAGCAGCCGGTCGAGCGCTCCTCGACCTCGAGTGGCATCCCGCTGCAGGCCGAGGTGGGATTCACCATCGGGACCCGGACGACAGCGAAGCTCTGGGGCATTCCCGTCCCCAGGATCGGCTTCGGCTACCGGTTCGGAGACGGGCTGTCTGCCTACCGGCTCGCTTTCGGCGCGCCGTTTTGAGTCGCCGCGCTTTCGAATGAGCGCTTGCAATGGCGCCTGGGCGGCGCAATCTGCTCACTCGTACCCCTGAATCCCGGCGAGCCATGGAGACACTGGAACTTGCAGCGGCGATCCCGCCGGCACTCGCCTCGGACTGTTCGCTGGTGCTGACGTCGACTGGAATCCGCCACGAGTTGCGTACGGCACCGGGGCTCGTCGAGGTCTGGGTCGCGGCCGCGGACGCCGGCCGCGCCCGGGCGGAGCTGTCGGCCTACCTGCGCGAGAACCTGGACCACGTCAGACCGCTGCCGGACCTTCCGCGCCACCCCCACGCGCTGGCGGGCATCGTTGCGTACGTCCTCGTGCTCATCGGCGTCACCGGCGCGGCGCTGTTCCGGCTCGGAAATCGCAGCTGGGTGGACCGGGGTGTGCTCGACATCGGCGTGTTCGAGCGCGGGGAGTGGTGGCGGGTGTTCACTGCCCTGACGCTGCATGCAGATCTCGGCCACTTGCTGGCGAACCTTGCCTTCGGCGTCCTATTCGCCTGGCCCGCAAGCCAGTTCCTCGGCGTCGGCGTGGCGTGGCTCGCGATCGTGCTCGGCGCCGGCGGCGCCTATGCGCTCGACATGCTCCTTCACCCGCCGAGCCACACGGTGCTCGGCGCCTCGACGGCCGTCTTCGTGGCGCTGGGAATTACGTCTGCGTTTTCCTGGCGCCGCAGGGCATCACGCCGTGCCACGCCATTCCAGCGGGCAGCCCCCCTGGTAGCCGGTCTCGCCCTGCTCGCCTTCACCGGTGCGGGGGGTGAAAGGACCGACCTGATGGCTCACGTCCTCGGATTCGGAGTCGGCGTCGGAACTGGTATCGGTCTCGCGCACTCTCGGCTGCCGGCCATGGGTGATGCTCGGCCACAGTGGATTGCCGGCGCAGCGGCATTGGGGGTCCTGGCAGTCAGCTGGGCCACCGCCTTCGCCTGAGCCCGCACGTCAGCACAACGTCCTTGATATGTCATTAAAAGCATATAAATTCGGTTAAATGTGGCGATCCTTCCGCTAACTCGCCCCGACAATCGCAGCATGAAGACACCTCGCCAGTCACTCGGCTGGGGTCGGATCCAACGGATCCGGGCTTCGAGCTCACCTTGGCAGGCGCTTCCTGCTCGCGCATCCTTGCCGCCCCCCTTGCCGGTGCCGCCAGGCCGATGCCAGCAGATCGCCCCCACCGAGGCCGTTTGTTCGTGATTGCCGCCCCCTCGGGCGCCGGCAAGACCAGCCTCGTGCGGGCCCTGATGGAGCGCATCCCCGCGCTCGCCTTCTCGGTCTCGTTCACGACGCGCCCGCCGCGCCCCAATGAGGTCGACGGCCGCGACTACTTCTTCGTGAGTCCGGAGGAATTCGAGCGGATGGCGCAGGCCGGCGAGTTCCTGGAGCACGCGCGGGTCTTTGACAACCGCTACGGAACGGGACGTGCCCGGGTCGAGGCTGCGCTGGAGGCGGGACAGGACCTGATCCTCGAGATCGACTGGCAGGGCGCGCGTCAGGTGCGCGAGCGGCTGCCGGAGGCGATCGACATCTTCATCCTTCCTCCGTCCCGTGCGGCCCTGGAAGAGCGGCTCCGGGCTCGGCGATCCGACAGCCCCGAGGTCATCGCGCGACGCCTCCGGGACTCCGTGGCGGAGATGTCGCACTGGGCCGAGTTCCGCTACGTGGTGGTCAACGACCGCTTCGAACAGGCGCTCGAGGACATGGCGGCGATCGCCACGGGCCGGGGAGAGGCGCTCGCCGCCGACCGCGCGGGCCTCGCCGCCTTCGCCGCCCGACTGCTGGATTGACGGCCCTGTCGATCCGAGGCTGGCGGGCCCACTGCAGCTTGCGATATCCTGTAAGGCCGTTTCGCTGACTCTCACCGGTTTTCCCATGGCCCGAATCACCGTCGAAGATTGCCTGCAGAACGTCGACAACCTGTTCGACCTCGTCCTCCTTGCCGCCAAACGCTCGCGCCAGCTCGCGAACGGCGCCGAGGCCCGCGTCGAGTGGGAGAACGACAAGCCGACGGTGGTGGCGCTGCGCGAGATCGCCGAAGGGCAGGTCACCATCGACCTGCTGAACGAGCCGGAGCCCGAGCCGGAACCGGAGTTCATCCCGGAGAATCCGCTCGACCTCGCGGCCGACTTCCGCGCCCCGCAGCTCGGCCTGGGAGACTGATCCCGGGGCAGCGCGCCCCATGAGCTACGCCTCCACGCTGTTGGGTTTCTTGCCCGGCGGGAGGCGCGCCCCCGGGATCGCGCAGCTCACCTCCAAGCTCGAGTCCTACCTGCCGCCCGATCACGTCGAGCGGGTCCGCGACGCTTACGACTACGCCGAGGCGGCCCACAAGGGACAGAAGCGCCGATCCGGCGAGCCCTATATCACGCACCCGGTCGCGGTCGCCGACATCCTGGCCGACCTGCGCATGGACGGGGCCACCCTCGCGGCAGCCATCCTGCACGACGTGGTCGAGGACACCGGCGTCTCGACGGCCGAGATAGCGGAGCACTTCGGCGGCGAGATCGCCGAGATCGTCGACGGGGTCACCAAGCTCGATCAGATCCGCTTCAAGAACCGCCAGGAAGCCCAGGCCGAGAGTTTCCGCAAGATGATGCTGGCGATGGTGCGGGACATCCGCGTCATCATGGTCAAGCTGGCCGACCGTGTGCACAACATGCGCACCCTCGGCGCGATGCCGCCGGCCAAGCGGCGACTCGTGGCGCGCGAGACGCTCGACATCTACGCGCCGATCGCCAATCGCCTGGGCATCCACTCGATCAAGCTCGAGCTCGAGGAACTCGGCTTCAGGTCGCTCTACCCGAAGCGCTATCGCGTGATCGAGCGCGAGCTCAAGCGCTCGCGGGGCAACCAGAAGGAGTTCCTGCCAAAGATCACGCGCAACCTCGCCGACGCGCTGAAGCGGGCGGGCATCGACGGCCGCGTCGAGGCCCGCGAAAAGCACCTGTTCAGCGTCTACGCGAAGATGCGCCGCAAGAAGGTGCAGCTGAGCGAGGTGATCGACGTCTTCGGCCTGCGCATCGTCGTCGCTACGGTCGACGAGTGCTACCGTGTCCTCGGACTTGCGCACGGCCTGTACCGGCCGATGCCCGGAAGATTCAAGGACTACGTGGCCATACCGCGCGTCAACGGCTACCAGTCGCTGCACACGACCCTGTTCGGCCCTAACGGCATGCCGCTCGAGCTACAGATCCGCACCAGCGAGATGCACGAGATGGCCGAGTCGGGCATCGCAGCGCACTGGGCGTACAAGACGGGCGAGACCGACCGCGGTGCGCGGCAGGAGCGTGCGCGCGAGTGGCTCAAGAACGTCGCCCAGCTGCAGGATGCCTCCGCCGAAGAGGTGATGGAGAACGTCAAGGTCGACCTGTTCCCGGACAAGGTCTACGTCTTCACGCCCAAGGGCGACATCATGCGCCTGCCGCGTGGCGCGACCTGCGTCGACTTCGCCTACGCCGTGCACACCGGAGTCGGCAACCGCTGCGTGGCAGCCAAGGTCGACCGGCGGCTTGCTCCGCTGCGGACGGTGCTGCGCAACGGCCAGACCGTCGAGATCATCACCGCCAAGGGCGCGCAGCCGAACCCGGCGTGGGCCAGCTTCGTGGTGTCGGCCAAGGCGCGCGCCGCGATCCGGCAGTACCTCAAGGGGCTCAGGCGAGGCGAGGCGATCGACCTCGGCGGCAGACTGCTCAACCAGGCGCTCGAGGAGTTCAAGCTCAACATCCGCGCGTTGCCCCCCGAGCGGCTCGACCAGGTCGCCGTCGCGCTCGGCCTGGAGGACGGCAAGGATCTGCTCGAGAAGATCGGCCTAGGCGAGCGGCCCGCGCCGCTCGTCGCGAGGCGTGTCCTGCCCCGCGAGGAAGACTTGCACGAGGGCGGCCCGCAGGCGCCGCTCGCGATCGCCGGCACCGAGGGGCTGGTGGTCGCCTACGCCCGCTGCTGCTTCCCGGTCCCGCCGGACCCGGTCGTCGCCTACCTGTCGAGCGGGCGCGGCGTGGTGATCCACCGGGACAACTGCGGCAACGTGGCCGGCTTCCGCAAGCAGCCGGAGAAGTGGATCCCGGCCGTGTGGCAGAAGCAGGCGAACCGCACGTTCCGTTCCGAGATCAAGGTCCACGTCACCAATCGCATGGGCGTCCTCGCCCAGGTCGCGGCGCAGATCGCGGCCAACCAGACCAACATCGACCACGTCAACGTGACACCCGAGGGTGACGACACGTCCATGATCACGCTGGAGATCGACGTGCGCGACCGCGGACACCTGGCGCAGGTGATGCGCGCCATCAAGTCCATGCCCGACGTCATCGAGGTGGAGCGGACGCTGGCCTGACTCACGGATCTGATCCATCCGCTAACATCCGAGCCTCCTCCCACTTCTTCCGGACCGCGCCATGACCCGCCAGATCATTTCGAGCCCCGACGCCCCGAAGGCGATAGGTCCCTACTCCCAGGCCGTTCGCGCAGGTGACACCGTCTACTGCTCCGGCCAGATTCCCCTCGATCCGGCAACCGGGGAGCTCGTGGCGGGCGACTTCGAAACACAGGCCAGGCGCGTCTTCGACAACCTGCAGGCCGTCGCCCGCGCGGCGGGCGGGAGCCTCGACGAGGCCGTGCGCGTGACCATCTACCTAACGGACCTCGGCAAGTTTCCGCTGGCCAACGCGGTCATGGCCGAGTACTTCTCGGAGCCTTATCCGGCGCGCGTGACCATCGGCGTCGCCTCGCTGCCGAAGGGGGCCGAGGTCGAGGTGGACTGCGTCCTTGTCACCGGATAAGCGCAGCCACGAACCGGTTGCGCCTGCGAGGAACACGAGCCCCGCGGTCCCCGGCCGCCCGCCCGGGACAGCCGTGACCGACGGTGGCGGCACGTCCGAGGCCAGGCCCGTCACGGCCCTGAAGGGAGTAGGGCAGGCCCTCGCCGACAAGCTCGGCAGGCTCGGCGTGGAGACGGTCCAGGACCTCCTGTTCCTGCTGCCGTTGCGCTACGAGGATCGCACCCGCACCGTGCCGATCGGCTCGCTCCGGCCCGGCGACCGCGCCGTCGTGGAGGGCGAGGTGGAACTCGCGGAGGTCGTGTTCCGCAGGAAGCGCACGCTGCTGGTGAGGCTCTCCGACGGCACGGGGTTCCTGACGCTGCGGTTCTTCTATTTCTCGGGCGCGCAGCAGCAGCAGTTGCAGCGCGGCCTGCGGCTCCGGTGCTTCGGCGAAGTCCGTCGCGGCCCGGTCGGCCTCGAGATCGTCCACCCCGAGTACCGCCGGGCGGATGTGCCCGATGCGCAGGCCGTCGAGGACGTGCTGACGCCGATCTACCCGGCCACCGAGGGCGTGCAGCAGGGCCGGCTGCGCATCCTGACGGCCATGGCACTCGAGCAGGCCGCACGCAGCACCGTCCGTGACTGGCTGCCGCCGGAGTTGCTGGCGGACCTCGGGCTGCCACCGCTCCAGGCAGCGCTCGAGTACGTGCACCGGCCGCCCCCCGACGCCCGGCTCGACCTGCTGGCCGCCGGCCGGCACCCCGCGCAGCGACGGCTCGCATTCGAGGAACTGCTCGCGCACCAGCTTTCCCTGCGGCAGCTGCGCAAGGAGGTCCGCCGCGACCCCGCCTGGCCCTTCGGGGGGCCCGGCGAGCTGGAGCGCAAGCTGCTCGACTCCCTGCCCTTCGCGCTCACCGGCGCCCAGCGCCGCGTCGTCGCCGAGGTGCGTGCCGACCTCTGCCAGTCGAGTCCCATGTTGCGGCTCGTGCAGGGCGACGTGGGCTCGGGCAAGACGGTCGTGGCCGCTTTGGCTGCACTGCGCGCCGTCGAGTCCGGCTGCCAGGCGGCGCTGATGGCGCCGACCGAACTGCTCGCCGAGCAGCACGCCCAGAACTTCGAGCGCTGGCTGCGACCGCTGGGCCTGCCGGTCGCCTTCCTGTCGGGCAGGCTCACCGGCAGGGCGCGGCAGGCTGCCCTCGACGCCATCGCCTCCGGGGAGGTGCCGCTCGTCGTCGGCACCCACGCGCTGTTCCAGGAAGGCGTCCGTTTCGCGCGCCTCGGGCTGGCCATCGTCGACGAGCAGCACCGCTTCGGCGTGCACCAGCGGCTCGCACTGCGTGAGAAGGGCGCGGGCGGCGGCCGCTTCCCGCACCAGCTGATCATGACTGCGACCCCGATCCCGCGAACGCTGGCGATGACCGCGTACGCCGATCTCGACGTGTCGGTCATCGACGAGTTACCCCCGGGCCGCACGCCGGTCAGCACGGTCGCGGTCGCGGAGTCCCGACGCGACGAGGTCGTGGCGCGGATCCACGCCGCAGTGCGCGAGGGCAGGCAGGCCTACTGGGTCTGTCCCCTCATCGAGGAGTCCGAGGTCCTCGAGGCCCAGGCCGCAGAGGAGACGGCGGCGACGCTGGCGGCCGCGCTCCCCGAGATCCGGGTCGCTCTCGTGCACGGCCGGATGTCCAGCGCGGACAAGGAACGGACCATGGCGCGCTTCAAGGCCGGCGAGATCGGCCTGCTGGTGGCGACGACCGTCATTGAGGTCGGCGTGGACGTCCCGAACGCCAGCCTGATGGTCATCGAGAATGCCGAGCGCATGGGACTCGCCCAGCTGCATCAGCTCCGCGGGCGCGTCGGCCGAGGCAAGCACGCCAGCAGCTGCGTGCTGCTGTACCGGCCGCCGCTGTCCGACACGGCGCGCCAGCGCCTCAAGGTGCTGCGCGAGACCACCGACGGCTTCGAGGTCGCGCGACGTGACCTCGAGCTGCGCGGGCCCGGCGAGCTTCTCGGCACGCGCCAGACCGGGCTCATGCAGATGAAGGTGGCGGACCTGGTGCGCGACGCCGACCTCCTGCCCCGGGTCCAGGACGCGGCGGAGATGATGCTCGCGCGCCATCCGGCTAACATTGGGCCGCTGAAGCGGCGCTGGATCGGCGCCGGAGCCCGCTACGGCAAGGTATGAGTCCCCCGTCCACGAGTCCCGCGCTCGGGCAGCCGCCGGCATCAGGCTGGACTGCCGACATCGATCGCCTCGCGCCGCCGCGCGAGGCGCGCGGGTGGCTGACCGAATCGGGACTGCTCACGGAAAGGGTGCGCTCGCTTTGCGGCGGCACGTTCGGTCTGCGGATCGTCGACGAGCGCCTCGACCTGCTCTCGCCCGAGGATGCCGCGGCCCTCGAGGTGGCCGACCTGTCGGCGTTCGTGCGCGAGGTCGAGCTGACGTGCGACGATCGCCCGCAGGTATTCGCGCAGACGCTGGTGCCCTCCGCAACCCTCGCGGCCCAGCCTTGGCTCGCGCAGCTCGGTGACACGGCGCTAGGGCCCAGGCTCGCGAGCCTCGGCGGCGCCCTGCGCGATCCGTTGGAATATTCGCTGCTGTCCCCGGGAGAGTCGCTCTGCGAGCGGGCGCTGCACGGTTCCGGCCTCGACCGCAACGGGTTGTGGGCGAGGCGCGCCCGGTACCGGCTCGGGCCGCACTGCCTGGTGGTTCAGGAGGTGTTTCTTCCCGAGGCGCTCGCATGAGCGCCGAGCTCCGTCCAGCCCAGCCGCCGCGACCACCGCGCGACCCCACCTACAAGCCGGCCTGGCGACCAACGCCGTTCCGCGATGCCCTGGGCGCGCTCGGGCGTACGCTCATCGACTATGCGCAGCTCACGCGCCTGCATCGGCCGATCGGCATCTGGCTGCTGATGTGGCCGGCCCTCTGGGCTCTGTGGATCGCCGGCGCCGGTCATCCGGACGAGCGCGTATTCGTCATCTTCATGGCGGGCGTGCTCGTCATGCGCTCGGCCGGCTGCATCATCAACGATTATGCGGACCGGGACTTCGATCCCTTCGTGCGCCGCACGGCCGGCCGGCCGCTTGCGTCGGGCCGCGTCAGCCCGGGCGAGGCGCTGACGCTGTTCGTCGCGCTCGGCCTCGTCGCCGCCTGGCTTGCACTCCAGCTCGGGCCCCTGGCACGGCTGTACGCGGTGGCTGGGGCCGTGCTGGCGATCACCTACCCGTTCACCAAGCGCTACGTTCACGTGCCCCAGTTCTACCTGGGCCTCGCGTTCGCATGGTCGATCCCGATGGCGTTTGCCGAGATCGGCGAGTCCGTGCCGCGCCTGGGCTGGCTGCTCGTCGTGGCGGTCGTGCTGTGGGCGGCCGTCTACGACACGCTCTATGCCATGGTCGATCGCGAGGACGACCTGAAGCTCGATCTCAAGTCGACGGCCATCCTGTTCGGCGACGCCGACCGGGTGATCGTCGCAGCGATGCAGGCCATGGTGCTGCTCGCGCTCTACCTCGCGGGCAGGGAAGCGGGCCTCGGCGACTGGTACGCCGTCGGGCTCGTCGCGGGTGGCGTCATCTTCGCCTACGAGCAGTGGTTGATCCGCGGACGGGAGCCGCTGCGCTGCCTCCAGGCGTTCAACAACAATCACTATTTCGGCCTGGTGGTCTTCGTCGGCATCGCCCTCGACTACCTGTTCCGATGAAGCGCTGGCTTTCGCGACTGCTGCAGGTAGCGGTCCTGCTCCTGCCCGCCCTCGCCCTCTACGCCTGGCAGACGCGCGACCTGCTGCCGCACGGTGCCCGCAGCCCGGCGCCCGGTCTCGACCTGCGCCGGCTGAACGGAGGGAACTTCGACGGGGAGGCCATCGGCGGCCGCCCGGCGGTGCTCTACTTTTTCGCCACGTGGTGCGGCGTATGCGCTGCCAGCGCGCCACAGCTTCGCTGGTACGAGCGCTTCTTCGGCGAGGCGGCGCCGCTCGTGCTCGTGGCGCTCGACTACCGCTCGCCCGGCGAAGTCCAGGCGTGGCTGGCCGAACACCGCATCGATGCCGAGGTGCTGCTCGGTGATGCCGCGACCGCGGAGGCGTTCCGGATCCGCGGTTTCCCCACCTACTACATCGTCGACAGCGAAGGCCGCATCGCCGCGCGCGACTTCGGCTTCACGACCCTTCCGGGCCTGTGGTGGCGCACCCGGTGGGCGGGATGATCCCGCGCGCACCGGGAATTGCCGGAAGACTGTTACTCGGCGTGGTCGGCGCCGCGTGCTGCTGCCTGCCCGCTGTGGCCGGCGACGAGACGGCCGCGCAGCGCGCTGCTTTCATCGCCGCCTACGAGGCCGCAGCCGCAGGCACCCCCGCTCCCGTCACGGACGAGGAGCTCGCTGGCTACCCGTTGTTTCCGTACGTGGAGGCGGCGCGCCTGCGGCGCGCGCTGCGGACGGCGCGGGACGGGTCCGCCCGCCAGGCTGCCGACTCGGCGTCTGCCGCTTTCCTCGAGGTGCATGGCGACGATCCGGTCGGTCGGATGGTGCGCGCGGCGTGGCTCGAGGGCCTCGCGGAGCGCAAGCGATGGCGGGAATTCCTGGACGTCTACGCCGGGGCCACCGTCGTTGGCCAGACGCTTCGCTGCCAGGCGCTGACCGCGCGCATCGAGATCGGCGTGACCGCCGGGATCGAGGACGAGGCGATCGAGGAGTGGCTCACGCCGGAGAGCGCGGCGGACGAATGCGACCCGGTGTTCGACTGGTTGCGCCGAAGCGGGCGGCTCGGCGCCGACCTCCTCGAGCGGCGCGCACGCCTCGCGCTCGATGCAGGCGAGTGGCGTCTCGCTCGCTGGCTGGTGCGCAGCCTGCCGGAGGAGCGGGCACGACCGCTGCGCGACTGGGCGACGCTGCTCGAACGGCCGCAGGCCGCCATCGACGCGATCATCCGCAATCCCTCGGTCGTGGTGGAGCGCGAAGCTGTGCTCGCCGGCTGGACGAGCCTGTCGCGCACGCGCCCGGATGCGGCACGCGACCGGTTCGACTCGCTGGCGGCCTCCCTCGGCCTCGACGACGAGGCGGCGAGTCCGTTTGCGAAGGAGCTCGCGTTAGGGCTCGCCTGGAGCCGGCGCCCGGCGTTGCGCTACTTCGAGCGCGTGCAGCCGGTCGACTTCGACGAACTCGCCCACGCCTGGCACGCGCGCGCCGCCCTCTGGGCGGGCAACTGGAGGGCGATGCGCCGTGCCATCGAATCCATGCCGGCCGGGCAGCGCGAGGAACCAGCCTGGCGCTACTGGCTCGCTCGCGCGCTGTGGCACCAGGGCCAGCGGCAACGCGCACGGCAGCTCTACGAGTCGGTGATCCCGACGGACAACTGGTACGCGGTGCTTGCCGCCGCGCGCATCGCCCGGCCATTTGCCCCGCACGCAGTCGAGTTCGCGTTCGAACCGGCTCGCCTCGACGCGCTGCGGGCCCTGCCGGAGTTCGTGCGCGCCAGGGAACTGCTGCGTGCGCAACTGCACGGGCTCGCGCCTGCCGAGTGGCTCGCCGGTTACGAGCCCCTGGACGATGCGGGCAGGCGCGCCGCGGTGATGCTTGCGCACGAGTGGGGGTGGTATTTCCAGGCGATCGCCTCGGCCGCAGAGCAGCGCTTCTACGAAGACTACGCGCTGCTGTATCCGCGGCCCTACGCGGAGGAAGTCGCCGACGCGGCGCGCGCGAGCCGGTTGCCGGAGACGCTGGTCTACGCGGTCATGCGTCAGGAGAGCCTGTTCCAGCCCTACGCAGTGTCCTCCGCAGGCGCCGTCGGACTGATGCAGCTCATGCCCGCCACGGCCCGACGGACGGCCGCGACGATGCGCAGGCCGAGGCCGACCGGGGACGACCTGAAGGAACCGGCCGTCAACCTGATGCTGGGCGCGGGACACCTGGCCGAGCTGATCGAGCAGTTCGACGGGCAGGTCCTGCTTGCGCTCGCAGCCTACAATGCCGGCCCAGCAACCGCCCGACGCTGGCTGCCGGACGCCAGGACGGACGCAGACGCCTGGGTCGAGAACATTCCGTACAACGAGACCCGCGGGTACGTGCAGCGCGTCATGTGGCATAGCGTGGTCTTCGAGTGGCTGCTCGACGGGAAGCCCGAGGACGCGCGCACCTGGCTGGTGAGGGTGAGCGCGCCGGGGTCCTGAGACGCAGTACATTGGGCGGCACTCCCAAGGGTGCTATATGGAAGCTGCCCCCGCTCCAACCCGCGCCCTGCCGGAGTCTCGACATGCGTGGTCTGCCGCTCCTCCTGTTGCCGCTCGCACTGTTGTCGCTCGCCGGCTGCGCCGGATCGGCGCGGCTTGCCGAGACCAACAAGGAGCTGGTCCGCTCCTTCGTGGCGGCCGTCAATGCCGCCGAGTGGGACACCGTGGAGAGCCTGCTGGCGGACGACTTCCGGCGCCACAGCCAGGCAGCAGCCGGGCCATCCGTGACGACGCGGGAGGAGTTCGTCGACCGCCAGCGCGGCCTGCGCGCGAGCTTCCCGGACCGTCGCATCACGCTCGACAGCCTGGTGGCGGAAGCGGACCGCGTCGCGGCCACCGGCCGCTACCAGGGCACGCAGACGGGATCGTTCGAAGGGGCCGGCCCCACCGGCAGGCCCGTCGACGGACGGTTCGTCTCGATGTTTCGCATCGTCGAAGGCCGGATCGCCGAGATGTGGGTGGAATGGGACAACCTCGCGATGTATTCCCAGCTCGGGCTTCCCCCCCCGGCCGACGGCCTCGGCCTGCTCGACCGCTATCTCGCCGCGTACCTGGCCGGAGACGTCGACGCCCTGCTCCGGCTGCACACCGGCGATGCCATGTTCACGGTGGGCGACGCCGCCGCGCCGACCTGATGCGCATCGCTTCGGCGGTGGAACACAATCGCCTGCTGCGCGCACTGGGCGTCGAGGAAGTGCGTTACCGACCCGGCACGCGCTTCAAGCTGCGCGGCCAGCTGATCCAGGGCATCTACGTGCCGGGCCTTGACGAGCCCTCCCGACAGGCCGTGGACGCCGCCCTCGGGCCCGTCATCGCCTGGCTGCAGGAGATCGACCCCGCGACGCTCGAGCGGCTCATGCCCGGCGGCGAGTTCCGCTATGACGCAGCAAGCGCCGCCCGCTGGCTCGAAGTCGTGGCCGCCTGGCGCGCAGCCGCCGCTCCCGCCGCGCCCGGTCAGCCTTAAGCCCTTCCGAAACACCGGTCACGCGAGGCGCTCGCCCAGCCCCGGCGTTCCCGGCGTGCCGTATAGCCTGGGCCATGCCGCGCCTCGCGGCCGGGATCCGGCGCGGGGCCCGCTCGATTCGCTCCCCGATACTCGCTCGGTCTCGCGGACACCCGCGCCACCTCGGCCGCGAGGCGGGAACG
>Ga0111152_1007_pt1 | contig 60617 bp, 63 predicted proteins | sample DeeMarSeWOR28_12_FD_80254 | JGI IMG/M metagenome (GOLD analysis project Ga0111152, IMG submission 80254) | Gammaproteobacteria bacterium SG8_30
CTTCTTGCGCAGCGTCCCGCGGTTGATGCCGAGGATGCTCGCGGCGCGGCTCTGGTTCCCTTCCGCGTAGTCCATGACGGACTTGAACAGCGGCATCTCCACTTCCCGCATCACCAGCTCGTAGAGCCGTCCGGGCTTGTGGCCGTTGAGCGTGTTGAAGTAGGCGCCGAGCGCCTCCTCGGTCTGGCTGCGCAACAGCACCGGCCGTGCGCCACGGGAAACGGCGCCCGCGCGGGCCCGTTGAGCCTTGTTACTCGAGATCATCCTGCAAATCCCCGCCTGCCGCTTTTCGCGTGTCGTTCGTCTCAGGCCGCCTCGCACATGCTCCCGACAGCCTGCGCCAGGAAGCCCTCCAGCAGATCCAGTTGCTGTGCCGCGCTCGTCGCGGTCAGGAGATCCAGCGGCGGGCGCCGCGAGGGAGTCATCCCCTGCAGGTACCAGCCTATGTGCTTCCTGGCGACACGGACCCCGACGTCCTCGCCGTAGCACGCATGGATCGCTTCCAGGTGCCCGACGATGATATCACGCAGTTCCGGGATTGAAGGCGGTTCGACCGCAACACCCGTCGTGAGATACGTCTTGACTTGCCTGAACATCCATGGCCGTCCCTGTGCGGCCCGGCCGATCATCACGCCTGCGGCACCGGTCCTGCGGAGCACTGACATGGCCGCCTGCGGCGAGTCGATGTCGCCGTTGGCGAAGACCGGGATGCGCACTCGGTCGACCACCTCGCGGATGGTGTCGTACTCGGCCTCGCCGCGAAACATGTCCGCCCGCGTGCGGCCGTGCACGGCCAGTGCGGCGACGCCGATGTCCTCGGCCATCCGGGCAACGGCGACGGCGTTGCGCGAGGACGCGTCCCAGCCCGTGCGCATCTTGAGCGTCACGGGGACGCCAACCGCGCGGACGACCGCCTCGAGGATGCGGCGAACGAGGGCCTCGTCCCGCAGCAGGGCGGATCCGGCCGCACGACGGCACACCTTCTTGGCCGGGCAGCCCATGTTGACGTCGATGATCTGCGCGCCGAGCTGCTCGTTGATCCGGGCAGCTTCGGCGAGCATCTGCGGCTCGCCGCCGGCGATCTGCACGACGCGCGGCTCGGGCTCCGACGCGTGCGGCAGCCGGTGCCGGGACTTGTCCGAGCTCCACAGCCGGACGTCGGAGGTGAGCATTTCGGCGGCGGCGATGCCCGCGCCCATGGTTCGGCACAGCCGCCGGAACGGCGGATCGGTGACGCCTGCCATCGGCGCCAGCGCGAGCGGCGCCTCGAGCGTGAACGGGCCAATCCTCACGGTCGTTCCGTCGGGGGGTCGGCGCTGCATCTGACGGCACCACCTTCGCGCAGGCAGACGTCGAGCTCGAATCCGACCGCGTCGCGACCCGGGTCGACGAACACCAGCTCGGCATCCGCGCGCTGGCCGGCCGCCATGAGGCCGGATGCTGGCACCTCGCCGCCCGGCAGGTATTCCGCGGGCTCGAGATCCCGCGTTCCGATCGTCGTGCCGAACCGGTCCTGCAGCGACAGGCGAAGCAGCGGGAAGGGCTGGGCGAACGCCGCACCGTTGACGATGCTGGCACGCAGCTTGAGGCGCCCGGACCGGCTCGCATCACTCGCTGCACCGAGCTGCCTCAGCTCGAACGCGCGGAGATCGGCCGGAGGCGCCAACGGCAGGCCTAGCAGGGCATAGGCCCGCATGAGCCAGGGACCCACCAGCGGCTCGCGCACCAGATCCTCTCGCCAGTGATGTACGGCCTGAGCACCCGCCAGGAGCACCAATGCCGCCAAGGCCAGGATCCAGGGCCAGCGCGGCGGTCCCTCATCGGTCTCCGGCGCGAGGCGCGCGGCGAAGATCTCGTCGGCTGCCAATGCGGTGTCGCGCCTCAGTTCCTCCGGAATCGGGATGCCCGGCCCGTCGAAGGCCTGGAGCGTTTCCTCTTCCTGCCCGGCGGCGGCTTGATCCCGGGGGGGCGACGCCCGTGAATCGCCGGGCACGCCGTCTCTCTGTGACGCCTGGTCTGACTCGTCGCCGAGGGCTGCATCGCGGCGGCCGTCCTCGTCGAACAGCACCTTGAGTTCGTCCTGCTCGTCGAGGACGAGAATCGGGAACTCGTCGGTGCGATCGAGCTCGTCGAGTTCGCGCTCCTCGACGGACGTCGGCAACTCCCCGGTCTTCGGCGCCGGCGAGCCGGCCGACGGCTCCTGCGGCGGTCGGCGAATCGCCAGTACCGCGGCGATCTGGGCCGGGTTCGGTGCTGCGATCTCGTCCTCGTTCCCGTCCAGCTCCGCACGGTCGCCGGGCCACTCGCCTTCGCCCTCGGCGACCTCGATGCCGGACAAGTCCGAAGAGGCGATTCGCTCCATGGCGCGTCGGAAGTCCACCACCTGCCCGCCACCGCGATCCTCGAGCTCCAGAGACGAAGGGACCGGAGCCGTCGTCGGCGAGTCGATCGAAACGAACAGTCGTTCCAGATCCTCGACCGTGCCGCGGAACTCGAGCGCAGTGTCGTCGTCGACCGCCGAGCCCGCCTCGTCCCCGGCATCAAGGCCGGCGGTCTCACGGGCCGAGCCGCCTTCCGGAGGCGAGCCCCGGGCGCCGGGCGCGGCGTCCGTGCGGTCGCCGAGCCGGATGAACGGCACGGGCGGCGGCTCCGTCGCCTCGGCCGCCTCGCCGTCCGATAACTCGATGAACTCGGTGCCCGGCAACTCCTCCACGGTGATCGTGTCATCTCCGCCAATCGGCCCGTTCAACTCGGCGGCCGGCTGTTCGCGCAGGGAATCCAGCGCATTGAAGGCGACCGAGCAGATGCCGCAGCGCACCTGGCCCCGGGCGGCGCGCAGCGACTCCGCCATCACTCGGAACACGGTGCCGCAGTCCGGACACTGGGTATACACGCGTCTTACTCCGTGCTCTTCCGGCCGGTGAGCGCCGTCCAGCCGTCGCGGGCGGCGAATGCCTGCATATGAAACCACGGTCGGTAGGCAGCCGCCACGTCCGGTGCCTGCTCGTCGAGCAGGCCCGCGAGCAGCAGCCTGCCGCCTTCGCAGGTCGCAGCCGCGATGCGGGGCGCGAGCCGGACGAGCGGCCCGGCGAGGATGTTGGCCAGCACCACGTCCCAACAGCCTTCCGGCAGCGCGTCGGCGTGCAGGACGTGGATCGCATCGCCGAGTCCGTTGCGTGCGGCGTTCTCCTGCGTCGCAGCCAGGGCCTGCGGGTCGATGTCGACCGCGACCGCCCGCTGTGCCCCGAGCCTGAGCGCCGCGAGCGCCAGCACGCCGGAGCCGCAGCCGAAATCGAGCACGCGCCTGCCGCCCAGCTCGAGGTTGTCGAGCCACTCGAGGCACATGGCGGTCGTGGCGTGGGTGCCGGTGCCGAAGGCGAGACCGGGATCGAGCTCGAGGACCACGGCGCCGGGCTCCGCGACCTCCTGGCCACCCGGTGCGATCCACAGCCGCCGGCCGAACCGCATCGGCCGGAAGTCCTTGAGCCACTCCCGTTCCCAGGCCCGGTCTTCCACTCGCTCCGCCAGGATGCGGTGCGAGGGCAGCCCGAGCGACTCTGCGAGCGACGCCGTCACCGCGGCGCCGTCCGTCCCGCCCGGGAACAGCGCACTCACGCGCACGGCGGGCCACAGCGGCGTGGCGCCCGGCGCGGGCTCCAGCACCGGATCGTCCGCGGCGTCGGTCAGGGTCACGGACAGGGCGCCCGCCGAGAAGCACGCCTCTTCCACCGGCGCCGGGTCACCAGGCCCCGCGTCGATGACCAGCTGCAGGAACGGCATGGGGGCGCGGCCGACCTCGCCTATTTCAGGCCGAGTCGCCGCTCCAGGTAGTGGATGTCCAGGCCGCCCTGCCGGAACGCAGCGTGATTGAAGATCTCCTGGTGCAGCGGCGTGTTGGTCTTGATGCCCTCGACCACCATCTCCGACAGCGCGTTGCGCATCCGGGCGATGGCGACGTCGCGGTTGTCGCCGTAGGCGATGATCTTGCCGATGAGCGAGTCGTAGAACGGCGGCACCGAGTAGCCGCTGTAGATGTGGCTGTCGACGCGGATTCCGGGCCCGCCCGGCGGATGCCACAGCTTGACCGGGCCGGGGGAGGGGGCGAAGGTCTTCGGGTCCTCGGCGTTGATGCGGCACTCGATGGCGTGGCCGCGTATCTGGACGTCGTCCTGCTTGAACGGCAGCGGCTCCCCGGATGCGATCTGCAGCTGCAGCTTGACGATGTCGGTACCGGTCACGAGTTCCGTGACGGGGTGCTCCACCTGGACGCGGGTGTTCATCTCGATGAAGTAGAACTGCCCGCCCTCGTACAGGAACTCGAGCGTGCCGGCCCCCCGGTAGCCGACTGCCGCGCAGGCCGAGCAGACCCGCTCCGACATCTCCTCGCGCTGCTTCGCGGTGATGCCCGGCGCGGGCGCCTCCTCGATGATCTTCTGCCGCCGTCGCTGCAGGGAGCAGTCGCGCTCGCCGAGTGCGACCACGGTGCCGTAGCTGTCGCCGATGACCTGGAACTCGATGTGCCGCGGCTTCTCCAGGAACTTCTCCATGTAGACCATGTCGTTGCCGAACGCCGCCTGGGCTTCCGCCTTGGCGACGTTGATCGCGTTGAGCAGCGTCGCCTCCGTGTGGACGACGCGCATGCCGCGACCGCCGCCGCCTCCCGAGGCCTTGATGATGACCGGGTAGCCGATTTCGCGGGCCATCCGGAAGCACTCGTCGAGATCTTCAGGCACGGGCCCGTCGGAGCCTGGGACGCAGGGGACACCGTGCTCCTTCATCACGCGGATCGCGGAGACCTTGTCGCCCATGAGCCGGATGGTCTCGCTGCGCGGGCCCACGAAAACGAAGCCGCTCTGCTCGACACGCTCGGCGAAGTCCGCGTTCTCGGACAGGAAACCATAGCCGGGGTGGATGCCGACCGAGTCGGTGACCTCCGCCGCGCTGATGATGGCGGGCATGTTCAGGTAGCTGTCCCTGGACTGCGCCGGCCCGATGCAGACCGTCTCGTCGGCCAACAGCACGTGCTTCAGGTTCTGGTCCGCAGTCGAGTGCACCGCGACGGTCTTGATGCCGAGTTCCCTGCAGGCCCGGAGGATGCGCAGCGCGATCTCGCCGCGGTTCGCGATGACGATCTTGTCGAGCATCACTCGATCGTGAACAACGGCTGCCCGAACTCGACCGGCTCGCCGTTGCGGACGAGTATCGCGGCCACGCGGCCCTCCTTCTCGGACTCGATCTGGTTCATCATCTTCATCGCCTCGATGATGCACAGGACCTGCCCGACCTTGATCTCTTCGCCGACCTGCACGAACGGCTTCGCGCCCGGTGCCGGCGCCAAGTAGAAGGTACCCACCATCGGCGCCGTGATCGCGTTGTCGGCGCTCGGGCCCGGCGTGGACGGGGCTGCCGGCTGCGGTGCCGGTGCACTGGCCTGCGCGGCCGGCGGAGGCGCCAAGGCGCCCATCGCCGGCAGGGGCGCGCCCTGTGTAACCGTCATGCCCTGCGGATAGCGGCTGATGCGCACCGACTCCTCGCCCTCGGAGATCTCGATCTCGGCGATGCCGGACTCCTCGAGCAGCTCGATCAGCTTCTTGACCTTGCGAATGTCCATGCGGCTTCAGTCCCCCCCGGCCGGACCGGCGCCGAGGCGGTCCAGCGCCGCGGTGAGCGCGAGCTCGTACCCGGCGGCGCCGAGACCCACGATGCAGCCGGCGGCAATGTCGGAAAAGTAGGAATGGCGGCGAAACGGCTCGCGCGCATACACGTTTGACAGGTGAACCTCGATGAACGGCACGCCCACGGCTAGCAGGGCGTCCCGCAGCGCAACGCTCGTGTGCGTGAATGCGCCCGGGTTCAGTACGAGGAAGTCGACCGGGTCCGAGACGAGCATCTGGATGCGGTCGACCAGCTCGTGCTCGGCGTTGCTCTGGAAGGCCTCGAGCCGTACTCCCCGGGCCTCGGCCATACCCACCAGCCGGCGCTCGATCTGGGCAAGCGTGCCGTGGCCATACACGCCGGGTTCCCGGGTGCCGAGAAGGTTGAGATTGGGGCCATTGACCAGCAGGATCCGGTGCATGCGGTGCCCGTGCCGCGCTCCCCGGGCGGCGAATGGCCGTCATTCAACCCGACGCGGTGGTTTTTGTCCAGATCTGGACCAGAACGGGGCAGGTTCGCGGAAATTCGGTGCCGTTCGCGTTTGTTTTGCGATCGGTCGCCGTTCAGGTCCGGTCCTCTCGCAGTTCCGCCAGCTGCGATCGGATCCGCTGCCGCGCCGACTCCGGGTCCAGCGACCCGGCCACGACGTCCTCCACCGCCCCCAGGATGACCGCGGCCTGGTCAGCGTGCAGCTCGCCGACATGGATGGTGACGACGCGACCCTGCCGGTCGGTGAACACCGTAGCCGGAAGACCCATCGTCTGCATGCCAAAGGACTGCGCGACCTCGAGGCCGTCCTGTTCCCCGATCAGCACCGGATAGTCGATCGGCGTCGTCTTCATGTACTCGAGTACGTCGTCGCGGAAGTCGACGGCGATGCCGATCACCTCGAAGCCGCGATCGGCGTATCGTGCACGCAACTCGTTCAGCAGCGGGATCTCCCGACGGCAGGGCGCGCACCAGGTGGCCCAGAAATTGACGAGCAGCGCCCGCCCGTCCCACTCGGCGATCGACCGCATCTCACCCTGCGCGTCCTGCAGCGAGAACAGCGGCCGCGTGTCCGGCACGCGGGCCTCGGCTGCGGGCGGCGGCCCCGGCGCGGTTTCCTCGCGGTCCCGCCCCAGCCAGTAGCCGAGGGCCGTTGCGGCGGCGGCGACGAGGACGAGCGCGGCAATGCCGGCGGGGCGGCCCACGCCTCAGCACTCCACGGCGAGCCGCGACAGGTGCTCGCGGAAGTCGTCTGCCGGAACGAAGCCGACCAGGCGAAAGTTGCGGCACTCGCGGCCGTCGGCATCGAAAAAGGCGGTCGTCGGCGGTCCGAAGATGCCGAAGCGTCGCAGCAGCGCCTGGTGGTCGGCGGTGTTGGCCGTCACATCGGCCTTGAGCAGCTCGAAGTCGCCGAGATCCGTGCGGACGCCTTCGTCCGAGAACGTGTACTTCTCCATTTCCTTGCAGGACACGCACCAGTCGGCATAGAAGTCGACCATCACCGGACGTCCGGCGGCCGAGGCGAGCTCGCGATCGAGGTCCGCGACGCTGCCGATGGCCCGGAACGGCAGGTCGGCCGCCGCGGCGACCGTCGTCGAGCGCCCGGCGAACAGCGATGCGCCCTTCAGCGGCTGCAGCGGGTCGTGCCCGCCGGCCGCGGAGCCGACCAGCATGATCACGCCGTAGACCATTGCGAACAGCCCGATGCCCCGGGCGAGCGGGGCGCCCTGCGGGCGGCCGAAGCCGCCGAAGTAGTAGCCGGCCACGAACGCAAGCAGGGCCCACAGGGCGAGCGTGAGCGGTCCGGGCAGGATGCGCTCCAGCATCCACACCGCCACGCCCAGGAACATGACGCCGAAGAGCGCCTTGACCGTCTCCATCCAAGCGCCGGCCCGCGGCAACAGCTTGCCCCCCGCGACGCCTACGAGCAGCAGCGGCGCACCCATGCCCATCGCCAGGGAGAACAGGGCGAGCGCGCCGCGGGCCACGTCGCCGGTCTGGCCGATCACGGCGAGCGCGGCCACCAGTGGCGGCGCCACGCAGGCGGTGACGACCAGCGCCGAGAGCGCGCCCATCACGAACGTGCCGGCCAGCGTGCCGGAACGCTGCCGCCCGGAAGCGGCGTTCAGCCGGGTCTGAAGGGAGGCAGGCAGCTGCAGCTCGTAGATGCCGAACATCGCCAGCGCCAGCACCACGAACAACAGCGCGAACAACGCCAGGATCCACGGCTGCTGGAAAAAGGCCTGGGCCTGCTGGCCGGCCGCGGCGAAAGCGGCGCCGGCGACGGTATAGGTGAGCGCCATGCCGAGAACGTAGGTGACCGACAGCACGAAGGAGCGCAGGGCGGTGGCCTGCGTCCCCTGGCCGGCGATGATCCCGGAGAGGATCGGGATCATCGGCAGGACGCAGGGCGTGAAGGCGAGGAGCAGCCCGAACCCGAAGAAGCTGGCCATGACAAGCAGCAGCTGGCCCTCGGCAATCAGCCCGGCCAACCGGTCCTGTTCGGCCACGGTGCCCCCGCCCGGTCCGCCCCCCGGGCCGGCGGGTGCCGCCCTGCCGGCGAGGCCCAGTCCGGGGGTGCCGGGCGGCGGCAGGTCCAGCGAGACCGTCTTCGTGATCGGCGGGTAGCATAGGCCGGCATCGGCGCAGCCCTGATACGTGACCTTGAGGTCGACCTTGTCGGCACCCGGCGCCCGGACGAGGGGCACGATGGCATCGAGCTGGTCGTAGTACACCTCGACGTCGCCGAAGAACTCGTCGGTCTTCTTCTTGCCGTCGGGCAGGCGTGGCTCGCCGAGCGTGATCCCCGGCGACTCGGTCTTCGCGGCGAAGCGGTGCCGGTAGAGGTAGTAGCCCTCGGCGATGGCCCAGTGGACGGCGACGGCATCGCCCCCGTCCGGCACGGCGCTCAGCTGGAACGCCTCGTCCGGCGGCAGGAACTCGTCGTCGCTCGAGACGCCGCCGAGCAGCCCCTGGGCACCGGCCGCGGCCGGCAGGCATGCAGTCAGGGCGAGAAGGCCCGCCACGATCGCGTGGCTCATCCTATGAATCACTTGGACGCTTGCCTCACTCCGGTTGCGTGACGCTCTGACCTACCCAGGCCAGGTATCGTTCCGACCCCCCGCCGATCTCGACCGCCACGACCTCGGGGACGTCGTAGGGGTGCAGGGCCTCGATTCGGGCCGAGAGGTTAGCCAGTTGCCGGCCGGTTGTCTTGGCCAGCAGCAGCACTTCGGCGTCGTCGTGGATCGCGCCGTCCCACGCGTATGTCGATCGCAGTCCCGTGACCCGGTTCACACAGGCGGCGAGCCTCTCGGCCACCAGGGTCCGGGCAATCGACCCGGCCACGACCTCGTCCGGGCAGGTGCAAAAGACCATAAAATACTTGTCTTTCATACTGTTACCGTCCCATCTCCGCGACCGGGAGGCGCTGCCTGCGGGTTTCCGGGGCCGTGCCGCACACACCCCTTGAATTCGGGTCGAGAGTCCCTATCATTAGCAGCCATCCAGGGCGAGTGCTAACAGCGCGTCCTGTAAACCCCAAGTCCAGTTCATACATCGCACGCAAGGAGTGATGATCCATGAAGATTCGTCCGCTTCATGACCGCGTGATCGTCAAGCGCGAGGAAGAAGAGCGCAAGACGCCCGGCGGGATCGTGATCCCCGACACCGCAGCCGAGAAACCCATCCGCGGCAAGATCGTGGCCGTCGGCAAGGGCAAGATCCTCGAGAACGGCGACGTACGCCCGCTCGACGTCAAGGTCGGCGACAAGATTCTTTTCGGCAAGTACAGCGGCACCGAAGTCAAGGTGGACGGCGAAGAGCTCCTCGTCATGCGCGAGGAAGACATCATGGCCGTCATCGAGAAGTGATCCGCGCGCAGTCAGAACAGATTCCAGAGGTAACAAGACATGGCAGCTAAGGAAGTCCGTTTCAGCGACGACGCGCGCAGCCGGATGGTTCGCGGCGTCAACGTGCTGGCTAATGCCGTGAAGGCAACACTCGGCCCAAAGGGCCGCAATGCAGTGCTCGAGAAGAGCTTCGGCGCCCCGACCGTCACCAAGGACGGCGTCTCGGTCGCCAAGGAAGTGGAGCTCGAGGACAAGTTCGAGAACATGGGTGCCCAGATGGTCAAGGAAGTCGCTTCGGCGACCTCCGACGAGGCGGGTGACGGCACGACGACCGCGACCGTGCTCGCCCAGGCCATCATCCGCGAGGGCATGAAGGCGGTTGCCTCGGGCATCAACCCGATGGACGTCAAGCGCGGCGTCGACCTGGCGGTCACCACTGCGGTGGCCGAGCTCAAGAAGCTCTCCAAGCCCTGCAAGGACTCGAAGAGCATCGCGCAGGTCGGGACGATCTCGGCCAACAGCGACGAGAGCATCGGCCAGACCATCGCGGACGCGATGGAGAAGGTCGGCAAGGAGGGCGTGATCACGGTCGAGGAGGGCTCGGGCCTCGAGAACGAGCTCGACGTCGTCGAGGGCATGCAGTTCGACCGCGGCTACCTCTCGCCGTACTTCATCAACAACCAGCAGAACCAGACCTGCGAGCTCGAGAATCCGCTGATCCTCCTGCACGACAAGAAGGTCTCGAACATCCGCGAGATGCTGCCGCTGCTCGAGGGCATCGCGAAGTCCGGCAAGCCCCTGCTGGTCATCGCCGAGGACGTCGAGGGCGAGGCGCTGGCCACGCTGGTCGTGAACACCATCCGCGGTATCGTCAAGGTGTCGGCAGTCAAGGCCCCGGGCTTCGGTGACCGCCGCAAGGCCATGCTGCAGGACATCGCGATCCTGACCGGCGGCACGGTGATCTCCGACGAGGTCGGGCTGTCGCTTGAGAAGGCGACGCTCAACGACCTCGGCAAGGCCAAGAAGATCGTGGTGGAGAAGGAAAACACGACGATCATCGACGGCGCCGGCAAGCCGGGCGACATCAAGGCCCGCGTCGAGCAGATCCGCACGCAGATCGAGGAGGCCACCTCCGACTACGATCGCGAGAAGCTGCAGGAGCGCGTTGCGAAGCTCTCCGGCGGCGTCGCCGTGATCAAGGTCGGCGCGGCCACCGAGATCGAGATGAAGGAGAAGAAGGCCCGCGTCGAGGACGCGCTGCACGCGACCCGTGCGGCCGTCGAGGAAGGCGTGGTCGCCGGTGGCGGCGTCGCCCTGGTCCGCGTCCAGAAGTCGCTCGACAAGCTGACGGGCGCCAACGAGGACCAGAACGTCGGCATCCGCATCCTGTCGCGCGCCATCGAGGAGCCGCTGCGCCAGATTGTCCAGAACGCGGGCGAGGACGGCTCCGTGGTGCTGGCCAAGGTCCGCGAGAGCAAGGGCAGCCACGGCTACAATGCCTCGACCGGCGAGTACGGCGACCTGATCGAGATGGGCATCCTGGACCCGACCAAGGTCACCCGTCTCGCGCTGCAGAACGCGGCTTCCGTCGCTGGTCTGCTGCTGACCACCGAGGTGATGGTCGCCGAGGCTCCCAAGAAGGAGCACGAGCATGCGCCGATGCCGGGTGGCATGGGCGGCATGGGCGACATGGGCATGTGAGCCCACAGCGTGCTGCGCTACGGAAAAGCCCCGCCGTGAGGCGGGGCTTTTCTTTTTGGGGACATTCCTACTTTTCCTTTTTCGACAATTTCCAGCCCGTTCAATAGCATGGGCGGAAAAGGAAAATAGGAATGTCCCCAATGCCAATGCCGCTTGCCTGGCTGTCGCTCGCGGTGGTCTCGACCATCGGCTACCACGTCGTGATCAAGTTGACCCCTGCCGCCGTCAACCCGCTGCTGTCGCTGGCGGTGACGTACGCGCTGGTGACCCTGGTCTGCGTGGCGGGGGCATTCTGGGTCGCGGACGGGATGCCCTTGCGCGAGGCGGCGCGGCACTTGAACTGGACGGCATTGGGTCTCGCCGTCGTGATCGTGGGCCTCGACCTGGGCTTCCTCATGCTCTACCGCGGCGGCTTCGACGTGAGTCTCGGACAGATCGTCACCCAGGCGGGTGCGGCCCTCGGGCTGGTCCTGCTCGGTGTCCTGGCGTTCCGGGAGCGAATCGGCCTGGCGCAGGTAGCGGGCATCGTCCTCTGCGTCGCCGGCATCTGGCTGATCTCGAGGCGCTGAGGTGGAGAGTCGCCGTACGGCAGCGCTCCCTTCGGGCTTTCGCGAGCATGCAGACGGCCTCCTCGAGCGCCTGTCGGCGGAGGATCGCCGTGCCGTCGAGTCCGGGGACCTCGCCTACGTCCTGGGCTGCAGCGGGTTCGTGGCCTCGAGCCTCGAGCGTCATCCCGGATTGTTCGCCGGGCTGGCGGACCGGGGCCTTCTGGCTCGGGCACGCGAGCCGGGCGAGCTCGACGGCGCTGTCGGTGAACTCATCCGTACTAACACGGACGAGCCGGCGTTCATGGCCGCGCTGCGCGCACTGCGCCGCGCCGAGATGGTCCGCATCGCCTGGCGCGACCTCACCGGCGCCGCGAGCCTGGAGGAGACGCTGGGCGAGCTGACGGCGCTGGCTGATGCGGCGATCCGCGGTGCGCGTGACTTCGCGGTGCGGGCCTTGTCGGCACGCTTCGGTCGGCCGCGCTCGGCGGCCGGCGAGGAGCTCGAGCTGCTCGTGATGGGTATGGGCAAACTCGGCGGCGGCGAGCTGAACTTCTCCTCCGACATCGATCTGGTCTTCGCCTACCCCGAGGGCGGCGAGACGGACGGCCGCAAGTGCATCGACAACGAGGAGTACTTCACGCGACTCGGGCGGGCGCTCATCCGCATCCTCGACGCGCCGACCGTCGAGGGCTTCGTGTTCCGGGTCGACATGCGCCTGCGGCCCTTCGGCGACGCGGGACCGCTGGTGGCCAGCTTCGGCGCCTTCGAGGATTACCTGCAGCAGCACGGGCGCGACTGGGAGCGTTACGCCTACGTCAAGGCACGGGCCATCACCGGCGAGCGACGCTGGCCGGAGCTCTACGAAGAGGTGATCCGACCGTTCGTCTACCGTCGCTATCTCGATTTCGGCGTGTTTGAGTCGTTGCGCGGCATGAAGGAGATGATCGCCCGCGAGGTCATCCGGCGCGACCTGCAGGACAACGTCAAGCTCGGTCCGGGCGGGATCCGCGAGATCGAGTTCATCGTCCAGGCGATGCAGCTGATCCGCGGAGGCTCGGACCGACGCCTGCAGTCGCCCTCGCTGCTCACCGTGCTGCCGAGACTCGAGGGCGCCAAGCTCCTCTCGAGCGGGGCGGTGCGCGATCTCGCCGAGTGCTACCGCTTCCTGCGGTGCACGGAAAACCGGCTGCAGATGGCCGACGACGCCCAGACGCACTCGCTGCCGGGCGACGAACCAGGGCGCTCACGCCTCGCAGCCGCGATGGACGCGCCAGACTGGCCCGCGTTCGCCGGTCGCCTCGACGCGGTGCGCGAGCGCGTCGCGGCGCACTTCCAGGACGTCGTCTTCGGGCCGGACCGCGGCCCGGAACCGGAGCTGCCGGCCGACCTGGCGCCGCTGTGGACGCTCGAGGTGAACGACAAGCGCGTGGCGGAAGCGGTCGCCGAGTTCGGGCTTGCCGACCCGGCCGGCGTCGCGGCCGAACTCCTCGCCCTGCGCTCCTCGACCTATTTCGGCAGGCTCGACGAGCACGGACGCAAGCGGGCGATGAACTTGTTGCCGCGCATCCTGCACGCGCTGGCCGCCCTGCGGGGGGTGCCGCCGGAAGAGCTCGCAGCGGTGCAGCTCGCCATCCTGCGCAGGATCGCGAGCATCGTCGAGTCCATCGGCGGGCGAACCGCCTATCTCGCGCTGCTCAACGAGAACCCGGCTGCCCTGCGGCGGCTGGTGGAGCTCTGCCAGCACGGCGACTTCCTGGCGCGTCAGGTGGCGTCCTTCCCGATCCTGCTCGACGAGCTGATCGACTCGCGCGTCTTCGAGGAGCTCCCCGATCGCTGTCAGTTCGCGCGCGAGCTCGATGCCCGTCTCGAGCATGCCGGGGACGACCTGGAGCGCCAGATCGACGCGCTCAGGCACTTCCGACGTGCCGCACGCTTCCGCGTCGCGCTGCTCGACCTGTCCGGCCGCCTCGGACTGATGCGGGTGAGCGACCGGCTGACCGACGTGGCGGAGCTGATCCTCGAGCGCGCGATGCGGATGGCCCGGGACCAGCTCGTGGCCGTGCATGGGGAGCCGCGCTGCGGCGCGGCAGGCGGCGAGCTGCGCACGGCGGGAATCGCAGCCATCGGCTACGGCAAGCTCGGCGGGTGGGAGCTCGGCTATGCGTCAGACCTGGACTTGGTCTTCCTGCACGACTCGGAGGGCGACGTGCAGGAGACCGCAGGACCGAAGGTAGTCGAGAACAGCGTCTTCTTCACACGGTTCGGCCAGCGGCTCGTGCACCTGCTGACCGTGCACACGGCCGCCGGCCGGCTGTACGAAGTGGACATGCGCCTGCGTCCGAGCGGCAAGGGCGGACTGACGGTCACCCACGTCAAGGCCTTCGAGGCCTACCAGCGGGAGGAGGCGTGGACCTGGGAGCACCAGGCGCTGCTGCACTCGCGCTCCGTAGCGGGTAGCCAGGCGATCAGGCAGCAGTTCGAAGACATCCGGCGCGAGGTGCTGACGCACTACGTGCGCAGGGAGACGCTGCGCGACGACGTGCGCTCGATGCGCGAGCGCATGCGCGCCGAGCTCGGCCGGTCGGGCGAGGGCGAGTTCGACCTCAAGCAGGACCCGGGCGGCATCGCCGACATCGAGTTCCTCGCCCAGTACTGGGTGCTCAGGTGGGCCGGCGCGCACCCGCTGCTCTGTTTCTACTCGGACACCATCCGGCAGCTCGAGTCCGTAGGCTCCGCGGCCCTCGTCGACCACGCCGTCATCGACCTGCTCGTGGACGCCTACCGCAGCTACCGCCATGTCGCCCACCGCCTGTCGCTCGAGGAACTGCCACCCGTGACGCGCGAGGCTCCGTTCACGGATCTGCGGCGTCGGGTGACGCGCACGTGGGAGCAGGTGATGGTCGCGGGGCAGGAGCCGGCGCCGGTATAATCCTGGGGCTTTCCCCGGGGAGCGACACGATGGCGACCGCCGCGCCGGAAGCGACCGGCCTGATCCAGCCCAACACGCAGAGTCGCTACGAGGTCACGCGGGCGGACCTGCCGCTGTCCTGCCCGATGCCGGGCATGCAGCTTTGGAACTCGCATCCCAGGGTCTACCTGGCGATCGAGAAGACAGGGCAGGCCGTCTGCCCGTACTGCAGCGCGGAGTACGTGCTGAAGGACGACTCGCCCGGCTGACGCGGGCCGGCGGAGGCTTCGTCCGAGAGCCCGTGCAATAGGGAGCCGGCCATGGCATTCGAGCGCATCGCGGTGCCCGGTGGCGCCCTCCTGTTCGACCCACGGCTCGCGGGCGACGATCCGGCCGTGTTGTTCGACCGCGCGCGCTGGCAGCGACTCGGCGCCCTCGAGCAGGCGCGGGGAGGGCGCGGCTCCATCAGCTTCATCGACGCGGGCGCGCGGCAGTACGTCCTGCGCCGTTACCTGCGCGGCGGCCTGGTCGCGAAACTCTCGCGCGAGCGCTATGTCTGGCTCGGCGAGGAACGCACCCGCGCCTTTCGTGAGCTCCGCCTGCTCGGCAGGTTGCTCGACCTCGGCCTGCCGGTGCCGCCGCCGGTGGCGGCCCGATACGTGCGGCACGGCCTGACCTACAGCGCGGAGCTCGTCACCGAGCGCCTGCCCCGCACGCGCTCGCTGGCGGAAACGTGGCTGCGGGGCGAGGCGACCCCTGCGGACTGGGAGGCCGTGGGCCGCTGTCTCCGCCTGTTCCACGATCGCGGCGTGCAGCATGCCGATCTCAACGCCAACAACGTCATGCTGGGTGAGGCGGGGCAGGTCTGGCTGCTCGACTTCGACCGGGGCCGGGTCCGTGAGCCGGGTTCGTGGCATCGCCGGCCCCTCGAGCGGCTGGCGCGGTCGCTCGCCAAGATCTCGCGCGGTAGGCCGCAGGCTCCGGAGGCGTCGGCATGCCAAGCCCGCATCGTCGCCGCGCACGACGACAAGGGGTCCGCGCCGCAGGCGCGCTGAGTGCCCGTGCGCTATTTCTACAACTTGCTGATCCACCTGGCGGCACCGCTCGTGATCCTGCACCACTGGTGGAGGGGCCTGCGCGATCCCGCCTATCGCGGTGGACTCGGCCAGCGGCTCGGGCATGGCCCGTCCGTGGGCGGCGGATCGGTCTGGGTCCACGCCGTTTCCGTCGGCGAGGTCCAGGCCGCGGAGCCGCTGGTTCGCCAGCTCCTCCGGCGCTACCCGACTACTCCGGTCGTGGTGACGACGGTCACGCCCACGGGAGCCGCCCGGGCGCGAGCCCTGTTCGGCGAAAAGGTGCACGTCCGCTACGTGCCGCTCGACCTGCCCGGCGCCGTGCGCAGGTTCTTCGACCGCATCGGCCCGCGCGTCGCGATCATCATGGAGACGGAGTTGTGGCCCAACCTGTTCGCCGAATGCGGGCGGCGCGGCGTCCCGCTGGTGCTGGCGAGCGCCCGCGTGTCGCCGCGCTCGGTCAAGCGGTACCGCAAGCTGGTGCCGCTGTTCCGCGAGACGCTCTCGCACGGCATCGTGATTGCGGCACAGAGCGGGGACGATGCCGAGCGCTTTCGCTCGATCGGAGCCCATCCGGACCGGACTTTCGTCACCGGCAACATCAAGTTCGACTTCGAGCTGCGCGCCGACGTTCCGCAACTCGGCCGGGAGTGGCGACGCGTCAATGCGGCCCGCCGCCCGGTCTGGGTGGCGGGGAGCACCCACGAGGACGAGGAGCAGATCCTGCTGGAGGCGCACGCGCAGCTGCGCCGCAAGCAGCCCGACGCGCTGCTGGTGCTGGTGCCAAGGCACCCCAACCGGTTCGAAGGAGTGGCGACGCTCCTGGCGCGCCGCGGCGCGCCATGGTGCCGGCGCTCTTCGGGCGGCGAGGTGCCGCCGCAGGCGCAGGTGTTGCTCGGCGACACCATGGGCGAGCTCATGACCTTCTACGCCGCGGCGGACGTGGCGTTCGTGGCGGGCAGCCTCGTGCCCGTCGGCGGGCACAACCTGCTCGAGCCGGCCTCGCTCGGTGTGCCGATCCTGACCGGTCCGCACAACTTCAACGGCGAGGACGTATACCGCAAGATGCGCGACGCCGGTGCGGTGCGCGAGGTGCACGACGCGGCCGAGCTCGCCTGCGCGCTGCAGGAACTGTTCTGCGACGAGGCCCTGCGCCGGGATCTCGGCGGGCGCGGCAGAAGCGTGGTGCAGGCCAATCGAGGTGCTCTCGAGCGTCTCCTTGGACTGATTGCCCCCCTGCTCGGTCCGGACGCCGGCTGCGCGCTTCCGGTTGCTTCGCCGAGCGTTTGACCTAGAATCCGCGGTTTTCCGCAGGGCGACGCTTGAACGCACCGATTCCAGCCGATGCCGGCCCCGACGGGGACTCCGCCCTGCGCCTCGCCGCACCCTACGACCCGGACTCGCTCGACGACCTGCTCGAGCGATTCGGCTCGCCGCTGCTCGTGATCGACTGCGACGTGATCCGCCGGCAGTACGCGGCGCTCGCAGCGGCGTTGCCGGGCGTCGACCTGCACTATGCGCTCAAGCCCCTGCCGGACATCGACGTCGTCAGGACGCTCGCCGCGCTCGGCAGCGGGTTCGATCTCGCCACCAGCGGCGAAGTGGAACTGGTCCGCCGCGCCGGTGTCGATCCCGGGCGCTGCATCCACACCCACCCGATCAAGCGGGAGGGGGACATCCGCGATGCCCTCGAATTCGGCGTCCGCACGTTCGTCGCCGACAACCCCGACGAGCTGCGCAAGTTCCGCGGCTGCGCGGACCGGGTCGAGCTGCTCATCCGGGTGTCGTTCCGCAGCCCGGCCGCCGTCGTGGACCTGTCCCGCAAGTTCGGCTGCGATCCGGAGGCCGCCCCCGGCTTGATCGGGCAGGCGCGCGAGGCGGGAATCCGCGTGGCGGGCCTGTCCTTCCACGTCGGCTCGCAGTCGCGCACGCCGGATACCAAGGTGCGCGCGATCGAGGTCTGCACGGGAATCCTTCGGCGTGCGGCGTCCAGCCTGTCGGCCCCGCCCGTCCTCGACATCGGCGGCGGTTTTCCGATCGACTACCTGGAGCCTGCGAGCCCGATCGACGCGTTCTGCGAGCCGATCCGGACCGCACTGCGCGGCTTGCCCGAGGGCACGCGGATCCTGGCCGAGCCAGGGCGCTTCATCTGTGGCCCGGCCGGGACCATTCTGACGACGGTAATGGGGCGTGCCTGGCGTGACGGTCGCTGGTGGTACTACCTCGACGACGGTCTTTACGGGTCCTTCAGCGGCCAGCTCTACGACCACGCCCGCTACCCCGTCGCGCCGCTCCGCGACAAGCCCGGGCCGCGATTCCACAGCGTGCTGGCGGGACCGACCTGCGACAGCATCGACGTCGTCAGGGAAGACATCGAATTGCCGGAACTGGAGGCGGGAGACGTCATCGTGGGGCGGCAGATGGGCGCCTACACCGTCGCCTCGGCGACCGACTTCAACTTCTTTCCGCGCGCGCGGACGGTGGTCGTCAACCGGTGACCGAGCACTCAGTTTCAGCGGATGTGACTGAAAAACTTGCATTTTTTATCTCGATCGGCGACCCTTCGAGGCCGTTTGGCCTGACCCGACCTCTCCCAGCATCGCGGCCACGCTCGAGCGTCGCTCCCTCTCTCTCGTGAACACCCATACGGGCGAGAACCTCGCCGTCGACTACTTCCGCGCGGGCGACTGGTGCGCGGACAGCCTCGTCGCGCTCGATCACCTGTTGCGCGACCATCGCAATGGCGATGTCGCCGAGATGGACCGGCGACTGTTCGACCTGCTGCACGACGTGGCGGTCACGGCCGGCCGGGAGCCTCGCTACGAGGTGATCTCCGGCTACCGGTCCCCGGCGACCAACGCCGTGCTCAGTGCCCGCTCGAGCGGCGTTGCCAAGAAGAGCCTGCACATGCAGGGACGCGCGATCGACGTCCGGCTGGTGGGTTACCGGACCGACCAGCTGCGGGACCTGGCGCTCGCCGCGCAGCAGGGCGGCGTGGGCTACTACCGCAAGTCGGATTTCGTCCACCTGGACACCGGCCGGGTACGCACCTGGGCCGGTTGACCACGCCGGGCGCGGGGTCGCCCGCGGCCCGGAGCTTCGTGGAGAGAACCATGCGCCGGAGCCTGGCGCTCACCCTCTGCCTGCTGCCTCTCGCCGGCTGCGGTTCCGATCAGGACCCGCCCGCCGCAGCCCGGGCGCCCGACCGGGGCGCACAGGTCTATGCGATGCATTGCGCCACCTGCCACCAGCGCGACGGGCGTGGGCTCGCCGGCGCACAGCCATCCGTCGCGGGATCGCCGACGGTGCTGGGTCCAGCGGACGAGTTGATCCGCTGGGTGATGTTCGGCGAGCGGCCGCCGACGCTTGCAGCCTACCGGGGCGTGGTGGTCATGCCGGCGTTCGCCTGGTTGTCCGACGAGGACCTCGCGGGCGTGCTGACGCACGTCCGCCAGAGCTTCGGCAACGATGCGCCGCCCGTCGATCCGGCCAGCGTGGCGGCCATCCGTGCCGTCGGTAAGCCATGAGCATGGACGTCCGTTGTTTCGACTTCGTGGCGGGAGCGCGGGAGGCCCGCGGAATTGCCGTCGTCATCGACGTGTTCCGTGCGTTCTCGGTGGCCTGCTATGCGACCGACGCCGGTGCCGCACGGATTCACCCGGTGGCCGATCTCGACGAGGCACGGCGGTTAAAGCGCGAACATCCCGACTGGATCGCGATAGGCGAGCGGCACGCGCGGCGTGTTCCGGGATTCGACCTCGGCAATTCGCCGACCGACGTCGTCGCTGCAGGGCTCGAGGGCAAGACGGTCATCCATACGACCCATGCAGGCACTCAGGGACTGAGGGCGGCCGCCGGCGCGGACGAGGTGCTGACGGGCAGCCTCGTCAATGCAGGGGCCCTCTGCCGCTACCTCGAGCGCCGTCGGCCCGAGAGAGTTTCGCTGGTCCGCATGGGCCACGAGGCCATCCGGCGCTGCGACGAGGATGACCTCTGCGCCGAGCTGCTGGAAGCGCGCCTGGCGGGAAGGACGTTCGACACCTCGATCGTGCGCGAGCGGCTCCGGCATGCCCCCGCCGCCGAGAAGTTCTTCGATGCCGAAGCCGACTGGGCCCCGGAAACCGACTTCGAGCTGTGCACGGCGGTGGACCGGTTCGACTTCGTGCTGCGTCTGGCCGACCGCGACTCGCCGCTTCCCTGGCTCGAGCGCATTCCGGCCTGATCGGCGTGGAGGCTCGCAAGAAGCGCCGCTCGACGGCCGACCGCTCCTCGGAGTCCGTGACCGTCGACCTGACCGCGGTGGTCGTCGCGGTCACCGGGGGCGAGCCCAGGGTGCTGACGCTGTCTTCGGCCGGCGAGGAGGCGCTGGACCGATTGCCCTCCGGCCCGCTCACGCCCGAGCACCGCACGCTCGAGCAGGGCCTGCGCGCCTGGGTGGAGACCCAGACCGGACAGGTCCTCGGCTACGCGGAGCAGCTCTATACCTTCGGTGACCGGGACCGCCGGCTGCCGACGGCCAAAGGCTCGGATCGGATCCTGTCGATCGGCTACCTCACTCTGGTGCGCGGGCCACGCAAGACGGACCGGGCACCTGGCGTCTGGCAGGACTGGTACCGGTTCTTCCCGTGGGAGGACTGGCGCGACGGCAGGCCTGCCTGTCTCGCGGCCCTGCGGGACCCGCTGATGCGCTGGGCGGCAGGTGCGAACGCGCCGTCGGACCGACGTGCACGGGAGGAGCGGCTGGCCCTGAGTTTCGGGTTCGCGTCCGGAAGCTGGAACGAGGACCGCGTGCTCGAGCGCTACGAGCTGGCCTACGAGGCGGGGCTGGTCGCCGAGGCGCACCGGGAGGGGGGGAGCACGTTCCTGGATGCCCCGCTCGCTCAGACGGGCCGCGCGATGGCGGGCGACCACAGGCGAATCCTCGCTACGGCCATCGCCCGGCTGCGCGGCAAGATCAAGTACCGTCCGGTCGTGTTCGAGCTAATGCCGCCGGCATTCACGCTGTTGCAGTTGCAGCAGACCGTGGAAGCCCTTGCTGGCCTCAGGCTGCACAAGCCCAATTTCCGCAGGCTGGTCGAACAGCAGGGTCTGGTGGAGGAAACCGGTGCCGTGACGCTGGGCACCGGCGGGCGGCCTGCGCGCCTGGTGCGGTTCCGCCGGGAAGCGGTGCTCGAGCGCTCCGCTCCCGGGCTCCGGGTGCGCGCTGCGCGGCGGGCCCGACGCGCACCTTGACACACTTATTCCCAAATGTAGAATAAGTACCGCCGGTCAAGCCGGCTATTGTTTGGCGTCTCTAATTCTCATCTCGAGTATAAGGAAGCGACACGATGGCAAGGCCCGCAGGCAGGATCCACGACAGCGACTACACCGCCGGGGTCGCGGCGCGCACCGCAGCGCTCTACGACCGGGTCAAGCGGGTCGTACCTGCCGTCGAGTGGCCGGTGTTCGCGCCCGACATCGACGCCATCCTCGAGCTCAAGCGCCGCCGGAACGCCGTCGTGCTCGCGCACAACTACCAGACGCCCGAGATCTTCCACACGATCGCCGACATCGTCGGAGACAGCCTGGCACTCGCCCGCGAGGCAGCCAAGGTCGACGCGGACGTGATCGTGCTGTGCGGCGTGCACTTCATGGCCGAGACGGCCAAGCTGATGAACCCCTCCCGCAAGGTGCTCATCCCCGACCTCGAGGCCGGCTGCTCGCTCGCGTCCTCGATCACCGGGGCCGACGTACGCGCGCTCAAGGCCCGGTACCCCGGTGTGCCCGTCGTCACGTACGTCAACACCTCGGCCGAGGTGAAGGCCGAGAGCGACGTTTGCTGCACGTCGGGCAATGCCGTCGACGTTGTCGAGTCGCTCGGCGCAGACCGGGTCATCTTCCTTCCCGACGAGTACCTGGCGAAGAACGTCGCCGCCCAGACCGACGTCGAGATCATCTCCTGGCAGGGCAAGTGCGAGGTGCACGAGCGCTTCGCGCCGGCGGACATCGAGGCGTTGCGTCAGGCGCACCCCGGGATCGTCGTCCTGGCCCACCCGGAGTGCGACCGGCCGGTCGTCGAGGCGGCCGACTTCGCAGGTTCGACCGCAGCCATGTCGAAGTACGTCTCGGAGCGACGGCCCGCCGAGGTGGCGCTGATCACCGAGTGCTCCATGAGCGACAACGTGGCCGTCGCCAACCCGGACGTCGAGTTCGTGCGCCCCTGCAACCTGTGCCCGCACATGAAGCAGATCACGCTGCCCAAGATCCGTCGCGCCCTCGAGACCATGACCTTCGAAGTGGACGTGCCGGCCGACGTCGCCGGGCGCGCCCGCTTGGCGGTCGAGCGCATGGTCGAGATCGGCAGGAGCCGGTGAACCCGATGCGTCGCGGTCGCGCACCGGTGGTCATCGTCGGCGGCGGGCTGGCCGGGCTGTCGGCTGCCATCGAGCTGGCGCCCGTGCCGGTGCTCCTGCTGTCGCGCTGCGAGCTGGGGAGCGAGGTCGCAAGCGCCTGGGCCCAGGGCGGCATCGCCGCGGCGCTCGGACCGGGCGATTCCCCCGCGCTGCATGCCGACGACACGCGGGCCGCGGGCGACGCACACTGTGACGCCGCCATCGTCGCGATGGTCACGCGTGAAGCGCCGGGCGCCATCGCCTGGCTCGAGCGCCACGGAGCCGCCTTCGACCGGGATGCCGATGGCCGTATCGCGCTGGGCCGGGAAGGCGGGCACGGCCGGCGGCGCATCGCCCACGTCCGCGACGCCACCGGGGCGGCGGTGACAGAGGCGCTGGTGAACCTGGCGCGGCGCACGCCGTCGATCACGATCCTCGAGGGCGTGGAGGCGCTCGAGCTGCTCGTGGAGGACGGCAAGGTGGCCGGTCTGCTCGGCCGGCGTGGCGAGGAAAGGCTGCTGTTCGCGGCCCGGGCGGTGGTGCTGGCCACAGGCGGCGCCGGCGCGCTGTACGCGCGGACGAGCAATCCGCTCGGGGCACGCGGTGCCGGCCTGGTCATGGCGGCCGAGGCCGGTGCAGAGCTCGCCGACCTGGAGTTCGTGCAGTTCCATCCCACCGCGCTCGACCTCGGCCGGGACCCCATGCCGCTCGCCACGGAGGCGATTCGCGGTGAAGGGGCCGTCCTGGTCAACGGCGCCGGCGAGCGCTTCATGGAAGGACGGCACCCGATGGCCGAGCTGGCGCCGCGCGACATCGTCGCGCGAGCGATCTTCCGCGAACGCGCGGCGGGCCGGGGGACTTTCCTGGACGCGCGATCCGCGATCGGTCCGCGCTTCGCCGGGAGGTTTCCGACCGTGCAGGCCGCCTGCGCGTCGGCCGGAATCGACCCGGTCCACGACCTGATTCCCGTGGCGACTGCCGCGCACTACCACATGGGCGGCATCGCCGTGGACACCGAGGCGCGCAGCACGTTGCCGGGGCTCTGGGCGGTGGGCGAGGCCGCATCGACCGGCTTGCACGGCGCCAACCGCCTCGCCAGCAACTCGCTGCTCGAGGCGACCGTGTTCGGCCTGCGCGCCGCGCGCGACATCGCCGGGACCGCGCCGGTGGTGCTGCGTCCGCGCCTGCCGTCGCGCACGGCGGCCCCGGCGTCCGGGCCCGACGACTGGAAGGCGCTGCCGCGCGTCCGGGCGCTCATGGACGCATACGTGGGCGTGGAGCGCGACGCGAGCGGTCTGCGCGCAGCCCTCGCGGAACTGCTCGCGCTGCGCGATGTCTCGGGGCCGGTCACCCGTCGGGCGGCGACCGCGGGGCTGCTGATCGCCGTCGCGGCGCTGGAGCGCCGGGAGAGCCGGGGAGGGCACTTCCGGACCGACTTCCCGTTCAGGGCCGGGGAGCAGGCCGCGCCGCGTCGCTTTGCGCTTAGCGATGCACTGGACAAGGCGCGCGCGAGCGCAGCACCGGCAGCGGTGGCGCTGGCCGCCGCCGGCTGAGACAATCGCGCACCGGCGGGGCGCGGCCGGCGCTCCGGCTCCGCCAAGCAGGGAAGCCCTTCACGAACCCACGCGGCATGCCTCGGATCGACTCCATCGTGTTCGACATAGGTCGGGTGCTCGTGCACCTGGACTTCGTGCCGATCCTGGATTTCTTTGCGGAGCACGGGATCGACGTCGATCACCTGGGCAGCTTCCTCGAGCGCATCGACCTTCCGGCCTACGAGCGGGGCGAGTTCGACGGCGAGGAACTGCTGGCGCGCATCGCCGCGCTCGGCCGGCGGCCGATGCAGGTAGAGATCCTGCGCGATCACTGGAACGGCATCTTCGTGCCCCAGGCGGACATGCTCGACCTCGTCCGGCGGCTGTCGGGCACCCACCGGGTCTATCTGCTGTCAAACATCGGCGACCTGCACTGGGAGCATCTGGAACGCGAGCTCGCCGTGAGCTCGCTCGGGCACGGCGCCCTGCCGTCCTTCCAGGCACGCGTGGCCAAGCCCGATGCCGGCATCTATCGCCGGGCGGAGGAACTGTTCGGCCTCGAGCCCGCCAGGACGGTGTTCATCGACGACCTGTTGCCGAACGTCGACGCCGCCCGGCAGCGGGGGTGGCAGGCGATTCACCACGACCGCTACGCCACGACGGTCGAGGACCTGCGCGCGCTCGGGGTGGACGCTTGAGCGCCCCGACCGCGATTCACCGCCGGGTCGAGGCGCTGCGGTCCGGCGAGGACGCCACCTTCATCGCGCGCCTGGTCTCGGGGTGGGCCGTGATGGGCGATCCGCAGGTCTTGCCGGGCTACTGCCTCCTGCTTCCGGATCCGGTCGTGGGCCACCTGAACGACTTCGACGGTACGGCTCGGGCGGCGTTCCTGGCGGACGCTGCCGCCCTGGGCGATGCCGTGCTCGCCGTCACCGGTGCGTTACGGGTCAACTATGCGATGTTCGGCAACCTCGAGCCGGCTCTGCATGCGCACGTCTTTCCGCGCTACGCCAACGAGGAGGAGACCTTGCGCACGGCCCAGCCCTGGGCCTACGACTGGTCGGCGGCACCTGCCTTCGACGCCGCGCAGCACGGGCCGCTGCGCGACCAGATCCGCGCGGCGCTCGGCCGGGCCGGCCTGATCGGCGCGCGCGGCCGCATCCACCACATCGACCTGACCGTGTCCGACCTGCCGGTCGCGAAGGCCTTCTACGAGGCCGTCCTGCCGCTGATGGGCTTCCGTCGTCTCCCGGACGCGCCCGAGGGCCCGGTGTGGACCGGCGAACTGGTGGAGATCGGCCTGCAGGCGGCGCGCCAGCAGCGCAGCCACGACCGCTACGCCCCCGGCCTGCACCACCTCGCCTTCAGTGCGCCCGGGAGGCCCGACGTCGACCGGCTCTATTCGCAGCTCTGCGCCCTCGGCGTCCGGGTGCTCGACGCGCCGGCCGAGTATCCGGCCTATGGGCCGGGCTACTACGCCGTGTTCTTCGCCGACCCCGACGGCATCAAGCTCGAATACGCGTACACGCCCTGATCGGGCGGTGCCGGCCGTACCGCCATGCCCTCGCTCCTCGATCATCGCGACCCGGCGGAAGCGGAGCGGATCCTTTCGGTGCTCCGCCCCGGCTACGCCGCAGAGGCGGCCCTGATCGGCGTGGAGGATTTTCCGCCGCTGCGCCGCACCGTGACCGACATCGCAGCCTCGCGAAACGAGTTCGCGGGGTCCTGTAGTGGTGCGGTCCTGGCTGCCGTCATCGAGTTCGGCGAGGGGCAGGTCGACGGCGATGCTGCGCTCGACATCGCGAGCCTGGCCGTGCACCCGCAGTTCGCGCGCCGGGGATTCGGCTCTGTACTGGTAGCGTGGGTGCTCGAAAGGTGCGCGGGGCGAGCCGCCACCGTCTCGACGGCGCGGTCCAACTTCCCCGCGATCGCGCTCTATGGGAAGCTCGGCTTCGTCTTCGAGAGAAGCTTCGTCGCGCCGGAAGGCATCGAGTGCGTCGCCTTGAGGCGGCCGCCGTCCCGGTCGGCGAACGGGAGTGGCCGGTAATGAGCAGCTATCCGGGTCGCTGTCTGTGCGGGGCCGTGCGCTACGAGGCCGCCCCACCCACCCTGTTCTTTGCGCACTGCCACTGCCGCTGGTGTCGCGAGGCCCACGGTGCGGCCTTCGTCAGCTGGGTCGGCATCGCCGCCGACCGGTTCCGGCTCGTTGCAGGCCAGGACGACCTGCGCTGGTATCAGTCCTCGCCCCAGAGCCGGCGCGGCTTCTGCGGCCGGTGCGGCACGACCCTGTTCTTCGCGTCGACGCTGTGTCCCGGGGAGATGCACGTCACGCGGACGTCCCTGCGTACCGGGATCGACCGCGGCCCGCAGCTGCATTGCTTCTACGACCAGCACGTCGACTGGGCGGAACCGGGGGACGCGCTGCCGCGCTACGGCAGCGACTCGCCCGGACTCGAGAAATACCGTGTCGTACCGGAGCGTGACGAGGGCCTCTGAGGGATCCTCCCGCGCGCCCGGAACGACGTCGGGATTCCCGATGGCCCGAGGGGCGCGCTGCCACTAAGATCATCATCCGGCCCGGGCCGCAGCCGGATGGACACGCGGCCTGCCAAGGTCGAGGGTGACGTTGCATGAATCGCGTGAACGTGCTGTGCATCAAGTGGGGCACCAAGTACGGCGCCGAGTACGTCAACAAGCTGCGCTCGATGGTGGGCCGGCACCTCGGCCGCCCGTTCCGGTTCGTCTGCCTGACCGACGACGGCACCGGCATCGGCTCCGACGTCGAGGTCTACGACATCCCGAAGGTCGGCGTGCCCGACTTCGACGCTCGCAAGCCCTGGACCTTCGACCACGGCTGGCTGAAGTTGACCTGCCTCGCCGAGCCCCTCTACGACCTCACCGGCACGACCTTGTTCGTCGACCTCGACGTCGTCATCGTCGACAGCATCGACTGCTTTTTCGAGGAGCCGGGCGAGTTCATCGTCATCAAGGAGTGGGACAAGCGCGACGAAACCGGCAATACCTCGGTGTTCCGCTACGAAGTCGGCGCGCACGCGGATGCGCTCGCCAACCTGGCGGCCAACCAGCAGAGGGTGCTCGGGTCGGTGCGCAACGAGCAGGAGTACATCACCGGCTACATCGCACGTCAGGGCAGGCTGAAGTACTGGCCCGAGGCGTGGTGCCGCAGCTTCAAGCGGCACTGCGTCCGCGGCGGTGTGATCGGCTGGTTCCGGCCGCCCCGGATCCCCGCGGGCGCGAGGATCATCGCCTTCCACGGCAAGCCCAACCCGCCCGACGCCATCCTCGGCAGGAGCGGGAAGTGGTATCGGCGCGTGCTGCCGACGCCGTGGGTTGCCGACAACTGGCGCTGACGGCTCCGCTCAGGCGGTCGCGTCGAGCGCCTCGCAGAAGACCGGCGCATCGACGTTGCCGCCGGAGATCACGACGGCCACCACGCGCCTGCGGCAGTCGATCCGGCCCGCTAGGACGGACGCGAGCGCCACCGCGCCGCCGGGTTCCACGACGAGGCGCAGCCGGTCGAAGGCGAATCGCATCGCGCGGCGCACCTCGGTGTCGCTGACGACCAGGCCGCCGGCCAGCAGGCGCCTCATCAACTCGAACGTGATCTCGCCGGGGCTCGGGGCCAGCAGCGCGTCGCAGATCGAGCGGCGTCGCGGCGCATTCGACACCCGGCGCCCTGCCTCGAGCGAGCGACGCGTGTCGTCGAAGTGTTCCGGCTCCACGGCGAAGACACGCGCTTCCGGTGCGTGGTGCTTCACCGCCAGCGCACAACCGCTCACCAGGCCGCCGCCGCTGCAGCACACGAGCACGTCGTCAGGCGGTGCTCCCAGCGCCAGGGCCTGGGTGACGAGCTCGAGTCCAGCCGTGCCCTGGCCGGCGATGATGTGCGGGTCGTCGAAGGAGGGGACCAGCACGGCCCCGCGCTCGCGGGCGAGCCGGCCGGCGATCTCTTCGCGACTCTCTCGGTCACGGTCGTAGGTGACGACGTCCGCGCCGAGCGCGCGCGTGTTCTCGAGCTTGGCCCGGGGCGCGTCGGCGGGCATCACGATGGTGGCCCGGATGCCGAGGCGGCGCGCGGCCTCCGCGACGCCCTGGGCGTGGTTGCCGGAGGAAAACGCCACCACGCCGGCAGCGCGCTCGGCAGGGGACAGCTGCACGAGCCGGTTGTAGGCGCCCCGCAGCTTGAACGAACCGGTGTGCTGCAGCGACTCGACCTTGAGCAGGACGCGGCCGCCCGTCAGGGCGTCGAGCGCGGTGTCCGCCAGCAGTGGCGTCACGCGCGTCACGCCCTCGAGCCGGCAGGCCGCGGCCACGACGTCCTCGTACACGGGTAACCCGTCTGCGGCGCGTTGGCTCATGCGGCTAGAATCCCCGTCCGGCTAGTGGAGGCCCGATGGAAGCGCTCCTCGTATCGACGGCCATCGTGGCGTTGGCGGAGATGGGTGACAAGACCCAGTTGCTGTCCTTCGTGCTGGCGGCGCGTTTCCGCAAGCCCGTTCCGATCCTGCTCGGCATCCTGTTCGCGACGCTCGCCAATCACTTCCTGGCCGGCTGGCTCGGCACCTGGCTCGCCTCGCTCTTCTCACCAGCCGCCCTGCGGTGGGTGGTCGGGCTCGCCTTCTTCGCCTTCGGACTGTGGGCGCTCAAGCCCGACGAGCTCGAGGAGGACCCGCGGCTGCCCGCCACCGGCGTGTTCGTGGCGACGCTGGTCGCGTTCTTCCTCGTCGAAATGGGCGACAAGACGCAGCTTGCGACCGTGGCGCTGGCGGCGCGCTACCAGGCGCTGGTCGCGGTCGTTCTCGGGACCACGCTCGGCATGATGCTCGCCAACGCGCCGGCCGTATGGCTGGGCGAGCGCCTCGCGCACCGGGTGAACATGCAGACCCTGCGCTGGGCGGCGGCGGCGCTGTTCTTCCTGCTCGGCGGCCTGGCCCTCGTCGACTGGCGCCCCTAGGCGGCCGCGTGGCCGTCGCCCTGTCGCCAGGCCGACGCGAGCGCAGGACGACACCCGGCGGATCAGCCGTCGGCCGCGAGCACCCCGTCGCGCAGGAACCTCAGCAGGCGCGGCAGGTCGGCGATCGGCTCCGAGCACTGCGGGCCGTCGCACACGTAGGCGACCGGGGTCCCGCGCGGCGCCTTGGAAGCGATGGCCTCGGGCAGGCCCTGCGCGTCGTCCGGTACGGCCAGGATCATCCGGCGCGGTGCGTAGAGCGGGGCCAGCGACCTGGCCCAGCGAGCCACGTCCTCCGCACTGCCACGCAGGATGACGATCTGCGGCGGGGACAGGTGCTCCTCCAGCGCCGTCAGCATCATGGAGTGGGCGTGCGGCGCGCGCGCCAGCGACGCCCAGCCGCCGCGCAGGGCCCGCTCGGCCGAGTCCAGATAGCGCACCTCGCCGAGCAGCCAGCCGAGGCGGGCCAGCGCGTACGCGGCGACGCCGTTGCCGGACGGCGTCGCCTCGTCGGCGAAGCCCTTCGGCCGGTAGAGCGGAGGGTCCGCTCCCTCGGCGGTGAACCAGAAGCCGCCGCGCTCGCGGTCTTCGAAGCGCTCGACGAGAGTCGCGGCGAGCAGGCATGCCAGGTCGAGATCCTCGGTTCGCCAGCGCGCCTCCAGGAGTGCCAGCAGGCCTTCGAGCAGGAAGGCGTGGTCGTCGAGGTAGGCGGGAAAGCGCGCCCGACCGTCCTTGAAGCTGGCGTGGAGTTGCCGGCCGTCGAGGCAGTGGTGACGCAGGAAGTCCACCGCGCGCGTCGCGGCCTCGGCGAAGTCGGGCCGGTCGAGCGCCCGCGCGGCAACGGCGAGCCCGCGGACCATCAGGCCGTTCCAGGCGGTGAGGATCTTCTCGTCGCGGCCCGGCCAGACGCGTCGCTTGCGTACCGCGAGCAACCGTGCCCGCGCTGCATCGATGACTTCCGCCGCCGCACGCGGCGTCATGTCCTGCTGCTCGGCGACGGACTCGATGCTGGCGAAGCAGTGCAGGTGCCATGCGCCTTCGAAGTTCGGTTCGCGATCCAGCCCGAAACGCATGGCGAACGCGGCGTACTCCCTTGGGCTCAGCAGGGCCTCGACCTCCTTGCGGTCCCAGACGTAGAACCTGCCTTCGTGACCTTCCGAGTCGGCGTCGAGCGTCGAGTAGAAGCCGCCCGCCGGCGACTGCATGTCGCGGATGGCCCATTCCGCGGTCTCGACGGCGATGCGACGGAAGAAACCGTCGCCGGTTGCCGTGGCGGCCTGGGCGGTCAGCGCAAGCAGCGGCCCGTTGTCGTAGAGCATCTTCTCGAAGTGGGGGATCATCCAGTACCGGTCCACCGAGTAGCGGCAGAAGCCGCCGCCGAGCTGGTCGTACAGCCCGCCCTCGCCCATGCGCTTGAGCGTCAGCGTCGCCATGTAGAGGGCCTTGAGGTCGGGCTCGGTTCCGCTTGCCGTCCCGTGCCAGTCGCGCAGGAGGCGCTCGAGGCTAGACGGGTGCGGGAACTTGGGAGCCGCACCGAAGCCGCCGAAATCGTCGTCGAACTGGGTCTCGAGCTGGCGGCGCGACTCGGCGATCGGCGTTGCGGACAACGCCTGCCCGGCATCGGCAGCCGGCGGGACCAGGTCGGAGAACACGTTGCGCAGGGACTCGTTCTGCCGTCGTACCTCCTCCCCATGCTCCCGGTAATAGCCCGCCACGCGCTCGAGGATCTCGACGAAGGCCGGCATGCCGTAGCGTGCCTCTTTCGGGAAGTAGGTCCCGCCGAAGAAGGGCGTGAGGTCGCCGGGCGTCAGGAACATCGTGAGTGGCCAGCCCCCGCCGCGCTGCGCCAGGATCTGGTGCGCGACCTGGTACACCTTGTCGAGGTCGGGGCGCTCCTCGCGGTCGACCTTCACGTTCACGAACAACCGGTTCATGGTCGCGGCGGTCGCCTCGTCCTCGAACGACTCGTGCGCCATCACGTGACACCAGTGGCACGCGGAGTAGCCGATGGACAGCAGGATGGGCTTGTCCTCCCTGCGCGCGAGCTCGAGCGCCTCCGTACCCCAGGGGTACCAGTCGACGGGATTGTCGGCGTGCTGCAGCAGGTAGGGACTGGTCTCGTGGGCGAGCCGGTTGCCGGGCGCACCGTGCGTGGTAGCGGACATCGGGGGACGCCGGTCGGGGTAGAATGCCGGGCACTATACCAACGCGCCGCCCGCCCGCGAACGCGAGGACCCCGTGACGCAGACAGCGAGCCCGCAACCGAAGGGCGCGGATCACGCGAACGATCGCCGCGTGGCCGACCTGCCGCCGCTCTCCCTCAAGCCGAACGAGGAGCGGCGGCTGCAGGCCGGGCACCTGTGGGTCTTCTCGAACGAGGTCGACGTGGCGGCCACGCCGCTCACTGCCTTCGAGCCCGGCCAGGCGGTGCAGCTGCGATCGAGCCGCGGAAGCTTCCTCGGCTACGCCTACGTCAATCCCGGCACGCTGATCTCCGCCCGCATTCTCGGACGGGATCCGGTGCATCCGCCCGGCAAGCCGCTTCTCGTGCACCGGATGAAGGTCGCGCTGGCCCTGCGCGAGAGGCTGCATGCCCTGCCGTTCTACCGCCTGGTCTACGGTGAGTCCGACCTGTTGCCGGGCCTCGTGATCGATCGCTACGGCGACGTTTGCGTCGCGCAGCTCGGCACGGCCGGCATGGAGAAGATGCGCGATGCGGTGCTGCAGGCGCTCGAGCAGGTGGTGCGGCCGCGCGCCGTGCTGTGGAAGAACGACTCGCCGGCACGGCAGCTCGAGGGGTTGCCGCTCTACGTGGAGGCCGGCCTGGGCGACGTGCCGGAGTGGATCGACGTCGACGAGGGTGGCGTCCGCTTCAGGGTGCCGCTGGCGGCCGGGCAGAAGACCGGCTGGTTCTTCGACCAGACCGCCAACCGTGCGGCCGCGGCTCGCCTCGCCCGGGGGGCGCGGGTGCTCGACGTCTTCAGCTACGCGGGGAGCTTCGGGCTGCAGGCGGCACGCGCGGGCGCGCGGGAGGTGCTGTGTGTCGACGCCTCGGCAGCCGCGCTCGAGGCGGTCGAGGCCAATGCCGCGTCCAACGGGCTCGCGGTGGCGACGCGGCGGGGCGACGCCTTCGAGGTCATGCAGTCCCTCGTGGCTGCGCATGAGCGGTTCGAACTGGTCGTCGTGGATCCGCCCGCCTTCGTCAAGCGACGCAAGGACCACGCGCGGGGGCTGGCGGCCTACCGCAAGCTGAACCAGCTCGCCGTCCGGCTGGTGGCCCGCGACGGCCTGCTCGTCACCTGCTCCTGCTCGCATCACCTTGCCGAGGCGGAGCTCGCCGACGCGGTCCAGCGGGCGGCCCGGCGCACGGGCAGGCTCGCCCAGGTGCTCGAGTTCCGCGGCCAGGCGCCGGACCACCCGGTGCACCCGGCCATTCCGGAGACGCGCTACCTCAAGGCACTGGTGTGCCGTGTCGCCGGGGAATGAGCAGGACCCTGTTCGGATAGACTTGCGCGCATGCTGACCTACCCCGAAATCGATCCCGTCGCCTTTTCCATCGGTCCCGTGCGGGTCCACTGGTACGGGCTCATGTACGTGCTCGGCTTCATCGCCGCCTGGTGGCTGGCGCGACGCCGCGCCGCGCAGCCCGGGTCGACCTGGCGCGCCACCGACGTCGACGACCTGATCTTCTTCGCCGCCCTCGGCGTGATCGTGGGCGGGCGCCTGGGCTGGATCCTGTTCTACGGCTTCGACAGCGTGAGGGACACCCCGCTGGCGTTGTTCAAGGTCTGGCAGGGCGGCATGTCCTTTCACGGCGGCCTGATAGGGGTGCTGCTGGCGATTTCCTGGTTCGCCTACCGGCGCGGACGGCACATCTTCGACGTGTTCGACTTCACGGCGCCGCTGCCCGCCATCGGCCTGTGTGCGGGAAGGATCGGCAACTTCATCAACGGCGAGCTGTGGGGCAAGCCAACGGATGGGCCCTTCGGCTTCCTCGTCGACGGCCAGGTGCGGCACGCCTCGCAGCTCTACGAGGCAGCGCTCGAAGGGGTGGTGCTGTTCGTCGTGCTGTGGTGGTTCACCTCGCGGCCACGGCCCCGGCTGGCAGCGTCCGGTCTGTTCCTGGCGGGCTACGGCACCTTCCGTTTCCTGGTCGAGTTCGTGCGCGTCCCCGACGCGAACCTCGGATACCTCGCCCTCGGCTGGCTGACCATGGGCCAGTTGCTGTCGACGCCGATGATCGTCGCCGGGCTCGCCATGCTGGGCTGGGCCGCAAAGGCGCGCCAGCCTTCGGGGAACTACGCGGCGTGAGGCAGTACCTGGAGTTGATGCGCCTCGTCCGCGAGCGAGGCGCACGCAAGACCGACCGCACCGGCACCGGCACGCTCTCCGTGTTCGGCCACCAGATGCGATTCGACCTGGCCGAGGGCTTCCCCCTGGTCACGACCAAGCGGGTGCACACCAAGTCGATCGTCTACGAGCTGCTGTGGTTTCTGCGCGGTGAAACGAACGTGCGCTGGCTGCAGGAGCGCGGCGTCACCATCTGGGACGAGTGGGCTGATGCGGACGGCGAGCTCGGGCCGGTGTACGGCAAGCAGTGGCGCTCCTGGCCGGCGCCGGACGGCGGCGCGGTCGACCAGATCGCCCGTGTCGTCGAGCAGCTGCGTACCGACCCGGACTCACGCCGCATCATCGTGAGCGCCTGGAACGTCGGCCAGCTGCCGGAGATGGCGCTCGCGCCCTGCCACGCCTTCTTCCAGTTCTACGTCGCGGACCAGCGGCTGTCCTGCCAGCTCTACCAGCGCAGCGCCGACATCTTCCTCGGCGTGCCGTTCAACATCGCCTCCTACGCCCTGCTGACCCACATGCTGGCCCAGCAGTCCGGCCTCGAGCCGGGTGAGTTCGTCTGGACCGGCGGCGACTGCCATCTGTACGTCAATCACCTCGAGCAGGCCGACCTGCAGCTGGCGCGGGAGCCGTATCCGTTGCCCCGGCTGTCTTTCCGCCGCAGTCCGCCTTCCCTCTTCGAGTACGAGTACGAGGATTTCGAGATCACTGGCTACCGCCACCACCCGCCCATCAAGGCGCCGGTGGCCGTGTAGTCCGCAAGACCGACCAGGGAGTCCACGAGCCATGACGTCGACAGCCAGCCGGCCGCCGCTCTACCGCGTGCGCCGATCCAGGATCCACGGCCGGGGCGTGTTCGCCGCGCGCAAGATCCGCAGGGGAACGCGCATCATCGAGTACGTCGGCGAGCGTGTGTCCCACGCCGAGGCGGACCGTCGCTACGAGGATCGCCCGGAAACCGACAACCATACCTTCCTGTTCACGGTCGACAGCCGCACGGTCATCGACGCAGGCGTCGGCGGCAACGAGGCGCGCTGGATCAACCACTCCTGCAACCCGAACTGCGAGACCTTCATCGAGGACCGCAGGGTCTTCATCGAGGCGATCCGCACGATCCAGCCCGGCGAGGAGCTCTCGTACGACTACCAGATCGGGCGCGAGAAGGGCGATCCGCCCGACATCGACGAGATCTTCGCCTGTCGCTGCGGCGCCCCGAACTGCCGCGGGACGATGCTGACAGGCCCCAAGCCGCAGAAGCGGACGCGCAGGATGGTCGCGCGGCCGGGGACAGGCGCCGCGACTGAGCCGCACCACGCGCACGCGCGCTCCGTGAAGCGGCGCTGAGGAAGCGGGGCGCGCCGTGACCGGCCAGGGACCCCGTCTCGTCGCGGTCGTGGCCATGGCAGAGAACGGCGTCATCGGCGTGGACAACCGCCTGCCATGGCGGCTGCCCGCGGACCTCAGGCGCTTCAAGGCGATAACGCTCGGCAAGCCCGTGCTGATGGGCAGGCGGACCTTCGACTCGATAGGCAGGCCGCTTCCCGGCCGCCAGAACATCGTTCTCACGCAGGACCCGTCGTGGTCGGCCGAGGGCGTGGTCGCGGCACACAGCCTCGGCGAGGCGCTCGGCGCGGCCGGCCGCGCGGCCGAGCTCATGGTCATCGGCGGCGCCGGCGTCTACGCGCTCTGCTGGCCCCACGTCGAGCGCCTCGAGCTGACGCTGGTTCATGCGCGACCCGAGGGGGATACGCGACTCGCGGACTTCGACTGGGCCGACTGGCGCGAGCTCGCCCGCGAGCGGCACTGCGCGGACGAGCGCCACGACCACGATTACAGCTTTATCACGCTCGAGCGGCGTGAGCCGCTGCGCGCACCTGCGGGGGACTAGTCGCTGCGGCCCTGGCAGTGCCTGGCTTGGCGATCGGCGCTCCGGCGGACGGCAGCCCCTCCTCGGCGAGGGCGCGGTCGAGCACCTGCGGTTCCCAGTCGCGCAGCGTCAGAGTCTGCGCAATGCGTCCACGGCGCGCCAGCAGTCCTCGAACGAGTTGTACAGCGGCGCGGGGGCGAGGCGGATCACGTCCGGCTCGCGCCAGTCGCAGATCACGCCCCGGGAGATGAGCGCCTCGAACGTCTCCCGGCCCGGTGCAGAGCCGGTGCGCAGGCGCAGCGAGAGCTGGGCACCCCGGGCGAGGGGATCCCGCGGCGTGATGACCTCGACTCGATCCCCGAGGTGCTCATCGAGCAACGACTCGAGGTAGCCCGTGAGCCGGCGCGACCGGGTCACCAGCGCCGGCAGTCCGACGGCGTCGAACTGCTCGAGCGAAGCCTTGAGCGGCGCCATCGCGATGACGGGGTGATTGCTGACCTGCCACCCGGCCGCGCCGCGCGCAGGGCGGAAGGACCGGGCGAACTCGAAGCGGTTGTCGAGGTCGTTGCCCCACCAGCCCGCCAGGCGGGGCGTGCCGGGCACATGGTGCCGCTCGTGGATGAACGCGCCGGCCGTCGCGCCGGGGCCCGCATTCAGGTACTTGTAGGAGCACCACACGGCGAAATCGGCGCCCCAGTCGTGCAGCGCGAGCGGTACGTTGCCGATCGCGTGCGCGAGGTCGAAGCCGACCCGGGCGCCCGCCGAGAGGGCGGCACGCGTGATGGCAGCCATGTCGAGCACCTGCCCGGTCAGGTAGTGGATCCCCGGCAGCAGCACGAGGGCGAGCCGGTCCCCGATCCGGCCGATCGTCTCCTCGATGTCGTCGTTGCGCAGGCAAACCTCGCCGGGGCGCGGAGCCAGCTCGACCAGCGCGTCTGCGGGCTCCAGGCCGTGCCAGCGCAGCTGCGACACGACGGCGTAGCGATCCGAGGGAAACGCGCCGCGCTCGATCAGCACGATTGCCCGCTCCCGCGTCGGCCGGTAGAAGCTCGCCATCAGCAGGTGCAGGTTGAGGGTCAGCGAGTGCATCGCGATCACTTCGCTTTCCAGCGCACCGGCGAGGCGCGCGAGCGGTGCGGCCAAGCGGTACTCGTAGCGCATCCACGCGGAGTCCTCGTGGTGATGGCCCAGCACCGCGAGGTGCTGCCACTCTCCGAGGATGCGCGCGACTTCCGCCTTGGCTTGCTTCGGTTGCAGCCCGAGCGAGTTGCCGCAGAGGTAGGTGGCCGGCCCATTCGGGCCGTCGGGAAAGTGGAACTCGCGCCGCAACCGGGCCAGCGGATCGGCAGCGTCCTGCCCGCGCGCCCAGTCGAGCGAGGTGTCGGAGGTCATTCGAAGCGGACGGGATAGAGGATCGGGCGGCTCGGCGCGGCATCCAGCAGGAAGGCCGGGATCTGCAGGTCGAGCAGGTACCACCCGTCGCGTATCGTCGGCGCGATGAACGCGAGTTCCGTGATGCTCGCACGCGGGCGGGTCGCGTCCGGTGCGTGGCGGCTGCCTGCGGGCAGGCCGAAGAACAGCCGGTGCGCGGTCAGGCGGCCGTGGTCGTCCGCGCGGTCCGCCGAGGGCAGATCCAGCACCAGGTGCTCGACGCCCCTGTCGACGAGCAGGGTGGCTGCCTCGCGGGACAGGTACGGCGCGGGTGCGGGCCCGTCGTAGGCGTGCCAGAACCGCTCGGCGCGGTTGGGCAGGGTCCGCACGACGAGCGCCTCGGGCGCGAGCGGGACGTGTGCGTCGATGGCCGCGGCCAGCCCACGGGCGGTGACCAGCCTGTCGTCCGGCTCGGGCGGGGGGTCCGTCGATTCGCCGGCATCGGCGGCCCGGACGGGTTCGATCGAGACCAGCAGCGCCAGGCTCATGCCGCCCCGCACCGACTCGGTGACGGAGACGCGCTCGTCGGTGACGTGCCCGACGCACTCCGTGTGCGTGCCGTTGCAGTGGGGTGCGAGAGAGACCTCTTCGCAGTTGCAGCTGCCCCCGGCGCGCGTGTCCCCCACGAAGCTGCCGGCGCGCAGCGGCTGGGATGAGGCCCGTGAGGCGCCGAAGAACGCCGGCTGGGGTCCGCCGAAGTCGAGCGGGATCGCGATCGGCAGGGGATCCGCGAGGTCTGCGACGAGCCGCCGGTCGCCTTGCTCGAAATGCATCACGGTCATACGGGGCATCCCGCAACGGGTCGTCCGGGCATTATAGCCGCCCGGGGTCGGTTCCCCGGTCGGCGCGGAACCGCGCGGCGGTCGGCTTGTCATACGGGGTGCCGGCAGTTCATCGCCCGGCAGGCGGCTTGCAACGATCGGGGTGACGCGTGCGGATGACTCCCTGGCTCGTGCTTCTCGGCGTGACGTCACTGCTGAGCCCGAGCCACGCCGGCGCCGAAGAGACCGAGCTGCTGGCGGCCTGGAAGCGGCACGACCTGCAGTTCACCTACATGGGCTTCACCACGCGCTATTCCTGCGAGGGCCTGCGCGACAAGATTCGCCTGCTTCTGGAGGCTGCCGGGGCCCACGACCCGAGCGTGTCCCCGCGCGGCTGCACCAACATGCCGTGGCAGGTGACGGAGTTTCCCAGGGTCCGGATGACCTTCTACGCGCCGGAGCTGCCTGTCCCCGGGCAGAAGGAAGTGGGGCCGCCCGTCGTGGCTCGCTGGAAGCCCGCGGCCCTCACCCGGCGACAGCCCCGGGAACTCGAGCTCGGCGACTGCGAGCTCGTGGAGCAGTTCCGGGACCGGGTGCTGCCCGCCTTCACCACGCGAGCCGTGCGGCACGACATCAACTGCATACCGCACCAGCTTTCCGGCAGCTCGTTCTCGCTCAGCTTCGAGGTCCTCGTCGGTCTTCCCTCGCCGGACGAGTCCCAGCCGTCCCGCGGGGCGTCCGGCGGGCGCTAGCGCCGCACCCCGCTCAGTCCTCCCCCGGGCGCAGGCTCCCGCGACAGTCGACGGCGATCGTCGGCGAATCCCGGTCGAGTCGCGCGGCGCACAGCGAGCCGCCCCAGACGCAGCCGGTGTCGAGCGAGAGCACGCCGTCCTCCTCGAGGTAGCCGAGCGCAGACCAGTGCCCGAAAACGATCCGCGCACCCGACGTGACGCGCGCCGGGTGACGGAACCAGGGGATCGCCCCTTCCGGAGCATCGGCCGGTGGAAGCTTCAGGTCGAGCAGCATGCGTCCGGTGGGCGTGACGTAGCGCAGTCGGGTGAGGCAGTTCACGGCGAAACGCAGCCGGTCGTAGCCGGAAAGCGAGGGCGACCAGGTGTCGGGATCGTCGCCGTACATGTGCTCGATGAAGCCGTCGCGATCCTGGGCGAGCGCCTGCTCCACCTCGCGCGCGGCTGCTTCCGCGTCCTCCAGGCTCCACTGCGGAGGCAGGCCGGCGTGCACCATGGTCCAGTCCAGTTCGGCGTCCCGGTGGAGCAGGGGCCGGGCGGCCAGCCAGGCGAGCAGTTCCTCGGAGTCGGGCGCGCGCAGGATGGGTTCGAGCTGTGGCTCGCTGCGGCGCCTGCGCCGTCCGCCCGCCAGGGCGAGCAGATGCAGGTCGTGGTTGCCGAGCACGGTGACGGCGGCCGCGCCGAGATCCCGCACCGTGCGCATCACCTCGAGCGAACGTGGGCCCCGGTTGACGAGATCGCCGACCAGCCACAGGCGGTCACTGCCCGGGCGGAAGCGGATGCGCTCCAGGAGCTCGAGGAACTCTTCGTGGCAGCCCTGGATGTCGCCGACGGCGTATACGGCCATCGGGTCAGTGGATCTTGCCTGGTATCGCCAGCCGGAACGGCGCGATCGGCGCGTCGAAGCTCACGCCGTCGTCCGCGAGCATCTCGTAGCTGCCTTCCATGGCTCCCACAGGCGTCTCGAGCACGGCCCCGGACGTGTAGCGGAATCCCTGTCCCGGCTTCAGGTAAGGCTGCTCGCCGACGACGCCGTCGCCCCGCACCTCCTGGATCTTGCCGTTGGCGTCCGTGATGAGCCAGTGCCGCTTCAGCAGCCGCGCAGGGACATCGCCCGCGTTGCGGATCGTGATCGTGTAGGCGAACACGAAACGGTTGTCCGCGGGGTCCGACTGGTCCTCGAGATACCTCGTGTCGACCTCGACCGTGATCTGGTGTCGCGACGGATCCATGTGCACCCTTGTTGCGCCGGGCCCCTACTTGAGACGGATCGCCAGGACGTCGCAGGAAGCAGCGTGCAGGACCGTGTCCTCGGTGAAGTTCACCATGATGGACAGGCCGTGACGCTCCCGCGCGCCGAGCACGATGAGGTCGGCCTGCTGCTCCTGCGCCGTGCGGACGATCTCCGCCTTGATGTTGCCGGTCGCAACCGTCTGCATCACCTCGCCGGGGCCGAGTTCGGCCGCGAGATCGGCGAGCCGCTGGCGCGCGCGAACGACCAGTTCCTCCTCGATCTGGACCGCGGGCAGCAGCGTTTCGCCCATCGGCTCGACGGGCACGTACTCGACGACGTGCAACAGCGACAGCTCGGCACCGCAACACCCGGCAAGGGCTGCCGCGCGCCTTGCGATCTCGAGGCTGTCCTCCGTCAGGTCGACGACGAGCAGCATCCGCTTGTAGAGGCTCATGGATTCTCCAGCCGCCGGCGGCCGCGTCCTGGCACGCCCTGGCCGCGATTATAGGGCGGCGCGCGGCGCGGGGGTGCGCGCCAGCGCGGCGAACTCATCGAGGCTGAGGGTCTCGGCGCGGCGGGCCGGGTCGACGCGCGCGGCAGCGAAGCCGGCGTCGTCGACGAGGCCACGCAGCGCGTTGCGCAGCGTCTTGCGCCGCGTGGAGAACGCACCTGCCACCACGCGAGCGAACCGATGCGGGTCACCGAGCGCGCAGGGCGGCCTCTCGAGCGGCACCAGACGGACGACCGCCGACTCGACTCGCGGCGGCGGATTGAAGGCGCCGCGCCCCACCTTGAAGAGCTTCTCGACGCGGCAGGCGGCGGACAGCATCACGGTCAGCCGGCCGTACTCCTTGCCGCCAGGCGGGGCGGCCATGCGATCGACCACCTCGTTCTGCAGCATGAAGTGCATGTCCTCGATCGCCTCGCCGGCCTCCAGGAGGTGGAACAGGAGCGGCGTGGAAATGTTGTACGGTAGATTGCCGCAGACGCGCAGCCGGGGCCCGTCGGCGCGCAGCGCGGCGAAGTCGACTTCCAGGGCATCCCGCTGGTAGACCGTGAGCTCGCCCCGTCCCGCGCAGCGCTCGCGCAGCACCGGCACGACGTCGCGGTCGATCTCGATCACTTCGAGGCGTCCCACGCGCTCGAGCAGCGGCACCGTCAGCGCGCCGAGTCCCGGGCCGATTTCGACCAGCCGCTCTCCCGGCCGGGGGTCGATGGCGTTGACGATGCGGGCGGTGACCCCGGGATCGTGCAGGAAGTGCTGTCCGAACCGCTTGCGCGCCCTGACCTTCACGGCAGGGCACCCAGCGCCAGTTCGACGGCGGCCACCAGGCTGCCCGGGTCGGCGCGACCGGTGCCGGCAAGCTCGAGCGCAGTGCCGTGGTCCACCGAGGTGCGCACGATGGGCAGGCCCAGGGTCACGTTGACGCCGCGACCGAAGCCGGCGTGCTTGAGCACGGGCAGTCCCTGGTCGTGGAACATGGCGAGGACGGCGTCCGCGTGGGCGAGGGAGACCGGCGTGAACGCGGTATCCGCCGGCACCGGGCCGCGGGCGTCGATGCCCGCCCGTCGTGCAGCCTCGACCGCGGGCCCGATGAAGTCGATCTCTTCCCGGCCGAGGTGCCCAGCCTCGCCGGCGTGCGGGTTCAGGCCGCAGACCAGGATGCGCGGCCCGGGCAGGTGGAAGCGCTGGCGGAGTCCGTCGTCGAGCACGCGCAGGATGTCCGCGATCAGGTCCCGGGACAGGCGGCCCGGGACGGCGGCGAGGGGGACGTGCGTCGTTGCGAGGGCTACGCGCAGCGAGCCTGCCACCAGCAGCATCACTGGCCGGCGGCAGCCGAGCCGCGCGGCCAGGTACTCCGTGTGTCCGGCAAAGGTCACACCGGCCTCGTTGATCACGCTCTTTTGAACGGGCGCGGTGACCATCGCATCGAATTCGCCTCGGTAGCAGCCGTCGCAAGCGGCGTCGAGCATCGCGAGGACGTAGGACGCATTGGCGGCATCGAGCCGGCCCGGCTCGACCGGTACGGCGGTGCGGAAAGGAAGCACGTCGACGCGTCCGCCCCGGTGCGGCCGTGCCGCCCGGCCCGGCACGAAGCGCGCCAGCTCTGCCTCGAGCCCCAGCTGCCTGGCCCTGCTCTCGAGCAGTGCGGGATCGCCCGCGACGACGAGTTCGCAGGGCCAGTCCCGCATCGAGACCGCGAGGCAGATGTCCGGTCCGATCCCGGCGGGTTCCCCGGAAGTGATGACGAGGCGACGTACGGTCATGTCGACCAGCCGGGCGCTGCGGCCCGCCTACATGCTTCGGTATTCGACGTAGGCCTCGTCGCGCAGCTGCCGCAACCACAGCTCCGTCTCCTCGTCGGCCTTGCTCTCCCGCAGGGCCGCGAAGACACGCTGCTTGCGCACCTCCTCGCTCTGGTCGTAGTAGCGCTTGCCGGTCAGCTGCACGATGTGCCAGCCGTACTGCGTGCGGAACGGCTCGCTGATCTCGCCTTCCGAGAGCCGGGCGAGGACCTCCTCGAACTCGGGTACGAAGGTTCCGGGGGACGTCCAGCCGAGGTCCCCGCCGGCCGTCGCCGATGCCGGGTCCTCCGAGGTCACGCTCGCCAGGGCCTCGAAGTCCTCGCCGGCCAGAATGCGCTCGCGCAGATCGGCGAGACGCTGCCGCGTCGTGGCGTCGTCCTGCACCTCGGTCGGGCGCAGCAGGATGTGCCGCGATCTCACCTGCTCGACCATCATCGGCCCGTCGCCGCCGCGAGCGCCGTCGAGGCGGACGATGTGGAAACCGGTGGGCGTGCGCATCGGCCGGGACACCTGGCCGGTCTCCATCGTCGCAATCCGCTCTGCGATGAACTGCGGCAGCTGCGCCGCGCTCCGCCAGCCGAGCTTGCCGCGGTCGAGCGCGGACTGCGCCTGCGAGTAGGTGAGCGCCAGCTGGCCGAAGTCCTCCCCCGCCACCGCGCGCTCGTAGATCTCCTCGGCCCGGCGCTCGGTCCCGGCGATCTCGTCGGCGGTCGCCGATTCCGGCAGGGAGAGCAGGATGTGGGACACGTCGAACTCGGCGTTGGCATCGGCGCGACCGGCCTCGCGTTCGAGCGCCTGCTCGAGCTCCCGCGGCGAAACGTAGATGCGCGCGAGCACGTCGCGCTGCCGCAGCAGGGTCAGCGTGATCTCGCGGCGCATGTCCTCACGGTAAGCCGCATAGTCGATGCCCTGCCGCGCGAGGGCCATCGGCAGCTGGTCGAAGGGGATCTGGTTGCGCGAAGCGACGTCGCGCAGGGCCGAGTTGAGCATCTCGTCGGAGACCGTGATGCCCAGCCGTTCGGCGCGCTGAGCCTGGATCTCCTGCAGCACGAGCCGCTCGAGCACCTGCTGGCGGATGACCGACTCCGGCGGCAGCTGGTCCGACTGCTGGGCGAGCCTGGCCATGATCAGGTCGAACTGTTGCTCGACCTGGCTCTTCAGCACGACGCCGTCGTTGACGACCGCGACGACCTTGTCGAGCTGGACTCCGCTCGCGGACAGCTCGCGCGTCTGGGACGAAGCGGGGAGCGGCGCGAGCAGCAGCGCGGAAAGCGCCAGGGCGATGACTGGTTTCATGGGCTTGCGGGCGTCTCAGGGGAGCGGGGAAGAGGCGCCTGAGTATCCTCGAATGCCCCGCTCGAGAAAAGTATCGGCTGTGGTTCCGACCGACGACAGGCCGTTGAGTTCCAGCTGCAGGGCCACGGCCGTGTCCTGCTCGCCGGTCCGGCTGGAGACGTAACGGCTGGCCACGAGCCGAAGCCGCCAGCAGCAGGCGGCGTACTCGATGCCGAGGAAGGAATCGACGGCCTGGCCGTCGCGGACCGAGTAGACGTAGCGCGCGTACAGCCGCCACTCCCGCGCGACCGGCCAGGAAGCGGAGCCGTCCCACTGCTCGACACGGCCTTCGCGGTAGCGGTAGCCGAGGTTGACGACCGAGTCCGGTCGCGGCCGGTACTGCACGCGTGCCTGCCCGAGCACGGTATTGGAGGCGTTGGGGTCCCATTGCATCGCGAGCCCGGCGCTCCAGTTCTTGTAGGCCGACAGTTCGAGCTCGCCGATGATGTCGGAGTAGTCCCGTGTCTCGGGCGTCTCGCCCGGGAGGGCCACCCGCGGCCTTTCGAAGTACAACTGCTGGCCGATGGTCGCCGCGAGGTACTGGCGGCCGCTCGCGGCCTCGACCAGGCGGGTGGTCACGCCGACGGCGAGCTGGTTGGTGTCGGCGAGGCGGTCGCCCCCGACGAAGCGGTTGCGGCGGAACAGCCCGATCATGTCGAGCTCGGGCAGGCCGGTGTCGAAGACCGGCAGGTCGTCCTGCTGGCGGTACGGGATCCAGGTGTAGAGCACCCGCGGCTCGAGCGTGTGGAGCAGGCGGTCGCCCCGGCCGGCGCTTCGGTCGAACACGAGTCCCGCGTCCAGCGACAGGATCGGAGCCGCAAGCGAGGCCGAGTCGTCGATGCCGGGCCCGGTCTCGTCGAGCTGGTAGGCGGTGTACCGGAAGCCGGCGTAGGGCTCGAGGAAATACCCTGGCTTGCGCACCGGCCACGTGATGCGCGGCTCGAGGTCGAGGCGCGCGCCGACCGTCCCCTCGTCGCGCTGGAAGTAGACGAGCTCGCCGCTGACTCCGGCCTCCGGGCCGCCGCGACCCACGGGCCAGTCGCCGGACAGCGCGAGCCGCGGCACACGCGTGTACGGGCGGTCGAGCGGGTCGATCGTTCGGTCGATGGTCTGGAAGTTCTGCAGCAGCCCCTCCGCGCGCCAGCCGCGACCGAGCCACTCGACGAGTACGCGGCGCTCGAGGTAGGTGATGCTCGTCCCCTGCTGGCCACGCGCGAAGTCCTCGAAGTACTCGCTGTCGCTCGAATTCTCCAGGCTGCCCGACAGGCGCAGGGAAGAACTGAAGTCGGTGAGGTGCTCGAGCTTGCCGTAGCTCCGGCTGCGGTCGGCGATGCGGTCGGAGGGAAGCCAGCTCCCCTCGAGCCGGCCGCGGCTGCGCTCCGTGAGGTAGCGGAACTCGCCGCCGAAGCGGAAGCCGCGCCGGGTGAGCAGCGCCGGCTCGAAGATCGCGTCGTAGTTGGGCGCCAGGTTGAAGTAGTAGGGAACGCCGAGCTCGAAGCCGCTGCGGCTCGACGTGCCGACGCTCGGGAACAGGAACCCAGACTTGCGCGACGGTCCCGCCGGGAAGGTGATGTAGGGCAGGTACAGGAGCGGCACGCCCTTGAGCTCGAGCCTGACGTCGCGGCCGGTTCCCTGTTCCCGCTCGCGGTCGATCGCGATGGAGGAGGCCTTGAGGAGCCAGTCGTCGTTGCCGACGGGGCAGGTCGTGAAGACCGGGTTGGTCAGGCCGAGGTTGCCTTCCGGCGACAGCCGCAATTCGTCTGCGGCGCCGCGTGCCGGCCGCGTCGGCAGCTCGAATTCCGTCTCCGTGAACCGCCCGCCCACGTCGCTGCTCCAGTCGCCCGACTCCCCGGCGATGCGCAGCGTCGGGTCCCGGTACTCCACGTCACCTTCGACGCGAAAGGAGCGCGACGTCGCGTCGTAGCTCGCGTTCCTGGCGGAGAGCGTGCGGTCGCCCTGGCGCACGTGTACCTTGCCGAGCAGGCGCGCGTCGCCCTGTCGCGTCACCTCGGCCCCCTCGCTCTCGATGACGATCAACTCCTCGTCCGGATCGGGCGTGCCGGCGGTGGCGACTGCCGGAGCCGGTACGGGCTGCGGGCACTGCTGCCCCTGCGCCGGCGTGGCTGCCACGGCCGAGACGGCCAGAAACACGAGGATCGAGCTTGAGGGCAGCGAGTTCAATTCAGACCGCGCATCTTTCCGTGCCGGGTGAACGCCCGTGCGGCGCTCGCCGCGCGGCGCAGCACCGCCAGCCCCGAAGTCTATAATGAAGACCCGTTTCCTGCCCGTTCCATGATGACCCAACAACAGCTCCTGGATACCAGGCGCGCGGCACTCGAGGCGTGGCTGGCGCACGCCCTCGGGACCAGGCCGACGCGCGTCGCGCCGGCCTCCGCCGACGCGAGCTTCCGGCGCTACTTCCGCGTCTGGCATGCAGGGGGCACGTCGATCGCGATGGACGCGCCGCCGGGTCACGAGGACGTCGCTCCTTACGTGCAGGTCGCCTCCATCATGCACGCCGCCGGCGTGAACGTCCCCAGGGTGCTGGCCCAGGACCCGGCACAGGGCTTCCTGCTGCTGACGGACCTCGGCGACCGGCAGTACCTCGACGCCCTCCGGCAGGGAGTGGACGCGGATCGCCTGTATGCGGACGCGATCCGCTCGCTCGTGCGCCTGCAGTCGCACGCGGATCCTGCCGGCCTGCCGCCATACGACGCCACCCTGCTGCGCCAGGAGATGGACCTGTTTCCCGCGTGGTTCCTCGCGCACCACCTGAAGCTGGAGCCCTCGCCCGGCGAACGCGACCTGCTCGAGGAGGTCTTCGCATTCCTGGTCGAGTCCGCCCTGCGGCAGCCGGTCGTGCTCGTCCACCGCGACTATCACTCCCGCAATCTCATGGCCTGCGACGGTAGCAATCCCGGCATCCTTGATTTTCAGGACGCCGTGGCCGGCCCCGTCACCTACGATCTCGTCTCGCTGCTCAAGGACTGCTACCTCACGTGGCCCCGCGGGCGCGTCGAGGCGTGGGTCGACCTGTATCGAGGGCTGGCGACGGAAGCCGGCGTCGACACCGGTCCGGACCGCAGGAGCTTCCTTCGCGACTTCGACCTGATGGGCCTGCAGCGGCACGTCAAGGTGCTCGGCATCTTTGCCCGGCTCTGGTATCGCGACGGCAAGGCCGGCTACCTGAGCGACCTGCCGCGCGTGCTCGAGTACGTGACCGAGGCGACGGCCGGCGAGCCGCTGCTTCGGCGGTTTCAGATCTTCCTGCGCGAGCGCGTGCAGCCGGTCTTCGCCGCCGCCCAGGCGCGGGCCCTCTCCGCAGCATGAGGGCGATGATCCTGGCAGCCGGTCGCGGCGAGCGCATGCGACCGTTGACCGATGGCGTGCCGAAGCCACTGCTCGAGGCGGGCGGGCATGCCCTGATCGAGTATCACCTCCATGCGCTCGCGGCCGCGGGAGTCGGGCAGGTCGTCGTCAACCTGTCCTGGCTGGGCGAGAAGGTCCGTGCCTCGCTGGGCGACGGCTCCCGCTACGGAGTCCGGATTTCCTTCAGCGAAGAGGGTCCCGTGCCGCTGGAGACGGGCGGCGGCATCGCGCGGGCGCTGCCGTTGCTGGGCGGGGAGGCCTTCCTCGTGGTGAACGGCGACGTCTGGACGGACCAGTCCTTCGCTGCACTCGATGCGCCGCCGGGCTCGCTGGGGCACCTGTTGCTGGTGACAAACCCGGCGCACCATCCGCAGGGCGATTTCGCGCTGGGGGCCGACGGCCGCATCGTCCGGCACGGAGAGCGGCTCACCTACGCCGGCATCGGCGTGCTCGATCCCGCGCTGTTCGCCGACTCCGCACCGGGACGATTCCCCCTGAAGCCGCTGCTCGACCGGGCCCTCGAGGCGGGTCGGCTGACGGGTCAGCGGCTGGAGGGGAACTGGACCGACGTCGGCACGCCGGCACGCCTCGCCGAACTGGATGCGCGGCTCCGTTCCGGGTTGCTGAGGCACCCGTCGGTCCCCCGGCAGGCGGCAGGCCGGTCGGGCTAAAATACCCGTTTGGCCCCGTTGGTCCGAGCGAGACATGAGCGAATTCAAGGGTATCCCGATCAACAGGCGGGGAAGCGGCGAGAAGTACGTGACGCCGCAGGGCTTCACCGCCATCCGCGACGGCATCAAGCGCTCGGCCGCGGCGGATCCCCTGGTGGTGGGTCGGAAGCCGCGCTGGCTGCGCGCCAGGATGCCGGCAGGCGCCCGCTTCGAGGAAGTGCGCGGAATCGTCCGGGAGCACGGCCTGAGCACGGTGTGCGAGGAAGCCAAGTGCCCCAACATCGGCGAGTGCTGGAATGCCGGCACAGCGACTCTGATGCTGATGGGCGCGGTGTGCACGCGGGCCTGCCGTTTCTGTGCCGTGGACACGGGCAACCCGCGCGGCTGGCTCGATCACGACGAGCCGGCGAACGCGGCCCGCACGGTGCAGCTGATGGGGCTCGGCTACGTGGTGTTGACGTCGGTCAACCGGGACGACCTCGAGGATGGCGGCGCGGGCCACTTCGCCGCCTGCGTGCGTGCCATCAAGGCAGCGAGCCCGCAGACGGCGGTCGAGGCGCTGACTCCTGATTTCCAGGGCGACTCGTATGCCGTGGAGACGGTCGTCGACTCGGGCCTCGAGGTGTTCGCGCAGAATGTGGAGACGGTCCGCCGGCTCACCCACCCGGTGCGCGACCCGCGGGCGGGCTACGCGCAGACGCTCCGGGTACTGGCTCACGCCAAGCGCCATCGCCCCGGGATCCTCACGAAGACCAGCCTGATGCTCGGGCTCGGCGAGACCGACGACGAGATCCGCGAGGCCATGCACGATCTCAGGGAAACAGGCTGTGACGTGCTGACGCTCGGTCAATACCTCCGCCCGACCGCGCAGCACCTTCCGGTGGCCCGCTACGTGTCGCCGGAGGAGTTCGAGGTCTACCGCCGTCAGGCCCTCGCGCTCGGCTTCCTCGAGTGCGTCGCCGGCCCGATGGTCCGCTCGAGTTACCGTGCAGAACGGGCCCTCGAGCGCAACAACTGCGGGCTCGGCGAGCCCTCTGCACCGGCCGTCACCACGGCCGGCGAGTAACGGAGTAACCCATGCATCCCTATCCGCATCACTACAAGGTCACGGTCGGTGCGCCGGCCGAGGGCGAGGTCGCGCTCGGGGCGGCAGGGCTGCCGGACCTGGCCTCCATGCCGCCCCCCGAGTTCGACGGACCCCCGGGGTACTGGTCGCCGGAGACGCTGCTCGTGGCCTCGGTCGCGGACTGTTTCGTGCTCAGCTTCCGCGCGGTCGCGCGTGCGTCCAAGTTCGAATGGCGGAGCCTTTCCGCCGAGGTCGAGGGCGTCCTCGATCGCGTGGACGGCATGAGCCGCTTCACCCGGTTCACGACGCACGCCCGGCTCGTCGTCGCCGCGGGCGCGGACGAACGGCGCGCCCGGATGCTGCTCGAGAAGGCGGAAAAGGTCTGCCTCGTCAGCAATTCCCTGACGGCGGAGCGGCACATCGAGTCCGAGATCGTCGTTGCCTAGGGACGCACGGGCGGGCGGGGGAGAGGGCGCGACGGGGACTGTCCCCGCAGGGGACTGTCCCCTCCTCGCGCCCTCTCCCCCATCCACGGTCCTGCGCTGGCTCGGCCGGGTGGACTACGAGGCGACCTGGCGCCGGATGCAGCGGTTTACCGACGAGCGCGGGCCCGGGACGCCGGACGAAATATGGTTCCTCGAACACCCGCCCGTGTTCACTCAGGGCATGAACGGGCGCCCCGAGCACGTGCTCGCGCCCGGCGACATACCCGTCGTCTCCATCGACCGCGGCGGGCAGGTGACCTACCACGGTCCGGGGCAGCTCGTCGTCTATCCTCTCCTCGACATCAGACGGCTAGGTATCGGCGTGCGCGAACTCGTGGTCCGCCTCGAGAATTCGATCATTTCGCTCGCCGCGCGGCACGACGTCCATGCCGTGGGTCGGCGCGATGCGCCGGGCGTCTACGTGGGCGGCCGGAAGCTGGCCAGCATCGGGCTGCGCATCCGCCGGGGGGCGAGCTATCACGGTCTGGCGCTCAACGTCGAGACGGACCTCGAGCCCTTCCGTCGCATCAATCCCTGCGGTTACGCCGGCCTCGAGGTGACAGCGCTCGCCGAGCTGGGCGCGCGCATCGACGTCAGGCAGGCCGCGGAAGACCTTGCGCCCTTGCTCTGCGCCACGTTCGGGCTCGAGTGGGACGGTCGCTGGGCCTGAGCAGCTTCAGAGGGCGACCAGGACGACTCCGCTCGCGCTCAGCTCCCGGTAGATGTCGTCGAGCTGGTCGCGGCTCTGCGCCGTTATCGTGTACGTCATGGAGAGGAACCTGCCCCGCGAGCTGCTGCGCTGGCTGATGCGCGTCGCGGGCAAGGGTCCGGCGTGGCGCTCGACGATCGCAAGCGTCAGCGACCGGAACGCCTCGGTGTCGTGACCCATGACCTTGATGGGGAACTCGCACGGAAACTCGAACAGGTCGTCGTGACCGCTCATTCGCTGCACTCCGTCGAGAACTCCCGCCGCGACTCCCACCAGCAACGATAGAGGCGGCGGAAGGCAGGGCCCGGCCTGCCGTCGCCGACCGGACGCCCGTCGAGCGCGACCACCGAGCGCAGCCCGCCACCGGCCGAGGCGAGCAAGACCTCCCCGGATCCGCGCAGTGCCGCCTCGGGTACGGCTTCCTGGCGGCACTCGATGCCGCAGCGCGGGGCAATCTCGAACAGTACGTCGCGCGTCGTTCCGGGGAGCACTGCCGATGACTGCGGCGGGGTCAGCAGCACGCCGTCCAGCAATACGTGCACGCTGCTCGAGCTGCCCTCGGTCAGCATGTCGTCGCGCAACAGCACCGCCTCCACGGCGCCCGCATCCTGCGCCCGCCACTTGAGCAGGACGTTGGCCAGCAGCGCAGTGGACTTGATGTCGCAACGTCCCCAGCGGATGTCCGCCGACGTTACGCAGGCGATGGCTCGTGAGTCCGGATCCGCAAGGGGGGGCGGCACCTTGCTCGCGAAGGCGAACACCGTCGGCGCGGCGATCCCGCGGGGCACGTGCGATCGCTCGGGCTCCGCCCCGCGCGACACCTGCAGATAGATCAGCAGATCGCCCCTCCCGTTGCGCGCCACGAGCCCACCGAACACGCTGCGCCAGGCCTCGCGCGTGAGGGGCGGCGGCAGCCTGATCTCGCGCAGGCTGCGTTCGAGGCGGTCGAGGTGCTGCTCGAGGCGGTAAACACGCCCCTCGTACACGGGAAGCACCTCGTAGACGGCGTCGGCGAACAGGAATCCGCGATCGAGCGGCGAGATCCGCGCCTGCGCGAGCGGCAGGAAGGCCCCGTCCAGCCAGGCGATGTCGGCCCCGCCCGCCACCGTCAGTCGAACCAGCGCATCACCGTGTCCCAGCTGCGGCGCACGAAGCCGCCCTCCGGGACCTCGGCGAGCGGATACAGGTCCGCGACGGCGACGAGCCGGCCGTCGAGCGTGGCACGCACCCGGCCGACTGGCTGCGTGGAGGCCAGCGGCGCCGACAGTCCCGGCTCGGTCGTCACCGCCACCTCGATCTCGTCGGCCCGGCCGCGAGGCACCGTTGCGTAGAACTCCTGCCGCAGTCCGACCGGCGCGGCGCCATCTTCCGCGAGGTACACGCGGGGACGGGCGAGCTCTGCCCCGCGAGGGTGCAGGCGGCGAGTCTCGAAGAAGCTGAAGCCGTAATTGAGCAACGCAAGGCTCGCGTCCTCGCGTGCCTTCACGCTGTCGGCGCCCATCACAACGGCGATCAGCCGCATGCCGTCGCGGTGCGCGGAACTCACCAGGCAGTAGCCGGCCGCATCGGTGTGACCCGTCTTCATGCCATCCACACTGGGATCCTGGTCCAGCAGGCCGTTGCGGTTGCCCTGGGTGATGTTGTTCCAGGTGAATTCGCGCTGCGAGTACCAGCGGTAGTGATCGGGGAACTCGTCGATGATCGCCCGTGCCAGCAGCGCCATGTCGCGCGCCGTCACCAGGTGACCGTCCGCCGGCAGCCCGGTGGAGTTGAGGAAGTGCGAGTTCTTCATCCCGAGGCGTACGGCATATTGGTTCATGATCGAGGCGAAGGTCGGTTCCGTGCCGGCGACCGCTTCGGCGAGCGCGATGCTGGCGTCGTTGCCCGACTGCACGATCATGCCCTGGAGCAGCGTCTCCACGGTCGCGCGCGTGCCGACCTCGAGAAAAGTGCGCGAGCCCTCTGAGCGCCACGCCCGTTCGCTGATCGGCACTTCCGTGTCGAGCGAGAGCTTGCCGTCCTCGATGGCGTGAAAGACTGCGTAGGCCGTCATCAGCTTGGTCAGGCTCGCCGGTTCCACCCGGGCATCCGCATCGTGGCTCGTGATGACGCGACCGCTCTGCTCGTCGATCAGGATCCAGGAACGCGCGGCCGGCTCGGGTGGCGGCGGCACCGGTGTCGGCGCAGCGAAGGAAGGAGGGACTGAGGCGATGAGCGCGAGGACGGCAAGACAGCGGCAAAACAGTGTCATCGGACTTCCAGGTTGTCTGCGGGGAGGCGCGCCCGCGAGGGTGACGGGCGGCGTTGCGACGCCATTCTATCGACCGGCTGCCCGGCGAGGTAGGGGCGGGTGGCTCAGCCCGGACCCCGTGCGTCGCGTACGAAGGTCATCGCGCCGCCGGGATAGTGCAGCAGCAGGCGCCCGGCACCGAAGCTGAACTTGACGGTCCCGGCCAGCAGGTGCAGATAGCGTTCCTCGACCGCCATGGTCTGCGCGTCGCAGGTCCGCCGACGTGAGGTCGGCGGGCCGATCAGGATGCCTCCGGCCGGACCTTCCGTCCTGTCCACCGCCGCAGCCGCATAGGAGTTGCAGCCGGCAGACCCGCGCAGGCGGCCCTCCTCGTATCGCAGCGTCACCTCGACGCTGCCGGCGACCGGGGTTTCACGGTCGAAACGCCTGAGTCGCCACCGCTGGCCGGCGAGCATGGCGAGCGACATGCGGCCCGTCACCTCTTCCGGCTGGCCGTCCACGAGGCCCGACCCGGCGACGAGCCAGCGATAGGTCGCGAGTTCGCCCGGGCAGCAGGCGGGATCCCGGGGCCCGGTCCTCACCACGTCGATGCGCAGTCCGCCGTCTTCGACCGCCAGATCGCGGATCTGGACCCGGTCGCCCAGCACACGGGTTGCCGTGTTGACCACTTCGGGGCCCACCCGGTCCACTACGGCGACGTGCAGGAGCGTGCCGGAACCGCCGGAATTCTCCGCCAGCAGGACGATCGCCTCGTCCTCGCCGTCGCCGTCGACGTCCCCGGTCGCGCGGGAGCCGCGCAGCAGCGTCACCAGCGGCCGGGATGCACCGCCCTCGACGAAGGGCGTGCCTTCCCACACGCCGTTTGCCAGCGCGACGGGCTGGGCCGTGCTCTCGAAGCCCGAGTAGGTCGCTGCACCCAATTCTTCGGCCGTGGGCGGGCCTGTGGGCGGTGCCGACGAGGGCGTGGTGTCGCTCCCGGTCTGCCCGCCGCCACAGGCCGAGACCGACGTCGTCAGCGCCACGACGAGCACCGACCTCAGCCTGTGACCCTTTCCCGGACGCATCAGTCGAGGGCGAGGATGGCCGGGCCGAAGCCTGCGTCCCGGAGCCGCGACGTGACTGCGTCGAACGCGTCGACGGAGTCAAGCGGCCCGATCCGGACGCGGTGGACGTCGCGTCCGTCGGCACGGGCGGCGACGACCAGCACGTTGTCGAAACCTGCCTCGGCGAGCCGTCGGGCCAGTCTCCGGGCGTTGTCTTCCTCGGTGAAGGCGCCGGCCTGCGCGAAGAATCTCCCGTTCGCCGGCGCGACAGGCCGGGCAGCGGGCGACGAGGGCCCGACCGAGCGGACCTCCACCATGGCGGTGCCTTCGCGGATCATGTCCAGCTTCGCCGCCGCGACGTACGACAGGTCGATGACGCGGTTGTCCTTGAACGGTCCGCGGTCGTTGACGCGCACGACGACGCTGCGGCCGTTCTGCAGGTTGGTCACCTGCACGTAGGCCGGCAGCGGCAGCGTCTTGTGCGCCGCCGTCATCGCGTGCATGTCGTAGGGCTCGCCCGAGGAAGTGGACTCGCCGTGGAATCCCGGGCCGTACCAGGAAGCCACGCCGCGCTCGACGAAGCCATCGGCCGTCGGCAGCACGACGTATCGCTTGCCGAACACCTCGTAGAAGGGCGGGTTGCCGCGCGCGGCGCGCGGCTCGGCGCGTGGCACCGCGTCCGGGACCTCTGCCGGATCGACCGGCGCGGGCTGGCGCGGCGGGCCGCCGCCGCAGCCGGCGAGGGCGACTGCCGCAACCGCCACGACAGGCAGCCAGTCCTTCATCCGCCGCCGGCCGGCTGCAGCCGCGCCTCGATGGTGGAGCCGAGCTCGCTCACCGCCAGCGCGTACATCACGCTGCGGTTGTACTGCGTGATCACCGCGAAGTTGTGGAAGCCGGCGCGCAGCTCGGGACCGTCGACGCCGTCCACGCGGATGAACACTGCGGGGGCGTCGCCGGCCAGCTGCGTTTCGAAAGCCAGTCCCTTGTCGCGCAGTGCGTCCACCGTCTCGTTGGCTTCGATGCTGCCGGCGACCAGCTGGCCGGCGTCGGCGTACCAGAGCCTGGCCGGCGTCTCGACCGGCTCCCCGGCCCGCCAGCCGTGGCCCGCCAGGTAGTTGGCGATGCTGGCGATCGTGTCGTCCCAGCTCTGCCACAGGTCGCGGCGGCCGTCGCCGTCGCCGTCGACCGCGTAGACCCGGTAGCTGCGCGGCATGAACTGCGGCCGTCCCATCGCGCCCGCGTACGAGCCCTGGGCGGCGAGCAGGTTCACGCGGGGCTCCTCGCGTCCGAGCAGCAGGAACTGCTCGAGCTCGGTGCGGAAGTAGGAGCTGCGCGGGGGATAGTCGAAGGCCAGCGTAGCCAGCGCGTCGAGCACGCGGAAACGCCCCGTAATCCTGCCGTAGAAAGTCTCGACGCCCAGGATGCCGACGATGATCCGGGCCGGTACGCCGGTCTCGCGTTCCACGGCGGCCAGCCTGTCGCGGTGCGCGGCCCAGAAGGTGACACCCGCGGCAATGCGCTGCTCCGTGAGGAAGTGCGCACGGTACTCGTACCATGGCCGCACGCGCTCTGCGGGCCGGCTGATGAGCTCCAGGATGCGCTGGTCGCTTGCTGCCGAGCCGATGACCCCGTCCAGCCATTCTTGCGTGAAGCCGTGACGTCCGCGCATTTCGTCGATGAACAGCCGCACGTCCTCGCGCGATGCGTCGAAGGCACCGGCCGCGCCGACGGGCAGCACGAGGCCGGCAAGGATAGACAGCGCGGTGCGGCGCCAAATCGGGGTCATGTGCGCACGAGTTTCCGCTGGGCCTGCAGGCTCATCAGGATACCGAAGCCCGCCAGCAGGGTCACCATGGACGTGCCGCCGTAGCTGACGAGCGGCAGCGGTACACCTACGACCGGCAGGAGGCCCGTGACCATGCCCGTGTTGACGAAGATGTACACGAAGAAAGTCAAGGCGATGCTGCCGGCGACCAGACGCCCGAAAGTGTCGCGGCACTGGTTCGCGAGGAACAGCGCGCGACCGACTGCCGCCATGTAGAGAGCGAGCAGGAACAGCTGGCCGAGCAGCCCGAACTCCTCTCCGATCACCGCGAAGATGAAATCGGTCGATCGCTCGGGAAGAAATTCGAGCTGCGCCTGGCTGCCGTTCATCCAGCCCTTGCCGAAGACTCCCCCCGAGCCGATCGCGATCTGCGACTGGATGATGTGATAGCCGGCGCCGAGTGGGTCGATCTGTGGATCGAGCAGGGTCAGGACGCGCCGCCGCTGGTAATCGTGCATCAGGAGCCAGGCCACCGGCGCTGCGGCGGCGGCGAGGCCGATCCCGGTGAACACGACTCGCCAGGCGAGGCCCCCGAGCAGCAACACGAACACGCCGGCGCCGGCTACCAGCAGGGCGGTTCCGAGGTCCGGCTGCTCGGCGATGAGTATCGCCGGCACCGCAATGATCGCGAGCACGACGAGCGTCTCCCGCAGGGAGGGCGGCAGGGCCCGATCGTGCAGATACCAGGCGCACATCATGGGAACGGCCAGCTTCATGATTTCCGAGGGCTGGAAGCGGACGAAGCCGAGGTCGAGCCAGCGCTGCGCACCCTTGCCGACGTCGCCGAGTACCGCGACGGCAATGAGCAGCACCACGCCGACGGCATAGGCGGCGGGGGCGACCATGCGCAGGACGCGGGCCGGGACTTGCGCGAGCGCAACCATGGCCAGGATCGCCAGCCCGAGCCGCAGCACCTGGCGGAGCCATGGGCCCAGGTTGCCGCCGGCTGCGCTGTACAGGATGAGCAGGCCGAATGCGGCGATGGCCCCGAGCGCCATCAACAGGGGACCATCGAGGTGCAAGGCCCGCATGAGACGGGCGCCGCGGGTCAGACCCCCCCGGCGACTCAAGGGCTCGTCGAAGGCCCCGCCTATCATCCGGTCTGCTCCAGCAGGTAGGCGTCGAAGACCGCCCGCGCGATCGGGGCCGCGGCCGAGCTGCCGTGACCGCCGTTCTCGACGAGCACGGCAATGGCGATCCGCGGCTGCTCGGCCGGCGCAAAGGCCACGAACAGTGCGTGGTCGCGCAGGCGCTCGGCCACGGTCTCCTCGTCGTACTCCTCGTCCTGGCCCACCGTGAAGACCTGTGCCGTGCCGGTCTTGCCCGCGATCGTGTAGGCCGCGCCCCGGGCGGCGCGCACTGCAGTGCCCCGGGCGCCGGTCGTGACCGCGACCATGGCATCGACGATCACCTCCCAGCTCGCCGGATCCTTGAGCTCGACCCGCGGCAACTCCTCGCCCGGCCGCTCCCGCCGCTCCCCGGAGGCGGGATCGACGATCGCCCGCACGAGCCGGGGACGGAAGTGCCTGCCGCGTGTCGCGAGCACCGCCATTGCGTGGGCGAGCTGCAAAGGGGTGGCGGTCCAGTAGCCCTGTCCGATGCCGACGATCACGGTTTCCCCGGGGAACCAGACCTGCTGCTCGGGCTGGCGGAAGGCCGACTTCTTCCACTCGGTCGAGGGAATGATGCCGGAACGCTCGCCCTGGATGTCGATGCCCGTCGCCTTGCCGAAGCCGATGCGCGACATGGAATCGTGGATCCGGTCGATGCCGAGCGTTGCCGCGAGGCCGTAGAAGTAGACGTCACAGGACGTCATGATGGCCTCGCGCATGTTGACCGTGCCATGCCCCTCCCGCTTCCAGTCGCGGTAGCGGTGGCTCGAGTTGGGCAGCCGGAAGAATCCGGGGCAGAAGCGGCTGTCGTCGGGCTCGATGACGCCGGCCTCCAGGCCCGCGAGCGCCATCAGCGGCTTGACGGTCGAGCCGGGCGGATAGGTGCCGCGAAGGGCGCGGTTGTAGAGCGGCTGGTCGATGTCGGTCGTCAGCGTGCGATAGTCCACGGTGGAGATGCCGCGCGCGAACTTGTTCGGGTCGAAGGTCGGGGTGCTCGCCAGCACGAGCACGTCTCCGTTCCAGGGATCCAGCGCGATCACGGCGCCGCGCCGCTGTCCCATGGCCTGCTCGGCGACGCGCTGCAACTCGATGTCGAGCGCCAGCTCGAGGTTCTGCCCGGCGACGGGCCGCTGCAGCCGGAGCTCGGACGTGTCGTCGCCGACGGCTTCCATGCGACGGCCCTCGGCATTGACTAGCACCTCGCGGAATCCGCCGGTGCCGTGCAGCTGCTCCTCGTACGAGCGCTCCAGGCCCGTCTTGCCGATCGCCGCCGTGCCGAAGTACTCCTCCGGGTCGATGCGCTTGAGGTCGTCCTCGCTGATCGAGCCGACGTAACCGAGCGCGTGCACGCCCGACGGCCCGTAGGGGTAGTAGCGCGCGACGCGGGTGGTCAGGTCGACGCCCGGAAGCCGGTGCCGGTTCACCGCATAGTGGCTGATCTCCTCGTCCGTCAGGCGCAGTCGCACGGGAACCGCCTCGAAGGACCGCCTGCTGCGCAGCAACTGCCGCACGCGATCGACGTCGTTCGCCTCGAGCAGTCCGATCGCCACGAGCTTGCCGAGGGTTGCGTCGAGGTCGCGGACCCGCTCGAGCGTGACGGTGAGCTGGTAGGCCGGGGTGTTCTCCGCGAGCACCCTGCCTTTGCGGTCGTAGATGATCCCGCGATCAGGAGGCAGCGGCTCGATGCGCGCGCGATTGCCCTGCGACAGGTCCGTGTAATAGTCGAAGCGCACGACCTGTAGCCAGACGAGCCGGGCTGCGACCAGGCCGAGCATCAGCGCCACGATCAGCGCGGCGACGATGGCACGCACCTCGAAGGTGCGCTGCTCGCGGAAGAGGTCCTTGACCTTGACGCGACGCACGGCTCAGGGGCGCAGCGCAAGCCGCCCGTAGAGGGCGGAAACCAGCGGCCAGCATGCGGCGCCGACGACGACGCCCAGCCAGCGGCTCCAGCCGGTGAGGGCATGCCCCGACAGCCCGTCGATCCAGAACAGGATGAACTCGTGCAGGGCCAGGAGACCCAGGACGACGGTCGACTGGTGCAGCGCCGGGAAGACGCGGATCCGGAAACGCAGCTTCAGGGCGATGTAGGCGATCACCACCAGCGCCAGCGCATGCTGCCCCAGCAGCATTCCGTGCAGCGCATCCTCGGCGAGGCCGGCTCCCCACGCGACGGCGAGCCCGGTCGCGCGCAGGGACGCTAGGCATAGCCACAGCACGGTCAGCGCCACGAAGTTAGGGCGTGCCGGCTCGAGCAGGTCCGGCAGGGGTACCACGGTGGCGACGAGCGCGGCCAGAACCAGCAGCAGGATCCTGAGCCAGCTGTATCGGCGCGGCCGAGGCACCGTCAGTCTCCTCCGACCGGCGCGGCGGGGGGCTCGGCGGCGGCCGCGGGAACGGCGGCCGCCTCCTGCGCCGGCTCGACGATGCGGTTGTCGAACCAGACCAGCAGTATCTCGGGGTCGCGGTCGAGCTCCGCCGTCGGCACCGCATCGACGGCGAGCAGGGGCTCCGCCGGGTCGCGCCTGATCCGTGCCACCGTGGCGACCGGGTAGCCGGGCGGGAACACGCCCCCGAGACCCGAAGTCACGATCAGGTCTCCGGCCTCGACGTCGGCATTGCGGGGCAGGTAGGGCAGCCGGAGCTCGGCCGGCCGGCCCGTTCCGACGGCAATGGTGCGGACTCCCGTGCGATTGACCTGCACCGGGATCGAGTGGTCCGGGTCCGAGATCATGATGATTTCAGCGGTCACCGGCCCGACCCTGGTGACCTGGCCGAAGATCCCGCGCGCGTCGAGCGCCGCCTGCGCGACGTGCACGCCGTCGCTCGAGCCCTTGTCGACCAGCACCCTCTGGCGGAAGGGGTCGAGGTCGACACTGAGTATCTCGGCGACCACGAATCGCTCGGCGACCCGGGCCGAACCGGCGCGCGCGGCCCGCAGGCGCGTGTTCTCCTTCTCGAGCGCGTAGAAGCGCATGAGCTTGAGGCTGAGCGCGAGGTTGTCGGCCTCGAGTCTTGCATTCTCTGCCTCCAGTGCGGCGCGCGTCCGCAGCGCTTCGCGGGCTGTGGCGAAGGCGGCGAACGGCGCATCGACCAGCCAGACGAGCGGATAGGCGGCCGCCGCCAGGGCGGAGCGCACCACCGGCATGTACTGCTGACGCTGGTCCGCGACCATCAGGACGACGGACAACAGGGCAAAGACCGCGAGCCGCAGCCCCAGGGACGGGCCCCGCAGCAGCAGTGGTCTGGAGTCCTGGTCCTGGATCGGCGGCAACGAGTGCTCCGCGGCAAGGGGGTGCGAGCGGTTCGCCGTGCAAATTTACACGAGCCCTGCGCCGGCCGCGCGGCGCCTGCCGGCTCAGCCGAGGCCGAAGAGCCCCGGGTGCTCGTCGGTGAGCTCTAGGATGCGCCCGCCCCCGCGTGCCACGCAGGTCAGCGGATCGTCGGCGACCAGGACCGGCAGGCCGGTCTCCTCCATCAGCAGCTTGTCAATGTCCTTGAGCAGCGCGCCGCCACCCGTCAGGACGATACCGCGCTCCGCGACGTCGGCGCCGAGCTCCGGCGGCGTCTGCTCGAGCGCCTTCTTGACCGCATGGACGATTCCCTGCAGCGGCTCCTGGAGCGCCTCGAGGATCTCGTTGGAGTTCAGGGTGAAGCTGCGCGGCACGCCCTCGGAGAGGTTGCGGCCCTTGACCGACATTTCCGTGACCTGCTGGCCCGGATAGGCCGAGCCGATCTCGATCTTGATGCGCTCGGCCGTGGACTCGCCGATCAGGATCCCGTAGTTGCGGCGTACGTACTGGATGATGGCCTCGTCGAACCGGTCGCCGCCGATGCGGACCGACTCCGCGTACACGATCCCGTTGAGGGAGATGACGGCCACCTCGGACGTGCCGCCGCCGATGTCGAGCACCATCGAGCCGCGCGCCTCGTTCACCGGCAGGCCGGCGCCCACGGCGGCAGCCATCGGCTCCGGGATCACGTCCACCCGGCGGGCTCCGGCTCCCTCGGCGGATTCCTGAATGGCCCGGCGCTCGACCTGGGTCGAGCCGAATGGCACGCAGATCAGCACCCGGGGGCTTGGCCGAAGCCAGCGGTTGCCGTGCACCTTGCCGATGAAGTACTGCAGCATCTGCTCGGTGTAGGTGAAGTCGGCGATGACGCCGTCCTTCATCGGCCGGACGGCGTTGATGTGTCCGGGGGTGCGCCCGAGCATGTTCTTCGCCTCGGCGCCGACGGCCACGATGGTCTTCCCGCGGCGGCCCGGGTCGTCCTGCACCGCGACGACCGATGGCTCGTTGAGCACGATGCCCCGGCCGCTCACGTAGATGAGCGTGTTGGCGGTGCCGAGGTCGATCGAGACGTCGCTCGAGAAGAATCCCCGAAGGCTCTTGAACATGGCGAGGTTGTGGCGAGGGAAGCCGTTGGAAAAGACCCGGCAGTTTATCGTCGGGCAGGACTTTCCACAAGCAGACGTGTATGATTGATCAGGGTTTTTTCGCCCCTTTACCTATAGTCCTACGGAGCCGACGTGACGCTAACCCGCCGCGACGTGGAGAACATCGCGCACCTCGCGCGACTGCAGGTCACAGAGGAAGAGCTGCCGGTCTACGTCGACAGCCTCTCCCGCATCCTCGAGTTCGTGGAGCAGCTCGGCTCCTCGGAGACGGACGCCGTCCAGCCGATGGCCCATCCGCTCGAGGAGCAGGTGCAGCGCCTGCGGCCGGACGAGGTCACGGAGGCCGATCGTCGCGAGCTCTACCAGAGGAATGCCCCGGTGGTCGAGGCCGGGCTCTACCTCGTGCCCAAGGTGATCGAGTGAGCCTCCACAGGCGGACGTTGGCCGAGCTGGCCCGCGGAATGCGGAGCCGGGAGTATTCGAGCGAGGAGGTCACGCGGCACTTTCTCGAGCGCATCGAGTCTGGCAACGGCCGGCTCAACGCCTTCGTGACGGTGACCGCCGACCGCGCGCTCCAGGACGCGAGGCGCGCCGATGCCGACATCGCGGCCGGCCGCGGCGGGGCCCTGACCGGAGTGCCGGTCGCCCACAAGGACATCTTCTGCACGAGCGGGATCCTGACGACCTGCTCCTCGAGGATGCTGTCGAATTTCGTCGCACCCTACGACGCGACGGTCGTGGAGCGCCTCGCCGCTGCCGGAACGGTGCTGCTCGGCAAGACCAACATGGACGAGTTCGCGATGGGCTCGTCCAACGAGACGAGCTTCTACGGACCCGTCCGCAACCCCTGGGACGAGGCCCGCGTGCCGGGCGGGTCTTCCGGCGGCTCGGCTGCGGCCGTCGCGGCGCGGCTCGCGCCGCTCGCCACCGGCACCGACACGGGCGGCTCCATCCGCCAGCCGGCCGCGCTCACGGGGCTCACCGGGATGAAGCCGACCTACGGCCGGGTTTCCCGCTACGGCATGGTCGCGTTCGCCTCGAGCCTCGACCA